>ERZ1292625.142-Hain-H41-01um-R1-142-length-118770-cov-25_pt1 | contig 118770 bp, 194 predicted proteins | sample MGYA00564400_ERZ1292625 | MGnify/ENA primary metagenome ERZ1292625 (study PRJEB36523, sample SAMEA6512639) | groundwater metagenome | collected 2019-01-08 | study: AquaDiva: Metagenomics assemblies of 32 groundwater samples
GCCGGAAACCCGTGCGTCGCCGGAAACCTGTGCGTTGCCGTAAACCCATGCGTCGCCGGAAACCCGTGCGTCGCCGTATGGCGTCTTTTCTGTGGAAACAAAGCCGCCTTTGTCGCCTCTCTTTACGCCACGGTTTGGGATATCCTGGATAGCTTCAATCCTGTAAAGAGTTTCCCCAGTGATAGAGATTTTAGTTTCAGCAGTGAGTTTAAACGTGAGTTTCATGATTAGTACCTTTCCGATAGAGTTATCGAAGCCAACTTAGCGGCATATGCAGCTTTGAGTGTGGGCGTCTTAGAGTGATAGCGACCAGTCCAATGCGGGTCAACGTCGGCATGCTTAGCAGCGAGTGAAAGCAGCTTAGCAGCGCATGAGGCGTTGCCTTTCAGACTGAACACGTCAAGACCCTTGCAAGTAGTGGTCCAGTGAACCGAGTTGACTTGAAACATGCCAAAGTCAACGGTGCCGTTCACGTTCACGCGGCGTGCGTCGGCTTTAAAGCTCGACTCAAGGTAGGCGATCTTAATCAAGGCTTGTGCGTCAACGTCGTAGCGTTTAGCCGCTTGATAGATCACCTTCAGCGTCTTAGCAGAGGGCATCTTAACGGTCTGGCCCGCCATGGCGTCAGCAAGGAAACCCAAAGCGGTTACGACGATCCAAGCCGCGATAACGAGACGGCCTAAGCCTTCTTGCATCATCTCGCGATTGTTTTTAGGCGTTCCACAATTATGGTGAGTGATCCAGTGTGTCATGCTCTGATTATCTCCTATCAGACTAGATAAGTCAACTATTAAGACAAGCGCTCGTCACAGACTTCACAATACATCCAGCGTTGAATAAGACCGACGTATTCCTTTGGCTTGTGGGTCCGGCATGGCATCGGCTTTGTAGCACCATAGGAGGGTAGCGCCTCAATCCTAGCCAGTGTGTCATTGTGGAGGCGTGTCAAAGCGTCCTGAGCTGGAGTTTGTGGCACGGGAGTTGCAGACTCTGCATGTGTCAAATAACGCTCCTTGATCCATTGAGTCGGTCTTAACCTGCCGATTAAATATAAAGCTTCACCATTGCGAGCCGATGCAATTTTGAAGACGGTTTTAGCTAAAGGAATTCCTGGGATCCGCACCTTGTCGCCAACTTTAAACTTGCTCATTTAGATATCCCTCTGATAGGTGTTAAGCGTGCTTTACGCCGTGCATGGTAGTGGTCACCCGGATACGTGATCACGATATCCAGTAAACTCTCAATCAGGAATTGACCGCAATGGCCGCGTTGATGCCAGTAAAGACCGTCTCCGATGTAAACGGCGGTGTGCATCAAAGCTCCGGGTGCGTCGCAGTACTCACTGCGTCCACCGCAGTTATAGGGAGCGCTATCATAGATACAGCTGCAATCGGTGGTTTCGCGTCTGATAACCAACACGTCACCGAAAGCGGGTTTCACAACGCGTTTAGTGTTCTTATCAAGCCATGGGTCCATCTCGGCAGAGTCGATAAATCTGGGTTCCTTGATAACGCCTAGCATGTAAAGCGTGGTGCCCCAACAATTCCCATAGCCCCATGTTTCGGCAAGCTTAGGGATAGCCTTGACTGCGGACGGCTTTAGTCGGTTACGATTGGAAGGCGATAGCGCACGTTTAACGACGTCTTCGACAAGGTCTCTCATGGTTAAAGCCCTCTCGCTTTACGGATAGCCTCTTTTACTCCCGCAACGAAGTATGCGGGTGCATCGTCGGCTTCCAGGTATCCTAGACACTCGGTCAAGCGATCTAAAAGCTCTGGTGCAGCAGATAGCAAGGCGGCGTCTGCGACTAAGTTGGGGTTGGAAGGGTTCATATATGCGACGTCTTCAGTGCCAGACGTCAGCGGTCCTATTGCAATCAAGGTTTGACCCTGCTGCAGTGCGTCGACGTGCTTATAGGGTCCGAAATAGCCTTTGGTATGCTTCACTTGAAACTCCTTCGTTTCCTCACGGTTAAGACGTATCCCAAACCCTCTAGTTCGCGCTTAAGTGACTTGTATTCCGACGGCTTAGCGGGTCTGCTGATATCCAATACGCTGTTATAATCGGCGGCACCGTGTTGACCGATCCGCTGATAGCTGCTGATATGGCCTCTGCCGTTCCAAGACTCATAGGGGAATAATGCGATAACGTCGCCGTAGTCTTTAAACACCCTAAAAACAACCGTTGTGGTCTCGCTATCCGGGCTCATTTACGCCTCACATAACGAGCTTGAGGGCTATAGCGGCCTTCCAGGCCACACTCGGCATTGACTACCTTAGGTTTGACGTCGTATATAAGCGATGCCACCATGTAGCCCATGAAGAACCAAGACCACGTGTAAAACGGGTCAACGTATGCGATATATCCGTTTGCAGCGAGCAATGACAATCTAAGCACGGTTTTAAAGCTCATGATACCCAACCAATCAAAGCGATGACCAAAGCACCCGTTACATATAGAGCGTAGCCATAAGCGAAGCGGGCTTCTTTAACACTCATTTTTGACTGACTGCTACGTTCGAAGTAAACTCGCATATAAGCCTCCTATGCACTAGTCTTATCTAGTATACCAATTCACTCAAGTATTATCAAGAACCCTTTCGGTCCATCCAAGCTAGTTGCACTGCAATGACTTCCAGGATTAAAGAGATCATCATATAGGCGCTCCCTGTATGAGCATAGGTACTGCATTAGGCGTGCCAGGCTAATGGAGCGTATAGAGGCGTTCGCATACAACGGGTGACGTAAAGCGTCCATATGGTGACGATCCACGTCACTCATACAGTCATTCCCTAATAGCTATGCCTATATACAAGGCTAGTAGGAGTGACAATTAAGGGCATAGCCCGTATCTCATGTGATCTCGCATATATACGCATATACGAGACTGTATCTATTCGTGGATGCTCACGCATATACGCATAAGTATGCGATACGACTAGATAAGCGTGAAAATCATGTATTCAGTCAGCTATGCAGGTACTATCCGCATGCTCGCGTTGCATCGCGTGAGTTGGCACGGATATTGCCTATACAGACGCCCTATCTAGCTGGACACCGCACTATAAGTAACGTTATAGCGCACCCCTTTACTTGGGAGACAAGGCACCCCTCTATTATAGCCCTATACCCTAATGGTATCAACCCCCTATATACCGGGGGGAGGGTCCGCCCACTGTGTTTAGTCCCCACAGCACGTACCTAGTACACACTCTCAACTCCAGATGTTCCCTAGTAGTTGATCATTCAAGTCGGTGAGATTGTAGTCTCGTGGGACTCAGTCTCATCATAGATTCGGGCGGAGAACAGGTCTTTGTAAGTCGGCGTTTATATTTGCCTGGAAGACTCTTTTGACCCATCTGGCTGGTCCTACAAGCTCGTGAGATTGGCGGGCAGGGGAAATCCCACGTTAGTCTGACGGCAGGCTACGGCGAAGCAGCGTGGTCGCCCACAGCAGGATTACACCGTACTGTAACGGAGGCGTTGAGTGATTCAGAAAGATCAACCACCCCGCTGATTCGAGGATGTCGAGTATATGTTTGGCTATACGTCTGCGTCTGGTGTAGTCAGGGAGTTTCTTCATAGTACTTGACCTTTTTAGTTAAGTTCGAACTCAAGAACTTCGTGCCGGAGTATGTCGATAGGGGTTGCATCGTACAAGATCTCCCCACAATCAGCACACCGTGGGTGTCTGTCAACGTTATTGTGGTCCTCAGTGCAGTGGCCGCAAGGAGCGGACGCTACATCGCAGGTACAGCCTGAGCAGTCGTTGTAGTTCGGGGACTCGCAGCTCATGTCAGTCTCCAGAAGTACGCCATGTGTTCTGGGAATGTCCGATGGGCTTGGATCGGAAAGGGTGGGTATGGAGGCGTCATCCTAACTAAGTAGGTACCGTCTGCGAAGTCGATAACCTCTGCAGATAGGCCTCTAGGCATATATAGCCCTTCCGCATAGTAGATGTCTTGCTGCAGTTCGACCCTTCGGCCCATCCAGGGATCGTTCCTCACAATTTCTTCCCACAGCGAAGACAACCTTCGTATCTATACGCGGCTACCGGGATTCGGTAGGTACGCCATTCGTAGAGGGTTCCCTCCCAATGTCCCCGGAACATGCAGATCAATTTACTCCAGAGCTTTCTCATAATAGTTGACTGTTTCATTCGGACTCCAGAGTTTGGAGCTGCTCTATGAGGAACCAGTACTCGCGTATAGTTTTCTCGTTACGGTCATCGTGTCGACAGAGAACCCAGTGTGCTCCGCTAGCAGGTCTGATCTCAAGGACCGTCATCTCGACTCCGTTACAGAAAGTCGAGTACTTATCGTGAGGAGAGTTCCCGCCGTAAACCAGAACATCGTCGCCTACGGATATCAGAATTCCATTTTTGTAGGTAGCTTGGCAGGTTTCGTTAGTTGACATATTTACTCCAGCCAAGAAGGACCAAGTGGTAGATCAGAACAGTAAACCTCATCGGTCAGGTTACACATGAGGTTCTTCAGCGAGCCTTGCCGGAACATCACGGCGTACGATGCCGCCAGGTTCAGGATCAGCAGGGATAGTACAGCGATGCGATACAGTGTTGTTTTCAAACCTCTCCTCTTGTCCGCATTCCGCTGCACGTGCAATTCAAGTAGGGTACGAGCAATCTGCATCTCTCCACACTCAGCATCTGATGGTTGAGGTTCATTTCCCTCGCTTGCCCTCCACGTAGCCCACTTCAAAACTTTTTCATATGTGATCTTGTTCATAGTTTCTCCATTTTAGTTTGATCTTGAGCTTGAGCATCGACGTGTCCAAAACCACGACACTCAGCGCAGCTGCGGAAGCCGTTATGTCTGGCACCTTTACAGTTGGGACAGATAATCTGCAGTTTGGTAAAGCCAGCCACACTTTGTGGTGTGTTGGTCTCCTCGAAAATTTCCCGGAAAGTTTTCATGATTTCTTGTTCCTCTTCTTGCGTCTCAAGATACACAAAGACCAGTCGTACCCATGGAGAAAGGGGATCAAGTAGATCGTGAAGACGAAATACTTCTCAAATCCCCATGCTTTGGGGAAACGGATCTCATGTTCTCTGGAACCCTTCTTGGGTAAAGATTTCACGGACGACTCCCGTGGGTTTCGCAGTAATCAAACTCCTCACACTGGCAAGGCTTGAGATAGATCAAAGCCGGGTCCGTTGGATGCACGACAAGAGGTCGTTTGCTTCCAGATCCGAAGACAAACTTGATCCGAAGGTGCGGACCATGAGCTGAGGTGATCTTGGCAAGCCTGCCTCGATACGTCACAGCTCCCAGGCGTTTAGCAGGCACCTTGTAGTATTCTCGGATGTATCTGAAAAGGTTCATTCATGAACCTCTGTACGTTCTTTGAAAGTTTTAAGTTCCGCAACTTCACGCCGAAGTTCCATAATCTTTTGATTTTGAATACTCAGTGTGTTTAAAATCGCGTAGAGCACGGATGCGTTGTCATCATCCCAGTCAGGCCCCATTATAGCGATGAATGCTGTCAACAAATCCTTAGGATTAGTTCCAGTAAGATTTGCCTGCATGTTATACAGGCGTTCTATAAACGCTCTAGTTCTAGTTTTCATCTCTAATTTCCCATTACCTGCTTGACGTGATCAAGCATCTTACCGATATAAACTTTGGCCCGTTCCCTGCGAAGCTCGTATGATTGCTCGTGTTCATCCAGCCATTCTAGTCTCCGCAGTTCGGATAGCAATAAAGATTCTGTATTGCGATTGATAATGCGACCTTCGAACTCGCGACGGATTCTTTCATCAGGACGGGTTGAACTTGGAACCGTTACCACAACAGAGCTTGGTTGAAACTTAGTCATCTAAAGCTCCTTGATCCGTTTCCTGATCTCAGCGAACTCTTCAGTCCATAGCCCGTGCTCGCGGAGGTAAGCCTCTTCGGTCGCGATGTAGGCGTGGCATTCGTCAAGGATTACTTTTGGATGATAGGAGATCTTCTCCAGATGCCGCTCCAGTGCGGTGATGTTGGCATCCTCAAGAATCATAGAAACCAATGCGCGATACATATCGTCTCGGTAGAACCTAGCATGACGCTTTTCATGTTCCAAGGTTTCTGGATCCACGTCTTCTGCGGTACCAATCACGTAGGCATCAGGACCCAGATAAGTCATAACCTCAAAGAGTTCCAGTGAGAGGGGATCAGACTCCTTCAAAGCCTTCAGTGTTGGATCCTTCCGGAACCTCTCGATGAAGTAAAGCGGTACGTTGAAGCCTGTCCAGTCATCTTGATAGCGCTGACCCGGATAGGTTTTCTCATACCACGTCTCAAATTCTTCGCGGGAAAACACGGTGTCGGCGAAGTAAACGTTCTCGTAGAACTCTTGGAACGGAAAGAAAGCTCTGGCGAGCATCTGAGTCGTAGGGTAGGTGACATGATAAACGTGAGGTTCGATCTGACGAATCTTCATCTTAGTCTCCGATGGCGTCGATGCCGAAGATAGAAAGGAGTTGAACAAACCACTCAGGTAACGCTATCATCACGGACCTACGGAACGCAGATACGAACAGGCAGCCTCCCCAGAGGTTTAAGCGGGGAACCACATTCGTATTGCCTTTTACTTGTTTGCCAACGTAGATCATTTTTGTTTCTCGTAGGTTGAGATCTGTTTAAGGTCGCCATCGACGATTTCGACATGAATCAACGTATTCTTGATGATTGCGTCGAGCAGCTTGGCTTCATGAAGGACTTCGTTGAAACTGAAGAGCATACGCTCTCCGGCTTCCATAGGAGTGATTCTTGCGATCTTTCGATCCCTATCGAGTTGGGTAAGACGTCCTAAGATGATCATGCTTTCTCCACGGTCGGCGGTTCCACGTAGTCTGGACACCATTTATAGTGTTCTGAACGATTGTCTTTAGCCGCACTGCACCTACAGGTTTGGCCCAGCATATTACGGGCTTTATCGGCATCATAAAGGGTTAACCCGAGTCTGGAATCAGTTTTGACGAAATGATCCATAACCGTCGTCATGTCGGAGTCATCATCTATAACTACGAAGTGGGTGATGGGTTCTGCTGAAAGTTCATCACGGGCTTTGCAATCAGCAGGTAGCGGAATTCCCTTGACACGATCTTCGTGAAAAGACAGCCAAGCGCTGATCTGATCCCCTCGTTCAGCTTTCCTACCTAGTTCGGCTTCAGAGGGTACTCGTTCCCAAGAGCCTGTTCGTCCTTTGACTCTGGACGGATCGATACCATTACGGGCCAGAATCTTCTTGAGATATTCCATACCCCATGAGCGCCAGACACTAGATACAACGATGTAAGCGTCTGGAACCTCTTCCAGCACGTATTCGAGATTCGCACACGCAATCGTACAGAAGTTACAGTGATCAGTAAGGTTAAATAGATAGAAACGGCTCCACCAATTGCTGTCGTCGAGCTTTCCAGGAAGCCAGCTGAGAATGGTTCGAATGATTGCAGCTAGAGGCCTACCAAAACGCTCACGCAAGTAAGGTCTGCGATTGCGTAGACGTGCAAACTGCTCAGAATTCAAAACCCCATCAACGTCTAAGAATATGACTTTCATGCCTCGTCCTTCTCAGGCTTGTAAGCCATGCGCCATGCTTTGATAGAGGCGAGACGAAGAAGTTTGTGGACCTGCAGCAAACTGAGCTTCTTATGACCCTTGATGTTGCCTGCCTCTTTGATAACGATAGCTAGACCTCGGTCGGAGATTGAAATGACGCCAGCAAACTCAGGAAGTTGAAGCTCCGCATATCTGATCGCAAGCTCTGCTGGAGCCGCATAGAAGAAGCGCTTTACTAGATTGTCCTGATAGTTAGTGCGTTTCCATTTGGTTTTAGAGAGATCTGCCTTCCAGTCAGCCATCGAGATCTTGATCTCAACTTCGGTAAGGTAGCCAGTCTTTGATAGCACGATCAGGTCGGCCTCGTCGTAAAGTAGGCCCCAGCTTACGTTAGGCACAACAGCTGCCATACGTCTCACGTAGAACGGAGACGACTTACGGGTTGCGAGATGCCACTGAATGTCTTTGGCTTTCACAACTCACCACTTCTTTGTGGCGAGGATCAAGCCAACGGTCTGCCCGTTCTGAATGTCCCTGGCGTTGGTCGGAGAGACGTTCTGCACTATCTCCCCCCAGAGGGTGAGCGTTTTAAGCTTTTCGAGATCTGCAAGTCTAGCGTGACTCAGAATACGGGCAGGATGGAACCATGTACCGTCCTTCAGCTCGGTAGGAGCTTGGTGCATTTCAAGATTTAGTGCAATGCCTTCGTGAACGATTCGTGTATCCATTATTTTCTCCTAGGGAGACCGGCTTGAAGATTGTCAGCCAACCCCTGAATCATCAGCGCAACGCGGGGGAAGCGCTCAGCATGATCGCGGAGCGGGCCAAGAAGATGTCGATAGGGGTTTCCAGCTTTAGCGAGGGTAAGGATCTCCATGATCAGATTGAACCCTTCATCTTCAATGTAGACCTTGTCCTTCTTCAGCTTGATTCCCAGAAAGCTCATTTCGAGTCCTTTGGAATAATCAAATCCTTCGGTAAGCATTCGCCCTGAATCTGATCGTACTTACTGGACAGTCTCTCTTTGTTCAGTTTGAGATTACGCAAACACTGCTCGGCACTTACAAACACCATGGTTTCAACCTTGATATCAGTTGTGATATTAAAGATTCCTGAATTCGCTACCATGATCATGGCGAGGATATAGACGGTCATGTGAGTTCGAAGTCCTTGATTTGCTGCTTCAGTTCTGCAAGAGGATCGTTGGAGACGAAACCAGGAGCATCGTCTATGTAGACCTTGGTTACAGCATCATTTTTACATGGACTTTCTAGATCTATACGCTCTTGAGATGTGAATGCTGCTTTGTTCCATTTCTTGGACTTTCGATGTTCTACAACTGCGCTCGTTAAGATCCTAAATTCATAAGAAGTCTTAAAAGAACTTTTAGAACCCTTTAGCCGTACGATCATCATGTCGTTGGCTACAGATATGACAGACATCCATGCGGATGTTTCGGGTTCGTCTGCTGCAGCACCTCGAATAAAGCGATAGCGTACTTCGTCCCCTTTTTGGATATTAAATCTGGATTTAGCTTCTGGAATGAAAGTAGCAATCTCAACACCTTCTTGCTGTTGAGCATAAAATAATTCTTGAGCTTCTTGAGGGGAGCCGAGGAGCCTTACAGTAGCTTTGATGACGTGGCCGCGCTTATACGAAAACTCTTCATAATCGCTTTCAACATTTATGTCGATAATGTGAGCTTTCACGCTTCATCCGCCTTCTTGACGGAAGCTTCGGTGGTGAAACCGTCGGGGTAACGAAGCCTGAGCTTCTCTACATTAAGGCGTTCTACTTCTTCAATGTCGGTGCCTGCGGCATGACAGAGCACTTCGAAGTACCATCTGACGTCGCCAAGCTCTTTGAGCAGTTTATCGCGGTCCAACGGCACGCCGTGGAACAGATGCTTCTTGACGAGGTCTACGCATTCCCCGGCTTCGCCAGCGAGTCCCATCGCACCAAGGGTTAGAACCTCTTCGGCATTCTTAACGTGGGCGGGGTTCAGATTACGAAGGACTTCTTTACGGTAGTTCATGTCAGCGCTCCCATGCTTATAATCCTGCCATTCCAGACCGGCACGGTCAAGGACTATTCTTCAACCCGTATAACCTCAGTTAGAAGCTCGGCGCGAGTTTTCATTAAAAATACCTTCTTACAAGAGGGGCAGGTCTTTTTATGAAAATACCGTTGACACTCCAGACTCCATAAATCAAAAATCCGGAGATCATTAATTAATGTAAGACATTCCGGACAGGTTGGATATTCAATTTTTGAAAAACCACTCATATCAGGAATCCCATCGTTCTCGTTCCTCTTGAGGAACCTCTTGAACTGTTTTACAGCCAATTAAATACATCATGGCCTGTTTACACAGATCGACGCCGTGTAGCTGATTGCCTTTGAGATCCTGAGGTTCGTCTGCGAACTCCTCACATATGATCTCCGAGATCCTACGCCAGCTGTGCATTTTGGGTCCGCAGCGAAGCTGCTCGACCCTTTCGGCCTTAGATCTCGTCATCAGGAACAACCCGAAGCCTTGCTTCCCGTTTGATACTTAGGATGGCGTCTTCGATAGTTTCGGAGATACTTGATGCGGGTACCGTAATCATGAGATTCTCAGTCATGTCAAAGTCTTCGATCAGCATCCCGGATTGATCAAAATGGCAGCCGTCTTTGAACACGCCTTCAATCCGTTCCACCAGTCTGGAGCCCGCATAGGTTGTGTAGACGTGGACGGGCTTGCCAAGAGCTACTGCATAGCCGATCTCGAATGCCGTGCCGGGGTCCATATGGTCGCCTCGGAACGGTTGGATGTTAGCCAGTACAACATCAGCGGCCTCGATCATCTTCAAATTGGCTTTGTAAATCTTTGCTGCAGTACCGACCCTATCGGAAAAATCCAAGGTTTCGTCGTTATCCAGTGGAATCAAAGCGGTTATGTCGTACCTTGAAAGCAGCTCTCGGACCTCTTCAAGGTGTTCTCTGGCGTCTTCACGGAATACGTCAGGACCAGCTACGTAGGCTTTCATGCGCGATTCCGACGACGTGAGGCTTTGCGAGTCTTACGGGCAGTGCGACTCTTGGCTTTCGCTTTGGTTTGAGCAGCGGTAAGAACTCGTGCGCCTACCAACTTCATATGGGCGACAGCGGCTCGCATAGGAGCGACCACGATCTCTTGGAACAGGTCGTTGCCCACCTGCTTGGTTTCGCTAGAAACTTCCACATCAGCTTGTTCAAATTGCGTATTCGTATTTTCCATCTCGGACTCCTAGGTTGTGTAACCGTTTTGTAACATAACTTCTTTGACCCACTTGAAGGCTCGGTTACGAGCGGCCTTTGAGACCACCTCATCAACACCTTCAAATTGTTGCTCTTTCTCCATATCAGCCATGTAGTCCTTCACGATTTGAGGAAGGCTACTGGGATACTCGCGGAGGTACCTCTCATCGCGAGAAATCAACTTCTCCAAACGAATAGGCTGAAGCAGGGCGTTTACTGCGGTCTCGTCGACTTCCACGCGGTCTTTCTTCTCCTTGGGAGAGCCTTTCCACGCAGACTCTTCGGCTTCGAAGACCTGTTTGAACATGGCTCCGTTGCGTTCGAAACGAACGACAACACCTTCGGGTTTGGTGAAACCGGGAGCAATCACGGATCCCTTGCGGAGAATGTCCATGCAAGACTCTACGCAGGTAGACGTCCAGGGTCCGCGATACAAGACAGGAACCACGCCAACACCGGGAGGAAGCTCTTTATCGGCAAAGCTCCTCTTGAATAAGGCGAAACGCTTCTCACCCTTAGTCATGGAGTAACCTGAATTAATGCCGGAACCGTACCACTCACCAAAGTGGCGACCCGGACCCAAAGCCTTGATCAATGCTTCTCGGTTATCTAGAACCCAAGCGGCGAAACCATAGTTGTCGTCTTCCGGAGTAATCCATCGGGTGCGAGAACCTGCTTTCACAATCCAACCAGAAGGAGCAGATTCAGTAGTTCCATACGACTCAATCAAAATCTGAGCATTGGTACCATGAACCTTTTCGGTGACGGTTACTTGTGAGGAAAGGCGTGCGATTTCATTGAATGACTTGAATTCCATTATTTAGCCTTCCAGATATCACTTGCGTAAAGTCGCTTTAGCAAAGCTTCAGATTCAAGATAATACTCATCATGAACTCGAATTGTACAATCCACATCCCGATGCGTCATTAGTACGTCAGCGTTTGTAAGCAGCTGGTGAAAGCGAAGGTTGGGATAAGCTTCAACCAAAGCGCTTAGGTTCTTCAAAATTTCGCGGTTAGCTTGCTGTCTGGTCATGTTTCTCCCTTATTCAAGTCGGAAAGCTCTTTAGAGACCTCATAGGTCAGATCCTTCTTTTCGAGTTCAGCTAGTACGTCGGCCCAATGATCCGGGTCATCAAACGTCATCTCCCTGAAATTCTTCGCGATCTCGCGAGGAGTGAGCTTGTCCTTCTGGATATGAATGCAAAGAATGCACATAGCTAGACTCTACCTTCCATGAGGGTTCGAGTCAAAGGATTTGTGCGTCTCCCATCTGCATAGTAGTCTCGATTGAACTGTACGTCTTCCGGGGATCGGTAAGATCGCCGAAATTTGATCTTTGGAAAATACTGCTTGCACAGCCGCTCTCCGACAAGATCAGCGTGTCTTTCGGCTCTCAACGAGATCTTGCGCTGAACATACAAAGGGCTTCTGGAATCATAGAACGTCCGAAACAAGCCGCTGGTGTAGTCGATGTGGTGACCGAGTTCGTGAAAGAAGTTTGATATCAGCTCCTGTGAGGAATTGTCGAGCTGAACCATCGCGGTCTGCTCACCAAACCAGTACTCGGCTTCAAAACCCACACTAGGCTTGAAACGAAGCTTCATTCCATACAACTTGGCAATTCTGCGAAGCTTTCGGGTAAGGCGTTCGTGTCTGGGTCCGTCATAATGCATATCAAGCCTTTACGAGAGCCAGCATGGCTTTCATGACGTCGACAGTCATCTCTACGTCACCACGGGCTGTATGGGCCTCGCGCTGTTTGACGCCTAGATGCTTGACGTAGCTGCCCAAAGAACCCGACACGGTTTCGGGAATCTTACCAGCTACCACCAGAAACCGGCCAGTTGAGCCTGTATCCAGAGTTCGATAGCTGACGTACTTCTGAGCTTCTTTCTTATTAAGAACGTTCCGGTAGATGTTCTCCATATCGAAGGCTACGTTGTGACCGAGAGGTATCAGCTTGATCTTGCCTTGTTCCGTTACTCGAACCAAGAGATCGCGAAGTAATTCTCCGGCTTTACCGAAACTGACGGTCTTCTCGTCCTTATCATGCTTGATTAGATCAATCTTGTTGATCGCGAGAGCTTCTGCGGTGACTTTGTAGATTCCGTCATCAGGCCGCATCGCAAGATCTAGCTCTTCGATAAACTCGAAGTTTTCATCCAGGATGGCGATGTAGGCGGTCAGAAGGGATACGTCTGAACCGATCCCTCCGGTTTCGACGTCTGTAGCTAAGTAAGTGGGCTTGCTCATGGGGAGTCTCCTTGCGATTGGGGTTCTGGTTTTGTAGTACAAATCTTGTCGCGGATCAAGTCAAAAATGATCTCAACACCGTCGCGCATCACGCGTACGGTTACCGGCGTACCAATCTCACCACGAATCTCGGCTGAGTTAAGAACCTCATCACCTATAAGGATGCCAGCCTTCTCTGCAGGGTATCCGTGGTGGACCTTAGAAACAGTGGTGATGACTGCGGTCATAGAAGCATCCGTCCAGTGGTTATTCTCAGTAATCCCTATGCCTCCAAAGGAGTCGGGACATTCGTCGTTCGCATGAGGAGCCCGCATGAGGAGAGCGTCTTTCTCCGAAACCTCAATAGGATCTTCGTCAGATTTCTTGGGAAGATCTATGATCTCGACTTGAACTGGAGCACCCTCCTCCTTAGCTACTAGAGGAGTACCACCATCAGCTCCGCCTCCAGAACCAAGTCCGTTCAGGAGAAGCAATACCACTAGGGTTCCATGAACCAGCAACGACCATCTGAAACCCTTCATAAGCTCCTTATCTTTCATTCTTCCTCCCACGCATATATAGGACGTCCAGATACATCCCAAGCTGCAGGTTCTCCGGTTATACCATCTCGACCTATAACGACACGTTTCCCAGAAATCAAAGGAGGAGTCATTCCGATCTTTTCCATACCCTCTACAGCGGTTTTAGCGAGTTCAAGAAGTTCTTCAGGATGACGCTCTTCATACCAATGAAAAGTAGATAGATAGCCTGCGAGTTGTCGGATTGCTTCACTTTTTCTCATGATTTCCTCTTCTTTTTGTAAAGAGCAACATGATGTACAGAAACTATAGTGCTGTCTACAAGTCCGTGAGGTAGGATGATCTTCACTCTGAAGCCGGGATAATCGATTCCATTCTCCGTGCCTGTATGTTCCAGTAACTGCGTAACAACAGCCTTATATCTGTAACCGAGGGATAGGATCTTTCTAATCAAGTAGTCCTTGGCTTCCTCATCACTTTGGATCCCGCTGGGACGAGAGCACATGCTGAAAGCTTCGTTGTGCCAGAAGTCAAGATAGTCTTCGGTGAACTTAACTTCGTCTCCAACCTTAATCCGTCTTAGTCTTTTCAAGGTAGACCTCCATAACTTCTTTCAGTGAAGCGGGACGCATGTACCACGATACTCCCGGAGCATCTACGCCTACGTTGAGTTGAGGCGTACCTTTAGGTGTACGCTTGAACAGCCACTTCTCATGGACGTGGCCGCACAGTAAGGGACGTCCATCGTCGGGAAGCCTTTCCTTAAAGTGGCGCGGCTTACCTTCTTGGTTTGTGTCGGTAGGATCCGTATAAGGAAGATGGAACAAGCGAAAGTTCGCGACCCCAGTAACTTCAAGGCTTCCTTCAAGTGCTACAACCATGAAACCGTAACTCTCGTAGAGTTTTGTCCACTTTTCACGTAGTTCAGGCTTTCGACCTTTTGAATGCGCAGGATGTGGGAAATCGTGGTTTCCGAGTATCAGGATCTTTCTTCCATTGAGTCGAGGAACTATCTGTTCCACGGCTCGTGCCGCCATAGCGAAATCCCCGTTTACGATCACTACATCAGTAGGCTTTACAGTTGCATTCCAGTTAGCAATCAAAGCCTCATTCATCTCTTCGGATGTGGCGTAGGGACGGTTACAATACTTGATGACATTAGCGTGCCAGAAATGCGGATCCGAGGTTAAGAACAGCTGGCTCTCATCCTCGATCTCAACAGTAAGATTTCCAACTCGTACCCTAATCACTCCAAAACCTCGATACGGTAGACCGAATTCAATGTCTTGGCGAGCCAACGTGTGGGGCTCTTCCGAATAACTTCTCGGACCAAAGAAGTTCGCATGGTATAGCCACCATCTACAAGAACTACGAACCCTCCGCCCCATTCAGACTCATCGGCTTCAAAATACCGCAAAGAGACTTGTCCGACAAACTTCTCACCAAGTCCGACGTCGCTGGTATGATTTTCGGGATTCTCTAGGTTCTTCAGCTTGGTGACAGCAATACGGCGGTCTTTATTATCAGAGATGAATTGATCAAAATCTTTCATAAAGCACTCCTAGAGTACGATCTTACCTTCGTAGGCCTGCAACGTCAACAACTTCTTGTGAGCTGTTTTCAAGGTTTCGATCGCAGCGAGATGGATTTCGGGATCGTTAAGCACTCGATTCAGGCCACTAGGATGAGGCAGAAAGTAATGATCCCAGTCGGTGACGTTAGGGAAATAGAGTTCACGAGTTCGTCTGATAGCTTCCTCGGATACTCGACCTAGACACACTATCACCGGATAGCCTATGATCTCTTCAACCCAGCCGCCTTTGATTAGCTTTCGGGTAATCTTGGATCCGAAAGAGGAAGTCCATTCGATCTTATCGAACGCATTCCGTATCTCAAGAGCTTCAACGGGGATCGATGCAGCCGTGATCCACTCCGAGAAGGTTTTCCAACTTTTGGTCCCTTTCAGAGGTTCCGTCAAGTTCATGGGAATCTTGGGATTCTGAGCTAAGATCAGCATCTTCATGTTCTATCCTCACGGAGTCATCTACTACAAGCATTCTGCCTACAACGATCGCATCAACCCAATGGCTGTCCGAACGGTGATTGTTTACGGTGAACTGTCCGATAAAACGGTACAAGCTATCCATGCTGGTAAAGGTTCTATACTTCGGACTCCCACCGTCGGTATACGATAGGATGATTCCATCAAGCTGAAGGGGGTACGTCATTATCATGCCTCGTAGCGTCTGGGATCGAAAACTCCGACTTGAACCAGGTCAGAGACTCAATGATTGACTTTTCAAGGGTTTCGCGAGATCCACCTGGATGGCCGCAATGCCGGTGTTCGTAGAACTCCGACACGTACTCCTTGAAGAAATCCAACCTTACCATTCCGTTAAAGTCTCCGGCAAACCGGACTTCATAACCGGCTTGCGTGATGTCATGAATCAAGGTTGTGATGAACAGCCCTACTTTCACGAGTCAGACACCTGCTTAGCGAGACCAACCATCACTGGGTGATTAGATACGGGAACCTCACTGTCATCATCGTCGCACTCCTGCCAGTCGTCATCTGCATCATCGTCGGCAGCTTTGATAGTAGCCTGGCCTCCGTGAATCCCGAACTCTTTACGAAGTTCCTTAAGAGTAGGCTCCAAAGGCTTCCGCATGCAGTAGTGGGCGCGGATGACGTCCTTTAACTGATCGATGTTGAAACCTTCCGTCATCTCAGCAATCTGAGTGGCTGCAGCGTCATTCTTCAGTTTGAGATTGACGTAGAGCTTCCTGGCCTCCATATTGGGCAAACCAACTTCCAAGCGCACCGGGAAGCGTCCGGGTCTGCGAATACGAGCGGGGATCTTGTCCAGGTAGTTGGTGGTCGCGATGAACATGGCGTTATGCTTCTGAACTTCGCCATCCAGAACATGTAGGAACGGACCCTCACCATGGTTACGGATAAGCTCGTCCAGCTCTTCAAAGATTACCAAAACCCTGGTCTCAGGCTGAAGCTTGTCAAGGACTCGAAAGACTTCCTTAAGTGAAGCCGGAGGAGGATTGAAGAGGACAATGCCTTTCTCCTGAATCATGCGAGCGGATACGCGGTTTACGATACACGTCTTCCCGCCCCCCGGTACGCCGTGCAGAAGGATGTTCATCTTGTGAAGCAAACCAACACTCTTGAAGCGAGTAATGCAATCTTCGGTAAAGAAGAACTCAAGATCTGTCATCACCTGCTCGTAAGCGGTGCCGGGAAGATCCACAAGCTCGTCATGAGTGGTCTTGGACTGAGCGAAAGCAACCTGATCCGTACGAGGATCATGCTTTACGGTGTACATGCCAGACGGAAGCCTACTTACGGTTTCAGCTTCAGGGATAGGCTGATACTCGTGTCCAAGCTTTAAAAAAGTTGCGTAGTCACTCATTTTAGTGTTCTCCTGTACTGAGACTAACTTCCTTGAGGATCATGGTCAAGGATAAATTTCAACGTCGTTCGCGTTCATATTCGGCGTACAGCATGATTATCCACGCTGCGAAGGCTAGTGCGGTCGCCAAGCCTATATTCTCTAATCGAGTACCTACTACATCACGGATGATGCTCCCGGCTCCGGTAGCCAGGATGACGCCAATAACTCGGGAGAAAGAGGCCCACATCGCACGCCTGAGTGCGAATCTGTCAACCTTCCTCATGCTGCGACTAGCTTAGCTAGATCCACCATGGAATGCTCGGAGCCGAAATACATAGAGGTAGCGGTAACCAGGTTGTCGGATTTCGCTCGACGATCTCGGAGACCTACGAACATGCGAGATCGAGCCGCAAGGCTCTCCAGCATCATGAAGTTCAGAAGGGCATGATAATCCTTCGGATCGGACATCCGGAACCAGAGCCATGTCAGGGGTTTGAACGCGTAACTCAAAATACTACTATTTCCTGCCAGTAGAAACAGCATGAAGCTGAGCGTACGACCCCGGAAGGCATTGATGGTGAACTTGTCGGTGTTGTTCCAAAACAGGAAATGCTTGATCCCATACCAGAGAATCTCGTCGATACGCTTGCCGTCTCCGGTAAGAATGTCGGCAACAGCGACGCCTTCCAGGTCGTCTTGCGCAATCAAGTCTCCACGGCCCGGATTCCTATTGTAGTTGCCGGGCTCTTTCTCACAAGCTTCAAGGGCTGCGTTGACGTCTTCTTTATCGGATTCGTACAGAATCTTCAGATACGACAGGAAGGCTATGAACAAGCCTAGGTGCATGAGGCCGTTCCCTGTCGACCACTTGCTGGGATCTCGATCTACGGTTACCTGACCATCCTCGTCGGTATGGTGTAGTTGAACATCTTCTTTGACCTCAATTGCACTTCTCATATCAGAATCTCCACTCCAGATTCACGCTACCGGTTCCACCGTGAGCGTATCCGACTTTAGTTGTAATTTTGTGTACAAAGACGTTTGGCTGAAACGAGTACGTAACCGCCTTGTCTTTATAGGTCTTGTATCCAACCGCTGCTACCACCCAGGCTGTTTCGCCTGTTGCAGATGTTACTTTAGCTTTTACGATGTTTTCTGCTTTGTTCCAGGTTTGGTAGACCTCATACTGCTTGCTGCCAGCTTCCATCGCTTTTTCACAAGCCTGCTGGTTATCTATATCTCTACATGACATCGCGAACAGCATTTCTAGCAACATCAGTTCTTACCTCCGTTGTATACGCGAAGCTTTGTGGGAAACCGCTTAACGGCTGTGATGGCATCTTTCACGATGCTTTCCTGTGCGATCGTACGATTCGCAGCAGGTATCAGAAGGAAGCTACCAGGTTTACCGTCTTCTTCGCGAAGGACAAAATAGTTGCCCTTCTTGAATTCTTCGATCTGGCGAGTCTTAGCTTCCAAGTACAGCATGACTTTACTTCGTCTTCTTGGAAAAATGGTTTAGGAGTTCTTCCTTCAAAGCGGCTTGAAGATTTGCATAGTGCTCTTCGGCATGGGCGAGATCCACGAACTGCTTGTACGTCCAGTCTGGGTGAAGTAGACCCATGGTACCCAGCTTTGTCCACATAGGCTTCAGCTCAGCTAGGATAGCCTTAGAAGTCATATTCGGGTAACCCTTAGACTTCAAATGATCGATCATTACCGCTCGGATCTTGGTCTTCTTTTCGGTGTTGTCCATCTTGTACAGAATACCTTGCTGGACCCAGTCCGTCAAGCTTTTAGTTGACCTCGACGACGTAGACAGGTATTCTTAGTTGTGATGAAGAAGCTTACCTGTGCGATCCTAATATTCCTTCAAAGTCTGAGTACTTACGCTGACATGCCTGAGCTTAAGAACTGGGGACTGAAAAACGACTTAGGAGACTCGCATATTCACGCTATGGATGCTTGGAGGATCACCGAGGGCAGCCGTAATGTGGTTGTGGCAGTTATAGACACTGGCATCGACGCCAACCATCCAGATCTCAAAAACAACCTATGGCACGATCCAGTTACCGGAGCTTACGGGTGGGACGTCATCACAGGGCAAGCAAATCCTAACGATGAACACGGACACGGTACTCATATAGCTGGAATTATTGGAGCCTCCATGAACCGAGCAGCTGGCATCAGTGGTGTAGTCCACAAAGTCTCCATCATGTCGGTTAAGTATTATTCTGAGAAAGTCAGTGGTGCCCAGAATCTCAGGAACTCCATTATCGCGTTGAACTATGCCGTGGATCATGGCGCCGATATCATCAATTACTCTGGTGGCGGTCCCGAATTCTCCAGAGAAGAGCTTGAAGCTCTCCGACGTGCAGAAGCTAAAGGTATCCTCATCGTAGCGGCAGCTGGAAACGAACATGATGATATAGACGTGTCTACAAACTATTACTATCCTTGCGCATACCGTTTGAGCAACATAGTGTGTGTGGCATCATTAACCGTACAGAATCGTCTATTGTCCAGCTCAAATTATGGTGCCAATCATGTAGATCTTGGCGCTCCTGGCGAGAACATACTCTCTACAATTCCAGGCGGTAAGTACGCCTACATGAGCGGAACTAGCCAGGCTACGGCTTTTGTAACTGGAGCTGCGGTGTTGATCTTGGCTAAACATCCTGGTATGCGCCCTGATGCGATAAGAAACCTTTTGCGATCCTCAACCGACAAGATTCCCGCACTTGCTGGCAAGACGATCTCTGGCGGGAAGCTTAACGCTTACTCCGCCTTGCTTCGCTGATTACTTGAGTCCGAGAACCTTCATGGCATGACGGCGCTGCTGTCGCGGCGCTTTCTCGATAAAGAACAAACCGTCCAAATGGTCAATCTCATGTTGAACGCAAACAGCTTCAAGATCTTGGCAGACCACGGTAAATTCCACGCCATTACGATCGAGGGCTTTCACCGTTACGGTCTGAGACCTAGGAAGCTGGACGAACGCACCCGGAGCACTAAGGCAACCCTCATTGAGGGCGATCATGCCGTCTCGATCAATGATCTCGGGATTGATGAACTCAACAATACTACCCTTGCTGTCTAGCATGATGAAGATTCTAACGTTCTTTCCAACTTGATTTGCAGCTAGTCCTATGCCCTTTTCAGCCTTCATGTGTGGTGCCATGGCGTCAAGAAACTCAGGTAGGTTGAACTCCTGTTGAACCGCAGGAATGCTGAAATCATACGGGACACAATGCGTCGTTAATACTGGATCAGGGAATCTAGCGGTAAGCAGCACTGAAGGCCTCCTGTGGTGTGATCACGAGATCCAGTCCGGGAAGTTCCTTCACATGAATAGGAAAGCCTTTGTACTCAGTAATGAGTACCTCACCTACAGCAGCCTGTTTAAGAAAGTCAGGACTGCGTCTAACCCTAGCGCAAAGCTCGCGATACTCTCCAGGCCCCATAACTATCCCTGCAGGTTTCCTGCCTGAATCTTGCTGGTAGGTCTCTATCATGACTTCGATGATCAACGCTATGTCGCGCATCAGCCTGCTCCTGTGCCGTATTTTGTGTATCTTACCAAGGGATCGAAACGCGAAACATTAAGAAATCCCGACCACGATTAGGCAGTTCCAGGCCTGCGCTGGATATGTGCTTGTAGTTGAAACCGATAGTGGCCTCAGTTTTGGGATCTCGTAAACCGAGCGCAAAATCATTATTGAACTGAAAGGGTCCGCCAAGAGAAGAATCAGGATGACTGATAAGGGCAGGACCCACAAGGGCTTGCGCGTAGAAGATCTCTGCAGTCACGTTGACACCCAAAGAGGCGCTGAGAAGGGCGGAACTCTTCCTACCCTCGATGCTGGTGTTGTCGATCCAGCCTCCCAGCTCGTACTGACGAATAATGGGACCAAAGAGTGTAGCCTGGTGCGCTGCGAAGATGGCTTTGGTTGAGCCGATTCGCTCCTGATCCTTGGGAGCGTTGGCACCGTACTTTACGATGGAATCTGCGAAAGCGTTTGCAGACACAGCTAGTGATAGGATCAGAAATAGCATACGCATGTTAACTCCTGTTGGAATTTCGTCCGGTCTTTTTGCTTGCAGACACGTTAGGTCCTGCTTCTTTTCGAAGATCGGCAAGGGTGATCGTGATGTCATCTTTGGCACCCTTCTTCAAGAGACTCATAGGAGTCCCTTCAATCTTCAGGCGCTCAGCCCATCGGTAAGCTGACGTGGCATTCATAAATCTTGCAGTAGAAGTATTCCCGTCTACATTCGTAGAAACTACGAAATACTTAAACTCGGGATTCACAACAGACTCGAAATAGGCTGCATCAGGACGGTCATAGACGCCGTATCCAAGCGGGTAATCACCTGGTGGGCGCTGATCGCTTCAGCAGTTGAACCTTCATTGAGTTTAACGGTGTCTGCGTAACTGGTTAGTTCCTTCACAGCTTTCAGCACGTCGTGAATGCTGATTTCCGAGGCTTCTTTAGCCAAGACATAGCCGCCGCCAGGGCCGCGTACAGACTTTACAACACCACCCATGCGGAGGCGACGGAACAGCTGTTCGAGGTAAGCGACGGGAAGGTTCTGGCGAACCGAGATATCGGTCAACCGTACAGGCTTACCGTTTGAATTCGTGATCAGATCGATCAGTGCCCTGAGGGCGTACCAACCTTTAGTAGTCAATTTCATACATCCATCCTTGTTTCAAATCTACTATACTTGTTCATTACAGTCAACTGTCTTTTTTGATCAGGGTTACGGTCGCAGGCTTACGCTCGTTAGGGGACTTGGGAATCTTGATCTCCCGTTCCTTGCGGAACGAGTAGTAGGTATATTTCGTGCAGGCTACGAAGAGGCTGAAAAGCACTCCAGCAGCTTCTGCTAGCACCCTAGGTACCATGCCTAGTACACGTATAAGGGTGGGTTTAGCCATCCAGTAATAGGGGCGTTGGTTTGGCAGCAAATTAAGCCCTTCAAGAAGGCTTTTCGGAACCCAAAGACGGTCTTCGAGGAACGCATCCACGGCTTTCTCGATCTCTGCGGGTTTCAAACTTAGATGAAACTTCCCTGCATGATGAAAGCTGTTCAGAACCCCCATGCATTCAAGCTTCGTCATCGCCGGATTCGCCGTCGTGAACGCCGGGTATTTTGGAAGCACCCAGCGATCCAATGCTAGGATCGCGTCCTCCGGTGTGTACAGGATCGATTCGTTCTGGGCTAGCAGTGAAAGGGGTACGAACATGACTCTTCCTCCTAAGGAAATTTACGATCTTAAAGACTGCATACGCCGGGATGGCTCCCGGCACGATAATGATGACTGCAACTTGAAATAACCTTTTAACATTCATAGCTGACCTTAGCAGCCGCAGTATTGGTGAGGGCATCCCGTTTTCGATCGTAGATACCGACCGTTGTTTGGATGCTAGAATGCCCGGCCAAATCTGCTACCGCACGGGGGGACACGCCCTTTTCAAGTAGATGAGAAATCATGGTTGCACGACAGGAGTGAGCAGATACCCGCTTTGTTACTCCTGCCTCTTTGGCGTACGTCTTGACAAGCCTGTAGATGGTGCCGGGGTTCAAAGCGTTGTCATTCTTCTCGTAGGAATTAGCCTGCAGTAGGAAGTCTTGGGGCTTCAGCTCGCCTTTGGTAAAGTCGTGGTATCGAATCAGGTAGGCATTAAGCTCTTCGATGACGTATGCACTTAAGGGGATCATCCGGCACTTATCGCCTTTTCCGATAACGGAAAGGAATCTGGTGCCACGGTGTTCCCGGATAGAGCTGAGGCGTAGGTTTACAAGTTCAGACCTACGCAAGCCTAGATTGAATAGCAGGATCAAAGCGAACCTGTGCATGTTCCCAGCGAAGCTGCTGGTGTCAGCCGCCGCGATGACTTTAAGAACTTCATGGTCTTCGAAGGCTTCGGTAGGTTCCAGAGTACGAGATCTCGGAACCTTCAGATTCATCGCCGGGTTGAAGGGTATCGCACCCTCAGAAGCCAGAAATGAGAAAAAACTCTTCACGGCGGAAAACTTGCGCACCACCGTAGAAGGTGCTGAGGCGGCGATCAAGAAGTCTCGGTATTGCGAGAGTGCAGAGAACGAGATCGGATCCATGGTCGCGCAGAAGGCGGCGTAATCGCGCAAATCCTTCTCGTAAGCAATCCTGGTATTGGCTGAAGTAAAGCTCTTCAGGAACTGGTCGATTCTGTCAAGCTGTCTTACGGGTACGATGTTCATGTTCTGAGGATAGCGTACCCGAGCTGTGCTGTCAAGAATCTTTCGATTCGAATACGTAACTTTTATCACCGGTACCGCGTCGTCCCCGACACACCTTCTCAGCAACGTAGATGCTCAAGGTAGTTTGGGCGCCCCCACGTTCAAGATATTCGCAAGCTTTGGCTTTGGCTTCCGCCAAAGTGGCGAACTCGTGCTCAAAACCCGGATCAACGAAATCCGAACACCAGCCAGTGAGAAGATAGACTTTGCTCAAGCCAGTACTTTCTGAGAACACTCAGAGCACGCAACAACTTCGCGTTTGATCTCAAGACCTTCGCTTCTCACCGTGTACGTTTTCTTTTCGCGACGGATTTCGTTTTCGTACGTTTTGCGGCGCCAGTCCGTGACGACTTTGTGTTGGCCTTCGCCTGCTTTGGTTTGGATCTTGCAGATTTGACATTTGAACATTCGGGATTCCTCTCTAAATACGTATCAAGCTCGAACTGCAGGCGACGTGCTTGCATCATGAAGATGTCCTTGAGGGACTCATGGCTTGCTTGTTCGGCTACGCTGATGCTATGGGCAATGATTAGTCTTTGAAACTTGACATCCATAATAAGATGATAGTCTGGCACCGGATCAGTGTCCAGCTATTTCTTATACTTCAGAATGCAAGACAACAGACCTTGCTTGCGCAAGAACACGACGGTCGCATTGATCGAACACAATGTACGAATCAAACCTGCGTCGCCTTGGATATATCCGAGAGCTTCCTGATCCATACGCATCTTGGAATACTCCTGGACAGCGAGATCCTGGACGTAAGCGAGGTCTTGATACGTGATGTCTCGTTCTTCGTCTTTAAGCTGCAGCTCTTCCTTGATGAGGTTTTCAATCTTGGTGATCATGCTTTCCTGACGAATATCATAAGCATCACCGAGAAGCACACGAATCTTGTCCCTTAAGTTTCTAGCCATCTCGTGATCCTATTCTACCTTAGCGGCGCTGTCAACAATAACCTCGTCGGTCAGCAGATTGATCGTTACGGTAGCCGTCTTACTAAGATTCTTGGCCCCAGCTCTAAGATAGTCTTTTCCGCCATCTACGAACATGTCATTTTCACACCCGCAGCTGTGGTAGTGATGCCTATTCAAGCTCCAGAGTGCAGTATTGCACTTCATACACGCAAGACCAGCCACCTTAGTATGCTTCTCGATCTCCTCGCGCTCCATTCCGGAAACCATCAAAGATCCTTCGGGATGCTTCCACAAGAGCATGAACTCTTTATGACCCTTCTCTCGGTTTGGATTCTTGGAAAGATACACGGCAGCGACTAGGTCGCCTTCGTTTCCCACGTTCATATAGTTGATGAACTGAGGATCTCCCTCAAAGTGTTTGGATACAGCTTTGTGATCGAGTCCTAACCAGTCAACCTTCTTCAGGGTGATTGCGGCCTTCTTCGATCGCTTCTTTGACTTGCTTGGCATAAAATTCTCCTATCTTTCTAGATTTTGGAATTGTATAACGGTGTTGTACAAATAAAGCCGTCATGACTACGGAAATCATTGGGAATGCGGTATTGAGTAAACTCAAAGCTGCCGACAGCAATATGATCGGAATTACGAAGGCTGCTCCGATAAAGAAATTCTTAACCATCAGCATACCAAAATCCCTTCGGGCATTCTTAAGGATTTCGTCGACCTTCTTAGTAGTCGTTGCGTTCAGTTTTATATGTTCCTGCGACATATCCACACTCCGTACATGTAAGTTTCTCCGTTACCGAATGCGTAACCCAGATGTGAGGCTTGCAATCTTTCTTCTTAGGCGACTCTTCGCTAGTCATTGCGCCGAAAGCCAGCATTAAGATTACCACCACAAAACTGGCTAGAAATAGAATGTTCAGGAGGGTTTCAACTTGTTGAGCTTCCATTATCAACAGCCTCCACTGTTTTGGCTACGTAGGTTTCAGTACCGATGATCATGCCGGGTACCTCATCATCGTCTTCTCCATCGGGAAGCGCTAGAGTCCATCCCAACTCTCCTACGATCTCGATAAGCTCTTTGAAAAGCTGCTCACGGTACTGTACTTCAGTTGAAAAATCTTTGCGGCTCATCGAAATATACTACCCTTTTTTCGTAAGTCCACGAAGATGGAGTAAAGGAATACTCCAGCAACCTTCCTATACGCTACGGTAAAAGGTTGTTTCAGACTCTTCAAGCGATCTTCCCAGAATTCCACGGCTTCCATATCACGGACGTCATGGAGAAGAAGATTGCTTTGTACCATGTCGACTTCGCCTATCTGATATTCGATCGTGTACTTGGCGGGTTTCATTGACGACCCCTTACCAGATTAGAATATTCTGTACGAATCATCCGGAAATAGTAGTCATCTCCGTCAATTGCGCGTCCATCGACCTCGAAAACCTTCACGACTTCCGCATACGTACCACAGAGGAAAACACAGTCGGCGGTGTAGAGATCCGCTTTCGTAATGTCCTTTTCGACAACTCTAGGCGTTTTCTTGTACTTCGCGAACATCTTAGCCGAATCCCCCAGGATCTCGGCAATAGTTCTGCGAGTAATACCGGGTAAAATACTACCTTTATTGGGTGGCGTCATGATCACGTCACCCTTTACCACGAAGAAGTTTGCAACCGTGGCTTCGACCACGTAGCCGTGGTTATCTAGTAAGAAGGCGTCTTGGGCTCCGGTTTGATCCAGAAGCGGCTGAACCGCAGTAAGTGCTGAATAGTTCGCTGGAGTCTTGGCTTGCATGCTGTATTGCGGATATCCTCGCACAACATTCGACACCACCATCTTGATCCCTTTTTCAGAGTCTCGATGCAGCTTAGGGATAGGAACGCAGTAGATGTCTAGTCTCAGATCTTTGGTCTTCTTAGCATGAATGCCTTCTGCATCTACGTTAAGAAAAGCAAAAGGACGAAGGTATAGATCTTTGTTTCCGTTGTGCTGAACCAAGGCTTCGCAAGCCTGCTCGATCTCCGCATCGGAATAGGGGAGATTGACTCCTAAAATCTTTGACGACTCTCGGAGTCGTTGAACATGCTCTCTGAGTTTAAAAATCCTGCAGGTACCATCATCTTGCTGATAGGCTCTAAGCCCCTCCCAAACTGCAGGACCAGAATAATGCAGTGGATACGATAATGTGTCTAGAGGCGCTTTACCGTCGATAAACTTTCGGTCTGACCAAGTCTTCATTCAAGCTTTCTGCGATGAAACGGGAGTTCGCGTTGACGCCCCTCGCTCATTAGTTGGTGAGTCTTCCAAGCATAGAGCTTGTTAAGTTTTGCGTCGATAGGCTTCCAAAGCTCATTACAAGCTGCTTCACCCTTGGTGAGAAGAATTTCCCACTTCTTGTCGATCAAACTCTCGATCTCTTTGTTGTAATCAAAAACTTCCATGTGTTGAGGATCTCACACACGCATCCATCGGTCAAGGAAAACCTGACGGGTACTTTTTGCGCGGAGGTACCAATTCCCTATCTATACTCATCGAGTAAATGTAAAGCAACTTGATAGCCTGAGAAATAGTGAGAGCGGAACGCGAACACAGGAGTTCCCTCCAAGGGGAACCATCGAGCATGAGGGAAACTGTTCGTTTCTAATGTGTACTGGTGTCCCAGATGGTACCTGAAAAAAACTTTAAAAGCAAACTCGTCGGGATTGATTTAATCCGACCTGTTGTGTCAAGAGAAATCGTACCTGTCTATATTGCTTCTCTCTTCTTGAGTTGGTATACTTCTTGAATGAGGATGTCGTGAAATACCCGCACCGAGCAGATTGCAAATGTGAGAGCCGCCAGCTCCCTTTAACAAAAGGGGACGTGTGGTGGGTCAACGCTCCCGATTATGGAAATTGCTTCTGGACGTATCTCCGATACAACGACAGACCGCATACATTGTCTGAAGTCGCAAAACTCATGAAGTTATCGATATCTGCGATTACATCCATCGAGCGTAAAGCCTTCACTAAAATTCGAAAACAAGTCGATCTGCTGGAAACCTCCGAGGAGTAAAAACTCGGGATCCGGAGGTACAATGGCAGTTATGGCTGAGAAAGACTTCAAGTTTTACGTCCCCCTCGAACTCGTTAAAAGCGAGAAAGAAGGCGAGGACGAATGGCAGATCAAAGGTATCGCTTCTACTCCTGACGAGGACCTCCAAGGTGAGACCGTCGACCAGGACGGGCTCGACATCGGCTTGCTTAAAGCCGGTCGTGGATTGTTCAACTTCGACCACCAGAAGGGTCCTGAAAACGTTCTTGGTCAGATCGAAGACGCTGAATTCATTACACAAGATGGTAAGAAGTGCCTCATGGTGAAGGGCTACCTTTTCAAGCACCAAGACCGCGCCAAGGCAATGTATAACATCTTGAAATCCTTGAAGAAAGGTTCCTCTCATCGCGTGCAAATGAGTATCGAAGGTAAGATCCTTCAAAGAGACTTCATCAACAATAAAGCGATCAAGAAGGCTAGGATCGACAAGGTCGCTCTGACCCTTGATCCTGTAAATCCTTATACTTACGCGGACTTATGCAAATCTTTGACTTCCCCTGAAGCCATCGTTCCCGCAGAAGCTCCGGCTCCTGATGAGTCTCAAATCACCATTGCGAAGGCTGACCTTGAAAAGCTTGTTGAGTTCGCCCAGAAAGCGCTCTCGGCAGGTGTCGGCGGCATGAAAGCTCCCGGCAACCGTTCGGGCGGCGAAGTGATGTCCAAAGAGTCTCTTGAAGGCAAACCTAAGTCGACTTCATATTCGAGTAAAGACGTCAAGCCGAAAAAAGACAAAAAGGCTGTGGTAAGATCGATGATGAAGAGTTTGACAGAGATGTATCCCTCTCACGATCCCCTAGAGATCGCAGAGATGGTGATCGAAAGTTTAGTCGACAGGATCGACGAGTAAGAACGTAAGGAGATCTACGTGGCAGATAATAAAGACATCAAGAAATCGGTTGAAGAAACCGTGAATCAGATCCTCTCAACGGATCAATCCGCCAACGGCGGCACCACTCAACTGGTTGCCGATCCTACGGCTGCAGTGACGAAAGCTATGCCTGCATCTTCTCCCGCAAACGGTGGTGAAGATAAGATTCGCTCCGGTTCCCCGATGAGCGAAGAAGAGAAAGCTGAAGAAGCTAAGAAGGCTCAAGCCGCTGACGAAGAGAAGAAGCGGAAAGAAAAAGACGAAGACGACGCCAAGAAAGCCATGGCCGATAAAGAGTCTAAAGAAAAAGAATCCAAAGAAAAGGAAGAGAAGGACTGCAAATCGAAGGACAAGATGAAAAAGTCCCTCGAAGAGCTTGCTGATCACCTCGACGCCGACGAGCTTGAACTCGTAAAAACCTGGCGCGAAGAGTGTGAGAAAGAGTCTGTGGCTAAGTCCCAGGCTGCTCCTGAAGCTCCCGTAGCTGGTATCCAGATGGAACAGCTCCAAGAAGTTTTGAAGAAGGCGATCTCTGAACAGACCGCTGACCTCAAAAAAGCTATTGATGATAAAGACACGCTCATCAAAGGCTTGAATGACAAGATCGAGAAGATGGCTTCCCAGCCCGCTTATGACAGGCGCTCTATCTCCACCCTTGAGACCCTTGAGAAGTCCGGTGCGCAAGCATCCGGGGAACTTACCAAATCTCAGGTGCTGGACAAGATGCTTGAACTTCAAGCTGCAGGAAAAGGCGTGACTTCTCATCACATCGCTGAGTTCGAAGCTACGAGAAATATCTCGGACCCGACGGTGCGTGGGATTGTGTTCCGTGAACTTAAAGTTAATCAATAAGGAGATGACGAAATGTCACAACTAGGTGCATATAATTTCGTGAACTTCGGTGAAGGTACTGGCGCTGCTAGTGCATCCGATGTGAACGAACTGAACAAAGCGCTTTCCGCAGGAGCCGGGTATTCCGGCGCCCCTACCGCTCTCAGCGGTGGTGGTGTTCTCCAGGTGGAAAGCTTGGATGCGTCGCTGAAATCAGTGACGTATGAAATGAAGCAGATCAAAATGTGGCCCCAAATGCCCAAAGATCAAGCTTACAATACGATCGAAGAGTACAACCGCGTTGACGCTTACGGCGATCAAGGTAAAGGTTTCATCGCTGAAGGCGCTCTGCCTCGCAGTGAAGATTCTCATTACAGCCGTCAGATCCAGCGCGTGCGTTTCATCGGCGTGACTCGTGAACTGACCCACGTTTATACGTTGGTCCGTAACGCTCACGGTGATGCTATCGCTCGTGAAATTCGCAACGGTACCATGCGTATCCTCGAAATCGTGGAACGCAACCTGTTCGACGGCCATGGTTGGTATTCCAACGCTGGCATGTTCGACGGTGCTGATGCTGCCCTCCTCCCCGAAAGCGATCTCGCCTTCGACGGTCTGGACAAGCAAATCCGCAAGGGTAACTCCGACGCCTCCGCTAAAGCCTCTGCCTTCACCGGCTATGGCAATGACGAAGACGTGATCAAAGACCTTCGCGGTCTGGTCCAAGACGAAGACTCCCTCGAAGACGGCGCTCGCGTCGTTTCTGAGAACTTCGGCGTGGCTTCCCTCTGGATGGGTGATACCAAGTCTCATAGCGACTTGGCTCGTCAGTTCTATCCTAAGGAACGGGTTAACCCCATGGGCGTCTCGAACGGTAAAGCAGGCTTCGTTCTGCAATCCTTCGTGGCTTCCGCTGGTGAGTTTGCTCTCCAATCGAACGTGTTCCTCCGCCCCAAACGTGGCGCTCCTGCTCCCTTGGCTGATGCTCCTGCCGCTCCGGTGATCACTTCCGTGACCCCCGTTGCTCCGACTGTCGCCAACAGCAAGTTCGCTTCCGCTGACGCTGGTGCTTACAGCTTCCGCGCCTCCGCTATCAACGCGGCTGGCGAGGGTGCTCTGGGCGCTGCTGTCTCCGGTACCGTGGCTGCTGCTGGTGCTCTTGACGTCCTCGTTGCTGCTACCGCAGGCGCGATTGCTTACGCAATCTACCGCGCTCCGGTCGGCACCGTGGTTGGTCACGAGTTCATCGGTTACGTGGCTCCCGCTTCCGTGGGCGCTGCTGCTACCCTCCGCGACCTGAACCAACGCCTCCCTGGCCTCGCTCAGAATTACCTCCTGAGCATGGACAGTGAAGTGATGCGCTTCAAGCAATTGGCCCCTCTGATGAAGATGGACCTTGCGATCGTTGCTACGGCTTACCGCTGGATGCAATTATTGTACGGTACAATGATTGTGTTCGCGCCTCGTAAAAACTACATCTACATGAACATTGGCCGCGCTGCCTAAGTCCTTGTAAATAGTAAGTAAAGTCGACCCCCGGAGGTTAATTCTTCCGGGGGTTTTCTTTTGTTGACTGCTGGATGCAACTTTGATAAGATCGAAGTATGACCTACCAGGAACTCTTAGAAAAACATGGTTCGATCCGGAAAGCCGCCTCAGTGGCGAATCTGACTAAGTCGAAGTTCATGGTCGCTTACAAGAAGGAGCTTGGACTCTGTACTGGAACTACCGGTTGTAAGAATCCCTGCGAACCTGATCGCACTCGTTGCAAAGAGCATCTTCGGTATGCGGTTACAACTCGTGATCCAGAAAAAAGAAAACTATATATGGATTCTTGGAATGATGTTAATCGGGATGAGAAAAACGAGAAGCAGCGAGAATACCAAAAAGATAATCTTGACAGGTTTCGTCAAGGAAATAGAAAATATCTAAAAACTACCCGAGGTAAAGTGATTCATAAAGAGAAGCGAGCACGCCGTCGCGCTGCGAAGCTTCAAGCTACACCTGCCTGGGTGGACCGTCTAGGTCTTCTGGACGTATACGAGAACTGCCCTCCCGAACATCATGTGGACCATATCATTCCTTTGCAAAGTACCGAAGTTTGTGGACTTCATGTACCCTGGAACCTTCAATATCTAACGGCTTTCGATAACGCCTCTAAATCAGACGAGTTTGATGGCACCTACGCCAACGATAGCTGGCGCAAAGCCTAGTCACTGATTTTCGATCAGAACAGTGCTATAATCTGGGTTGAAGGATCTATCCCCAGATGGTTGATAACTCGAAGGAATATAGAACGGACTCTCTCGGATTATGTCCTTACCTGGAAATGAACGGGCTCAAGTACTTGCGCTCCGAACTCACCTTAGGTAAGCATGATAAGCCGGTTGTCGTTTTCGTGTTCGAGGACAAGCTGGGTGTGGGGAAGGATCTTGAACTCGACTTCATGAGATCCAATGAGAAACGCTATCGCGATCTCACGTTCTTCTTTCGCAACGAGATAGAAAAGCTCAAGCGCAAGGTGGACCATCTGAACATTCAAGAGTCGAAACGTTCCGATAACAGATTCAACGTAGAAGAATAAGAGAGGAAAACATGTCAAGTCCAAGACCGACACAAGGTTTAAGAACATCAGCCAGGAGTCCTGGTTCCATCCAGAACGAACAGCATCATGATGATACTGCCGCTCAACGCAGCGGCAATGGTATGATCGCGTCGATCGATCGCATAATTGTGACCTCGACCACCAAGACTCCAATCCAAGACAACCAACCCCTCAAGATTAGCAATACCTCAGCATCATGGCAGTACGTATTTGTAGGCAAAGACGTCGACTGTCCAGCAGGCGCTCCTGATATCGCCACGGGTATGGGTATCGCACCGAATACTAGTGAGTTGTGGTTCCCCGGTAAGTCTGATGACGATTTGCAATCCATCGTGGTTAAAACCAGCGCAGCTACCGTTCAAGTAGTGGTTCTGAAGAACTAACCTCTCCGAAAGGCTAAGAGGTTATGGCTCAGGACAACATACCTAAGAATCAAATCAAGTCACGAAATACGATTGAGCAGCGGGAGCATGAAGATAATGCTGCCGCTAGACGCGTTGTTGCCGTTGATTTGAGCGGAGAGTTCCTAGGACAGCAGAATCCAGGATCTGCTTACGTCTCTTTTATAAGAGATGGTGTTCCACAAACTGTAACCGAAGATACTAGCGTTCCTTCTAATAATCGCCCTCTTCCGGTCAAGCTCACCGGATTTGATGGTGATGTGGTTATCAATTCCGAGAATCTCAATCTCGAAACACAGCTGGACGGTGTTTACGATCTAGATAATCTAGTTCCTGACAGTGTAGGACTGGTTCTTCAAGAGAGGGGTTCTGCAGCTTCTCCAACAACTCAGACGCAGCAACCAACAGCGATTAGAGGAACCAACGATACCAATGTAGTCGCAGCGGACGTAGCGATTCGAGACCATGACGGAAACAAGTTCAACCAAGCCAATCCGTTGATGACCAGCGAGAGTTACGAGAAGATCCTCAAGATGATCTTGGGATCGAAGTGGATGGATCTGGCAGTTTATGATCAGATAGTCACTATAGTATCTGTAGACAGAACTTTGTTATCATTAGATTTTAAAGAAGACGGAAACATTATAGGACGAGCTGACGTCAATTTCACATCAGATTTGGCTTGGGACTTTACGCTAACCAGATATCTACTGGACGATGACGGAAGTCAGCTGCTTGATGATGACGATTCGCTTTTGTTACTGGAGTAACCTATGAGTAAGATTAGAAATCTACCACAAACTACAAGCTTAGATGATGCCGATCTCCTTTATGCGGTTGACATATCTGCAGGCCCTAATGGTGGTCGCAAAATTACGAAGGCCGATCTTAAGACTTCAGTTGAACAATCTCCTGCCGAGATCAAAGCAGCATACGAGAGCAACCCTGATACCAATGCGTTTACGGATGCTGAACAGACTAAACTTGCAGGCATCGAAACTGGTGCAACCGCTGATCAAATTGCTTCAGAAGTTCCGTATAGCAATCTTACCTCGGGACTTTCTGCTACAAACGTAAAAGATGCGATCGATGAAGTTAATGTTCATGCTCAAGCAGACTTCAGACCCGTCATAGTGTCTGGACGAATCCTCCACTATACTGGAGGGACCGCTCGTTTTGATGGAGTGTTCTTCGAACTTCCAGCAGGAGATATCCTACTCAATCAAAGCATCACCAGCGGTGAGGTTTATGTAGATCTTGATGGAGCAGTTAAACAGACTGGCAGTGGAGTATTGGCTCCTCCTTTGTCTGTTGTATTTGCCAGGTTCTCTACCGATCTTAACGATATCATCAGCTTGACTGACGAGCGCGTCAAAAACGCGCAGAATTTAGTTAGAGGGCTTATAGCGGATGTTAGAGATGTGAGAGCTGGTGCTGCTGCTCAGGAAGGTACTTCCGGTAGGATTTCTGATGCGATGCACAAGCATAACATCTTGACGGGTGCTGCTTCCAGTCAATCTCCTGACCAAGCGAACGCAGAAGGCACTTCGGCAAACTTAGCTCGTGCCGATCACGTTCACAATATTCCTACGGATGCTCCAACCACAAATCTTAATCCTGATAGTTCTAATAGCGAAGGCAGTGGATCTAGTTTTGCTCGTAATGACCACACACACGCTTTTGACATGGCTCAGGCAGGCGACCTAAGTACAGTTAATGCTGGAGATGCAGAAACATTAGGTTCAGTAGACAGGCTTGTGAGAGCCGATCACCAGCATCCTGTTGCTACAGCATCTGCTATCAGTCTTGATGCCAGCTCCGCAAGTTCTGAAGGAGTTTCTTCTAACCTGGCCCGTGCTGATCACAGCCACGCTATATCTGCTGCTCTAGTTGCAGACGTCACTACGATTCAGCCCGATGATGCCGCTGCTGCTGGTACCTCATCTGCTTTCGCTAGAGGCGATCATAAACATGCAATTGTAGCTGCAGCTCCGTCCACGTTAAATCCAGATCAATCAAACACCGAAGGTGTATCGACGAGTTTTGCTAGAGCTGACCACGTTCACAATATCCCGGCTGATGCTCCCACAACTACTTTAAGTCCAGCTACAACCAATGCAGAGGGTAGTGGTTCGAGTTTTGCTAGAAACGATCACCAACACGCTATAAATACAGGACTTGACGCAGACATCACTACCATTCAGCCGGACGACACAGCAGGGGCGGGTGTTCTTGATAAGTTTGCTAGAGCCGATCATAGGCATACTATCGTAGCCGCTGCGTCATCTTCTCAGACTCCAGATCAAGCAAATGCAGAAGGCGCTTCTACCAGCTTCGCCCGCGCCGACCACGTTCACCAGATTCCAACCGCAGCACCTAGTGCCACGTTAAATCCTGCTTCCACCAATACACAAGGTGTGGCAGCTTCGTTTGCTCGTTCAGATCATCAACATGCTTTGGCAACAGCTCTGGTAGCAGACATCACCACTATTCAGCCCGATGATGCAGCAGCAGCTGGTGTAGCCAACAATTATGCGAGAGGCGACCATAGGCATGCTATAGCCGCTGCCGCACCAGCGACTCAAGCTCCAGATCAATCAAACACCGAAGGTGTATCGACGAGTTTTGCTAGAGCTGACCACGTTCACAATATCCCGGCTGATGCTCCCACAACTACTTTAAGTCCAGCTACAACCAATGCAGAGGGTAGCGGTTCTAGTTTTGCTCGTAATGACCACCAACACGCTCTTGCTACAGCTTTGGTAGCAGACATCACCACTATTCAGCCTGATGACGCTGCTGCTGCTGGGACAGCGAACACTTTTGCTCGCGGAGACCACAAGCATGCTATTGTAGCTGCAGCTCCCAGCAACACAGGTACCGCCAACTCAGAAGGCGCTTCTACCAGCTTCGCCCGCGCCGACCATGTTCATAACACGGAAATTGGCAGAGCTACAGCGACAGCTACTGCGGACGATACTAGTGCTTCGACAACAGACGTTCGTATGGTAGGTATGGTTCTAACACCACTGGCAGGAACCTATATGGCCACGTTCAGTTCAAGCGTTCTGAACTCAGGAAACGGAGCTTCACGCCTGTTTGTTAGCATTTACGTGGGCGGTGTGCAGATCGCACACACAGAACGAGAGATCGGAATCTCAGGAGGCGCCAATACACAGGTACACACTGTGGCAGTATTTGCGGCGTCCGGTGCTCAAGATGTCGAGGTTATGTGGCGAGCTGTTGCGGGCACAAACACAGCTCATGAAAGGTCCCTTACTTTACTTCGTTTAGGGGCGTAACATGAAAGTGATCGTGATTAACAACTCAACTGCAGATGCAGTGAGTTACTTGTCCGGCACCATAAGTATACCAGCAAGCAGCTCTCTTGATGTTGCGTCTGGATACTGGTCACGCTTGTATGCTGATCTAGCTTTCCTTACAGATCTTAGGAATGCAAATCTTACAATCTCAGATGGAGTCACAATTTATAAGTTTCCTGATTCAGAAATTTATCTGAAAGAGGTGATCGACAAGTTCAAAACGACCCCAGTAAGGAAAGATTTCTCGTACTCTAGTACGCAAACCAACACAATAATTTGGACCCCAACTTCGGGCAAGAAGTACGTTATAACAGATCTCACGCTTAATATAAGGAATAGTACCTTAGGCGCTATCAATGTAGCCATCTTCGATGAGTCAAATTCTACAGGTAACTATCTTTACAGAGCAAACTTCGAAGCCGGAACGAACTACGATGCTGTTAGCAATCTTATCACCGAGTTTATTTCAAGTAATATCAACAGAAACCTGAAGATAACAACATCCGGCAATCTTATGATTTCCGGATCAGTACAAGGTTACGAAACGGAATAACTATGAGGATTAAACTAGATTGGACGAACTTTAAAGCTCAAGTTACTCAAGGTACGCTACCGTACAAATATATATCCATTGACGGTACTTATTTTATCTTTGCAGTTGATGGTCAGTTTGAATATGAAACTTCTATAGTTCAGGATGATAACGCAGATCAGATAGACTTTGAAGCCAACTTTAAGGATACAGCATTCACCACTCTCTCTCAGTTCGATATAGATGGCGCAGCGATCGTACGACTCAAAGCAGCTAAGAAGGGTTGGAGTTTTTGGGCTGTTCCTATCGAGATTACAACGGCTACATTAGGAACGATGTTCGCTCAGACATCTGATGGTACGAATATTCCCTGGATCAGCTGCAAGATATATGATGGCAACAACGCCGAGATCACGACCCCCGGCGCGGCTAACCTAAATCTACTTACTTGCGTTAAGACTGTTATTGATTTTGAACCAACTTTTGATTTTGAGATCATAGGAGGTGCTCTTAGAATTAATTCTAATCCAGCAGAAAATATTAGGTTGTGGATAGTTGGCGCTCCCGACATCCCTGCCCAGTATGGAGGATCGAAGGAATTCGCTAGCGGGATCAATCTCAAGTTTCTGGCACCAGATAGCTCATTTGAGATTGACGGAAGAGTTACTAAATATCTCATTTACAATCCAGCTACACATCAGGGTAAGATGCGAGTGATATTAAAGCATCCTGCGGGAACGCAGGTCAATATGCAGCTCGTTATTCATCTGTACAGGCAATAGCATGGCAACCCTAAATAAAGTTACATCGATACGATCACCTCAACAGCTTACAGCCGAAGAGATCCAAGCTCATCTTGATTCACAGAACTCAGATGGATGGAATCTGGTATGCGTAGATAACCTAGTAGGTTGGTATCGTTTCTTCTGGGAGAAGGACTCTGCATGATCACAGTAGGCTTTTCCAGGCACAAAGGATTCGCACCGATTAGCTGGATAATCATGCTTTGCGAGCATACTCCTTTTTCCCACGCCTATATCAAAGTTCGATCTGAATCCCTTGACAGAACGCTCGTATACCAAGCAACGGGATCCGGAGTTCATTTTATTGGTTCAGCAATGTTTGAGGAATCTGCTCAAGTAATTGAGGAGTATGAGATGCCAATGCCCAGCGAAGACCGTAAGAAGCTTCTACAATGGTGTGTAGACAATGCGGGCAAGCCCTACGGGCGTCTTCAAGTCATAGGCATAGGCTTGATCCGACTTGCGAAACTATTTGGTTTAAGAATTTCGAACCCCTTCTCAAACGGTAATAAGGCTTACATCTGTTGCGAACTCGTTACAGCAGCCCTAGAGCACACAGGAATGGCTGGACCTGACGATCTTGATCAGGTAGACTTGATAGCGACCCGCGACATGGTTCGTCTGGTTGATGAAAAGAGTAAGACGTAGTGATATAATGGGGTAAAGCCGATCTAAGTATCGGAAAACTTTCCCAAAGTAAGGTTTACATGTCAAATAGAGATGACGAGATCTTGAACGTACTAGCTCGTATGGTTGCAGAGCAAAGAGAGCATCGGTCAGAAACATCCCGATCCTTTGCCGCTCTTGATAAGAAGGTAGACCTTCATATCCAGAAAACCGAATACGAACTCGCTAAGATTAACACTCAAGATGAGATCCAAAACCAACTACTTGATCTACATATTGCAGGCGTAAACACCTTACGAGAAATTCATCAAGAACACGTAAAAGAGAACAACTCTCGTTTCTCTAAGTTAGAAGAACCAAGAAAATTTATTAAGACCGCCACACGAGTTGTTCTTTGGGCAGGCGGCATCGGAACAGCAGTCGTAGCAGTAGTAGAACTGTTAGCGAAGCTACAAGGACACTAATATGGTTCTCACTCTCAAAGTTCTGAACGAAGACGCAACACTAAACAACTGGCAAGATATGGGCGGTTCTGCTCAGATCGTAAGAGGCGCTGATGCCAAGTTGATCCTTCAACTTTTTCAAGTTGATCGAAAGATCCGATATGTACCTGCTGCAGGTGCTGTAATCACAATAGATCTCATAAACAGCGACCAAACTACCTTAAGTAAAACCGCCACAGCTCCTTTCGCAGACGATCGATCTATCGTTCAATTTACTCTTACTGACTCCGAAACTGAGCTTCTGATCAGTCAGAATCTGATCGTGAGCGTAGTTGAAGGTTCTAATACTTCGATTGCTCTGCTTTCGTTAGGTCTTCAAATGATCTCTCCGAGTCAAGCAGGATGCTAAAACATGAGCATCAACTGGTCCGACCCTAAAGCAAAGATTTCAAAACACTTCACTGCAGGAGAGGCTCTTTTCCTGTCAAAGTGGAATTGTTATCATTCGCCTTCCGAAGAAGAAAAAACAACGATATTAAAACACGCAGAAGCCATGGATAGGGTTCGTGAAGAGCTTGGAGTCCCTTGTGTCGTGCATTGTTGGATTCGCCCCAAAGTTTTAAACTGTCCAAGCTCCCCGCATCACGGGGAAGACTATAATGCAGCGTGTCGGGGTGCGAAAAGCTCACGTCATATCAAAGGGGATGCCACGGATTACCATCCGGTAGGTATGACCTGTGATGAAGCCCGAGCGAAGCTTGAATCAAAGCTCGAAATTTTAGAGATGCGTATGGAAAAAGCTCCTGGAACGAATTGGGTTCATAATGACTCTGGCCCTGTAATATCAACCAGATACTTCAATCCTTAAAGGTGCTATAATGAGAGCTAATCCTTACGATAGCTTCAAGGAATGGGAGAAAGACATGGATAGGATCCGTGCTCATCCTAATGACTCACAGCTCATGCAACATGTACGAGGACGCGTCAACGCATCTTCAGAAATGCTACAGAAGCAGGTTTATGACTACCTACAGGATATGGCATTTGCGAGTAATCCAATAAATAGCGGAGAGATTCTAGCAAAGCGCACAGGAAAGATATTATTTATCAGGAATCAACAAGATCCCTGGTTCTACGTTTAAGAGGTTTAGATGACAGTCCCTTTTGCAGCTTCAGGTAGTCAGCCGTTCAGCAGAACAGAATCCATGATTACTGTTAAGCAGCTCAAAGAACGTTACCTATTTGGCATCGATATTACAGACAAGCAGGGCAATAAACTTCCCGACGAAGTGATCCAACATCAGATCAACGCTTCTGTCTCGTATCTTGAGCACGCCCTGGATATTATCATCAGCCCAGTCACCATTGAGGATGAGCGGTACGATTACCGTGCAGTAGATTATGTCAACTTCAACTTCATTCAGCTCAAGAAAAGACCCGCAATAGAAGTTACAAGCATTAAGGCTAAGTTTCCCAACAATCAGCAACTCGTGGACTATCCCAAAGAATGGTATGTCCTTGAGAAGGAAGCCAGTCAGGTTCAACTGTCTCCAGTAGAAGGTAGTTTCAGCGGATTAGTTGTAACTCAAGGTGGATCTTATGTTCCTCTTATTTACGGAACCCGCGATTACTGGCCACATCTTTTCTCTATAACCTATCGTGCCGGATTCTGTGACGACCAGATCCCAACTATCATCAATGAGATGATCGGACTTCAAGCTGCCATCAAGATCTTTGAGATTCTTGGAGACTTGCTTTATGGTCCTGGTTTGTCTAGCGACAACGTCTCTCTTGACGGAGCATCTGTAAGTAAAGGATTGGCTGCATCAGGCATCTACAGCGTTTATGGAGCCCGAATTGACGGATACCGTAAGTCTTTAAAAGATTATATGAACGTAGTGCAGAAGTTCTATAGCGGCATCACTTCGGTGGTTGGTTAAGGAAGTATATGAAAACTCCTAAGCACTTCGCAAAAGCTAAGAAGATCGCCATGGACAAGGACGAACTTGTTCGCGAGCATAAACATTTGGTAGGAGTTCTTCGAAGCCCATCTCACAAAGATGACAAGGTGGAGGCGAAGAAGCAAGCTAAGGAACTTCAAGAGTATACGAAGAAGTCAGAAGACGACGTTTCAACGCGTAAGCCCTCAGACAAGCAATTAGCCGACAAGATAATCACACATAACAAGAAAAAACTTCATAACTTCGCTAAGAAGCACATAAAGAAGTCCGTTGATTTTAAAGACACTTCAGTGTCTGTTGATGCTCAGGATCAGCTTCTTGCCGAGAAGACTACAAGTCCAGCGCTCATAGAATACATCACGAACAATCTTGGAGTTCTTAAATCTGGTCCTGGAGCCTCAGTTAAGATTCCATTTCCAACCGGAATGCTTACGATGAGCGAGCGTGAGGCTGGAGTCTATCATGGACATTTCCAGGATCGAGACGGTCAGATCATTGAAAAGTTTGACTCTCAAACAGTAGCCCTTATTGCTAAAACTCTCCAACTCAAGAGCATGGTTCCAACCCCTACAGAACCTCAAGCAGTTCCCATTGCAGCACCTCAAGAGGCGCCAAGTACCTCAGATATTGCTATGGCTGCTCATAATCGAATAGATGATCTTCAACGACAAATCATTGATCAAGTAAAAGGTAGGAGCATTCGAATTAAGTATGGTGATTTTGAACTAGAGATTCGAAAATCTGTACAAGACTTTGTAGGCGACTTCAAAGCAGGCAGGATGTCAACGGATAAGGATGTAGTCCGTAAAGCTATTAGTTCCTGGCGTAAGAAGCATTCAGAATATCGAAATATCAGCAGCGATCAAGCTGCTGCTCGCGAACTTATGGAAAATTGGGAACAACACCAGGATTCTTTCTGTCAGTTTGTTGATGCCTTATCGAGAGAAGACGATGAGTAAAGCTAAAGTTTTTGCCAAGAATCAGGTTCTTGAGAAGGCTCTAGGAAGCTATCGTCCTACTTTTAGGTATGGTGAGCGCTTACAGATGTACAACCACGTGTACAAGGTGCTTACCTTCCAAGACAAGGGTTACACTTTTTTGGAAGATGAAAAGAATTCCAAGATTGCGTACCCTACGAACAAACTTCGTATGCTGATGAAGAATAATCATTGTCGAAGTCTTGGAGTCATCAACACTCTTACTTCTATGGAACCTCAACAATCTCAAGTTTCTAAAGCTCAGATCAGCGGTCCAGGGTCTAAAGTAGGTGTGACTCCAAGAACGGCTAACGCCGCCCACGCAAATAGCCCCTCAAGCTCTTCCAGCGGCCAAGGTCGCGGAGAACCTGTAGGTACGGTTCGCAATGGTAAAGACGGGGATACCTATAAAAAGACTTCTGCTAACCCCTCTGTATGGGTTCGGGTTGCTTCAGGTACCGTGCATCATGACGCGGGGGGCGACGAACAAGACCCTATGTCTGTATCTCACGAAGCTCGTCAGCAGTTTCAGAAGATGATGGCCCATGTGGAGTCTAAAGTTCATCCAGAAGACCGCCAGAAGGTCCAGAAGAAGGCTGAAGAATGGGTTAAAGAGAACGCCAAGTTCAAGCATCTACAAGCCGCACACAATACTAACGAAGTTGACCAATCAGGGAAACCTCTACCAAAACAAGGTATACCCACGTCAACTATGAATAATGTGTACGCTCAAGGCGACAAAGCTCGAAAGATTCGGCAAGAACTTATTGATATGGTTAAAGAATCACACCTAAAAATGAAAGGAGGCTCTGATGCCAAGTAGTAAACTGAAGGAGCTTATCCGCGAGAAGGTCCGTGAAAAGCTCCGTAGTCGCTCTCAGAAGGAGCGTAAACGGGTAGAGGGCCATGTTAATATTGAAGGTGTTACGAAGCCTAAGCATCGGAAACCAAAAGAAAAGAAGCAGGAACATGGGTCTAAAAGACCAGAACCCGCTAGTGTTTCAATCGGTGCTCACGGTGGACGATACGTTCAGGAAGCTTCTGGCCATAAGCGGTACATCAAAGAAGGTGGATTAGCTGGTAAGAAGAAAATCGCAAAGTCCATTGAAAGCATCGTACGAGAGATCGTTCTCGAAGACGACAAGAGAGATTTCGTAACCAAGTTTAAAAGGAGAAAGTCCCATGAGTGAGCAAAACAAAGAAACCCCTAATCAAGTAGCTGCCCCTGTAGAAGCTCCAGCACCAAAGCTCGGAGCTGGTCTATTTAAACCCTTTACTTTGGGTTCAACTCTGGAACAAGCCGCTCACGGTAATGTGATGTCCAACATGAAGCCCAACATGATGGACTACGAGAAGCAATACCAAGGCTCTACTAAGAACCAATCTCTTTCTCCTGAAGATCTTAAGAAACTTGAAGAAGGCGAAGTAAAGAAGGCTACGCAACTATCTGGACCCTCCAAGAAGGTTGGCGTTACGCCTAAAGCTGTTGCCGCTGCTTACGCAAAGAAGTCTATGGACGAGACTTTGGCCGAAGTTCCGGTTGAACAACGTGAAGCTGTAATCGTAGAACTTGATCGTCGTATTGACGAAGCTAAGAAAAGCAACGATTCTGCGCAGATTCAACTTCTTGAGAAGGCCAAAGAACAGGCTAAGAAGTGTTACGGCCCACAGATGGATCATAAGCAGCCCAAGACCTCAGACATGAAGTAATTCATGGGTAAGAGACTTACTGACGGCATCAACGTAGATAAGCTCAACCAGGAGATCAAAGATCTTGGTGTGCGTATCCGCGTCTGGAGGTCTACAGTATGTCCTAACATGAAGAGCATAGAGTCTATGGACCATGATGTTAACTGCACGGTATGCAATAACAATATGATAGATTTTGGATGCTTTGAATCTGTCGGACTTATCCAACAACAGGACTTGGTAGAACAGTTTAAACTCACGGGTACCTTCAGCATGGATGAGGCTTTGATGTCGTTCCTTTCTGAAGTGACGCTTCATATCTTTGCCAAGATTCAGATTTTGGACTTTACTGAAGATTTCTTTGAACTTGTGCAGCGTCAAGATACTGTTACGACTCCATCTCCACTACCTCAGACGGATCGTTTGAAGTATGCAGCGTGTAAGATTCTCGGAGTATTCACGGTCATAAATAACGTGAAGACCGAATATCATGAAGGTGCCGATTTTCAATTAGACATCAATGGCGACATTCAATGGATAGGTGCTCATAAACCTGCGGATCGTCAGATTTACTCAATCTACTACAAGCATCATCCCGTCTTTCGTGCTGTACGTGCGATGCACAGGAATCGTTGGAGTCAGTACAATAATCGTCCCGACAGCATCGATCCTACGGTTCCTAAAAAAACAGTAGGAGATCGTACATATGTGAAGCTTCCTGATGCTTGGATCTTGAAACGAGACTACTTGATAGAGCGTCGAGATGTTCAACAAGCGTTGCTGCCTGATAACACTTTATACGATCCGAACGAAGAAGAGTAGAGGCTGCTGATGCGCCTCAAGCTCAAGTTTGATGATGTAAAGTTTGACGACGTAGTGGACGGTCTCAGGGATCGTTTTAAAGCTGCAGTTAACGCAACCATGGAAGATGCTCAGCAAGAAGCACAAGCTATGGCTGCTCGTCGACTAAAACACGGGCTTAAGAAGTGGACAGAAGGTTTTCGTTTTCATAAAGTCAGCGACGAGTTTTACGTAATCTCTATCGAAGGTCAGCTGGCAAGTTGGATGGAAGAGGGTATCCAACCGGGTGAAGTTTCCCGAGCTATCATGTCAGGAAACCGTGCAGAAGCTAATCAGGGAGAGGGGAAGAATTACGTTGACGTTCCCATCGCCAAAGATGCAGATGATATGGGAAATATCTCTTTAGGCAAAAGAGGTGGACCTAAGGTAAATGTTCAGGCTTTCGCCAATGCTGATGCCTTGATGAAATCTATAAATAGTTCGGATTGGAAAAAAGGCGGTATCAAGAAGAAGCAGGTAGTCGCTAGTCGGGTTAAGGACATCATCAAAAATACCGAACCTAAGACCGGAACAACCTCTTACATGACGATACGCCGAGTTACGCCCCAAAGTCAGTGGCCAAAGTCGCCCTTTAAAGGCGCTCATGTACTAGATGACCTGGGGTATCATATCGAACAGAACTTTGATAAGATACTGGAGAGGTTCTTATAATGGGTGCGCCGCTGACAGAATTTGTTCTTGAAACCGTCATACGTGACGGTCTTGGAGATCTGCGTGCGAATCCTACGAAAATAGACGATATATTTAGTCGATTTCTCGAAGCTCAATTCTTGAACCAATATGGTCAAGATAAGATTGACCAGATCAAAGCCTACATCGCAGGCCCTACCCATCAGATCAAGATCGTACACGCATGGAATCAAGTCCCAACTCACGTTCCTTGCTTTAGCATCCAGCTACTAAGTTCAGACGAAGAAGAGCCCCTTCAGAATCTAGGGAATGAATATCCTGAGTCCGAAACTGATACAACCCCGCAACTCTATGTTGATAACGTTGCGGCTACAGCCTTTGATGTCGTATCCGGAAAGCTTACTATCGATTCGGGAGTTGACCTGAGTGTAGTCTGCGCAAGTATGGTTTTTGTGGACGCTTCAGATGTATCTTTTCCTCTTAAAACACCACTGAGTAACCTTTCTGGTAATAAATACATAACCTTAGATTCAAATGGAAACTCTCCCAATATAAGTGGTCCTGGGAAGATTGTAAGTTCGATCGATTTCATCAGGCATGATATGAAGATGGTTCGCTTGCGCGAACGGATCGCGTTAGGTGTTCATGCGTCGAATGATATGCACCTGACTAAATTTCTATACTATATCCTGCAGTGGATTCTGAAATCTCGTCAGGAATCCCTCATCAATCGAGGGATTGAGCTGGATCGTGGAACCGGACAGATGTTTGATCGAGACGATTCTTTTGAAGGCGAGAACGTCTATAGTCGAATCATACAGGTTACATGTATCACCGAGTTCAGTTGGGATAATGGAAACGCCCAGGTGTTCGATTGCTTTGACCTCACCATTAAAACCAACACCCCTAAGCCTAGCAGCATTCCCGCCATTCCGTATAACACCTCTGGCGATGGTAGTTAATGCAAACGAAGCCATGGTATGATAGAGGCTAGCGATGAGAGAAAAAAGCAAGAAAAATGATCTACAATCTGAGGATAAAGAGCTTCCTGAAGGTTCGGTTGCCGAACAGGGGCTTCGCGTCATGAGTTTTGACGTATACTTCCGAAAGATGCAAGCCATGGATCCAAAAATTCACGCTCATCACAAAGCGCCCATGAAGCGCTTCGCGGAACAAAACGGTTTACAAGAAGCAACCGAAGAACAGTTCGCTAAGATTTTCAGATCTTACTAAGAGGAGCTTGAGATGGCCATCAATCAAACATTCGCTGGAGCTAACCTACTAAAGCCTGGCGCGTATTCGCAAACAAAAGTTAACCTCTCTGGAGGCTTTCCTCTTGCTGCTACGGGTATCGTAGCCATCATCGGTGAAGCTCTGGGTGGTGCTCCCGGTTCTTCAGACGGTGTGCAAACTTTTACCAGTGAGGATATCGCATCCCTCATCGATAAATATAAGTCTGGCCCCATTGTTGACGCTGCTCGAATCCTTGTGGCTCCAGCTCGCGATGCTCGCGTCCCTAACGGTGCTAGTCTGATTCGGGTTTACAAGACCAACGCTTCTACCCAAGCTTCTCTGAGCCTGCAGAATGCGGCTCCCGTAAACCTCTTTACCATCACTTCTGCAAACTACGGCGATGATGAAAATCTCATCAGCGTTGATGTGGATGCAGGCGTTGTGAGTGCAAGTGCTCGCATCATCACGGTCCAAAAAGGCTCTGTTAGAGAGGTTTTGACTGAGAACGAATATGCTGCACTTTTGAGCCTCCAATACACGGGCTCCGGCACTGCTGCTGCTTTGACCGTTACTGCTACAGCTTTGGTTGTGACCATTACCGGCACTCCTGCTGATAGTATCAACATCGTGTTGGCTGGTAAAACCATCCAGCAACTTGTTGACCTCATTGAAGCTCATGCTGCATACACGGCCTCGACTACGTACAAGCTGGCTTCTTCGAAGTCTGCTGCGGATCTGGATCCTGTATCTACGCCTCTTGATGTTCTTACTTCTAAGACTCTTCGTGGTCAGCAGAAAGAACTTCTCGACATCATCAACTCTGAATCTCAGCTGGTTTCTGCTACTAGAGTTTCTGGCGTAGAAGGCACTATTGCAAACCTCGCGGCCAAGCAGTTCCTTAGCAGTGCAGCTCGCGGCGCTTCAACCAATACTTTGTTCCAGAACGGTTTGGATAAACTCCTGGCCTCTCGTTGCAACACGGTTGTACCCTTGATCTCTCAGGACGCCTCAGCGCTTATCAGCTCTGGTGATACGGACCCTGCTTCTACCTTTACCGTAGATGCAGTGAATCTTCAGGTAATCACTCATTGCATCCTGGCTTCAAACACCAAGAATCGCAGCGAGCGGAACTGTTACGTATCTAAGAAAACCTCCTTCGCGAACGCTCAAGCGGCCTCTCTTGATCTCAACCATGAACGCGCTTCCATGCTGTTCCAGGATGTTGAAGTTCTAGACGCTTCCGGCGATCTTGTATTCCGTGATCCTTGGGCTGCATCCTGTATCTTGGCTGGTATCCAGTCAGGCACGCCGGTAGGCACTCCTGCTACGTTCAAGCTCATCAACGCTAACGGCATCCGTCACCAAGACTATAACTCCAAGACTCAAGTTGATCTTGCTATCGCAAATGGTCTGCTTCCTCTTGAAGAAGTAGACAGTGGTGGTATCCGAGTTGTTGTGCAGAATGCTACCTACAGTAAGGATGCGAACTTTGTGTTTAACCGCCCCTCTGTACTCGCAGCTGCGGATAACGTTGCATTCAACCTCCGCGCCAACCTTGAATCCATCTTTGTTGGCGAAAAGGCACGCACTGGTAGCGCTGAAGCAATCAAGAACTCTGTTATCGCTGTAATGTCTACGTTCCTCCAGAACGAGATCATCGTTGGGGATGATACGAATAACGGACTTGGATGGAAAGACCTGCTGGTCACCATTACCGGCAACGTGGCGATTGTGGAAATTACCATCACCCCTGTTCAAGGTATCGACTTCGTCTTGAATAAGATCACGCTCGACAACATTCGTCAGTCGGCGTAAGTAAAGAGGATTGACTATGTCACTTAGCAAAAGAACTAAAGATAGGCTAGACATCGCGATGGGCGGCAAGAAAGCTGCCGATGCTTTGGTTGCAAAGCTTGAAGCTAATACAGCTCTTGACCAGAGAGAGCAACGTGAGCTTGAGATCGCTATGTGCGATAAGAAAGCTGTCGCTGAGATCATGTCTGATGAGCTTGAGATTGCTGACGACCTTCAAACCGCAATCGATGACGCTCAGGACGATCTTGATGCTTATGTAGCACCTGTTGCCGCCGAAGCGACCTTAGACCTCACCGCAGATATCGTATTGACCAGCGTTGCTGTAGGCGCCGCACGAAACACTAATACCCTGACGTTACAGGTTTTGGCTGCTGCTGCAAACCCAACTGATACTGTTTTAGCAGCGTTTACCGGTACTGCTGCTGCGATTGTTCTTACGATCACCCCCAATGATGGTACGAATAACAGCGCAACTCCTGTGGACCTTACTACTGCTGAGATCGCCGAATTGATCAATACCGGCGCTGTCGTTGGCAAATCAGTTACTCTTACCGATGCCTCCTCGCGGAGGATTCTGCAAACCGCTTCAGGCGGCGATGCAGAGGTCGTGGTTGATGCAGGTGAGGGCGACGGCGTAGTTGCTACGTTCTCTGGCGGCGTGACTGAGGTTGGCGATCTCGAAGCTCTTGAAGCGGCTCTTGCAGCTGCTCAAGCTGCAGCTTCGGAAGCTGAAGTTTCGGATAGAACTAAGAAAGTTATGGACATTTCCTTGGCTGATAAAGAAGCAGCTGAGGAACTGAAAGCAGCGATCGAAGAATAATTTAGGGAAAAAGAACGTAAACCCCTCCCCTATTTTAACTGAGGGTTGTAAAAGGAGAAGAGATCATGAGTTTGACTTCAACCGGCGCACGGGTAGTATTTCGAGTAAATAATGCCAAAGTCGCCTTCGCTAACGCGATCAACTATACTGTCGCACATGCCCACCAGCCGGTGGACGTGCTTGACCAGCTGACCCCTGCCGAATACGCAGAAACCGGGTATACCGTGAATTTTACGGCTACTATGTTTCGCGTGAGCGATCAGTCAGCACTGTCTTTGGGCCTTCGTCCAAAGCTTCAGAACATCCTTACCCAACCTGAGCTTACTGCTGAATTGATTGACAGGATCACGGGTAAAACCCTGTTCTTGATCGAACGAGTCAAGTGTACTCAAGAAGACTTTAACGTCGACGCTCGCAGCTTGGCCCAGCTTACGCTGTCTTTCGTCGGTATCAAGCAATCTGACGAGTCAGGCCCCTAAGGGATTCAGGTAGTAATTCTACATAGAAGGGTCGCTTGGGCAACCAAGCGGCCCTTTCTTATTTCTACCCTTCTATGATAGAATCAAGAGAAGAATAAAATAATAAGGAGTTCGCTATGTTTTCAGTCCTTCCCCCCCAGGAGCATACGTTTACAATTCAGGTAACCGGCATCAGATCCGGGCAAACCTTTGAAGGATCGTTTACTTACGCTAGACCGACTCTCGGTACCAATATCCAGATTGGTAAGACTAAAGCCTTTATTACAGGCGGACTCCCTGTAGATCCAGATACCGATGCTGTGGTGGAGATGCTCTCCACCTTAAGGCATACGCTTGTTAATTATCCGGATTGGTGGAAGGATTCTGAGTTCGGATCGAAGATGCAGGATCTCAATGTTCTGTTTGAGATCATGTCACATTGCAATAAGTTCGAGAATGATCGTGACAAAAAACCTGAGGCGAAGGATGAGCAAACTCGACCTGCGTAAGCAGTACCTCAAGCTCGCCAACGAACAGCTCAATCCAGTCGGAAACGATTTCAAGGCACTTGAGCAGGTTCTTACGAACTGGTTCTGCTTGAAGTTCAACACTACCCCAAACGATGACCGTCTACTCAACATGAGGTTAGACGAGCTTCTGCTATTCCGAATGATGCACGAGATTCATGATCGTCCGTCCGTTCTCGAAGAGATAGGTCCTCAGGGAGATGAATACGAAGAGTGGCTTAGGAATGAGATGGGCGCCGACTACAAGTCGATGGATCAGATGGTTGCTCAGCATGAGAAGCTTGAAGCTGATGAACAGACAATTGCCGAGACCTTGCCTGATAAGATCGAAACGGACTTTAGCTCCGTACGAGGGGAATAAACAGTGGCAGATATTAGGAAGAATTTAACATTATCCGCACAGCTTGATGATTCTCAGCTAAGAAAGCAGCTGGAAGTTCTTAAGAAGGAAATGGGATCAGCTTTCAGCGTTGATGCTGGAAGTCTAAATGATCTCAAGGCCTCTATTCGAGATATTGCAAAAGAATTTGGCGCTACGATCCGTAAAGAACTCGATGGCATCAGAGGCCCTCGCAGCAAAACCAATGCCCAAGGTCAGCCTAAAACTGAGATGAATATCGACGAGATCGGTTCAATCCAAGTTAAGGAAATGACAGTAGCCAGCATGGTCGTCAACTCGATGACTGTGAAAGGAGCTGGAGGAGCCGGTGGTGGGGGAGGCGACGGTAAAGGGGGACCTGGAGTTCCAGGTGGACCAGACGAAGAACCTAAAGGGCAGGGTGCATCAGACTGGCTTAAGAAGAATAAAACTCTTATCGCAGTAGGTGCCGCCAGTATGGCGGTACGAGAGGGTATTTCTTCCGTAATCAACATTCAACAGAACATGGCTGAGCGCAGCAATCGTCTTTCCAGAGACCTTGATGCAGGCCTTGGTGTCGAAGGTGTAGCTCGTCAAGCTGGTCGTGGCAAGATGGGTATGGCTTTGGGCGCTGGAGCTGCTGGAGCTATCGGTGGAGGCCTCCTAGGGGCTAAGGCTTTAGGTGCCGCAGGTTCATTATTTGGCCCCGCAGGTACGGTAATAGGTGGAGCCATCGGCGGTATTGGTGGTGCCTTGGCTGGAGGTATAAATGCCTTCACAGGTACCTCAAACGCTATGGGCGAACTCAGCAAGGAACAGGTTCAGCTTCTCGCAGATTCAGAATCTCGTGCAAGAGCTATCTCACCTCTCAGACAACAGATGATGGCGGGCGGTGGTGTTTCTAGAGAAACCATGACCGACCAGATGAAAATCGGTGCTCGTCAATTCGGCATGAATGGTGAAGACACTCTTCAAAGCATGCTTCAAGCTAGAGAAGTACTAGGCAATAAAGGTGCTTCCGAAAACTTTAATCAGATCATGGGCAATCAGCGATTCTTAGGAATCAATGCAGGCACCTCTGCCCAAGCCATCGAAACCATGGCAGGATCTAGTGGTGAGAGTCGTGGAGCCGCAGGTAATCGCCAAGGCGAACTTATCAAGCGTTGGGTTGCTGGAGGTTTGGACTTAAGTAAGTCAGGCCGCGCTCTTCAAACCACAGTTCAATATCTTCAAAGTACTACAGGTTTGGGTCGCGTAGATACGGAAGCAGCAGGTAATCGGCTTACCAACTTTGCAGCAGGTTTTGGGAACGGACAGGTTACAGACACTACATTGAACCAAGCTCAAACTCTGGCTCAGATGCTGCACGGCGAATCTTCGTCCATTCAAGGGCTTGCTGGCGCCGCGAATTTGAATCAGATTCAAGGAATTTCTGGAAAGTTCGGAGGCTTTGGAACTGGAACGACTATGGCACTTGCGGGCATGTCTTCTAACGCCAAAGAAGAAGATATTCTCAGTGTCCTGTCAGAAGGTCAAAGATCAGGTGAAGTCGGTAAGAACGTAGATCTTGCTCAAGCCGTTAAGGACATTCAAGCTGCTAAGCAGAAGGATGCCACGATGGAGCTTATCCAACAGATTGCAGGGGGTAACAACAACCTTGCATTGGGTGCTCTCGGAGCCGAACAGAACTTCCAAGGTAACTTCACTACAGAAAGCTTGTTAGGTCGTCAGCGAGCCCTCACGGGTCAGATCACGCCCGGTGCTATGGAGGCTGCTGGAGCAACCATTGAAGGTGCGAAGACCGAGATCCAACGGGCTCCTGAATTCCAACTAGATGTAGCTCAGTTTACTCGTAGTACAGAATCTGCTAGTAAGGGGTTGGAAACCTTTACTACGGTTACAGAACAGATGACCAACCAGATGAAAAAGCTCCTCACAGATCTGGAAGCGGCTCAGAAGCGTTTCGCTGACATGTCCAGGCAAACTGGCTATGGCGGGATTCAGAGGTAATAGATGGCTCTGATTCAAGATCAAAAACGTAAGACTAATCCCAGCACTACCCCTCAGATTAAATCTCAGAAGGCATCGTGTGCTATCGTCATTCATCGGTATCAAAACCCCGACATAGTAAAGCTTGTAAACGTTAACATCACGAATGATCAACAGATTGCTAATAAAGCTTCAAGTAGCTCCAGTGGGAATCTCACTAATCGTGCCAAGCTTATTGTGCGTCAAGACATTGTAAGATGCTCCGTAACCAATGATAAGTCTGGGGTAGGTGGAGCCTTCTCCGTTACTATCAAGAAGGGTAAAGAGTTTCAGAACGGTCAGAACACTAACAAGGATGTAGAGTATCTTCAGAGCGTAAATACTGGAGACTGGATTACTATTTACATGAGGCGTACCAAGGAGATCTCTGATAAAGATCTCGAATCCAGCACCCCCGAGAGTGGGCTTAAGATGCTTGGTATCATTGAGAACGTCAGGCAGCTTGAGCTAGATGATCCAGGTTCCGCACTTCCTCGTTTAGAATTTGTTATCACTGGACGGACGTTTGGTAAGGTATTTGATACCAACATCTTCTTCAATCCTGTGGTAAATCAGGCTGCGATGCAGACGATCCTGGGTGTAGATTTCGTTAAGGACTCAAGCGGTACCGTAAAAACGCTTTCTAGTAATACTCCTGATGCTGTAATCAAAAGAGTTGCTAAGTTCTATCTAGGAGGCTCAGGTGCTACACGAAGCACTGCCAACGAGAACTGGTATGTTCCACAGTCTGTAGCTCAACTGTTTAAAAGTTCTGTGAAGAACAAGCCACTCAGTAAGTCTTTTATTGATTTGCTAGACACCACGCATATAGGTTTACAAAAGTTTTCTAGGAACAAGTTTTCAAGCGCATCAGAACTTCCAGGAGTAGCCTTGATCAAATCCCTACCTACTACAGGTACGGTTTGGGCGGTTATGCAGTTTCTTCAGAATCAAGCAGCCAATGAGCTGTTTACCGAACTAGTTACGGATAGTAGCGGTAAACTCCAACCAGGTTTGATTCTCCGCCAGATGCCTTTTTCAAATAAGGATGCTCAGGAGACCAACGTATTCGCTGCCAATAAAACATTTGGAGGCAGCAACACGGTAGACTCAGCAGGTTCGTCTAAAACGTTCTTTACGGATCTTCCTAGGTATTCTATTGTAAGCTCTGATATCCGAAGTAAGAATATAGGCAAGAGTGATCATGAACGAATCAACTACGTAATCGTAACTCCTAAGATCCTTGATGGCATCAGTTTAGATATCGCGTTCGTGGCAGGTTCTAATCCTCCATCTATTCAACGCTACGGACTTAAAGTGTTCCAAACGCAAACTTCATATGTGCTTGCCTCGACCCAGAATCAAAATGATGGAATCAAGAAGTACTGTGCTCGCATAGTTTCCCTTCTTCAAGATTGGTTCTTCTTGTCACACAACATGTTCAACGGAACCATTATTGCGGATGGAGTCGATGGGTTTGTTGAAGTTGGCTCGAACTTGTATATTCGTGACATCAAGCATCTCTTCCATATCGAAGGGTATACGCATACTTATTCTATCTCTCCTGCCGGACCTAGTGAGTACTTTACAGAATTTCGAGTATCTCGCGGTCAACGTTTTGATGCCGATTCGAATAGGTCCAGCTTCATAGGGGATTCCAAAGTTTCTAACGATCCTACAACGGTAGTTACGAGCTTTGTAGCTAGAGGTACCAAATAATGAAACACCCAGATGGTTCAATCATCAGTCAGTATTTTGGCATCCAAGATAAACCCACTTCCGGCGAGGATATCTATAATCAAGGTTTACGCCTTGTAGTTGGTCAAGTTGAGAAGATCCATTATGTGGACGATCAATCAAATATTTCGAAGAAGTACGTAGAGTATGATGTCAGCATCCGCGATGCTAAAGGGGGTCAAAGTACGCTACGCAATGTGCGTAAGATAGATCTTCTTGGTGGATCCAATGATCACGATGAGATGGTGCTGGAACCAAATCAGTTTGCATCTAAGGGGAAGTTGGAAACTTCAAACTTCTTTATGAACAAGAATGGTACGACCGTACTTCTTGCCTGCATTGACGGCAGCAAAGATAAACCAATCATCATTGCCGCCATTCAGCATCCCACAAAACTGGGAGCCAAGAGGATCGATGGAATCCGGCGTAAAGGTGAGTTTCGCGGAATTCAATGGGAATTGAATAAGGACGGCGAACTGATCATCACACATCAAGGCCCTCGTAGTCCAGATGGCAAGCTTCTCACTTCTGATAAGGTTTTGACAGTAGCTAGATTTGATAAGGCTGGCAATCTTACCGTTACAGATCATGCCAACAACCAGATTAGACTTAACAATACCGAGATCAAAGTTGAGATTCAATCGGATGTAAAAGGCACGAAGCTTGTTCTTGACGGTAAGAATGACACGGTAGTAACTACGACTGCGGGTGGACTGAAAACAGAAATGGAAGGTCAAACCGACAAGATGACGGTAACCACTAAAGGTGGGTTAGTTGTTGTCATAGACGGTCAGAATGACAAAACCATGATTACTACCGCAGCAGGTACGAAGATGATCATCGATGGCACCAATGACGAACTGATAATCGAAACTGCGGCGGGAGCAAGACTTCGTTTGAAGACCGATAAGGTAGCTCTCGGATCCGGTGCGGTAGAGATTCTTGATAAGCTTTCTATGGTTGCTGACTTAATCTCCACATGGGTTTCTACTAAGGAGGCCATCCACACCCACCTTGGTAACCTAGGTTATCCTACAGCCCCTACGGATCAAGCCATCGCATCCACACAACTTGGCACAGATCTTGCACAAGTACGGGACGATGTAGACTCTATTAAAGGTACTTTATAGATGATGGTCGGAACGGATCTTGCAGAAGCCATCCGAGTCGCCATGGGGTTTCCTACTCCGGTGTCTGCACAGCTTATAGGCTGGAGCAATGCAGTCGTTCAGCACGTACAAACCGGTATAGTGAATAACACATCAGGTACCGTAACAGGAGATGCTCCTCCATCTGGAGGCTCTCTATCAAACGGTGCCGCCGATAATGGGATGATATCTGGACTCAACGGCCCCACCCTCGCCAACCTTGTGGCAACTATGGCAGGATACGGTTACGTGACCAGCCAACTGACTATCTTCTGTAATGAGATAGTGAGTCACATAATGACCCTAGGACGGGTGGAATTTGCTTCCGGAGACATTCAAGGATCCTGCAGCAATACGTTGCTGTCTCCTGGAGTGCTTACCGGTACGGGAGCCGACGGGTTCATAAAGAGCCTTAATGGACCAGTACTGGCTCAGGCTATCCACGACGCTATCGGATACCCAGGTTCCTTGTCAGCACGGCTTACCCAGTTCTGCACTGCAATAGTCAACTACATCATGGATAATGCTGTAGTCGCGTATGCTTCCGTAACTGGCGTATGCCCCGCTGGCGGTGGAGCTATAACCGCTGGTACCGCCTCGGGCGGTACGATCGCGTAGACGCTCAATCTCGCGGTAAGTTAGGGTATAATAAAGGGCTAAGAATAGAAGAATAGGAAAATATGGCTTTCGGGATTGGTAACCTTGGACAAATAGTCTCAGATTTCAAAGAGAATCTGAATCAGATCTTCGGTGGAGCAGGCAGTAGCAATGTGCCTAAGACTCAACGAGTATCTGACTATTTTCGTTCAGAATACGGCGGCGCCAATAATTTCGATGCCAAGAACTGGGTAGGGAATACCCGCAACGTTTCTTCCAAAGCTCAGAAGCTTCGCTATGGCTTCGCTTTGGTCAGCGCTTCCGATATCAATAAGAGCAAGCTCATCTTCTCCGAGAGCGACCCTCTCGTGTATTATCTTGATGTCGCTCCTCAACAGATTACTCAGCGAGAAAACTTCGCAACCAATATCTCTGCAACGCGTAGAGGCATCATCGTAGAATCTGAAGGCAATGTCTTCAAAGACATCACGATCAAAGGTACGACTGGCGTATTCCCAGGCGAACGAGGCGGTTTTAATGGGCCTCAAGCAAATCTTAATGACATTACAGCTCCTCCTGCCGAACCCGCAGGTGTTAGTGATCAAGGCCTTTCTAAGAAGTCCAACGTTAAAGTTGTGACAGGCTACCAAGAGTTCATGATGCTTAGGCAGTTCTTTTTGAAATACGCCCACGATAAGGTGAAGGTGAACGGCGATCTGTTCATGATCTTCATCAACGAAAAGGACAATCAAGCTCTGATCGTAGAACCTCTTGACTTCACGATGGAGCGTAACGCTAAGTCTCCCATGACTTATCAGTACTCAATTTCTTTGAAGTCTATCGGCAGCTTTAATACTCTATTTACACGACCTGCTGCCGAAGACGCTACCGATATCTTTCAGAAGATCGGGAACGTTTCTGCCAACTTAACTGCTGGTATCGGACAAGTTCGTGCAGCCATCAATCTGACATCGAGTAGTTTGCAGAAAACCTTTCAAGCTATCGATCAGACGGTAAACGGACCTCTACGTCAGGTTCAGTTTGCTCTTCAAGATCTTTCCGACGGCATAACCAATACGCTGTCGCTACCTACCATTCTGTCACGCAACTTTACCAGTACAATCGCTGGTATCCGAGAGAACGCCTCCAACGTAAGCACGAGCCTAGGAGTCAACAATTCTGACGCCGCCAAAGCCCTCGCAGCAACTCTTACTCTACAGTCGCAGGTTCTCGAACACATCAGTAAAGATTCTCGAATCGCAATGCCTCGTGAGTTTGTTGCTCAGACCCGCGACCGGCTTACCAGTTTGAATGATGATTTGGCGGATGCTTTCAACCTAAGTGATAGCTTGTACAACGAGATCAAGGGCAGGATCATTACCAATACGCCCGGCCCTCTCAAGGTTGTTAGTGACGAAGAATTCCTGCTTCTCGGTAATATGCAGAATATGTCTGATTCTTTGAATCAAGTACTCTCGACTAATGATGCTTTCCAGACCGACATTGAAACTACATATCAGGAAACCAAGAATGCTTTTGGACCCTCTCTGATCGACATCTCTCCTCCCGCTTCTGTACGTCAGGTCAGGATTCAGCGTAACGACACCCTGGAGCGTCTGGCGCAACGTGAGCTAGGTAACGCCATTAGATGGCCGGAAATTGTGATACTGAACAAGCTGAAGCCTCCTTATATCAATGATCTTGGCGGGGATGGTATCAAGAACCCCGGTTCCACTATTCTGATTCCCGGAGAATAAGTCATGCCTATCTTACGTGGTCCAGAGAACTCGTTGACAAAAGACATGACTGAGCTTGAGAAGAGCTTAGGCGTAGATCTTAAGATCAACCAGGATGGGGACTTGGAGCTGAACAATCTCAACGATTTTAGCTTGGTAGCAGGTACACAGAATGCCGCACAAGCGGTATACTTGAAGCTGAACATCGAGCCAGGTGGTTTGGTTTATCACCCTGAACTTGGAACTAGTCTCCAGGTTGGGGAGAAGACTAAGAACGCCATCGAGATCAAAGCCCAAATTCTCAAGTCATTGTCAAAAGATCCGAGATTTGATAGTGTAGATGCTAGGGTTCAAGTTCTAGGAGATGTCGTCCTGGTAGACCTGAGAGTTACGCTCGCGAATACTGGCATTGAAGTTCCCCTACAGTTCGCAGTGCCGACATAAGGTGTTGATGTATGAGCAAGTTTAGTCCCAAATCGTTTCCACAGATCGTAGGCGCTCAGGCCGCAAAACTTGCTGCCGAGACGCCGATCAACGATTTTACAGACGGTTCAGTAGCTCTCACGCTTATCGAAGCCTCGGCACAAGAGGATTTCCAGCAGTACGTTCAGATGCTCAACATCATCAGGAACTACAACCTCGACACTACTGAGGGGGAAGATCTTGACAAGCGTGCAGCAGAATATGGCCTGACTAGGCTCCTCGAACAGCCTCACACAGGTTTCGTAACTATTCGTGATCTAAGCTTTACGAAGATCGCAACCAAGATTTACGCAGGTCTCCCAGGCCCTACCGCAGGTTCTACCAGCATTTTTGTTGACGACGCCTCTCTGTTTCCTGCAACCGGTCAGATCTACTTTCGTGGCACTTCCAACTCTGAAGGTCCGATCGCGTACTCTGTTGCTCCTATCGACAATACGTCTTACTGGGAAATTCAGCTAGATACTGCTTTGATTAATGACCACGGGACCGACGAATCCATCGTACTCGCACAAGGCGGTGTTCGAGTTGTTGAAGCTGGTACTGAAGTCGAGATTCCTGAGAGTGACGTCAGCGACGCTATCAAGTTCGAAATGAACCAAACCATCCAGATCTTGGATGGCGAAGACACTTTTGCTAACGTGTTGGTGACCGCACTTCAGGCAGGCGGTTTCAGAGTTCCTGCTAATGCTATCGTTGGCTTCCCCAACCTCCCTTTCACTGGAGCTACGGTCAACAATCCGCTGCCCTTCGTCAACGGCAGGAACCTTGAGAGCGATCAACAGCTCAGAGACCGTATCAGAAATACGGTTCAGTCACTGTCTCGTGGCACCAAGCAGTCTATCAAAAACGCCATCCTTGGACTTATTGACGAGGGTACGAATTCCAGTATCGTAAGCACCAACGTAATCCCTCCCGTGAATTTGGCAGATGGGCCTACCAAAGTTTATATCGACAATGGCAGAGGTCTTGAACCCAGTTTTCAAGGTATCGGTCTTGAAGTTCTTATCACAGAAGCTACGGGTGGTGAACAGTTTTTCCAGTTACAAAACTTCCCCCTGGTTAAGGCTAGCGTTGTATCTCAGAATTCTGAACCCTTTTCTCTTTCCGGTACCGAAACTATTCTGATTCACGTTGGTACGGATGAAGAAACCTTTGTATTCCTTAGCACGGATTTTGAAACTCCTGGAAAAGCTTTTGCTACCGAGATTTCGGAAGCCATCAATAACCGTTCTACGCTTCTTGAAGCCCGCACTATTACTGATGAGGATGGTCGTAAGGTCATCCTGACTCCTAAAACGCGGGCTAACGAGAATATTAGGATCGATTCTGCCTCTACAGCTCAGACCGCGATGAACTTTTCTGAGCTTGAAGTAGCAACCCTTAAGCTGTACAAAAATGACGTACTGCTTACTAAAGATGGTGAGACAGCTTCTGTATCTAGTTTGGCTCAGCCTTTCAACCTTTCTGCTACCGTAGTTACGACTACAGATTCAGATATTACTGTTTCTTCGAATTCTCGATTGGTTACGAAGACTGTATCCGGTGTCGATGGGTTCTTAGATTCCATAAGTCCTGGCGATTATGTCAAGTTCTCCACAGACACCGACATCTTCTACCGTAAGGTTAAGACCGTCATATCCGATACTAGATTACTGCTCTGGGAAGCTTATCCCAATTCGGGCGGAGGTGTAGGTAACATTACGATCTGGAATTCTCCTCAGCTCGAAGTTGCTGCAAACGGTGACATTTATGAAACCGAAGTCATCTCGTTTGCTCCCGGTGATTTCTCAAATCCTGCCCAAGCTCTTGCTTCAGAGGTATTTGCTAGGGTTGTAGTTGAGATGAATCTTTCGGAAGCCGAACTCGCGGTCGACAGCACTAAGGTTAAGTTGATCTCAAGTCTTGAGAACAGCTCCAGCTCCAAGATGCAAGTAACAGGCGGTGGTGCCGCTCTAGCTATGGGGTTTGCTACTTCTTATGCCCTTACCGGTACCATTACTGTGAGCGGTGGAAGCAAAACCGTTTCCGGCACCAGTACTCAGTTTCTTGATGAGATCGAAGAAGGGCAATGGATCAAGGTAAATGCTGATGGTACTGGATCCTGGACCAAGGTCGAAGCTATCGAGTCTGATACGGTTTTGTATCTTTCTGAAGGATATCGCGGAGACGATCATACCACTTCTGCGGCTTCAGCAATCGCCTTTGGTACCGCTGTTCAGGGTAAGGATAAAGACTACACACTGAATAGGTCCAACGGTCAAATCGAACTTGCTGCCGCGCTGTTAGCCGGAGACTCCCTCACCGCAGGTTCTGTAAATACCAGAGCTTTTGTTGACTCGATTCCTGAGACTTACGACTTTACTGGTTTAGGAGCCTCTTCTACGCTCATCGTTTGTGTAGATGGCGGATTCCCTGGCACCGTAACTACAGGTGACGGTTCTGCTCCGTATGATGATCTAATCGACACCAGTCTTATAGGTTACGAGGCTAACCTATTTGCAGACTTTTACATTGAATGGTTGTCTGGTACGAATGTAGGCCAAACCTCTACAGTAGCGACATACAACAATACGACGGGCGAGATCACCACCGCGACTCCTTTCACGGATCCAATTGTAGCCGGTGATAAGTTTGTAATGTGTCAAGTTCTTACGTTCATCCATGCTAGCGACTTTGCAGATCCTGCAAATGTGTCGGCAGCAGAAGTCATTGCAGTCATAAATGCCCAGCTCCACGGTGGTATCGCAGAAGTTACTCAACTAGGCAAGGTTCGTATCAAGACTGCGAATTTTGACACGTCAGGTAAGATCGAGATAAAAGGCGGCACCGCTAATACGGTTCTTGCTTTCCCAACCGCTGAACAAGAAAACCAACTCAATAACATCGCATTTGTGGTCAGTCACAACACAGATCGTGAAGGTAATGCTGCAGCTCTTGGCTTTACGGTAGGACCTAATCAGACTCTCGTAGCCATATTCGATGGGGACAATCTGAATAAGACTTTCTCCGTTCCTATGGAAGTCAAAGGAACTGTAACGTCTTCCACGCTAACCACGTTCTCTGCTTCCGTTATCGGAGCCAAATACTTAGTAGCCGATTACTTTAATGATTTCTGGATTTACTGGACTGGCGGAGCCAATCAAGGATCTTTACAGTTGGTCACGAACTATGTACCGACCGTGGGTACATTCAATTATTCAGACATCTTCCCCTCCACTCTTGTGAATCCGATTTCATCGGGTGATACGTTCTCTCTTGTTCCTAGGACCGCCGAGAATGTCGTCAAACATTTGAACGATCTCAACACCACAACCCTATCTGTGGTAGCTAAGGCTGAGGTTGTAGGAATCTCTGGAGACATCGTACAGATCTCTACAAAGACCCCCGGAAGCGCAGGTAAGGTATTCGTCACAGGCGGTTCTGCCAACTCTATAGGCATTGCTATTACCGCAGTACCTGGAGGCGCTCCTACCAATGATGTCGAGACCAACTCTAAGTCTGGACTAGCTGAAGGCCTGTACGTTAGACTTACCGTGGATGGAATTGTAACCACGGGTGACGGTTCTGTTCCTTACGACGACTTCATTGATACATCCATGATTACCAGCATTCCTAACTACTTCACTGGAATGGAAATTGAGTTCTTGACTGGAACGAATGCCGGGCATAAGACGACTATAGCGACTTACGACAACACAACGGGTCAAATCATACTCACTGATGCGGCACCCACTTCTATAGACCTAACTGATACCTTCCGAATCAGTCGTAATGCGTATGTGGTTTCCGTAACAGGAGCTAGTGCTCCCTACACCATCGAGTTCAATGATGAAACTAACGTTGCCATCGATGTTTCAGGCTTCATACCTGGTCGTGATGCAGCTATTCGAGATGTGAATGGATTCGATTTTGAAAACGTTCAAGTTGAAGGCGTAGACGGTTACAAGTATTTTGATGGCCTGATCCAAAAGGCTCAGTGGACTATCGATGGGCTTGATAGGGATCCAACCAATTACCCCGGCTATGGCGCTGCCGGTACTCAGTTTGAGGTTCTAACTCCTGTGCTCGTGGAGCTGAAGCTGATAGTAGATATCACTACGGATGAAGGCATCAGCCTGAGTTCTGTAAGCGATTCGATTCGTACCGCTATTAACGAGTATGTCAACTCTTTGGATGTTGGTGCGGATGTTATTCTTTCTGAGATCGTGTCCGCTGCTCAATCCGTATCTGGAGTGTTCGACGTAGTTATCTCCAACCACACTTCTAATATCGTCATTGCAGATGGTGAGCTTGCTCGCCTTTCTGAAGTCGATTTGATTCTGGGGTAAAAGATGCCTTCAGATAAATTCACACGCATGGCTAGAACGCTTCCAGCAATGTACAAGGCTGAGACGAATACGATGATTCGTGGCCTTTTAAAAGCCTGGGCGGTAAGCGATGATGAGATTGAGATTCAGATAAGCAACACCAAAGATCAGATCTTTCAAGCTGGCGCTGAAGGTCGTTATCTAGACTTCTTAGGCAATAACGTCGGAGTTCCTAGGGATCCGGATCTTGGACTGTCAAACGAAGATTTTCGTAAATTGATTCCAGTTCTATCATTCCTACCCAAACAGGTTCGTGGTACCGTAATAGCTTTGCTTGACGTGTTTTGGGGACCTGGTTTTACTCGCTCCAATGTGAACAGCGGCAACGTTGAAACCTTCAACTTTGGTCCCGCTAGTGTTCTGACTGGTGTAGCAACGTTTGTAAAAGGCAACAAGAACGTAAAAGGCGTTGGCACGTTGTTTCTGACTGAAGTACAACCTGGAGATTACATCAAAGTAAATACAGCATCGGGATATACTTATCAAAAGGTTTCTTCTATTGATAGCAATACGGTCCTAGAACTCAGTGCTGCATGGAGTAGTCCTATCGCTGTAAATGCCACGGTTGCAAAAGGAGTTGTGCGTACTCTTTCTTATATTTCTGATGCCAACGAAGAGCGTACTATCAGGTTACTTCCTTCCGCATTTGCTGATCTTACTGCGGTAACCGTGGATGAGATCGTTGCATTTATCAATAAGCATCCTGAACATTCCAAGTTCATCACAGCCAGTAAATATTTAGATCCCATCGCGGGTAATCGTTTGAACATCAGAACGAATACGCCAGGCCTCTTAGGCTCTATTCAGATCACAGGTGGGGATGCTAACGATCTGCTTCGTTTGAATTTCGATCTCAACAAACACACCGAGGTCAAAGCTTCTGTATACGAGATCAATCCCAATGAGATCGTCGTAAAGATTCCAAGTTCGGTTCCGGTGCTTCGTCGTTCCCTTAAAGGCTCTGCTCATCCCAAGCAAGGTAAGACTGAGATATTCTCGAATGCCGAGATATATGATTTCAGTGGATCCCCAACATCCACCCTTAATATCGACGTGGATGGCAATTCATACGTAGTAACCTTCACCAACGCAACCGATTTCGCAGACTCCGCCAACGTCACTGCTGAAGAGGTGGTTGAGGTAATTAATCAACAACTTCTGTTTATCGAAGCGTTTACCGGAGACCGTACGAACTTTAAGCAGGTAGGTTTGCGGACTACTGAAGGCAGTCAGGATTACCAGGTAACCGGAGGCACGGCAAACGTGATTCTTGGTTTCGATACCACTCTTCAGGAAGATCCTGATTTGATCGTTACTGACTATCCCTCAGCTTATTTGTTCGACCCTACTGGTCAACTTTTCACGGTAACCGGAATCAACACCGAACTCGCAGCAACTATACCTGCAGGCTCCGTTCAAAGCAGCATCTCCGTGGCTTCGGCTTCCGCTTTCCCAAATAGACCCGGAAAGATCTTGCTGAACTTTGGACGTTCGGAGCAGGAAGGTCCGATCACCTATAATTCCAGACCAAACAACTCAACCTTGTTGATTGATGCCAGCTATGTCTTTCAGAACGAGCATGTTTCGGGACGCAAGGTAAACTTCATCTCCAATCAACCCACTATCCCTCGTTTAACCGGGGTAGATTATCCAGTATTCGTGGTTGGCACCGAGGAGGCTCGTGCAGCCGCCCAGAAGCTCATCAAACAGCTTTTAGCAGCTGGTGTAGTCATCAGGTTCATTATTGAGTTTCCAGAAGCACTGTTCGAATGTGTGTGTCGGGACTGCGGGCCTCCCTCCACCGCGAGCTATCAAGGGGCTCTGACAGGTCAACAGCCGCTGGTGTTTTAACAGGTTAACGTATGGTAAGATATAGACAAGAATAGAAGAAATCATGAAGACATGCTCCAAATGCCAACAATCTAAAGAGCTTACCGAGTTCCATAAATCCAAAGGTGGAATGTTTGGTGTTCGTGCGGATTGTAAAATTTGTAATCGCAATCGTGTAAAAGTCTTCTATTACAAGAATCCAAAGCCCTACATTCTTCGTGCTGCCGAACATAACAAGCGAAATCCTGAAAAGAAGAAAGCTTGTGATCGCCGCTTATATGAAAAGCGCATGCAAGATCCTGTGATTCGAAAAGCAGAACGCGAAAGACTTGCTCGCTGGAAGCGAGAGAATCGCAAGACAGAAGCTGCACGATGGATGGCGTACCAGTGTCGTAAGACGAAAGCTACTCCACTCTGGGCCGATCTCACTAAGATTAAACAGATTTATTTGAACTGTCCAGAAGGTTATGAAGTCGATCATGTGATTCCTTTGCATGGAAAAACTGTAAGCGGTCTTCATGTGGAAACAAATTTGCAATATCTTACGCGTTCCGAGAACGCTGCAAAAGGTAATAAGCTAGTAGGAGCGGTGTAGTATGGCACTTTTACAGCGCACAAGGATCCTCCCGAATGAACGTCTCGACCTTCCGGATTACAATCGGATCGAGGATTTCGTTTGCGCAGATTTTAAGGCTATTCATAAAAAGGTCTTAGCTAACGATAACTTCGTCCTTCAAGGTTTCGTAGCTACCGGTGTAGGCACCAACACACTTTCAATCGTATTGGCTGAATCCGCTGCCATTATGGGCGGCGATGATGGCGTTCTGTATATCGGTGCTCCCAGCCTTTCTCCGCTCGCTACTTCTAGTCTCTCTCCGGGTACCACGAACTACGTTGAGATCTATGTAGATCAAGATACTGGTGGTGCAGATTCTCGTGCTTTCTGGGATCCTACCGCAGCAGGCGGAGCTGGTGCTGAGTTTTCTCAGATCGTAGACACCTTTACTTTTGTGAAGGCTGTGTTGAGCGTCTCTACTTCTAACTTTTCTGGCGATCCCGACAAAGCTAAAATCTGTGAAGTCGATGTTAACGGTTCTGGTGTGATCACCGAGATCCGGGATCGGCGCGATCTTTATTATCGTTTAGGTAGAGGCACAAACACTACCTATGCTTTCCCTTGGTCTTCTCGTGTAGAACCCGTTTCCACGCAATTTACCGGCGCCGACAAGGACATCAAGACTCAAAAAAACCTTAATGATGCTTTCGCCGATTCTATTCGAGAGATCAAAGGAACTACGTACTGGTTTGAACAAGCGCCCATTACCTTAGGTGGTTCCTTCCGGAACACCGGACTCAGCATGCTGACGTCTGCGACTTCTACTGCGAGATTCAGCTGGTCAGGTACTCAGCTCAGCATTACCGACGACAATGGTAGTCCTGCAGATTCTGACGTACTCGCGTATATCAGGTTGTTTGACTCTTCGAGTGTTATTTCTCTTACTCGTCAACAGACCGCTGGAGCCATCTCGATCGCCAACGATCAGATTCTTTGGGTAGAGCTTCCAGACCCGCTGGCTAGCGTCGCCTACGACAGTGTTGGTGTTACCTCCCTCAACTACAGAGTATCGGCTCGCGGAAGTGTTCCCCTCGACGACGACACTTATTGGCTTGCTTATCGCGATGGGAATCGTTTGTATGTACGTGGCCTGGGCGAACTCGAACCCGGAGAGTCTCATCAGATCAGTGATGAAACCACTAGGGCTCTAGGAACTCTTCTTGGATTCGATCCTGAGACAGCCACTACAATCCCCTATACCTCGGTTCCCTCTGGTATATTTCCTTCTACGTTTACGTCTTCCGATACCATCACGACAGCTATCTCAGTACTCGCTGAAGATCTTAACTTCATTGGAAATATTCTAGGGAATAATGCTTACGAGGAACCTCTTAATGTAGTTTCTGGTGCTCCAGCTGACGACAACGAAGTTACAGGTCCAGTATCTTCTGGCACCAACCTGACGCTTCCCTTAGACTCTCGTGATAGCAACTCCTCCGAAGTATACATTGTAGGTAACGGTTTCCTTGAGATCTTCCTGAATGGCGTCTTCTTACTCGAAGGCCTTGACTGGGTTGAAGTAGGGACTCCTGGAAATACTTCAGTAACGTTTCAGATCTTGGTTGATCTCGTAGTAGGCGACCAACTCACGTTGCGTATCGATACTGCAGGCGGCATCATCACTACAGGCGGTGGTGGAGGTACTCTTCAAGACGCCTATAACCTTGGCAGCACGATCATTACGGGCGTTGGCGTACCCTTCACGGTGGGCGGTTCAGCAGCTAAGGTTGCTCAGTTTAACGGTGATATCGGCGTAACTGGTGTAATCGATCCCCAAGGCATTACCTTCTCTCGTGAAAGTTCTAACCCCCTCTTAGGTATGGGGCAAGACGGCATCTGGTTTGATGCGTCAGGTGAGATGCACCTTTACCAGGATGGTGTAGGTGACACGAACGTTTCACAGTCTATAACTACGGGCGCAAACTATTTAGTAAATAGATTCACCCTAACTCCAACGGACATCACCAATAAGTATGTAACTTTAAGTGCAACTCCGAGTGTAGATTCAGATACAATTCTGAATATAATTGGAGGCGTTGTCCAAGCCTATGGTGTAGACTTCGAGATTATAGGCGATACTTTGAGTTGGGATGGATTGGATCTCGACGGAATTTTAAGTTCAGGCGATAAGTTAGTAGTTCAGTTTAATTAAATAAGGAAAGACGAAATGGCACAGTTACAGAAAAAGTTTATAGCAAATAATGCGGTAGATGATACCAAGATCAGGTTGAGCAATAATGCTCACATGAGAGCACGAAATGCAGCTAATAATGCTGACATAAACGTGCTGAAGGTAAATGCTTCAGATAGGATTGAGTTCGCAAGCGTACCTCAATCACCTTCTGATGCATCTGCTGCAAACGATCTAGTTCGTTACTCTCAGCTTGCTACTCTCGTTGAAGGTTTGAAGCCAAAACAAGCAGTAGCCATTGCTTCGACAGCCGACATTGATCTGTCTGTTGCCGCTGATCCCAGCCCAATTGACGGGTATACCCTTCTTGATGGCGACAGGATCTTGCTTAAGAACCAAACCGCACCCGAAGAAAACGGTATTTATGATGCGGTAGATGCAGCCGATCCTACAACGTGGACTAGGTCTGCCGACTACAATAACGTCAGTGAGGTTCCAGGTTCTTACACTACGTCTGAAAATGGTACTTTAGCTCAGGGCGTTGTTTATGTAACCACCTCTAGTCCTGCGGTTCTTGGTACGGATCCAATCGTATTTGTATTCAGGGCAGCTGCAAGTTATACCGGTGGGGATATGATTACCCTAACGGGTAGCGCCTTCTCTGTAGATCTGGCTACTGTAAGTGGTTTAGAATCATCTAATCCTGGTAACGCCGCTGGTCAGTTACGGGTTAAGCTCGAAGCCTCCAACCCCTCGATTCAGATCGACGGTTCCAACCAACTAGGCGTTAAGCTTTATAGTGGTGGGGCAATCGTAAAGAATGCTTCTGGTGTTGCTGTAAACTTAGAAGCTTCTAACCCCTCCTTACAGATTTCAAGTAACGAACTTGGTCTTAAGATTGACGCTGCCGGTGCTCTTCAAAAGGGCGCAAGCGGTGTAAGTGTTAAAGTAGATGCAGCAACTGTTAAAATTAACGGTTCTGATAATCTTGAAGCTCTCAAACATCTTGAACAAAAGATCACACTCAACGGCACTGACATCACGAATCAATATGTGGATCTGGCTCACGCTATTCATGGGGCAGATGCTGCTAACAATTCCGCATCTATGTTTGTCGTTGGCGGTCCAATGCAAGAAAAAGCAGTAGATTATACTGTCTCTCTTACAGGTGGTTCAGGCGGCGTAACTAGAATCTCCTTCGCCGGAGATCTTGCAACTGCCGGTGCAGCCGAACTTATCTCGGGCGACAAACTGGTTATTGCATACGACTACTTGACTTAATTAGTGGAAGGAGGGAAGAAATTCCCTCCTTCTTATTTACCGGTTGAAATACCGAAGCTGGCTCAGATGAGCTGAAGGATACTTCAAATGTCACAAATCAAAACCAAATATATAGCCAATCTAGCAGTAACCAATGCTAAGATTGCAAATTCAACAATTGATTTAACTGCAAAAGTTACCGGAGCTTTGCCTGTCGCAAATGGAGGCACTGCCTCTACAAGTGCAAGTTCGGCTAGGACTGCTTTAGGTCTTGCTATCGGTACCGATGTTCAAGCGTTTGATGCTCAACTTTCTTCGTTGATACGTCAGAATAGTCAGAGTACTGCTTACACTACAGTGTTATCTGACGGTGGGAAACACATTCTACACCCCTCAGCAGATACTACTGCACGCACGTTTACGATTGATAGTAATGCTAACGTGGCGTATCCCATTGGAACAGCGCTTACCTTTGTAAATCAAGACAGTGCTGGTGTAATAACTATTGCGATTACCTCAGATACCATGCGCCTTGCTGGAGCAGGAACTACCGGTAGTAGAACCTTAGCTGCAAACGGGATAGCAACTGCTTTGAAGATTACCTCTACCGAATGGATCATTTCAGGTACGGGACTTACCTAATGGCGTCTGGAGTACAACAGTTATTGCTGGCGTCTACGCCTCCCCCGTCTTCAAGCTTCATCTCTGCGACTGGTGGTACCATTACTACGGTAGGCAATGATAAGGTACACACGTTCCCCCTTGGCACTAATACGTTTCAGATCCTTAGCGGTTCCGGACAATTGCGACTCCTTCTCGTAGGCGGAGGAGCTTCTGGCGGTGCAGTATACGGCGGAGGCGGCGGAGGCGGCGGGGTAAGAGATTTTACTACCGTAGGAACCTACGTCCCTGGGAGCTATCAAGTCGACGTCGGAGCAGGGGGCGCGGGCACCACCAACCTAGGTAACAACGGTGGAACAACTACTTTTGATACACTCGGTACCCCGGAATCCGCTTTAGGTGGTGGTGGAGGGGGCGGTAACGGTACGAACGGAGCTAGTGGCGGATCAGGCGGCGGCGGTGGTGCAGGCGGCAATGGCGGCGCGGGTACTGCAGGACAAGGCTTCGCAGGCGGCAGCGGCACGTCTGCTGGCAATCTTCGCTCGAACGGCGGCGGCGGAGCGGGTGCGGTCGGGGAAAACGTCACGGGGCTCTCCCGAGGTGCCAACGGCGGCGACGGAGTTCAATCGGACATCACTGGCGTCAATACCTACTATGGTGGTGGGGGCGGCGGGATGGACCAAACAAACGGCACCTACGGTCTCGGAGGCCAAGGCGGTGGTGGACTTGGTGGATCGAATAACGTTGATGGTCAACCGGGTACGAACGGGCTAGGCGGCGGTGGTGGAGGTGGTACCGACTTTTCTGGTAACAACGCTTCCGGTGGTTATGGCACGCTCATTATAAGGTACCCATATCAATAGGATAAAGTAAGATATCTACGCGCTATGAGGTAAGCATAGCCGTGCGTGAAATATCTATTCCCGCATGTTAAGATAAGGTAAGAATAGAATAAGGAATAATAATGTCTACTAGACCTGATTCACGACAGATTTTGAACAGAGCTGCTTTATCTAACATTGGTGCGGCAGCTAATACTACTCAGGATTCGTTGAACTCTAAACTCAATGTGGAAGTAGATAGCCCCCTTCGTTTGGCTGCTACGTTTCCTATCGCTGATGCAAAGCTTAACTTCTCGAACTCTCTTGTGTCCACAGCGGACGGCGCTAGCAAAGCCATGCCTCCTATCGCTGGACTCGTGTTCGAGTCCCTCTCCGGCGCCTTCATCAACTTCCAGACTCAGGCTGTCTCTAACGCTCCGGATTTTACTATCACGTTCCCCGCCTCGACCGTAGGTCGATTCCGTAGGGCAGGCTTCACCTTGAACTCCCTTGGCAAGATCGAGGTGATATTCTCTCCTGAAGCACTCACCGAAGGTGCTCTAGCCAACCCTGGAACCGTATTCGCTACTGGTACCCCCCTTGGTTACGTGAACCTGGTCTGTACGAACGCAAGCGGTCTGTTTAAGACTGCAGGTAGTGCAACCGACATCATCGAGAACGTGAAGATCTTCCGTTTCGGTGCAGGTGGTGGTTCTGGCTCCAGCCTGGTAGTTCAGGACGAAGGTGTCACCATCGATTCGTCAGTTTCCCAGATTAACTTTACAGGTTCCGGCGTAGTTGCAACCCAGACGGCACCAGGCATCGTAGAAGTAAGCATTAGCGGCGGCGGTTCCGGTGCTGGTACGGATCTTATCAGCACTCTAGCTCAGGAAGAGGCTAATACCCTTCCTGCCGTTGACCCATACCTGATCCTTGACGACTTCAACGAGGTTCGTGGTACCTTAGTCAACACGGAACGTTCTGGTAGTAAGTTGCAGCTGCAAGCTGGTCAGATCTCTGGAACCTACGTTCGTCAACGCGAAGTTACCAGCGTTGTTACTAAAGTCAGCGGCATCTCTCGCGTAAGTCCTACGGCATGTGCCCCATCTAATGTGGCTGTGTTCAGCGATACCTTTACGTTCCTTGGCGACGTAACCAACCTGTTTCCTACCACCAAGGCTGTCCTCATCGTTAAGCAGACCGTTACTGACGGTATCGACGCGTACATCGCGCTTACTGGATTAGATGGTAAGGTTGCTCGACTGAACGTGCTTTCATGTACTTATGATGGTGGTTCCAATACTACTGAAGTCGAACTCGATAATCCTGATGCCCTCGATTTAGATCTGGACGTAGCACCCTCTAACTATAGTACTGATCTTCGTGTCATGCCTATGGATGTACAGTTTGAAGCTTCTGGCTCCAGCTCTCCAAGTTATGAATCAATGGATATTGATGATCTATCAATGTGGAGTCCTAAAGTTCTTGCTAACCCTGCTGAATCTACGGCTGCTTTTGAAGTCGTAAGTTGGGGCGGCCCTATCATTCGTATGAGTGGCGATATGAGTGACAATGGTACTTATGGCGTCATCGCAGCCTTAGTAAATACTGCTGCCAGTACAAACGTGTGGAAGTTTGCCTACACGAAGAACGGTGGGGCGTCGTGGACGCTTGCCGCATACACAGAAGCTCTTGTCGTTGGAGCCGCATACTCAAGTCAAGAGGCAATCATCCAAGGCTACATGAATTCTTGGACACAAGTCGCCAATAACGGTAAAGCTTTTTGTTCCTTTCAGAATGCAGACGGAACTTTAAGTTATCACGTAAAAGGCGTCTACACGGATCTAAGCATTGGATCTCCTGTTTTCAATCAAACAGCCGCAACTGGTGTCGACGCTGAGAACTCCGTAGGTACTTCCGGGTATTTGTTTGCGAATACTACTGCTAACAGAACTACTTCAGGATTGGCTGTAGACAGGGCTGATCTTAGCTTTATTGCTATCGCCGGTAATAGACAGAATGATACTGTTTATGTTCGGTGGTTCACCGCAGGCGGCGCTACGTATATGGGAGCCGACCTATCAGGTTACACGCATCTATACGGTCGTAGATCTACAATGATTGTGACCGGAACTAGCGGCTCTCATCGTACATTCTTGTTTAATTCTGCGACCAGCTCAAACATGTCATACAAGTATTGGGATGAACCCAGCACTACAGCTGTAACAAACGTACTAGTGCTTGCTGCCGACGTATTCCAACATGATTGTAGATTCTCTGGAACCAAAGCGTACTTGCTATACCGTGATAATGCCGATGATGCTCCTAAATATATATCGTTCAATACGAACGGAACTCCTACGTTCTCTGCTGTTCGTAGCATCGTTCCTCAGCTTGATGTTGATGAGTATTTTGGCCTTTCGTTGATCGAAAACCTTGTATCACAGCCTTACAACTCTATCAAGTATCAAGGTCCTCAGATTGCAATCAACCCTTCGGATACTGATCAAGTATTCTTTGGATTAGATCTAGTACATCCAGATGGTCTAACCCGAGCTACTGTTGTAGAAGTCCGAGATGACTCCACATTCGCGGGTGCAGTTATCAATAACGTTGCCGCACCATCTGGCGACTATGGTATCAGGAATGACGCAGGCACTCATGTACAGCTCGCACAAACTGTAACTCTCGCTGGCGAGAAGGTTCGCACTTTCTCCGTTAGAGGTTATATTGGTGGTGCTGGTTCTGTGATTATTCCTACCGGACACGATGTTACATGTGAGTTGCAAGCGACAACGGCAGGTCTACCTAACGGCACCGTAGTGGCAACTGCTTTGAATACTTATGCAGCTTCTGACGTTACTACCAATACCGCACAACAGATGATGCACTTCAGGTTTGATACTCAAACGCTGACAGGTGTGTACGCCTTTGTGTTTAAATCTACCTACCCCATCACTGGTACCAACAAGTATGTATTGTTGAAATCTACAGGTACAACTTATGCAGGTGGTGCAGGTTATAGGTTTGATGGTTCTACTTGGCTTGCTCTGTCAGATGATTTCTACTTCGAACTCAACAGCGAGTGGATCTACGATATCGATTCCTTACGTGCGAAGAAACAGCGAGATACCGGCATTCTGCTTCTAGACAGTACCGAGACTTCCTTAGTCTGGTCTGAGAACGTAGACAGTCCCGTACTTCTTAGCAGAGTTTCCGCTCAAACGTATGGCTTGAGTCGTCGTCCAGTAACAGGATGGCCCTTCAATACGGTATTTACTCAAGGAGCTGGATCCACCGCATCCTCGTTCTCTACACCTAGGTACCTTGGTTATGATAATCATGATGAACGTTTAGTATTCTCTACGGAGTGCGGTGCCACATCCTCAGCTAGGATTGACGTAGATACATCAGCTGTATCTACAACTGAGATGGCAGAGGATCGGTCAGGTCTTGCACAAGTCATCAATTCCTACACTAGCGTTACCTTTGGCACGCAAGCATTGTTTACTTCCGGCAAGTCTGCAGTGTTCAATACCACGAGTTCAAAGATCATTCATGATTCAGGAGCTGGCTCATTCTTTGATGACGCGTTGGCGTTGCTTAAGAATGGTTCACCTTTTGCTCTCGAAGTTGAATTTTCACTTACAACCCTCCCCTCCGTGAAGGGCGCATCCAGTATTGTAGTCTCTAAATATTTTGACGGAAACGCCGATCCAGGTTGGTTCTTGTTGGTGAACACTAGCAATCGTTTGGTATTTGGTAAAGCTGGCGGCACGTTAACAAATACTGAGGGTTCTACTGTTCTGACTACGGGAACACGTTATCTTGTTAAAGTTACCGGTGATGGTACAACCGTAAGGATGTATATCGATGGTAGCGAAGTGTCTTACATTTCACAAAATACCACCGCATACGATGTTGGCACCAGTACACACAGACTCTGTCTGGGTAACGTGTACAACACCAGCATATACGGTCTTGGTGGGGATATCGGATATGTGAAGTTGAGCAAAGGGTCTTCTACCTTTGCTGGTGTAGGATTTGCAAATCAAGCCGCTATTACACATCTTCAAAACGTTACTTATGGTTTTATCGGACAAAGACACATCGGACAGATCAGCGACGATACCGCTGATTATGATCAAGGCGTGTATAATAGCTTCTCTGGCGGTGCTGCAGTTGTAGATAGTTACGACATGCTGCTCAAGCATAACCACTCGATCACGTCTACAGGGCGTTTCTTAGATGCTCGGATCAGTATGGCAAGGGCTTCGGATCGAAACAAGATCGCGATTCCTGGCTTCAACTGGCAGTACAACAAGTAAGCTAGTCTAGGTAGTTGTTAGGATCGAATCTGTCAGGCACCGGCACAATCACTGGGAACGGTGGACTGAATCGGTATCCGAATACGTCGAGACCTTCACTTGCGATCTTTTGGATCTCAATCTTGCGATATTCCGCGCAATGCGTACATTTGCGTGCGACCGCTTTCCAAGCGTACTCTTCTTGATCAACCCATTTGAAACCGCAGTATCCACACTTACAGAGATACTTAGTAAGCGCCATTGTACGTTCTCATATTTCGGAACTTCTCGAACATCTCACGCTCATCTTCGTATTTGCCCACCACCCATTTGTTGGGGTTAAGCTCAACGAGATCGCCTTTTGAAGAGTCTTCGGTTCTATAGATTCTGAAGGCATCTTGCGTGTCGATGATGGAAACGAGCTTCAGGTACTTGTTCAACGGTTCTAATACGATCACGCTGGACTCGCTTCCGAAGTTCTGCATGTACTTACCAGCAAGGTCTTCTAGGTTCTCAATTGTCAGCGTTCCTACGTTGAACTCGATAGGTTTCTTAGAAAGATATTGCTTAAAACGGTCAGCGCAGAAACGGTTGAGATCTGCTGCCTTACGTAGTTTAACCTCACGCCGTTCATAGTTGACTTCTTCTCGTGCTATCTTGTCGACAACATAGTCATGTACCCACGCATTTGGAGGGTTTTCAGTTGGTTTGATGATCTGTACGGAATCGGTAGGAACTACTTGACGAGCCAGCATTACAGTAATAAGTCTGTGTGTATTCGTGATCTCCGAACTCCCATGAGGGAGGTTCAGAGTTATGCGATGAATGCCGCCTCCAAAGCTCATTTGAGATCGAATTCCGTGACCGACTTACGAACATGAATCAAAGGATCATTGGCTAGCTGTTCCATAAGCTTGTTGTTCTGACTTGCTAAGAAAGTTACCTGGTCCATTAGATTTCGAATTGTGTAGGACAACTGACTAAGGTTCTGATTTACCTCGTCCAGTTTTTGATTTGTTTGCTGGACTTCGTAGTTATCATGAATAGGCATCATCGGCGCCATTTGTGGATTGCTATCGGAACCGTTTAGGCGATACCCCACACTCTTCGCACCTTTATTCTTGGCATCATCAACCAGGACTTTGATGTAGGAAGGCACGTCAGAGAACACACGGTTACAGCTTCCACATTGTAGGACAGGGCGTGGGCCAGAATCAATGATGATCTCTCCTAAAGAAGAGATGTTGTTGGTGTTGTAGCAGTGCGGACAGCTTTGAGCCGTTGCGCCATGGTGGTATGCGTTGCCTGGTGCGATCTGAACGTCTACGGCAGTCGGACATACGCCGAGTCGGATTTCTCTATCACCATTAGTACCTTGACCAGTCATAAGAGTCCTTTTCAAGTATTCAACGTCAACAGGAACGTTCAGCTCGTCATACATTCTACGAGCGTTTTCCATATCTACCAACTGTCGTTGAAGATTCTGAATATAAGAAGGATTATCACCTTCTCGTAGAGCTTCCTTGAGGGCCTTCCTTAGCCCCTCAATACTTTTTAGCTTAGCCATTTACCACGGTTGGTTCGTTCTTCGGAGCCGGGAGTGCATTGATGCCGACATTGAAGTCAGCGCCGCCGCGAGGTACGGAGTCGAACATCTTCAAAGCCAGCTCTTGAACGAACTTGGTAGACTTGTCGCCATTCAGCTGGATCTCAGTGAAGGCGCCCGTCATCTTCTTGTAGTACTCTTCGGCAGTATCAGCTTTAACCTTGGCGAGAGCCTCGGCTTGCTGAGTACGAAGCTCAGACACTTGGCGGGCGGCGTCAAGTTCTGCCTGCTTCACTTTCTGTTGGCTATCCAGGCGAGCAAGAGTTACGGCCTCCGTGAGCTTCAGTTCATGATCCTTCTTCAGGCGTTCTTCAAATTCTGCCCGCTCGCGAGTAGAGCGGTCGAGGATCTCGTGCTTCTCGGTTTCCCAGACAGCCTTCTCGCGCTCGAATACTGCCTTCTTTTCGTCGAAGGAAAGCTTTTGGGTATGACGTTCTTGTTCAAGAGTCATAGCGAAACGGATCTTGGTGTTGTTAAGCTCGATCTGGATCTGCTCACGCTCCATCTCAAGACGCTTCTTTTGCGCCTCAAGTTCCAGCACCTGGGCGGTGGAAGAATCGATCTTATTGGACGCAGCCTTCTTTTTACCGAAAAAACTCATTTGTGATCTCCTTGTTTATTACTGTACTTGGTTACTAGGTTACGGTCAATTACAAACTGTAAAAATTGAATAAAGAGAAAGGAAAAGGCAGCCTAAAAGGATAAGTAAGGTCATAAGCTCTTTAATACTGTGCATAAATCTCCTGCCTAAGTTTGGAATGCTCTTCTAGATAGATAGGCTCTTCCCCGGTACCCGTGTCAGTAAAGTCGTAAACCAGTGCAAACTCTTTACCCTCATAGGGGCGCAAAACGCGACCGATGTTCTGCATTACAGCGGATCTGGCTTTACCGCCCCCCGCCATCACTAGAACAGCAGCGCAAGGAAGGTCGACTCCTTCGCCAATCACTGAGGTACCGATCAGGCAGGTGATCTTGCCTTTTCGGTAGTCTTCCATGGTGTTATTACGAACCAAGTCTTTCTCTGTGCCGTGCAGGAACGCGGCGTGCGGAATCAAGGCTTTCAGTCGTTCTCCGTGTTCGACGTGCTGGACCAGGATGATTACCTGATGTTCTTTATGGTGTTCGGCGATCTGAGCGATCAACGCGTTACGATCGTCGTTCTCAACGATACCCTCTTTATATTCGTCCTGATAGTTTGAGCGTCCTTCGAAGAAGGTCTCTTCGATCTGGAACTCCGGACGAACCAGGAACCCATCCTCTATAGCTTGTTTGATGCCGTACTCATAGAGAACTTCAGACAGCACGGCTTCCAGAGCCAGGTCGGAGCCGTCATTACGGAAGTTCGTAGCCGTCATGCCGATACGGTAGTAGACGTTCTTCAGATGCTTCTCATTGACTTCTTGATAGGTCTCGGCGGCAGCATGGTGGAACTCGTCGATGATCACACAGTCGACATCTTCGAACATGGCGGGATTCATTTTCACGAGCGCTTGGATGTTGCAGACGTTGATCTCGGTGGTTTTGGTAGACTTGGTAGTAAGCTTCGTGACCTTACTTTTCCCGAAATGCTTTACAAGCGTATCGATCATGTTTACGGTGATCGCTTTGTTAGGCGTGATGATTAAGGTCTTTACACCCATCTCCCAGATCAGACTTGCGATGGTAAGCGTCTTGCCGGTGCCGGTGGGAGCAACGCCGATGCCACGACCTTTCTCCACGAACAGGCGAGACATAGCACGCTGGTAGTAACGACGGGGAGGGAAGCTTTCCTTCAAAACGTGCTTGATCTGTTTCTGAGCAGGCTTTCTACGACGGTCATCGATCTCGTATTCGGAACCCGACCCATTCAGAATAGCGAGAAACTTGGGAAGCAACCCGGTGGAGAAGCTGCCGTCTTTGAAGAGAACTTTGTAGAGATCACGAAACAACCCACGGTTCTCACCTTCCAGGGACTTGATGCGACCCATCAACTCAAGCTTAGCAGACGAAGAGATCTTAATTTTCGCGTCCGGAGAAAGCTGCTGCTTGATGCGTTCGATCTGGCGAAGATTCCCATGATACGTGTAAGCCACGGCTTGATTGAGGTAGCGAAGCTCAGCTTTCAAAGCCTTCTCTAACTCAGGAGTAAGACCTTCAACTTGACATCTGCTGTTGGAAATCGTAAGCTTGATCTTCATGTACTTAGGATACCAAACCTTACTAGCTACGTCAAGTAATAAAAACGCTTGACGTATTTGTTCTGAGGGGATAGGATCATCGATATGGATCAAAAGACGCGTTGCATGCAGTTCCTTTACAAATGGGTCACTAAGGGTCATCTCTCAAACCTCCGTAAAGGCATGGTGGAAGAATTGGAAGCCTTCCTGTCCGACGAGCTTTCCAAGGTTGAGCTTGCTCGATCTGCGAGCCTCATGCAGGCCCAGCAAGAACAAAGCCAAGAGCAGAAGCCTTCCGGAGATTCTCAATGAGGAAGATCGTATCTGCTGAGCAGACCCGTCAGGTTGCAGCCCAAACCATCGCGGAGATCGCTACTGTAGTAGGCCAGACTCTAGGCCCAGGCGGTAACCCCATCGCCCTGCAACAACCGGGCCAGAATCCTGACGGCAGCCCCAAGAATCCGATCATCACCAAGGACGGCGTTACAGTAGCTGAGCATGTGGTCTTCCGAGATCCTACCAAGAATACCATCGCTCAATCCATCCTGCAGGTTGCCACGAATACCGTGAATCAGGCGGGGGACGGCACCACGACCTCTATCGTACTGGCGGACGCCATGTTCCGTGCAGGTATGCGCCATGTCAAGCAAGGTGTCAATGGCATCGCTCTTTATGAGGGTTTGAAGTCGATCAAGAACGATATTATAACAATCTTGGAGTCTATGGCGGTTCCGATCACCGAAGACAAGCTCGTCGACGTTGCTCGGATCTCTGCCAACGGCGACAATGAGATCGCTGAGAAGGTCGCTGAGGCCATCAAATCGGTAGGAGAAGACGGCCACGTCACAATCGAAGACGGTTGGTCCCGTGAGACTGTGCTCGAAAAGATCGAAGGCGCCATGTATAAACAGGGCTGGCGCAAGTTCGGTCCCCTCGGCGCCCTCATGGTCAACGACAAGTCACGCAACGTTTGTGAACTGGATCGTCCCGCCGTTCTTACGTATGCTGGCGACATCAAAGAGGTTTTGGACGTTTCGAACCTCGTGAAGAAGCTTTGGAAAATCAACGACCAGGGCATGCCGGAAGGTGATGTTTTCCCAATCCTTCTGATAGCTTACGACTACTCTGACGACGTAAAGAATCACATCATGCAGATGCGGGTGCAAGGAAAGATGCCGATCGCAGCCCTTAAAGCTCCGTTCGATGGCTCTCCCAACGCCCGTACTCAGATGCTTGAGGACCTCGCTACGCTGTTAGGCGGCAAGGTGACAGCTCGTGGCATCATTGACCTGAAGGACGTAACAGACGAACACCTGGGCTGTTCTGAGAGGGTTACGATAGGTGCCGAAGAGACCGTGTTCTACCAGGGTCAGGGCTCTGAAGAAGAGATCCTTGCAAGGGTTGCCGACCTGAAAAAGCAGCTCGAAATAACGGCTTACGACTTTGACAAGGGTAACCTTCGCTTCCGTATCGGCAAGCTGGTCGGCGGCATCGCCATTATCCGCGCTGGTGGTAGCTCCGAGATTGAGATCAAGGAAAAGAAGGACCGCATCGAAGATGCGCTTTGCGCCTCTAAGGTAGCCATCGCCGAAGGCATCCTACCGGGCGGCGGAATCACACTCTACAACATCTCGCGTTCCATGAAGACTCCCACTGTCGCAGCTGCCATCATGAAGGAAGCCCTTCAGGAACCGATTCGTCGGATCATCGCAAACGTTGGTAAGGAGCCCGCAGAGATCCTCACCAGGCTTGAACATCATAATGAAACCTACGACAGCGCAGGTGCTGTAGTCGGGTATGACGCTAGGAACGACAAGTTCGTAGCTATGATCGAATCCGGCATCGTGGATCCTCTGAAGGTAACCAAAGCGGCTCTTGAGAACGCGGTCTCCATTGTAGGCCTCCTACTCACCATTGGCGGCGCAGTCGTAAATGATGACGCTCCGAAAGACGGTATGCCGAACCCGTTGGCAGGGATGTTCGGATGAAGCGTAGTAAAATAATCAATGAATTAGCACATTATTTGAAACTTTGGTACGCAGACTCTACTCGTAATAAAGAGCGTGCAAAGCATTTATTAGATGTTTTGGAAAGTCATGGAATGACTCCTCCTTCGTACGACAGAGAATATAATCCTTTACCAAGTAAAAAAGCATATGTAACAATAAGAGAATGGGAAGCAGAAACAGATGTCTAAACCTATCTACGTCTCCTACAGTGCCGCAGCTCGTTTCAAGAGTTGCCCGCAAAAATATTATCTGTCCAAGCGGTTCCAAGATCGTCGTATCAGTTCTGCGCTTCCCTTCGGTAAAGCCGTCGAGATGGGTGTGTCCGCTCTCTTGGAAGGTAAGGACCTTCAGTTTGCTCAAGACGTTTTCCAGCAGCACTGGACGCAGGAACATCTCAAAGGTAACGATTACCGACAGATCTTTGACAACCTTGATCTTCAGTTCTACGCCTCCGATTTCGACAAGAACCTCTTTACGCATGAAGACGAAGCTCAGCTTGATGGTTGGGCGGAAGAGCTTCTCGAAGAACGTAGTCGGTCCTGGCTTGAAGTGTTTGATGACATTAACACCCAGATCAAGGACGACCGTGAGGTTTCCGATGCCCAGCTCGCTTTCTACAATCGCGTCATCTGGTCGTGCTGCCGCATCCGTGGCATCGTCATGTTGGATGCCTTCAATAGAGAGATTCTTCCTCAGATTGATTTGACCCGAAAAGAGCATTTCTCCGCCCAACGAGAGATCTCGATGACCAATGAAGAGGGCGACCGGATTGTCGGTTACATCGATTACGTGGTCTTTATGAAGGATCATGGTTGGGTGATTCTAGACTTGAAGACCGCAGGCATGTCGTATAACATGCATAAGATCGACACGTCCGAGCAGCTTCGAACTTACGTAGCCGCTATCGGTGACGAGATTGGCTCTCGTAAAGCAGGGTATGCCGTTCTTCTTAAGAAAGTCAAGCTCGATAAGGTCTGCAACAAGTGTGGCGCTGAGAAGCAAGGCATGGCGAAAAAGTGTAAGTCTGAAGGCTGTGATGGTGAGTACTCTAAAGCGACTCCTCGTGGGGAGACACAACTCCTTATCAAAGACTTCAAAGATGAAGAGCTTGATGACATCCTCGAAGATTATATGAACGTTGCGGTTGCCATGAAGAATGAAGTTAACTTCAAGAACACCGAATCTTGCTTTGCATTTGGTCGCAAATGTGAGTATTATGATCACTGCTGGAAGCGAAAGCAGCTTGAAGAGATCGGCCATCTGGAGCCCAAGGAGAAGAAAGAATGAGTTCAACTCTAGTCGCATACCCTAAAGCTGTAGCTGTACATCTTTCTGACGAATTGAAGTTTATCCTAAGAAACAAGTATCGTATCTGGGAAGGATATAGCATGAACGCTCGTATGTTGGAACTGTCAGACATCCCGTTTCTTGAGGGCGTAGCTGCAGGTACTCAACATCAGAGCGTTCGGGATGATGTGACAGTTATAATTACTTTAATTCATGAAACTGGATCAGTAACGCTTAAGGAAGAAGTATGACCCCCTTTAAGAAATACATTGTGAAAGAGTACACCGAAACCGGTGCTGTGTTTCATCGTGAGATTGAGATCGCAGCTAAAGAAGACTACATAAAAGCTGTAGAGGGTACTCCTCCAGATCTGAGCAATACGATTACAACTAAACATCTTGTGAAAGTCTTGAATAAGGACAAAACCTTGGGTAAGATTTTCAAGGCAGCTGCCGCAGCATCGGGTGCTCAGGTATTTCATAAACCCTCCTTGATTGAGCGTTTGAAAGGATTGTTTCAATGAGCTTTCAGAACAACGATAATTTCGATTCAGAATCATACGTTCGAGTTAATACCCGACTTCAGGAATTCCACGAGAAGTATCCTAACGGACGTGTTTGGACAGGTTATAATCTTGCTCCAACTGGCGTATTGATCATGCGAGCCGAACTGTACAGAGAAGCAAACGACACTCTACCAGCAGCAACCGGACACTCCTTTCTAGAATCTCTTGCAGGCGATAAGGTTGGCGAGTATACTGAAACTGTAGCGGTTGGACGTGCTCTCGCGATGATGGGATTTCAGATTGAAAAGTCTCTAGCTTCAGGCGAAGAGATGAACCGATTCAAAAACCGTCAAGAAGCAAAAAAAGAAGAGGCTCCTAGAGAGCCAAAGATTAGGTCCAAGACTGAAGAAGCACCTAAAGAACAGAAGGCGGTGTCTGACACCCCTGAAGTTCCTAAGAAGCTGACTACGTCCAGGATCTTTAAACAGCTCCCTAAACCAGAGCAAACCGGAGGTAAGTAGTATGGGTGATTTTAAAAGAAACAGTTCACGATTCAGTCGCAGTGGTGGTTCGTCCGAAGGTGCTGCTCCTCGCGGCGCAAGCAGTGGTCGTCCCGCTCGCACCGAAGGTTCCAATTCAGGCGGCTATCAACGTCGCCAAGGCGGTTCCGGTGGTCAAAGTGGTGGTAAAGACTTCCCCTTCAGCCGCGTTGCTTCCATGACGGTGCCTAAGTCCGCATCTGACGATACCGCTGAGTTCGTGATGAACGATCTTCGTGGTTCCGATCTTAGTCTGACTGCTAAAGTGTATCTTGGCAAAGGCGACAACGAGCTGACTCTGAAGAATGGCGACATGCTGTTGATCAGCTTCAAGACGAACGACAAAGACAAAGATTTCGTAGTGGGTCACGTTTCGGTTAAGAACTGATCGGAGCCAATAATGTTCGTACGTGTGACTCGCACGGTTGAAGACCGTGGTGTACTCGTGCGTCCTTCTGAGGTGCTTAAGACTGTTACCGATCCCCAAGTGGATTGGTACAAGTCAGCGTACACCTACGGCGAGGATGCCAAAGAGTACTGGGAATCCAACAAGGAAAGCATCAAAGGGTACACTGGCGAGACCTATTCGTCTGAGCTGTGGTTCGATCTCGATTGCGAGAAAGACCCCGGTAAAGCGAAGAAGGCAGCCATTGATCTGCTTACGCATATCGACTCCCTTGGCTGGACCAATGCAACTGAGATTTACTTCTCTGGTTTCAAAGGCTTTCACGTAATCATTCACACGACGAACAGGCTTGTTCCTTCTGAAGTCTCTATCATCTGCTACAACGTCGCTAAGGAAGCCGGAGTTCCGATTGGTCCTGAGGGTGTTTTCGACACCTCCGTGTATAACATCACCAGGATCTTCAGGCTCCCTAATACCAGACATCAGAAGTCAGGACTCTATAAGGTTCCAATTACCTTTGATGAGTTACGTGATCTGAAGCTTGAGAACGTCAAGGAGATTGCAGCTTCTCCTCGTTACGAAGAGTTTGATGTCGTTCCCGTCGACGTTACCGTTCTTCAGAAGAAGTACAAGGAACAGCAGAAAGAAAAGCCTGATCTCAAGGCAGTTGAGGGTGGAGCCGGACATCAAGCCATCCTCTCGCCAGTCGACTTGAGCATGTGCCCACCGGGTTATCGCAGGTGTATCTATGCTATCGAGCAAGGCGATATTGGACCCTCCCAACGACACGAAGCCATCCTTCGTCTAGCTGCTTTCTACAAGGCGCAGGGGTTCAGCAGGGAGCACGCAGGCGATCAGATCTTTGATGCTCTTGAGAAGCGTCACGACATCTATATCGATGCGAATCCAACCAACGAAGAAGAGTCCAACCGCGACATCGACCAGGTCTACAACAAAGACTGGAAGGGCGGGATGTACACCTGTAAGACCGACGTCTTCCTCCAGCAGAAGTGCGATCACGGGAATGGTCCGTGCTATAACGACGCTAGAGTCAAGATGCGGTCTGTGGTTACCGTCGAGCAGCTCTACCACAAGTACGTCAAGTACGGTGAAGAAGCTCTCATCGAGTATCCCAAGTTTGGGATCCCCTGGATCGACGAGCGAGTCCGTTTGAGGCCGAGGAACTTCTCTGTTCTTGCAGGCGCCAACGGTTCCGGTAAGACGTCCGTGATGTTCGAGTTGATGGAGTCTCTGAATCAGCAGAAGATCTATCACGCCTTCTTCTCACTTGATATGGCGGATTCCTCGGTATTCGAGAAGATCGGAGCCAAGTATACGCCTTACTCCCAACGCCAGATCGAAGCGGCTTTCAATGTCAACACTAAAAACTCCACCATCATGCGAGAGGTGTTCGAAGCGCTGAAGAAGCATCTACCCTACTCCTTGATGGATTTCACATCGGCGGCGACACTTCAATACATTGAAACCACCACGATGGCGTTGAAGCAGATCTATGAGAACCTGCAGATCGTAATTGTCGACTATGCCGGTCGGCTTCTCGGTGAGTTCGAGAATCAGTACGCCAGCTCTACGCAGAACGCGATGACCGCTAATGACGTAGCAAAGCGTACGAACTGCCACTTCATCTACCTGGCTCAGGTATCTCGCGAGAATGGCGACCACACGGATGCCCTCAGAAGCTCCCGCGTGTCGAAGGACTCCGGTGCCTGGGAAGAGAACGCTACGGCTGTCTTGACCTGCTGGAGGCCCCTGGGCAACGGGATCGATGGTAAGGATCACTACATCCACCTGTACATCGCTAAGAACCGCTCAGGCCCTCTCGGTGAGAACGTGTTTGGCTGGGATGGTAAGACCGGTAAGATTCAGGAGCTTCGTCAGGATGAGTTTGATGAGTACTGCCTAGAACTTGAGCAGCTCGGTCAAGATAGACCCCGCTTCGCTTGGTTCGAAGACAAAGCCGAACAGAATATCTCTGATGACATCCCGGTAGCCGACCGTGGTCGCAACTCGGGACGCTTCGCAGGTGGACCCAAGATCAGACCGTCATCTGGTCAGCAGGGTCCGAAGATCAAACCCGCAAGTACACCTAAGGTGATCAGGGCTGCAGCCGACAAGGTAAAAGAGATTGAAGCCGCCGTGAAAGATGCGTCGCCTGAGATCAAGCGGCTGACCGCAGAGCAGCAGCGCGACGAGGTTCAAACCAACAAGAATTCGATCGAGAGGAAAGATGGAGAAGCACTACAGGGTTCTGGACGCTTTAAGAGACCCGGAAGCGGTCGTTAAGGCCCTCCAGGAAATTGAAGCCACAGAAGAACAGGTTATAGCGTTCGACATCGAAACCGACGGCGTGGTCGAGAAGACCTGTAACGTCATCGGCTTTTCTGTGTCCTGGAAGGATAACCAGGGCGTCTATTTTGTATTGCGTCAATGGAACACCGAAGCCAAAACCCTTGATCCGATCCTGTCGCCTCAAGACGAACTCGACATCATCGACTGGATCTGCAACATCCTTCAGAAGAAGAACCTTGTCATGCACAACGGCGTCTTCGATACCAACGTGTTCTTTCATCGCTATGGATATGACCTGTCCCAAGCCTTGATCGCCGATACCATCCTTATGAAGCACACCGTTGCCGAGGAGCGTCCATTCGGTCTGAAAGAGATCGCTAACCTCTACAAGGAGCATATCGGCTTCTCAGACGAAGAGGCTGCCAATCAGGAGCAGATGGAGCTTTCCGAGAACATCGTCTCCAGAGGCGGTAAGTGGACGCAGAAGCAGAAAGACATCTACATGGGCGATCCGCTCATCGTAGGCAAGTATGCTTGCGCCGACACTGATCTGACGTTGAAACTCTTCTGGTACTTCCACAACCGGCTTGAAGACGAAGGTCTGGACGAGTTCTTCTATGACCAGGAAGTAATGCCGCTTTACCGTAAAGCCACTATCCCTATGAAAAGAAACGGGATGTTGGTCGACGTTAAATATTTCCAAGAGCTGGAAAAGGAACTCGAAGATGATATACTGAGGCTGACTGGTGAGATCTTCACGGTCATTGAGTCTGAAGCTGAACCATATGTTAAGCAGATACTCGACGACAAGGTGAAGGAGACTAGGACCGGTAAGTTTGCCGAGAGAGTGTTGCAGCACTATACCATCCCGATACCTTCCCACAAGAAGACGGGTAAGCCCACACTTGCTAAAAGTGAGCTGCGATCTCTCCTTACTGCCTATCCTGGACACCCAGCCCTTCAGTGGTTGCTCTACGAACCCCCGTTCACCGTAGAAACTTACACTGTAGAGGTTGAGCAAGAGGACGGAACAACGATCACCAAATCCCGCAACCGGAAGGTCTTTTCTGAACTACCACCGGATGCGCCGCGCATTCCAGATGACGTTAAGTACGCAGTAAAGAAGGCCATCTTCGTGGAAGACAAGCCGAACCTTCCCTACGTCTTCAATCTGGCGTCCAATGATGACCTATCTTGGCTGCTCTTCGAGCATTATAAGGTTGAGCCGCGCTCCCACTCCAGAGAGACTGGCAAAGCAAAGGTCGACAAGAACTCTCTTGAATCTTACGACGATCTTCCGTTCATCAAGAACCTGCTTAGGTTGAAGAAGAACAACAAGCTGCTCTCCACCTACATCAAGCCTATCCTTCTTACCAACGTCAATGGTTGGGTTTACCCCCCGATGAAGCAGTTCGGTACGATTGCCGGTCGTTATTCCTGCGGATCCGATACTGAATCCTCGGACACCATCGCTAAGGAAGTCAACCTTCAGACTCTGCCTCGCTTTGAACGTCCAACCAAATGCGTGAACGAAAAGTGTAAGGAACCCAAGAAGGCTAAAGTATACAATTCGAGTCTTGCTTACATCACGATTGACTGCCCGTCTTGCGGAGCCCACGATGTCATGATGGATCATGCAATGGTAAAGCGTGGTTTCATCGCACCGGAAGGCATGAAGATAGTCAATGCTGACTTCAGCGCATTGGAGCCCAGGATCTTCAGTTGGGTATCAGGGGATGATGGCCTCATGCAGGTTTGGCGCAACGGGCTTGATCTTTATTCTCAGGTTTCCATCGACGTGTTCGGACTCCAAGGCGTGTCGGCTAATGAGAAGGATTCCAACTACCTGAAGAAGATGCAACCCGAGTTCAGGCAGAAAGCCAAGGTCTTCGTGCTAGCCGTTCCGTATGGCGCCAACGCTGCACGTATCGCTCAAGAGATGAAGTGCGAGTACGAAGAGGCGCAAGACATTATCAACCGCTACCTTGATGCGTATCCCGACTTGAAACGGTACATGATAAGTCAGGAGATTGCCGCACAGAATCACGGGAAAGTTAAGACAGAGTTTGGTAGGATCAGGCACATGCCGGAAGCTAAAGAGCTATGGCAACGATATGGTAAGAAGATCTTTAGAAAAAAAGTAATGCTTGAGCTTCTCGGTGAGGAATTCGGTTCCAAAACTTATTATCAGTTTCGGAATTTAATGAACAATGCCAAGAACTTCCCGATCCAAAGCACAGCAGCCCACGTATGTAATGCCGCCATCATCATGTTGGCCGATCTTTTCGTTGAGCATAAAATTCGGGGCTGGATCTGTTTACAAGTTCACGATGAAATTACTTGCTTAGTACATGAAGATGATGCTGAGTTAGCTGCTCAACTATTAAAGCGTTCGATGGAAGAGAACTGGGTTGCTCAAGTAATCGCCGAACAAGTTCCGATCCTCGCAGAACCCATGATTGCTGACGATCTTGCATCTGCAAAATAATGAAAACACAGTGAGATGTTGGTTGTGGAAACCCTCTCAGAAATGGTAAACTAGGAGCCTATGAAGAAGACTAAAGCTGATAAGAAGCCTTCCCTGAACGTGATCAAGACTGCTATCAAGTCTGCGGCCAAAGAGTTCAAGGTGAAGCCCTCCGCTCTCAATAAGGTTCAATTCTGGGATCACGTCTATAAGAGCGTGGTCGGCATCAAGGAATGGGACGTCAGAAAGCTGGGAGGCTTCGATGCCCTCCGCGATCAGATGTTTCCGAAGGATCCCGAGGAAGAGAAACCTGCGAATCCGCTCGCATCTGATGAAGCCGGTCGTCTTTCCGGTCACCAGCTCTCCGATTATATCGCTGCCGTCTTGAAGGAATGTTCTCATTCCATCGGTATCGCTCCTCACGAGCTTACCTGGTTTGAGTTCCGTAAGTACATCAACATGCAGTGGGGCGAGAACGATGAAGGCATTGCTCGCTACAATATTACTAGAGCAGGCGGCTTCAACGCCATCCGGGACGCTTACTTTCCCATCCATCCGTCGGAAAACATCGTTGATAAGCAGCGCCTGATGCAGCACGCTAACCTGAACCGCAAGCTCGGTAAAGCGTACGCTGAGAAGCAGTTCTTCCTTGAAAATATTGAGTCTCTTGCCGAACGTTGCTTCAAAGGTAAAGTCCAACCAGCTTCCTACCCTAAGAAGACTAAGAAGATCGAGAGAGCTGTTAACGTGATCCTGTCTGACCTTCACATCGGCTCAGACCTTACCAAGGACGAAACAGGATATCAGTCCTTCGGGAAGGTCGAAGAAGCTCGTCGTGCGGCATCCTTGACCAAGCAGATCTGTTCCTACAAAAAACAATACCGCGATGGCACCAAGCTGATCGTTCATTTGATCGGCGACATCATCCAGGGTCAGCTCCATGACGCCAGAGACGGCGCCGTTCAAGCCGAACAGTTCGCCCGAGCCGTTCATATCCTCTCTCAGATGATCGCTCACTTCTCGGCAAGCTTTCCCGAGGTTGAGATCTGGTGTGCAACTGGTAACCATGGCAGGAACACCGCTAGACACTTCAACCGAGCTATTCACCAGAAGTGGGACTCCATTGAAACCGAGATCTATGTGTCTCTGCACTTCGCGTGTCAGAACCTGAAGAACGTCAAGTTCCACATCCCGAAGACTCCTTACTGCAAGGTTGGCGTCTTCAAGCACAAGTTCTTCACGACTCACGGCGACACTGTTCTGAAGCCCGGTTATCCTGGTAAGTCCATCAACATCGGCAGCCTTGAGCAGCAGATCAACAAGATCAACGCCAGTCTTCCGGATGCTGAGGAGTACTCGATCTTTGCGGTTGGGCACGTTCACACACCTTCCATGACATTCCTTGATAATGGTAAGGTGATGATCACCAATGGCTGCATGGTTCCCGTCGATCAGTTCGCGGTTTCCATCGGTGTGATGGAGTCTCAGTGCGGTCAATGGATTTGGGAGTCGACCCCGGAATATCCGGTTGGGGACTCCAGGCTCATCAAAGTCGGTAAAGCCGACGATGAGAACGCCGAGCTAGACGAAGTCATTAAGCCTTGGGAGAAGTTACCAGAGTAAGTCTACGGAGGCCTCGGTAGACGTCCGAACACATCCAGTGAGTCCTTGTGAAACGACCTTCGGACAAGGTTCCATGAGGTAGTTGGAGAGAGGCCAACTTTTACTTGACTCTAGTTGCATTCCTCTATAGGATATGAAGTGTCAAGCTTTGCTTTTAAAGCTCGATAATACATATACATGGAGAAAGTCAAATGGAAGAAATTAAGACAATCGAGACCGCTCTTAAAGAAGTGCTTCGCATGATCCGCGATGCCTTTGGTGAAGGTTACGCCATAAAAAACCCTGAGTTAGTGCGTTTCTTGTTGGACCAGATTCAACAAGAGAAGAATCGCGCATCGGCTTATGCTTTAAAAGTATAGGTATCCAGACGAGTCTGATCTAACCAATTGGGCAATAATGCTGGAACAGTCGGGGCGAAAGCCAACCTTGGTCGGTTGGGGAGTAACCCCGACAACGTTTTATTTGACACCAAAGGCCTAAGATTGTATGCTTTAAGGATACAGGGAGTCTGTCGTGGACGGTGGTGGGGAGTCAAGGTCGCACCTTGCGGTTCGAAACCTACCTGTGCTATAATCTTTTCAGCGGGTTGGAAGCAGGGGTTGCTCGGGAGTCTCATAAGCTCCTCTAGGTTGGTTCAAGTCCAACACCCGCTACCAGTTTTGAAACTCCGGGCTGCCGAAAGGCTCACCGGACCCAGCATAGGTGCCTTTGGCAAGCACTACCAATTCCACGTATGCCGTTGGGTTGGGCCTATGCTTACTTCTTTTATGTCAAGATCACGAAGAAAACCCTACGCAACAGATCAGCAGAACACCTGCACGAAGCGTGCCAAGCGCGTCGCTAATCGTGCTGTCCGTGCTGCCAACAAGAAGGCATGCCAGGAATCCGAGAAGGATACTCTGAAGGACGGCAAGGCTTATCGTAAGGCCTCTTGCTCCTGGTCTATTCGTGACTTCAGTTTCTACTCTCCCAAGACTCCAAAAGCATCCCGAAAATAGTTCTTGACTGCGCGTATGCTTCCCTGTAATCTCGGAACATGATGATCGTGTATCGAGTTATTCAGGACAGTAGTCTGCATGATGAGCAAATCTCGTTGGGAGACTTCCCTACGTACGAGGAAGCTCTCGCTAAGGTTCAATCCACGATCGAATCGGTTGATCAACAATCATACCGAAACTACAGCTTCGAGCTTAGGATCGATAAGCTCTTCGTTAAACCTAGGGAGAACTCTTGAAAGCGCTAATCATTGTCGGGATTTTATTGCTATCTGGCTGCGGTCGCGTGGAACGAATGTACACACTCTTCACTGGAGATCTCACTTACAAATGCTCACGTTCCGGCGTTGAGTACGTTCAATCTGATTCAGGCCTTGCAGTTCACGTAGATCAGAACGGTAAGCCTATGTCGTGCAGAGGAAGCTACTAAAGTGGAAGACAACTCGCATGAGACATCGAAACGTATTTACGAGTGGGCGAAGGCAGCCAATATTACTTCCAATGTTGTTCGAGACATGCCAGAAAGTATGTTCTCCGCCTACGAGAGGAGCAAGCTGGCGGGACTTGCAGCAGGCCTCTATCGTGCAGCCAAAGAAGTAGAACGATTTGAAGATAGTTTGAAGCATAAACCAGAACCAGGAGATAAAACATGAGAGTGATAGGTTTAATCGGACCAAAAGGCAGCGGCAAAGACACCAGCTACGAGCAGCTCAGAGACATGAAACGCGTTGATGGAAAGATCAGCTTTGCAGGCCCTCTCAAGGAGATCTGCGGAAAAGTGTTTGGTCTCCACTTCAATCTGCTCAACGATCCCGTTCTCAAAGAGAAGGTGATGAAGGAGCCTATCACTCTAACCCGCAAACACATCCGTCAGATCATCGGCCTCTGCGAAGAGTACGTGAATCCGGTTACCGCAGAAGGTCGAGTTCTTTATCGAAGCGCTACGGTTTCAGTTGTTGGTCTGGAAGGTAGAACCTTCAATACTCCCAGAGAATTGATGCAGATCATCGGCACCGAGCTTATCCGTGACCGCGTTTATAAACCCTTCCACCGGGAAGCCGCATTCTCCGAGAAAGCCCTCGCTAAGCTCAAGAAGGACGGCACCTACGCAGTAACTGACGTCAGGTTCCTTGATGAACATACGTTCTTGGAAGCAAAATACGGTAGCGCTTACCGAGCTTACTACGTAAGCCGTCCGGAAGCCGACGAAGTGTTGGCGACAGCTACTCATCCCTCCGAGCTGGAGACCCAGAAGATCCGCGTCCTCCTGGCTGATCACACCATCGATAACTCGGGTAGCCTTGAAGACCTCAACGATCTCTTGAAAACCCTTGAGCTTGGCACCGAAGGTACCGAACCTCCTGCTAAGGGTTCGAAGTTTCGATTCGCTTCGAAGGAGTAAAGATGCCGGGTAATCTAGACCAGAACACAGAGTTCGAGTGCAAGTACCGCGTGGATCCGCACGTCCAGGTGGACTTCAAGAAGCTGGTAGGCGATCTGCCTAACCTGAAGTCGTTCTTGTACGTCGAAGGTCCTGATTTCTATTACAGTCACCCCGACTATGATGATTCCTCCTTTGGACGCTACCGCCGCCCTAGCTTTGGCCTCGACGGTGGACGCGCTGAGTGGACTATCAAGTTCAAGCCGAAGGGTGCTAAGAACAGCATCCAGCGGTTGGAAGTGAACTGGCGAGTCGATCATACCCCAGAAGAGGATGTCAAGCGCGGCGCCGAGCTGATGGGTTTTCGTCCGAACTTCTCCATCGTTAAGTCCTGCCAGATCTATAAGTTTGACGACGCTACTCTGGTATTCTACACCGTCTACGACGTGACCGATGGTTCCACCAGTTCTAAAGTCGACCACTTCATCGAGGTCGAGGTTTCCGAAACCATGATCAACAAAGAGGGATTGACAGAAGCTCAGGCTTGGAACATTATAGAGAAGTACGAGAGGTTGTTGGCTCCAATCGGAATCACACCCCAAAAGCGCTTGAGAAAGTCGCTCTACGATATGTACAAGAGGTAGTATGAGCATCATCGACTCCGTAGTCAACTGGATCAAAGACAAAGCCATCGCGATGAACGAAGAGGGCATTCCGCTTCCTCTTATCCGCGATCAGCACATGAACGGCGGTTCATTGCCCGGTACTATGTTCTTCATATCTTTCAACGTGGCGTTGATTACATTGATCGGCAAGCTCACCAAGTATTTAGGCGATGTCGACTATTCCAACGTAATGTGGCTGCTCGGAGTCACGGGCTCCTTCTGGGTCATCGAAGCTCTCGGAAAGAAGATCTCCATCGGCAAAGACAAGATCGAAGTAGACGGAGTCGAAAAGTGAGTGAAGAGATCGTCCTTAAAGAAGTAGAAGTCCAGAAGCTCCGGTTACGCCCAGGTGACGTACTTGTCATTTCACTTCCTAAAGACACCAAACACAGCTGGATGGCGAACCTCGGACGACATCTAACCCGTATACTTCCTCGTAACCCATCTCTGATCATCGCGAATGACGTGAAGATCTCCGTGGTCTCTAAAGAAGAAGCCGAAAAGATCGCGAAAGGCTTGACGGAGGTTTCCGATGGAAACGAAGGTTGAAGGTAAGTTCCGTTACAACGGAGCTGATCTGCAGATCATGAAGAACGTGGCGATCACTAACGATCCACATAAGGCGGTGGAGTACTTCATCGAAGCTGCTCTACAAGCCGGTATGACCCCTAACGACTACCTGGAAAAGGTGAAGAATGACATCAACACAATCCTTAAAACCTAAGTATCCGACTTTAACCGTTCAAACCAAGGATCCTACTAAGCCTCCGGTAGGTGCCAACATACGGGTTCTGCTTGATGGAAAGCCTATTCCATATTGTCATTCCGTAAAGTTTGAAGCTAATGCTAGAGCTGTTTCGAAGATTACGCTCGAAGTATTTGGGTATGCGGAGATCGAAGCTATGGGAGACTTCCATATGAAAATCCTCCCATTGAAAGCTAAAAAGGCTAAAGGAGTTCGTCGTGGACGAAAAGCTTAAGCAGTATTGGAAATCTAACCGGCTCATGTTCTTCCTCGTCGTGGTGCCTATCACTCTTGGACTCATCATGTTTACCTTGCGTGACCTGATCTTCGCAATCCTTGCAGGCTCGGCACGTAAGACCGCAGAATCCGCGAAGAAAGAAGACTCCAAGCTTCAAGCTACCGCTGATCAAGCTGAACTGGATGCCGCCAAAGCACAAGCTGCTGCCGATGCGGCTGCCAAGCGTGTAGAAGATCGTAAGGAAGATAACATTCCAGAAGACTGGAACAAGAAGGAGAAACCATGAATTTTTATCAGATTACACCCTCTCAAGGATCGTTTGTACAACTCACTAGTGACGACTGGCGCATCTTCGATCGAGGAGTCTGGCGTCAGATGACCGTTAAAGAACAGATCGAAGCAAGTAAGTAAGGTTGAAAGGAACCAAACATGTCGAAAGTAAAGAAGATCGTATTATCATTGCTCACCGTTGCCGCTCTCGTAGCTGGCGCTGCCGGGCTCAAGTATCATCAAGAAGGTCTGCCGATTCTCAAGAACCGGTGTTTCATTGACCTTCAAAGTCAGGTTGTTTTGGTCGTCCTCGACGTCATCAAGCTCCCCGACGAAAACGGTAAAGAAGTAGAAGTATATGAGGCGGGTTTTATAGCAGGCTTTAGGCAGGTACCTATGCTGTTGGATATCCGCAAAGCCAACAAGATGATCCCGAAAGCCCTTGAAGAAGGTAAGTTGGAGGAAGTCAACTGTGAAACCGGTGCAGCTTTATCTCAGTAAGCTCATAGCTATCGTGTTGGTCGCCTCCGTGCCGCTTCAAGCGGTTGCGGAGTGCGACTTTACGACTGGCATCGAGAAGATGGCTGATGGCCGTTACGCTTACAGCGCTAGCTGCCATAGAGCAGTTGGCAAACTCGTGCAAGATGGCAAGGACAAGGATGATCAGATCGCGGCTTTGAACAAGACCGTTGAGCTGAAGGATCTTGGCATCCGAACCCATGAACAACGGGCTCAACTCTGGATGGATACGTCCATGAAGCTTGAGGACCGCGTCAATCAGATGGATACTATGAAGTCGACCAATCAATGGTTGTTCTTCGGGATTGGTGTTTTAACGACGGGAGCAGCTGTATGGGCAGCAAGTCAGCTCAGGCGTTGAAGAACTTCCTGGCAGGCATCTACACGATCGTCATCATGATTGTTGGTGCTGTAATGCTATTCTCAGTTGCGTCAGCAATGACTAGAATGAAGGAAGCCTTGGTACCGAATCCAGATGTCGTTGACTTTCTCCGAGGGGATTGGTGATGAAGCCTGGCGTCTACAAGCATGTTCGGTGTACTGATGTGGCACTAGAAGTCAATAAGGTAACTCGTCGCTCGGATGGGTATTCTGTAGTATGCCGTTGGCTCAACGTAGTCAATCCTAACAACGTGTTCCGAATGGATCCCGACCTGCACGTAGAGTTCATCACGGATACCGAGCTTCCGAATTGGAGACCTTACGATGCCAAGCTTTAAAAGACCGCCTGGATCCCCACTCAGAGAGAAAACCGCAGGTGGATTCGATAAACCTGCTGCTGTCGAGAAGAAGCCCATGGTACCTCTTGAGAAGAAAGGCATCGACCAGGAACTCCTGATCAACGATGTCCACCTTAATGAGGAACTGATGGGACAGCCTCTTCTCATGCGCAAGTACACCAAAGAACTTGCAGGTATCCGTAAGAAGGTTAAGTCGATCTCTAACAAGCTTGATATGAAGGAATCCGCCATCAAAGTGGTTTTGTCCAATGATGGTAGAGGCCGAAAGGTCGCTGAGATCGAAGCTATGGTCATCCAGGACGTTGAGGTTCAGAATCTCAGGATACAACTTTACGACGCCGAAGAGATGCAGGACGAATATGAGGGCATCGTGAAATCAATCGCCCAGCGCATGGAGATGCTCAAAGACATCTCGGCAAACCTTCGTAAGGAGATGACATGAGGCTTAACTTTTATATTCCGGTACTTCAGTATGGCGATAATCCAGAAGGAGCCGGTGCTACGCTCGGCAGCACTGTCCACAATACTATTGAAGATCTCTACTGTGTCTATCCAGACGCGGTTGGTTACTTTGAAGTTAGTGGAGAATTTACCAACCCAGTTAGATCAGGAGCCGTATGAGCAAGAAAACAAGCATTGAAGCAGTAGTCCCCGCCAATTTGTCGTCTGAGCAAGAGAATCTCGCGAAGATCAAGACGGTAGCTTCCCAGTTCCGCAGTTACATCAACCAGCAGTACCAAGACAACGTCTCCTACGTACCGGACGCCGAGAAGGTGCTCACGGTTACCGTCTCCAAATGGATCAAGATGGGTGATTGGTTTGAGGAAGCCGTGAAGCTCCCCGGCCTCCCTCTTGGTAACATCACGCACATCTACGGGAAGCCCGATACCGGGAAGACGACCTTCCTGATGCAAGCCATCGCTGCATGTCAAAGCCAGGGCGTATTGCCTATCCTCATCCTTACCGAGCATAAATTCGACTTCAACCGTCTCGCCAAGTACATGAGCGCGGATCCGGAAGCCATGCTGGTGTTCCACGCCGACACCATCGAGCAGGCGTATGGCTTCATGGAGAAGATCCTTCGTGAGCTATCGACCGGCAAGATTACCTATGAATTTGTTGACCCCGATACCGGCGAAGAAAAGCAGGTCACAATCGACATGACCAATCAGGACTGCTTTCTATTCTACGACAGCATCGGCAACACGATGTCAGAATCCGAGATGGAGTACGAAGTCAAGGACTGGGACAAGTCCATGGGTAAGGCTGCTAAGGCTTTGAAGAGTCTTACCAAACGAATCAACTACCTCCTCGGCAAGCTCAGGGATCGCTGTGGCATCCTCCTGCTCAATCAAAGCTACCAGTCTATGCCTCAGATGGGACCTTCCGTGGAAACGCCGTATGGCGGCGACGGAGTGCCCTATTCGTGTGCTTTAAACATCAGGTTTAGGCGCCGTGGCGACCTCAAGGCGACCGTAAAGGGCCAGGATCAGGTTATCGGGCTGGAAACCACCGTCCAGGTGATGAAATCGCACTTCTCCCACGTCAAACCGATCAGCACCGTTTATACCGTCGCTACCGGCATGATGAGCCCCGATAAGGGCCTTCTGGAAGCCTACAAGAAGCTCCACGTCCGTTAGCTATGGACGTCACCCCTTCAACCTGATATCATCGTAGCCAGGAGACACGTATGTCCAAGAGGCGCAGGTACGCCGATGGTGAGCTAGACGAGCTTCAGAGAGCCAAACGTGAGAACCAAGCTTTAAAACGCGAGGTAACCCGACTCCGAAAGCTGGTGGACCGCCTGGATCTTGACCGTTTCGAATCCTTCAAGGAGGCTTTGGATCGCATCGACGAGATCGAGATGGAGCAGTCCGCTAAGCGTCAGGAGAAGCAGGTCAGCAAAGACAAGTGGCGTTGCTGGGATTGTTCGAGTGGGTACCTCAGGCTTAAGATCTGGGACCGACTGGACGGACCCCACTACCAACGCAAATGTGATGGATGTGCTAAACGCACTAAGATGAAGAAGTGGACACCTGAGGTGAAGGAATGAACGACGAACAGGTTGTTATGGTTTACGAGAGATGCTCCGAATCGTTCGAGAAGAGACTAAATGCCATTCTAAGCGAGGGCGGTTGGAGAATAGCATCTAGCCACGCGTATCCGTGTGATAGCGACTTCTTTGCTATGCTAATTAAGCGTAGTAAGGAGAAAGAATAATGCCAGTATTCAGATTCGCCTGCCTGCTTTGCGATGACAGCTGGAAGAAGCTACTCTCCAAACGTTCAGATATTAAGTGTCCGGGTGGATGTAACCGTATGATCTCTCCCGAACTTACTAGTGAGGTGGCTTCGGTCACCAAAGAACTCCGAGATCCTCATCGCGGTGTCAGCCTTGAGAAGGGTCACGACAAGATGATGAAGAAGAGAATGAATCAGCACCACGACAAATACGACGCCGAACGTAAGATCGACGAGTTCGGTATCGACGATGCAAAGCGCTTAGGTTGGGACAAGAAAGTCAAACGCGTATGAGCAATCGTGGCGGATCTAAGAACAAAGAGTACCTGTTCTCTCTTTACAAGACCGAGAATTATACCGATAAGCCTCCCGCCAAGACCATCAGGAAATACAAGCGTAGAGAGCGTCAAAAGGGTAAGAAGATCATCAAGAAGGAGCTGAAAGAACAATGAGCGAAGAACAAGCTTACAGTCTGTTGAAGTCTTATAACGAAACCCTTACCAAGAAGAAACGCTTGAAAAAGGATTGCCCCTGCCGTAAGTGTGTGGTTTGGCGAGAAGAGCGTGCTATGAAGAAGTTAAATAAACAGTTCAAAGATGCTTTAGCTAATTCTTCTAAGCTTTGGGTGCAAGTTACATCGTGTCCGCCAATAACTCCCGACATGCCGGTTTCAATTGGTAGAAAAACTAGTGAACCCAATCAGCAGACAATACCTCGTGATAGTTTTGTATTCATCGGAGGTAAGAAATGAATTTGAAACTGAATTTAAAAGTTCTATTAGAGATCCAGCAGGACTTGCATCGCGTCGAATCCCAGTTGGTACGCTTCAAGGATCCCGTGGTTCGTGAGAAGTATCGCGAGCAAGTAAAGGTTCTCAGAGAGTCTGCAGACGCTTTATTCAAGCACTATAAGATCATTCTGGAATCTCAGGTATGAGCAACTTGGTTTTATCCATCGATCTATCCACAGCCTCAACTGGATACGCCATCTTCGATCGTGATGCTAAGCGCCTCGAAGCTCACGGCAAAGTCAAGCCTAAGGTGCCAGGCATTCACAAGCTTAAGTATCCCGAAGCCACGCTGCTCACAATCCGTGACATGACCGCCAGAGTCAGAGACTTGATTCTCACAGTGAATCCTTCCCGCCTGGTTATCGAAGAGGTAAATCGAGGAATTAACAGAATCGGGCAAAAGGGGTTGGACGCCTGTCACTTCTTCTTGCTCGACGAGATCATGAAGATCAGGCCTGACTTGATCAAGACGCTCACCTACGTAGACTCAAATGGTAAGAAAGGCTGGAGGGGCATGCTCAGTCTGAAGCTTTCAGATCAGGATAAGCAAGTCAACGCAGAGATCAGGCTGAGGAATCGTCGGAAGAAGAAAACTCAAAAGGCACCTCTCATCGACTATAAAGTATTAGCACAGCGGTACGTCAACGCGAAGTTCAAGAAGTCTTTCAACGTCTGGGAGAATCCAGGCGATAATGATGAATGCGATGCGATAGCAATGGGTGACGCCTTCATAACGTATCTTGACAAACCGTTATCGTGAATCGCGATACGCCTGCAATATCAACTACTTGTTTTTTCCTTGACCCCTTAGGTAAAACTTGTTACCTTAGGTGATGATGGACGACGATAAAAAGACCGTAGAGAGTCTTGAGCAAGTCTTTGCTGCTGGCGACGCGTGGTTACGAAACCATGGTCTGGTAACCGGCATCGCTCATAATGCGATCGTTGCAAATTTATATGTGAATTTCCCTAAGGTTAGGTACCTGGAGTACTTCCTACCCGAAGACGGCAGTCGTCGTAAGGTCTGGGTGATTCTGTACGTTCCTTTCTGGAAGCTGGTCTTCACCAACCGGGATGCCGAAGTTGACAAAATTATCGAATTCCTCAAGGAATACCTACAAGGTTACGACATCAAGGTTGAACTGAAGCGTTACAAGAAAGGCGTAGAGAAATCCGATGCGATACCCACTAATGCTGTTGATCATGTCGCTGCTCCTGTCGAGCTGCACGAACAACCCACAGTCCCCGAATCCCCTGCAGGTACAAGCCAAGACGCAGGAAACGATCCGGAGAGGCTTATTCCTCCTGCATCCGAGCCTGGAGATGTCCCGCCAGTACCTGATAGCTCAGGAGCTTGAGCGGGGCGCTCGCCAGTACGACGTTGAATGGGAAGTCGCTGCTGCGATCTTCTATCATGAGTCTCGCTTCGACGCGGGTGCCGTGAACTGGGACTCCCACGACTTCGGGATCGGACAGCTCAACTACCGGACCATCAAAACCAGACAGGTAGATCTCGGCAAGCTGTTGACCGATGAAGTGTACGCAATTGATCAGACATTCCGGATCCTATCGGAACTGAAGACAAAGTATGCTAAGATGGATGATAGAAGCGGTCGGAGATGGTACACACGTTACCATAGCTTCACCGTAAGCAAGCGAGAAAATTACCGCTATGTCATTGAAACCAGTATCAAAATTCTCAAGAGGCTCGACGCCAAAGGCGGAACAGAAGCCCGTGGAAACGACTCCGCAAAACGAGATTCCAGTCTCACAGGAGCCGAAGTCCGACCTGCAAAAACGTCTCGATCAGATGGTCGAGGAAGACGAACGCGAGGACATGGGCCGACAAGGTCTCATGGACGCGTTGAAGCAGCAGTACCTGGAAGGCCGACCGTTCGACAAGATGATCGAGGAGTCCGGGGTTCCCAGAGCGACCCTGTTCCGCTGGAGGAAGCAACAGAAGTGGGACGAGGAAAAGAACAAGAAGCAGATCCTAGCTCAAAAGCTTGTGGAAAGTCTTGCATTCTACGAGAACCCGTCAAACAGTGAGCAGGCTCTAGCGCAGGCAAACCTGCAGCTACTTCTTCGCATCCAAGGCGTTAACCTCGCCAAACTGACTCACAAGGCTCTTGCCGGTGAAGCTCCTGATCTAATCGCTATCGCGATGTCTGACGCTCTCAACAAATATTCGGGCATGCTTGAGAAGCTCATCAAGTCGGATCACAGCATCAAGTCGGGGGGAGTAGAAAAGAAGGAAGTCATCCACGTTCACCAGCTGGACATGGACGACGCACTCAGACTCGCCCTCGAATTGAAAAAACAAGGGCATCAAATCACCGTTCAAGATGCAATGGCCCTGCTACAAGCTCAGCAGTCGGCTAAGAAGACCAAGGCCGATGAGCACCACGATTAAGCAGCTTCCCATCATTGACTTCTTCGAGACCGTTCTGGGTGTGGTGAACCTCTCACCTATCCAACGCGTCACGTTGAAGGCCATTCGTTGCGAGCCTCTCGACGAGATCACGCCGATCTTGCGTAGCCATCATTACCAAGAGCGGGACTTCGCTAATGAGCTTGAGATGTTCATGTACTTCTCTGGTAAGGACGACTACCAGATGCAGCATTATTCTGATGCCTCTCTGTGCTTCGGACGTCGCTCCGGTAAGTCCACCACGATTGGCGCAGGTCTAGCCCTTTACTACGCGACTCAGTTCGACTACCTACCATACCTCGGTACGTCACCGCACGCAACCATTCCTATCATCTCGGCAACCAAAGAGCAGGCCGGTGAAGTGTTTGCCGCCATCAAGAACTTCTGCCTGAAGTCTCCGTGGATCTTTTCTAAGTTCCTAGACGGTAACGTAGAGAACATTCAAGCCGAGTACTCCGAGGAAGATCTAAAGAATCCCGGCACCATCAAAGGCGGAGCAATTCGCTTGAATAACAAGGTCGTCATCAAGGTGATGGCAGCCGACATCTCAAAGATCCGTGGTATGGCCGTTCCTTTCGCCATCATGGATGAAAACTGCTTCTTCGGTGTTGAAGGTAACGACACCAAGAATACTGACAAAGGTATCTACGAAGCATTGGCCCCCGCTCTTTCTCAGTTCCAAGAGATCGAAGGCATGGCCCTCGTACTGAAGATCAGTTCTCCAAACGGGCAGGCTGGTCTGCAGTTCAATGACTACATGAACCGCAAGGATCCCGACACCCTTCACATGCAGGTTCCAAGCTGGTGGGCGAATCCCAAGCTCGGCTTGAAGTACCTTGAGAAGCAAAAGAAGAAGGGCTTGAACTATTTCAACCGCGAGTACGGTGCCCAGTACACCGCATCGGAAACCGCCTACCTTGATCCCAACGCTGTCGAGCGTGCCATCATCAGGGGCGTCGAAGCTCTTGATATGCAGAAAGGCTACCGCTACGTAGCCTGGACTGACTACGCGACTCGTAACGACTTATGGACCCTAGCCATTGGGCATAAAGAGTTCGTCATGAATGGTGATAAGAAAGAAAAGGAAGAGAAGGTCTACGTGGACTGCCTCGTCCACTGGCAAGGCACTGACGGCGCCGAGCTTGATCCCAAGGAAGTCATCGCGGAGATCGCGATCTACCTTAGGAAGTATCAGGTTCCCTTCTGCGTAGCCGATCAATACGCTTTTGCCGCCATCAAACCGTTCTTCGAGAAGGAAGGCTTCAGCCTGCAGGAGTACACCCTCTCCAACACGTCGAAGATCAAGATGATGTATAGTCTCCAGGTTGCGTTGAACTCAAGCCAGCTCTTGATGGTCCATAACCAGATCGCCGTCCAGCATCTTAAGGATCTCAGAGAGAAGCGTTCCTCGGTCGCCAACAAGGTGATCGTTGAAGCCGCTAACAATTCGCACGATGACTACGCCATCGCTATTGCAGGCGTGATCTACATGTTTGATAAGACTTGTCCACTATACGTGGGGTATTACGTCGATGATGACGAGTCAGATAAGATTGAGAACAGAGACGCCATGGGTCGTTATGTCGGAACCCCCACGGCTGCCGATCTAGCGGATCACGTAGGGCTTCAAGGCTTCTACGACAATAAGAAAGAACACGACAACAAGGATAAGGAAGATGAGAACGATGGTTCCGCCTTCTGGTTCACATTTTCGGATTGATCTCACAAGGTTTACTTTCCAACGGTTTACGGTTAAAATGGGGAATAGAGGTTTCAAATGAGTATCTTTTCTAAGGTCCTAGAAGCGACCGAAGCAAAACTCGATTCAATGATCGAGAAGTCAAAGTCCGCACCAGCTGATGAAGGCATGGAGCGTAAAGGCATCATCGATCTCAGCTATCCGGAAGACGAGCAGTACGGGTATAAAGAACGCCCCGGCATGGTTGGTGCTCAGATCCTGAAGTCCATGGGACGTAAGGATTCTGTGATCCGCTCCATCATCAGCACTCGCCTGGCTCAGGTGAAGCCTTTCACTAAGCCGCAACAAGACAAGTATACCGAAGGCTGGATCGTTGAACCCGTGGAACCCGCCGACTTGTCTGAAGAAGATAAGATGAAGCTTGCCGATCCTACTCTAGATGATGAGACTTATAAAGCTCTCAAGTACGAGATGGATCAGAAGCTCTCAAAGATGAAGATGAAGCAGGACAAGGAAATGAAGGAAGTCGCTGAGTTCGTTCAGCACTCCGGCATGTCCTCTGAGGAAACTGATACCACGCACAAGCGCTGGGATCTTGATAAGATGGTTGCCTCCATCGTTGAGGATCGCCTTACCTATAACTACATCGCGATCGAACTGATTCCTACAAAAGACGGCAGCAAGCTGCACCACTACTATCCTATGTCTGCAGGTACCATCAAGTACGTCTCCGCCAGGGCCGCTGCTCAGTACCAAAAGCTATTGCAGCAAGAAACCCTGCGTAGGGATGCTATGAAGAAGCGGTTTGACGCTTCCAAGCCTCTCAAGTACGTTCAGGTGGTTCGTGGCCGCATCGTCGCCGCCTTCACCGAAGACGAGCTGATCTTTGAACCCGCTACGCCTACCGTGGATCCCGAAGATAATGGTTACGCTCCTGGTGAGCTGGAATACCTGATTAATATTGTCACCGCCCACTTGTACGCGGAAGCTCACAACCGGAACTTCTTCACGCAAGGCATCGGCACTAAAGGCATCCTTCACATCAAAGGTAACAACCTTAGCCGAGCCCAACTGGAAGCCTTCAAGCGTCAGTGGTTCAACCAGGTCGTCAACACTCGTAACGCCTTCCGGCCTCCGATCATCGGTATGGCTGACGACGTCAAGTGGGTTCCCCTCGCACAGACCAATCGTGAAATGGAGTTCGAAGCCTGGATGAACTATCTCATCAAGATCTGCTGCGCGATCTACCAGATCGACCCCGCAGAGATCAACTTCGACATCTCCAAGGTACAGACCTCCACACTCCAGGAAGGCAACAACGAAGAGAAGCTTAAGAACTCCCGTGACAAGGGCTTGCGCCCACTTCTTGACATGATTGAGTCGATTATCAATAACCACATCGTGCGTTACTGGAATCCTGATTACGCGAAGAAGTACAAGTTCAAGTTCGTAGGTTTCAAAGCCGAGTCGCGTAGTCAAGAGATCGACCGGTTGCAGAAAGAAGTCATGGTCTATAAGACTTTGAACGAAGCCCGTATCGAGATGGGCAAAGCTCCTCTTGAAAAAGGCGACGTAGTACTCAACGCGACTTACACCCAGTATCTGTCACAATTACAGCAGCAAGAACAGGCTGCACAAGGTCAAATGGGACCAGAAGGAGATCCAAATGCACAAGGCGATGGACAAGGCTCAGAAACTGATCAAGGTATGTCTTCGGACATGCAGGATCTCAGCTCGGCGCTTGATGAAGCGGTTGGCGAAGCAGCTGACCAAGCTGACAAAGACAGCAAGCAAGCTGCTCAGGACGAAAAAGACAAAGCGAAAGTAGACGCTACTAAGAAGTCTCAGGCCTCGGTGATCGAGTACTATCTGAAGAAGGAGTAAGCGATGAGCGATAAAGAGATACGCGGCATCACTTACTTTGAGTTGCTTGAAGAGTTCCCGGAGCAGGAGTTTGGCATCCAGTGCCGCTGCAATTACTGTGGCACTACGTGGAGAAAAGTCATCATGACTCGTCATGGCGGTCCTAACTCTATGTCCTATCCTCGATGCAGCAAATGCTATTCGGAGAAGAAAAATGAGTAAGCAGATCGTCTTGACCAACTGGCAGGTTCCTCGCGACCCTAAGCTCGCGGGGATCGATGCGTTGAAGATAGCAGCTGAATCAAATCCGATCGATATGAAGAACTACGAAAACGTAGGCTCTTTAGAACACCATGATTCTGTTGAGTCGGTAGCCGCTAAGATGATAGCCAAGCAAGAAGCTGCACGTGGCGTGAAGATCGATGCCGTAGAAACCGAAGGCACCAAGGTCAACCTTAACGGTATCAAGGATGACCGACCCGAGAAGAAGTTCTGGAGACCTGGCCAATGAGGGTTAAAGTCGAGCTTGAAAACGATGAGACCATCGAGGATGCCGAGTCGTTCCTCGCTAAGTCCGTTGCTGTCAAGCAAGAGTGCTCCGGTGGGGAGCGCTACGCCGACGATTACCTAAATGAGCTGGAAGCCTACGTTTGCTCCGAGCACCGCAAGGTCTTAGCTGAGATCGCCGAACTGGTAGCGGCAGAGGTCAGCCATGCTCACGAGTAAGGAACTCTATAGCCGTATCGACGAGATCGTTGAGCGCTCATACTTAGGTTTCATGTTCATGCTGGTCGGTGATGATTTTCTGTCTGACGCTCAGAAGCGGGAGATCGAAGCTCTCGGCCTGATCGTAGGTAGACGTCCGTTGATTGAGCTGCTGTATATCTTGATCCGAAACCGCCCCACCGAGGGCTATGCTGCCGATGCGACGCTGAACCGCCTGCTCGATCAGATTTCAAGCACCGGTATACTTCCCGTTCTGAACGATGCTCAGCAGTCCACCATCGACACTGGACGAGCCGCCATCATGGAAGCAGTTGAGACCACAAAGGCGGAGATCAAGAAGCAAATCCGTCAAGAAGTCATTGAGACCAATCGCGAGCACCGTCAACACGTAGCTGTCAAGCGCATCGAGAACGTCAGTCAGGTCAGAGACCGCAAAGATACCTTAAAATCCAAGCTGTTAGCTTTAATTCCCGTAATCATGGCATCAGCTCAGGATGCGTTCGAGCGCTCCTTCAGCTCGGCGCTGACCGACACCATCAACGACATCGCACTGGATGCTGCGACCGCAGATTCCCTATTCACTGGCGTCCCCCCTAAAGACGTTATCGTGTACAAGAAGGTTGTCAATGACGACGCTCTCTGTACGTGGTGCGAGAAGTTCTACAAGAACGCAGACGGCAGCCCTCGCCTTTTCACCCTGGCCGAACTGCAAGCCAACGGGTCCAACTACGGCAAGCCCAAGCGTGAATGGAAACCCACGGTCGGCAAGACCCACCCCCGCTGCCGGTGTCAACTCTTCCATAAGCAGCCTCGTACATAGTACACAGCCTACTATATACCTTGACTTGCTCGGCCTAACCTGATATTGTCAGGACGTGTGGGCGAGTCGGTCGTGAGGGGATACCCTCCAGATGGTTCGAATCCATCCCTGCCTTAGTGGAAGGAGAACTTGAGTTCGATTCTCAAGGTCCACACAACTTTTCACTTGATCTCGAATCTCCACACTGCTATCCTCATAGCATGGCGAAGAAGAAAACCTATTGGGTGCGGTTCCAAGAACTTCACATGTATCTGGTAAAAGCCGGTGCTATCGTGGAACAGATCCATCTTCATCCCACATCATTTAACAAGCTTCAAGATGAGATGCTCCCTAGTACGCAAAGGCTCAGAGATCCGAAGGTGCGCCTCATTGGTGCCGTAACGCACGAAGGTCCTGTAAAGATCGTTGCCGACCCTACAGGAGTCAGGCTATGAACGAGCTGGACAAGCTGTACTCTGAATGGTGTGAAGCCGCAGAAGCTTTTGAATCCTCCATCTTTAAAGGTAAGCCGGGCTCCCAGTTAGAATGGCGTATGGATCAAGCTTTCATGAAGTTCATCAATAAGTACCGGGAGCAAGGCGGTAACGTCGACTCCAAGGCTATTAAGCGTTGCTTAGATAGGATTGTAAATGAGTGATTTAGAGTCTCGTATCAGTCAGTTGGAACGCGAACTCGCACTGAAGCGAGGCTACCAAAGCGTTAAGTTCGTGGTTCCCAAACACCTTCCTGTAGATGTCCGTGATGAGATCGAAGCCAAGCTTCGCGAGATCGCAGAATCCTTGGCACTCAAAGCCGATGCTGCAACTCCTTCCGCTTCTAACATGCCTTTCACTGCCGAGGAAGTCGATATCTTGAAGATGGTGATTGATACCGTAACCAAGAAGACTGCCGGTTCGACTGCAACAACCGTGCCAACTGGTCCCTCAGCAGTATCCACTCAGGGCAACCACGTCCCAAAACCTATGGGTAACCCTAGGAAAGCCAAGATCATTACCGTAGAGAACGTACGCGGCGAAGGTAAGCGTCATGCGGCTCCCGATGACGAGCTTTACATCAACAACCCCGACAAGGTTGATGATCACGGCATGGTATCGGCGACCCACATGAAGCGAGGTTTCATGATCAAGATTCCTCTGGACGACATTGAACTTTTAGATTAGTATATAACCTGTTCAAACAAGGAGAACAAAGATGTCAGATAACAAAGTGACCAATATCAAAGGCTTCCGTCAAGCGCCCCAACCCACCAAAGGTGAAGTTCAAAAAGAGAACGCAACCCTCGGCCAACAACTCACGCAACGCCTGCAAGGCATGCAGCAGTTCTTTGGTAACCTCATCAATCAATTGATGCGCCAGTCGAAGACTCACGATCAGGAACTCAGCCAAGTCAGCATGTGGTTGGCTTCTGGTCCCGTCGCTGATGCCGCTGCTAAGGGCGATAACCTCCTGATGGACTACATCGGCGTAGTGGTCGATGAGAATGGCGTGGAAACCAAGGTGACCTTGGAAACCGCTGATGGTCCCAAAGAAGTGCCCGATTACTTCGATGGCGGCGCCGGTAAACTCTTCATGCTCACCAACCTTGTGGGCGGTACTCTCATCCCCGGCTTTGAAGAACAACTCGTAGGTCTCAAAGCTGGCGAAGGTCGTGAGATCGTCGCTCAGTTCCCCGCTGAGTACGGCGTTCCCAGCCTTCAAGGTAAGAAAGCCCGGTTCACGGTGTACGTTCATGAGGTTCGTCGTCCCTTCGTTAACTCACCTGTTGGCGAGCTGATCGACCAGAATCAACGCATCCGTGAAGAAGTCCGTGCTAAAGCTCTTGCTGACGCACAAGCTAAGGCTGTTGCTGAGAAGGCCGAACGTGAAGCTAAAGCGGCACCTGCTCAGATGGACAGCGCTCCCGTGGAAGCCACTACTCCTGCCGAAGTCAGCGAACCTACTCAGGAATCTACTCCTGTTGAAGCCGTGGTGCAAACCGCTGCTGAAAACAGCGATAATACTCCTGGGGCCGAGCAAACGTCCGGATCCTAGAGATAGGACCGGTAACCCGAGGTGTGACTCCTCGGCGGTTCCACCAGTTAGTACAGGTATCAGTGCCGTCTATGTTGACATGCCCATCAGTGACTCCAATCACTGTCATAACGAACATGTCAGCAGCCCAGGTGAGAGCTGGGAGAGATGATAGCTCGGAGACAAGCGCGGCACGAGCGCTCCGAGGTGGTGGGTGACCGGCCACTTGAAACGGTCACACTTTCAAAGAACCAAAGGGTTTGTAGGTAGACGATGGCGGTAAGCGTACGCAACGGGTAGCCCGAGAAACTGGAAACCTTCACTTTTAGATTTACCAAGGATAGGGTAAAGAGAGTCACCTGCTCCGCGTGGTGAGGCTGGCTGGCTTCGAGGCGGTTGGCGGACTGTAAGAAAACCGACGCCTGTAAAAGTCCGCACATTTAATGGAGAGAACGTGTCAAAGAAAGCGCCGCAAGACAACATTGACAAGTTCCATGATTACGACATCTACTTGCCAACCCGTACCGTATACATGGGTTCCGGAGAGATGAGTATCGAACACGGCGAATCAGGCTGTGACGGCGCTCTTGCCGAGCGTGTGGTAAAGAACTTACATATCCTAGATACACTGAATGCGGATCCCATCACCATCATTATTAACAATGTCGGCGGCGATGAGTATCACATGCTCGCTATTTACGACGCCATCAAAGCCTGTAGATCTCACGTAAAGATCGTAGTGATGGGGCACGCCATGTCGGCGGGTTCTATCATCCTGCAGGCAGCTGATGAACGCGTGATGGCACCTGCAAGCCGTCAGATGATCCACTACGGAACCTGGGGCATCCACGCTCATGCTAAGACCGCACAGAAGTGGGCTAAAGAGGGCGAGAAGATCGACAAGTGGATGGAATCCGTCTATCTCGAACGAATCCATGAGAAGAATCCTACCTTCAGCCTGAAGAAGCTGCAAACAATGCTGGATCACGATACCTTCCTAACAGCTGAGGAGAGTGTACGTCTTGGACTGGCCGATAAGATTCTGGGGACTCAAGATGAGTGATGTATCAGAAGAGTCAGGTAAAGGTAAAAAGAAAGTCCACCCTGCTATTATGGTCGATAGAGAAGCTTTCTTGTCGGCTTTAGGACTGACTTCAGCTCTCATCCAAGCCATGGGTGATGAGTTGGAGGATCTTCGCGGTGCAGATCATTTACCTAAAGACTTGCGGAAGGCTTTGATGCAAGTCGTTGATGTTCACCTGCAAAACGTCGCTGTCATCAGCGCTACCTTCCAGCTAAGCATTCACGACCCCAGCAATCCGGATATACACAAGGACCGCGAGCTGAACTGAGGGTTAAGATGTCGATAATCAAACGAGTGGCAAGCCTGCTGGCATCTGTCGGCGCTTTTGTATCTCTTCTCCTGGCTTTGCTTCTGACGTCCTTCGGACCCACTGATGGCATCATTCACCCCAGGCAGATGTCTGATCTCAAGAAGGTTTCCGCTATCGTTCTGATGTCGGACTCCCTTGGAACCGCTACTATTCTGCGTTCTGGGCCTAAAGGTTCTGACTTCCTGACCAACGCACACGTTTGTGATGGCGCCTTGACTGAGGGAGCCCTCATCGTGTTGAACGGTATGTCCTACGAAGTAGCTTCGATCAAACCCTCCCATAAGTCCGATCTCTGCCTGATGCACGTCAATGCTGACCTAGAGATGGGAATCGTGCTAGCTCCAGTTCCTTCCAAGACCGGCGATGAGATCATATCTGGCGGCTACCCTTTAGGCTTGCCTTTGGTTCTAGAGAAGGGTTATGTATCGGGAGTCTTCAACATCAGCGAAGACCTTATCTATCCCGAGTTTGTGTTGCTGACCAGCTTTCTCGTACAACCTGGCCATTCCGGCTCGGGAGTCTTCAATTCCAAAGGCGAACTGATCGGCGTTATCGTTGCGATGAAGCTATCCAAAGAAACCGACAGCATGGGGTTCGGTCTCGCAGTTCCCCACAAGCAGGTCAAGCGCTTCATTCTTCAAGAGTCTCCCATGCTTCCTTGGACTCCGGTGCCCAGTGTCCCCCCACGAAATTAGCGAAGCCGAAGAGGCTTTAGTAGAGCTGGTACACTTTCTCACACTGCGCTCCGGACTTCCGGTTGCGAAGGTGAAGATGTTTTTGAACACCAAGGTGTCGGGTACCAATACGACGGTGATCGAGCACATTCACTCCGAAGGCCGTGCCTTCGTGAACCGCTTGAAGATATTCATAAACCAGAGCGAAGACTAATCTAGAAGTCCGTCGAAGCCTTTAACCCACTTAATAGAGAGCTTAGGTTCAACCGCGACAATCTTTGATCGGTTCTCGCAGCCCATACATACTACGATGATGCCGTCAGATTTCTCCAGCTGATGCAGTTCATGCTTAGTTTCGCCACAGTTACCACACTTCATTTTTCTCACAGCTTGATCCTATCGGGAAAGTTCTTGGTGACAAAAGCAATCAAACGCTTACGTACGAACGGAGTGGCCTCTCGTCTGTTCTTCATCATGCCTTCAAATACATTGCTGAGAGCATTCAGGTACAGCCCCTGCCTGATCATATAATCAGTGTTACCATAACCGGCATAATTTGCAAGACTTGGTTCAATAGTTAAATTCTGATAGTGGGCGTTGACGATATTAGTATTACAATAATCGTCAACATCCCACGCAGATGCTTTACTACCAAAAGCCTTACGCACCACAGCTCCCGCTGCGCATACCTCACACTTTGAAGCCTTGATTGAGTCATAATCATCCATCTCGTGATAGATGAATGATCCAGAGCTGAGCGGCTCTTTGCGCAGCACCTCAATAATCATTTTCTTCGTCATGTACTTTTTCATAGTTCAATTCCTTTCTGTTTCCAGTTCTTGATTGCAGACAGTCCGATACCTAATAGCACAACACTCTGCAGTGCTAGCGCCCACTGATGAGTGGTCAGCGAATAAGCCAGCCATGTTGTATCGGCAGCCACGATCAGGTATTGACCTCGAAGCTTAGGCTTGCTGATGAAGTAAACGGCAAGCAATACCAGTACGGTTGCTAGATAACTGAGTGCCTCAACCATTTCGATCTCTCAGGTTTCTTCCCATCCAAGCGAAGATGTATAGGATGCCAGCGAGTTGGAAGGCGTAGTACAGGATCAAGGGAATGTATTTCATTAGTAATCTCCATTATCAAAGTAAACAGTTGTTGCATCAGAAGACAGAAACGCCTCTTTAAGTTCTATCGTGGAAGCGTCTAGTTGGTTGGCCTCTAAGCAAGCTATGAGCTTGGCACGAGCCTCAGTCTCAGTATCTGCAGTGACGACAGCCTTTCCAGGAAGCCAAACACCAGTAAAACGGTACACAAAGATCTTCATTCTTTCTCCAAATCAAAAGTTTTCTTACAAACTTCAAATGATAGACCTGACTGGACACAAATCAATGTAGCTCGAAGTTTATCTAGTCTCGCTTGTCGCTTCAATTCGCCATTGATAATATGTACTCCGAACACTATCAATATGATGAGAGAAAAGAAAGCAGGTAACTTATTCATTCGGCCTCCCTGAAACGAATCCCGACTGGAAACCGGGGAACACCGTCGGGAGTGTAGTTCTGAAACTTAACGGTCAGCATGCGGCCAACGTACTTGGTCTCGAAGTTAACGAGATAATCCGTCAGGCTTTCAAGAGCACCCTGCATCTTGGCTTTGAATCGCTTCCCATCCTTCGTCATGCACCAGATCGCACCGGCTTTGCCTTGCAGCTTGCCATTGCCCTCTTCGACACCGACTACCACGAACTCTTCGTCGCGGAAGGTCTTCACCTTTAAAAGGCCATGAGAGCGTTTGCCTTCGTAGTGACCTTGTGTATGCCGATACATAGCGCCTTCGTAACCGATCTCAATCATCTCGCTCATGAACTTCATTAGATCTTCTTCCGATTCAGCTGTCTCAGTTTCAACGAATCTAAGAGCAGGGAACTCAGTCCATTCGGCTAAGTTCCAGAGAGTGCAGTTACGAGCTTCAAACGAACCTTTATAAGAAGGTAGATCGTATACGTGATACTGCACCAACTCGTGATCAGGATGAACCTCGTCACGCTTGACGATTGACATGATGCGGTTGAAATCATTCTTGAAATCATGGTTGTACAGTTCACCATCGAGGATGAGATTCTCCCCACCAGCCAACTTCTCTACGGCCCTATTGATATGTGGAACCGTTTCGATCAACTTTTGAGTCCGTGAGTACAGCTTGCATACGCCGTCCTTGACGATCGCTATGCAGCGCATGCCATCCAGCTTGGGTTGAACGTAAGCAGGCCAGCTGACTTTCTTCGGATGATCTTCGTATACATGAGCAAGCATTGGCTTGATGGCATCCAGCGCGTTGTCGGTACTCGATGCCAATTCAAGATCAGGAACATAGCCTTGTTTACGTTTCTTGTCCCACTGCTGCTGAGCTTGGGCCATCGCTTGCTCGATAGCTGTGGTTGCATTAGATCGGCCTAAGTTCTTGCCCTCCGTTATGGTGTCGGAAGTTTTCTGTAACAGTCCGTTGACCTGCCCATATTCCGTGACCACCATACCTATGGAGCAGATCACCGTACTTTCAGCATGAGGGAAGGGAAAGGTGCGCTCTTCGTCTGCGATTACCATGACCTTCCATTGCTGGACAGCACCGGTAGCGGTCTTTTTATACAGTGTTGGGAAAGCTTTGAATTGTCCATGAGCGGGACACGTTGGTTCCGCTCCAGCAAAGTCACAATAACCTTCACATTCGAGCTTGTTATTCATATAATATCCTCAGTCAATCTTGTACACGTGGAGGTAGTCTGTGATGTAAGTGAACACGGACTCCCTAGCGTACTCTCCGTCGTCGTTGTGGTCAATAGTGTAGATCATGCCGTTGTCGATACCAATCACGAAGTCTACACTCTCATTGTGATTATGGTCTACAGTTAGAAGAAGGTCACCCGTCTTGATCTCTCGGAAGTTCGTAACTTTCTTAAGCCTCTTGTTGATCTCGCTCATTCTCAATCCTCCTTTGATCCTCAAATTCGTGGACTATGACTGTGTTCTTGCCTTGCATCTCAACCCATACCTGGCCCGGCTGCTTTGCCAAAGTCTTCAACCATTCGTGTGTGGCATCGTCTCCGACGTACTTAACTCGCGTCAATACGGCCATGGTACGATCCGCTTTCGGTATTCTTCAGGAGTCACCGGCTCAACGACGACTAGGTATCGGTCTGAAACATCTTCGGCGTAATCGGAGATCAGAGAATGACAAGTCTTAAACCTATCCTTTAAAGACATGCCTTGGAACGTTCGGCTGAGTACCAGCACCTTCACTGAGTTGTGCATATCCTCGTCTTTGTGAGTTCGTACCTCAGTAGGATCAAGCTTAGATAGGGCGGATTCTACGTCCAGCTGGATGTCTTCGTTCGTCATTTGTTCGACCTCGATTTTACCCACGTTTAAAGTTCTCTATTCTGCACTTTGATGAGCGAAAGATGAACTTCATACAATTCCAATGGAAACTTTTCTTCTGGTTTGCAGCGTTCTGCTGTAGGAATATCAGGGAAAATATCAGCACATTCGAAAGCATACGTTGTACGTTTTTTTATTGTCCACAAACTTCCTTTAGCTAAATATTCTCCGCTAGGATATTTCCAAGCGTAACCTTGAAGACTCATGTTCGCTCTCCTTTTCTTCGTTCCATGTAAACCCGGTTTGATCGTGCCGTTGCTAGCTGCAGGTTGTCCGGTCTGTTGTCGTCTCTGACTTCATTCTTATGATCAACCACCAGATCGGCTTGCAGGTTGCCTTTGTGCTTTTGATATACAATCCGGTGCGCTAGTAGCCGCTTGCCTGAGTAACTCACCTGAACATATCCATGGGTGTCGTATCGTCCTGCTCGCCTCCATGCGGTCCCAATCCTACCGTTTCTAGCTTTCAGTGTCCAAACGGTTCCATCGTTCCTGACATCAAAGAGCGGATCTGCAATCAATGCTCGTATCAAGCCGTCATTCAGTGCTCTTAGATCGCCGCTTCGTCCCATCTTGCTTTCCTTTAGGTAGGATTCGGAGATCATAAAAATTCATGCCGAAACCGTAGTTGTCGCCGCTATAAATCCAGTGAGTCAGGTGAGCATTAGCCCAAATCACGGTGCCGTCTGACGTGGTCAGCTTCAAACGACCGCCTTTTCCTAGTAGTTTTCTTAGCTTTGCTTCCGTCATATCAGCTCACGCTGGTAACCCAAGCTACGATGCGTTCCGGCAGGTTGATGCCGCCGAACATCATTACGATGCCGAATACGAAAGGTGCGGGTTCCACGAACAAAGCCACAACACCCAGAAGGATTGAAGCTTTAAACGCCAGAATGATGCCATAGATCGAAGCAATGATCGGGATCATGCAGATCGCAACGAATAGCACGATACCGATAACACCGAGGCCTGCAAGCCCTGCATACAAACTCTTGAAAATCTTTCCAGACATACTATTACCTGCCTTTACTTTCAATTTCATGATTTTACCCTCTCCTATAGTTCTCTAATGTGTGATCTCAGACGCGTCCAACACGGTATCCTCGTCTGCATACTGATCTTCTTTGCTCATGTCCTTTGGCAAGGGTTCACAGTAGTCCCATGAAGGATCCCTGAGATCCGACTTCATAGCCTTCAGTCCACCATCGGGACCATTGAGGTGTGAAGCCGAGTCAAGCTCTGGATGGCAGCGGTAACAGATGCGATGCCTGACATCATAGATCCCGTACTGAGCGTCGATGACTCTGAGCATGTGTTCATTGCTTCCGCAGTTCTGACAGTTACGTTTTGCTTTCATTAGTCGACTCCTTTTTATCAATACCAGCTTGTTTAGCAAGCGTAATGATGTCTTCCCAAGACAATGTGAACGTGAGTCCTGTGGTCTTATTTGTGACGATAGGAGAGCCTGTAGCTACACCGGTAGACATCTCATAGTTGTTTCCCTCGTTATCGTTGGCATCACCTACAGACGCTCGCAGGAACATAGCGCTATCATGAATTTGTCCAAAGCTTTGCTTTTCCATCGTTCATTCCTTCTTAAGATCGTACTGGTTAAACCATTGACGCATGCCGTTCTCAAACTCCAGCAGGTATTCCTTTCGGATCAACACTGCATCTTCTTTTACTTCTACAACCTTAGCGCGAAGAGGTAAATGATATATTTCCCTACTTGCAGGGTTACGCACTATAACTTTATCTCCGACTTTGATCATTCACGGCCTCCGATCCATCTAAGGTTGGGTGACAATCCGTCTTTCATATCGTTGTAATCCAGTTCTTTCTTAGGCTTGCGATTTGGACCCACAAAGTTATCGCAGACCGGCGCCACGTCACCGCTTGGAATCTTGGTGATGCGTCCACCACGGGCTAGGTACTCCGCAATAGTTTCGGTCTTCGGTGTTTTTACCCGCATGATGGCCTCTCTATCCAGCCTTCAATGCTGACTCTACGATGTCGTTTGTCACCTTGGCTTGCTTCGACCGGTATCGGGATGCGAAGCGCTTGACTTCGTCAACCTGACCTGGAAGGATCTGCATGCGGTCGCTATGATTGTAATAGCCTGACCCTTCCACGCCAATCTCTGCAAGGCCCACCGTTTTGATACCTCTAGACTTCGTTACTTTCAAAGTTTGAGGCAAGGCGTTATAAGTACCTTTCGCCGTCCATCCGATCTCGAAACCGTTGGAAGTCTCTTCAAAGTAGTCAGGACTCACGCCCCAAAAACGTTCGGTAAAGCTGAAATAGGCTACCAACTTGAAACCGATATGAGCGATAAACTCTTCCAGCCTTTGGAGTCTGCCTTGATCCAGATCATACTTGACTAGATCGCGGTAAAACTTCACGGCAAAGCGACGTTTAAGCTGCTCGATATCGTATTCGGACGGCTGTACGCTATCACCATCGGCTAGCCTGACAACGTTACCCGTCTTGGTTTCCATGAAGTGTTTGAAGTCTTCGGCGGCATATTCGGAAGGGGCGTGCTCACCTAATGCCCGCGCCATAGCGTCAACGTTGATGTCAGACTCTTCCCATGAGGTGAACGCCTCAAAGCTGTGATATTTGCCCTTAGCATCCCTGACCCGGACAAACGAACCACGCTCGGAACCGAACCCATGGTTACTCTTAATAGAACTCGACAAGTAGACCGTCAGCAGATCGCTACGCTCCCAGGCATTGATGTAAACGCCATCGGCTTCGATAACGCTGGTCTGAAGCTCAAGCAATTCGCTGACGCCGTTGCGACCACGTGACACCTTGTGAGCAGCACGAAAGGCGGTGTGCTCTGCCTTCAGCAGTGCGGGCTTGTCGTAGCTATCTGACTTAGTGAATTCGGTCAGCGCTTTACAAATTTTCTTATAATTGGCTTTGTTCATACGTGTGCCTTTCGATTTTCAATCTGAGACTTTAATTTAGATTTAGAACGGTGAACCCATACTGTCTTAAAGCCCTGGGCATGGGCGTCTTCAATCGCACGTTCAAGCTCAAACTCTTCAGGATTGAGCAGGTGTATCCCTTGTCGGCTATCCTTGCCGAAACTCTTTTCGGTTTCCTTGACAGTCACAACCTGATATTCGTTGGCCCTACGCAATTCAATTGCGATATCCTCAACGAAATATTCTAAAGTAACTTCCACATCCTCAATTCGTACATCTAGGCTATAATCGCTAATCCTAAGTGTGTCAGGACACCGCTCCTTAAGGTCTCGGATGCGTGTAACCATTGCCTTAGCATCGTCAAGCATGGCTTTAAGCTTTGTCTTGATTTTCTTCAGTTCGGTTTCAGTCATGGCGTGCCTCTGCTGCAATTAGAACCAATAGCGTTTGTACCCGCTTCTGAAGGTCTCTAACATCTCGTGCCCGTTCTTTATTCTTAGCTGCTCTGCTACCTGGTTTTTGGATAGCGGCGATCAAGCCTTTGATCTTAGAGTTATAATGCTGGATCGCTGCACCTAGATTCTGTAGGCCTCCAGGCGCCTCTATGATCACGTCGGTCTTGATGCCGAGTTCTTTCATGAGCAGCTTGACTTTATTCTGGTGACGGCGGGTATAGGAACTATAGCTGTAGTCATTAAACACAACTTTTCCGCCGATACGCTTAACAAAGTACCACCAGCGAAAGCTTGTGGCCTCTACCTTCTCGGGATCAAAGGTAACATTTGCTCCCTCTGGAACCATGCAACCCTCATAACGCCCGCTACGGGTGCGCTTCATGCCGTGCTTATTAACCCATGTGCTCTTCAAATACATAGTTACGCTACCTTTCGTTTACTGCCACGTGCCCGGCGTCTGCGGTCAATGCCTGGCCTAATACGTTCTACGTTTCCAACCCTATGAGTCAGCATCTCCGCATAGAGACTGCATAGCGCTGACTTGCATGCGTTCCAAGCCTGGGCGGTGCCCGCGTCTTGTGTTGCCGTTAATTCTATTGATAGGCGTTCGGCTTCAATCTCATAAAGATCAATCATGCGTTGCAGGGTTTCGGTATCACGTGGAGCGCTCATACATTCTCCCACAACATACGGTTGACGTGTCTAACCACAGCCCCCTTGTAAAGGCGTAGAAATTCTGTGTCTGCAGCTCCAGAACAATCCCAAAGATGTATGGCAATATATACTTCGCCGTTCTCGATCGCATGAGCTAAAGAACAACTCGCTTGATCGCAACCGCCATGATCGCGTTTAACTAGCTCGAAAAGTCGATCAATCTTGGTATCCAACTTAGCGATATTCACAAGGACCACCGTTTCACTGACACAATCTTAAGACGCACCGGCATGCCACGCTTGCGGAGCTTGTCCAGTAGCGTCTGAACCGCACGTGTGGAAGTCAAGGCGCTGATAACTTCAGCTTGTATGACTCCCTTGTCCAGATATTCGATAGTGTATGTTTGCATAATTTATTCTCTCGTGGCGGACTCGAAAGGTCAACTATTATTTCAACAGATAATCTTGCCGGTTTTATTTCGACTCTCGCAGTCAGGATGGCCCGGCCCCACCGTGTACAGATATCTAATGCAGGCGTCGTGCCAAGCGTAACGCATTGAAACCTTTACGTGGTGACGTAAATTGTCTATAGAACTTTTATACAGCTGACGTAAAGCGTCGCTGCAGTGACAATCTGTGTCACCTAAACGTAAAACCCCCGGAAGCGGGGGAGCTTCCAGGGGTTCGGGCTTGAGTCCGGCGAGGGGAACGCCAGGGACTCGGGGTATATTCAGACTATCAAGTTACTTAACCAGAGTCAAGCGGGTTCTAGCAGGAATTTTCTGCACGACGTGACGTATGATCCGGTCAAGCTCGGCATGCGTAAAGCGCTCCGCAACGCTGCTAGCCTTGCCCGGTGAGACGTTGCCATGGCCTACTAGTTGGGCGGCTAGATACACCTTCATGAGCTTGCCATGCGTTAACGCTTCCATCTAGTTACCCTGCTGATAGCTGCTAAACAATGCGTTGGCTTCAGAGTAGTTTACAAATACACGGGTTCGGCGATAGCCTCCCTCGTCCTTAACGTTGACTCGAAACGTGGCGCCTTGATTCTCGGATAGCAACTCAACTTTGAATCCCTGGACTTCAATAGACTTCAAACTAATAGCGGTATCAAGCGGCTTCACGATTGTCTCCTTTGAAAGTCTCATACGCCCTTAGACGCATGAGCACATATTGCACAGCTTCAAAGGCCTGTGCTTGATCGGTTTCGTCTGGGGTTCCACAAGGACGCCCGTTCTTCTTCAGATATTTAGTGCAGTCATCTTGGGCACCCGGAACATGTACGCCCAAGGCTTCAAGTAGCAAGACTGCGCCATAGTCTGCAACCCGTTCCTCCCTATCCTTGTCTGCGGGATCAACTAAGGGGTTACTCGACGTAGGGTTTTTACTCCAAATCCCGATATGACCACGCGCTAAGCGTGATACATGGCCGGTTGCGTGAATGATCTCATGTGCTAAAACCTTGTTTATAAATTCAGGAACGTCAACCATTGAAGCAGGAAATAACGCTATGAAATCCTTTTCGCAGTTATACAGACCGCGTGCATAGTGCTGAAAGCGTACTACGTCCCAAGGGATAGGCTTATCAAAGCCGTATACTTCCAAATCCAAAGCACGTGCGGCGTCTACAATCCTCATATCCAACGCATTATCTACAGCAACTATTTTTCGTTGATAAGCTTCCATCATTTTGCGTTGGTGTTCGAAATACTCTTCCACGCGTTTTTGCTGCTGACGTTGAAACTCTCTCAAACCTTGATCCGAATTAATCGTAACTTCAACGGGTCCGGTATAGATCACATCGGTTCCGATTTTGATAATGCCCTTTAAAGATTTCCACAAGCTCATTGTTACCCTCGATTTTCCCCACCGTTGGGGTTCTCTAGTCTAGTGATAGAACGCGAACCCAGGCACCACGTCACCATTAGCCTTTAAAGTCAGGCCAAAGTTACCGCCACCAGTCTGCGCGTATTGCATGCTAAACGTGTGGACGCCTTCAGTCAGGTTTCGGATGCCGAGCTTTAAACTCATAGCATGACTCCCGTCGTTATTAATGACTTGAGTCCCGTCAATGGTTAGGATGGAAGCATCATCACTATTCAGCTCGAATTGATAGTAGCCCGCTTGTGTGGTCACGATTTGACCCGTGCATACGATCCGATAGTTAAGCGCGACGAACGTCGATTGAAGCGGCGTAGGCAGTAGACTGTTTAGCGTGCCTCCGGGTGAGTCAGGTTGATTGAAGGCGCCAGTCATGAGGTAGTTATATGCGGTTGACCCAACGGTAACCACGACAACGCCTTGACCGACTTGATAACCTGGCGACGTATTAGATAACCAACTACCAGACTGTAAAGCCTGAACCGTGCAAGTCAGGCCTTGAGTCAGGATAGCTTGACCTAGAGATACTCGGGAGCGGTTAACCGAGTCCACAAGTAGTTGCGTTGCGGCGTCCGGTGCGGGAGGCGTGTCTACCTCAACGGTGACGCCAGGAGTACCAGCAGGGCCAGTATCCCCTTTACGACCACAACCAGACAATGCCAGGACGATCATAACCAACGTGAAAAGCTTAGACATGCTGACTCCTTTGTTATTCGACTACGAAATAGGCACCGCTGACGGGATCGCGGGTGTATGCGTCACGATTGACCGCGTCTTGCTCACTGGCACCACGAAACCGACCGATACGCTCCACACGATAGCCGTTGTCGAGGTAGTGCAATTCGGCGGCACCGTCGTTATGTACTTCCAAGATGCTTTCCTGACCAAAGCGGCGAGCGATATTGAGGGCTTCAGTCATGTTCATGGTGTGAGTATCGACGTTGTCGGCGAATAAAACAAAGCTTAGTTCCTTGACGCCTTTATAAACGCCCTCAACTACCTTGAAATTGAAACCGCCACGTATTAGCACGTTGCGAGCTTCAGCGTGATTGAGACGGTTTAAGTGTTCAGACTGGATAGATCGGAAGGCGGAAACGAATACTTTATTAGATTGGATATTCATGATTTTCTCCTATTGATAGTTACTGCAGAACCCGTGCCAAACTTAAGACCTTGTTTTTACTCGGTGCTGACAAAAATAGGCTGACGAACTTTTATACAGCTGACGTTTTACGCCTTTTCTTTAACGAGCTTGCAAGCTCCCTGCACCATAAGCTTGTATCCCTCATAGTGCTCTTCAGGCATGCCCATGGTTTTAGCCTGTTTTTTAGTTAACTTCAAGGCTTTACGCCGTTCTATTAACTGGCATCCAATTTGAATGTATTTTCTGGTGACCGTAACGCTATATTGCATAGCGATGACAAGGACGATAATTGCCGAAACTGAGTCAATATGTGCGTCGCCGGAAACCCGTGCGTTGCCGGAAACCCGTGCGTCGCCGTAAACCCATGCGTTGCCGGAAACCCGTGCGT
>ERZ1292625.5-Hain-H41-01um-R1-5-length-565823-cov-13_pt2 | contig 117981 bp, 123 predicted proteins | sample MGYA00564400_ERZ1292625 | MGnify/ENA primary metagenome ERZ1292625 (study PRJEB36523, sample SAMEA6512639) | groundwater metagenome | collected 2019-01-08 | study: AquaDiva: Metagenomics assemblies of 32 groundwater samples
GCCACTTTTTGTATATATAACTTGACATTTACATAGATTTGGTATACAATACATCCAGAATTCAACCAAGGAGACTTGAACATGAACGTAATAACGACTCGCCCGATTCTCACTGAATTTGAGCAGAAAGGGGTGAGGAGTTTCCTCCACTTTTCGCTTCCGGAAAGCGCTTCCGAAGAAACCATCGCACGCGAATGGGCCCGCCACTTCTGGTACAACCATTTTCACGCCTTCAAGGATGGTGATCCGGTTGAAGCGCTCACCGAGGTGCCGGTGCACAAGCTCTATGACATCGCGCACGCGTTCGAGCTGGACTACCGCGACATTCGCGACCGCCGTCCGTAACACAACCGCCCCCGGGCGAAACGAAAACCGTTTTTCGTTTCACTCCGGGGCGGTTTTCTTGTATAGATTGACACCTCCCTCCTTCCCTAGTATTCATGGTGCAGAACGAGCGTACGCTTCGTATGTTCTCTTTTTTGCGCCAAAGGACGCTTATCATATGTCGGACTTTTTACAGGAGATACTTGACGACTACGCCACCAGCATCCCTCCTCGTCCCGCGACGCTTGAACCGCATGGTTTGATCACCATGCACCAGTATGAGGATATATATGTCGAGCTGTTGAAACGGAACGAGACGGTTGCGGTTGGTGGAATATCCATTGTCGGCGCGGAAGGTACGATTGTACCAATCATCAGTATCTTGCAGATTGTCAGAAGCGAGATGGTGGGTTGGACACTCGTGATGAATCACCCCTATCATTCTTCCCATGATTTTCTCCGGGTCGATGCAATTCATATGCCGCTTGATGTTCTTCCCTTTCCGCAGACCATGACCTATTTTGTCGGAAAGGCAGACGCACGACTGGTTGACGCGAATGTTCCGAAAGAAGACCTCCAGTCGGTCGTTGCGTTCATTCTTGCTTTCCTGAGTGACGAAGGTCCTCCGAAAGGAATTGATTGGCCAATGGACCAGATATAATGAGGGCCGTCCGCAAGGGCGGCCCTTTCCATGTTTGCTATAATCACAAAAGCATATTTACTCGTAAAATATATACGAACATGAAAAAATTCATCGTGATGTATCTCGCACCTTCCTCCGTGCTTAAGGAGTGGATGCAAACACCCGAAGCAGAGCGGAAGGCACAAGAAGAGAAAATGCAGAGTGAGTGGAAAACCTGGATGCGCGAACATGCCGATATGTTTGACGGCATGACCGCAGGCGTGGGAGCAACCAAGCTCGTTACTGCTGATGCTGTAACGGACAGTCATAACGACATTATGCTGTACTCCATCGTGAAGGGAGAGTCTCAAGATGAAGTCGCACAGGCATTTGTGGGCCATCCTCACTTCGGTATCCCGAAGGCAACCATACAAGTCTGCGCCATCAATCCCCTTCCTGGGATGGAATAATGGAATAGTGCCAAAAGAAAAAACACTCTTACGAGTGTTTTTTCTTTAGCTATTTGTCTTACGACATCTCGGGCGCGCTTGCCCAGTCAGCCATGAATTTCTGACTCCACTCAAGCATAGCGGGGTCATCTTTTGGCATGGCCTTGATACTTTCAGCCATCTCAGGATGAGCTTCTTCAAGGTGAGCCATGCCCTTCATCATCATCTCGTCTGAGGTCTCCGCAGTCAGTCCGGTATCGCACATACCTCCCAACTCTCTACAAGTCATTGTTTTCATACGTATTCGCGTTACGTGCACAAAGTAAAAGCCCCAACTAACTACGCTCATCGTAGCACGCTCCTATAACTCTACTTTTTGAAGTAAACCTGATAGACTGAGTGTAATCTTACAGAATTCGCTACAAACTAATATTCACTCACAATTATGGGAGCAAACAAGCACGGCGTCAGTCCGAAGAAACCACGTAAACATCCACCAAAGACAAAAAAGCGCCTCGCGGCAAAGCAGGCACGAAAAGACGCTCGCTGAACATACCTAAACAAAGAACGCTCCCCTCGGGGAGCGTTCTTTGTTGCATTCCTCAAAACAGACGTCGCGACCTTTCTAAGGTAGACTGAACTCCTATGAAACTTCCTGACGTAGATAGACTCTACAGCGAGAAAGAACGCTCCCTCACTGACTTCCTACAGTTGTATAACGCCAACCTCCCGCTTACCTTTAAGCGCGCTTCAGCACCACTCCTCGTGGAGTTTAAAGATACCCATGCAGACGCGTTCAAGGGAGGCGAAGTGTGGTCTCTGGACCTACACCGCAAGAAGGTGATGGATTGGTTGAGCTCGCGTCCCGTGTAGCGTCTACATTCATGGATACAGCAAAAGAGCTCCGTGACGGAGCTCTTTTGCGTTAGAACAGCTGCAACGAATTAATCGTTATCGTGTCCTTTGTTCTCGTGCTTGTCTGAATCGGAATGATTCTTATCCTCCTTGTTTTCATGCTTGTCCTTCTTTGCATGTTCTACAAAGCTGACACACTGTCCCTGATTCTTGAAGGTAGGGTTGGTAAAGATCTTCCATCCTCCCTTCTTACACACGTCCTTATCTGTTGGGGTGGTGACTGGAGGAGGTACCACGACAATTGGATAGATGGTGGTAGGGTCGCCAGCAAGGACCGTGTTTTCTGCGGTGACGACGGTGCCATTAGCAAGCGTGACCGTTGCGACAACACGGGTTGCGGGAACGCTCTGACCATACTGAGCTTCTCGTAGGTTTACCCAATAGCCATCCGTTAGATAGTTAAAGGTTCCAGACACATCAAATGGAGAGGAAATTTGATTGCCGGTGATGTCCGTTCCTACTTTCGCTGTTGCGGTATTGGTCTGAAGTAGTGTCGCTCCTGAATAGAGCTTCACAACCACAGACTGCGCACCAAGAAAGTTCGCGCCATCCAAGCCAAAGCCTGCGGAATATCCGCGCAGCATACCGAGTCCAGTGTCATAACTGACAACACCGAAGTCTTCAGCATGGAGACGTTGTATACGTACGGCGTGGCCGGAGGTGGTCGTCCAGGTTCCTGAACGTACCCCGCCCTGATAATTGTCGTTCCACGTACCGGACATGCTGCCGTCGCTTGCAACCGTACCGGTCATATGCATGACCGTAAGAGGTGTGGTTGCGTCGCTTGGTGCAGTGTAGTTAGCGGTGATATCAATGGTGTCACCACTGACCGTGCCTCCCGTCAGAACCCACGTATAGGAGTGGGCTCCGCCTACTGGATAACCACCGTTTCCGGTGAGGTTGCCACCAACATCCTGCACGAGTGCAAGATCATGCGCATACGCCGTACCTTGGTAATCAAAGGCAACAACATAATTATTAGAGGTATTCCAGTTCGGTGCGGCTGCGGCATAGGCCGGAACAGCGACCGCAAGTGGTGAGAGTAGAAACGCAAGCGCGCTTATTTTTACGAGTAGTTGTTTCATATGAATGTTTTTAGGCAATTTAGTACTAACAAGACTCTGTAGCCTAGATATATGAAGACGTTTGAAGGTCTGCTTTGTTACGTGTTCTGTTATCTTCGTATTGCTCGAAGAATTGCGATGAACACGCAGGCACCGAGAATGGCAACGAAGAAGCTGTAGAGCGTGAATCCACCGACTCCTCCTTCACCAAGAAGACTCATGATGAAACCTCCTACAACTGCGCCGACGATACCAACGACAATGTCCCAAACGAGGCCACCATCACTCTTCATCACAAGTGAAGCAATCCATCCGACAAGTGCACCGAACACAATCCAAAGTAGGATACCCATATACATATTAGTTAGCTTCCTGATTTTGTAATTTCACCGCCGCTTCAGGAGTTGAAACGGTCTTCCCCATCAAGAACAGGTGGATAATGCCAAACGCAATTACCCAGTAGACGAACATAGCTAGAATTGTGGTCCACTCAAAGATGGAACCCGCAACCACCTGTGTGACACGAAACACATTCAAGAATGGTGCAGCGAACACATAGGTGAGGTTGTAGATGAAGCTCGTGAAGCCTGCGCCTGGATTTGCACCAAGGAGCTTAAGTGCAAAACGGAACGCGAGCAGGATTTCTATGAATCCAAGGATGTACCAGACTATCTGTGTTCCCCGATACAGGGGCTTAGTGCTGGGCGAGTTAAATGAGTCCATACGTGTCCAAATGTATTACAGCGAATATACCTATGAAGACGATCGTCTAAAGTCCTTATTACACGAATGAGCTGTGCGTACTGACTACGGAGCAATGGTCCACGTGGTTCCTTGTATCGGAAATTTTCCTTCTACGGTGGCTGAAGTTTCTACGTCAGAAACGACGAGCGTAATTCCCTCTCCGATATTAGATGTAACATCAGAAGCGACTTTTGCTTTTATGGTGAAGAGTCGTAATTGGCCTGGCTCAAAATGCGCATCGGTTGGGGCAAGTGCAACGTAGTCGGTAAAGAGCGAGTCCCCTTCGCTTGCGCCGCGAGAGCCACCCTTATCATCAATGGTTGAAAGTCCGACGACACTCTCTGGCGAAGCAGAGCCTTTCTGAGTAAGCCAGAATCCTGTAATAATTGTGGATGCACTACCGACATTCGTAATTTGGAGATACATCACCGGAACCGTTTGGCCTGCGCGAACAGTTCCTCCACTTAACAGCGGTATGTACCACACGACGAGCGTGGTGGGTCCGAGCGGTACTGACGGCACCGTTGGTGGCGTAACTGGTGGTGGAACAACCACAATCGGTGGCGTCACGGGCGGTGGTACCGGTACCACCACGGGAGGTTTTGGTTGTACGGCAACAACAGGGGTGCTCGTTGCAACTGCCTGCGGCTTGCGCTCTACACGTACTTCAACACTACAGAGGGCCTTGTGTGAACCGCTCTCAAAGCTGTACGTGTACGTGGTGGTTGCGGTAGGCGTAAAAGACTCCGTACCCGTAAGTGGACTTTCATCGACGCCGTTTACCGTCGCCTTCTTTGCGTTCATGCCTGACCACGTAATCTGTATCTGCTGGCCTTCCTGGAGCATCATCGTTCCCGTACTGGTTATATGTTGTTCTCCTTTAGGCGAGATGACATCAAGGGCGCAGGACGGTGGAAGCGGGACGAAGAAATGCAGAACCGACATACCAAACACGATGAACAACGTGAGTACATGAGAAAAGAAATCTGAAAGTGAGGTAAAAACCATGGTGGAGTGAAGTATAGCGTGTAGTGAGAAACAATGTTGGTTTTGTGATACCGAAAAAGAACACTGTAGTAGTGTTCTTTTTCGTGTTCACGAGTGTCGTAGAGCGTCTTGTGCTCTACAGATTTACGTGAAAGCCAACAAATGCATCAGTCTGGCTCTGGAGCAACATAACACCACTGTGGAGAGCGATATTAAATGCGGTTGCCATTGCTGATACCGGATCGTTTGCTGAGACAATGCTTACATCTCCGGAAGTATTCACAAACGCATAGGTAGCTGCGTGTGCTTGGCTTGGTAGAGCGAAAGCGAGAATGCTAGAGATGGCAAGAACTGCACCGACAAGAATCTGAGTGGTTGTGAGTGCGAACTGGGTTGTAGTAGTCATACGTGCGGGTGCGTTTATAGTGAGTAAGTAATGTAGTAGATAGGCTGTTTGCCTTTGCACCCATACATGAAGACGAATCATGTCCCGGAGTATTACAAAATTACAATCTATTCAATTTCTGAAGCGTTTATTTCTCCTGTTGCATGAATGGTGCGTTTGTGTCCGGTCGTGCGTACGAGTGCTACACTAGAGCCTCAACGACCAGTTCTCCACGCTCGTCTGTAATCTGTTTGTAATATTACAGAGTACGGCACGTCATCAACCATATGAACTCCAAGGACCAGAAGGCCAAGGATCTCGAAGACACTATGACGGGTGCCTATAATGACTACGAAAAGGCCTTAAACCGCCACTCCTACTTCAAAGTCCATAACCACGAGCTTGGTGAGGACCTCGTGCAGGACACCTATATGAAAACCTGGGCGTATTTACTCAAGGGCGGAAAAATAGAGCTCATGCGAGCTTTTTTGTATCACACGCTCAACTGTCTCATCATTGACGAGTATCGGAAAAAGAAATCATCCTCTCTTGATGTACTTATCGATAAAGGCTTTGAACCCGGAACCTCTGATACCGAACGTCTCGTGAACGCACTTGATGGAAAGGCGGCGCTCCTTCTGATTGCGCGCCTTCCGCCGAAGTATCAAATCATTATGCACATGCGCTATATACAAAGCCTCTCACTCTCAGAAATGTCAGAGGTAACGGGCCAGACTAAAAACGCGATGGCTGTGCAGGTGCATCGAGGCATGGAAAAACTAAAAGTCCTCTACCATCACTAATTTCTCAGAAGTTTGGAATTAGGTCATACTGCCTAGTATGTATGGCTCACTACGTGAGGACGAAGAGAGAAAGCGAGAGCTCCGCAAAGAGGCAGGCCGCGAGAATGAAAAAGCGCTTGAGCGCCAGCGTCTGCAACAAGAAGAGCGGAAGCGCCAGCATGACAGCGCACTGAAGACACAACTGCGTGGATTTCAAGACAAACTACAAAAGGCTGAGCGTGACCTTGCGGCTCTCAAATTAGAGGGTGCGCACCTGGAACATGTTATCCGAGAAGGTACACGCGCAAGCAGCAGTGATTCAGCCACACGGAAAATCTCAGGCTTAGAGCGTACGATACGCGATACCCTTAGCCGTCTGCGCGGTCTCGAGCAAAAAGAACGTGATGCGGAGCGAGCACTCGAGGGTATGAAGCGAGAGGAAGCAGAGCTGAGTAGAGAACTTCGTACAGAAGAACAGAATCTTGAAACCGCGAAGCGTGAGGGTGGTCAAGTGCAGCACACTGAAGATCGGAAGGAGGAGCTTGCTCGTAGTGCTAAAACCCGCAAGGCGGAACACGCAAGAAGTGCTGAAGCACTCACCCGCGAAATACAGACCTACAAACAACAGATTTCAACGATTGAACGCGAACTGCTGTAGGTCTTACGGTAGCGTCGTGGTTGCCTCAAGCTGAATGGGTTCCGCTGAACGGTGTGGATGGATAAAGATAAGATGGCCTATGCCAAGGAGGGCGTAGAGTATGAGTCCGACAGTTGCAATGCGCCACGCTCGTTCCATGGCGAAAGTATATCGCGTCTCCTGAGAAAGAGTTGACAAAATAATCACTCTATGATATTCTTATTTTAATCAAACAGCGCTGATCCAGAGAAGTGGGATCGAGCTTTTTCTCCAGCTGACTGCACTTGATGCATTTTATCGACCACAACATTCTTATTGCTATGCAGGAAGGAACTATCGCTCGTCTTACAGATCGCGGCTTCGGCTTCATCTCTATTGAGGGCAAAGATAAGGATCTCTTCTTCCATTCAAAGGACCTCGTCGGCGTTGCCTTCGATGACCTTCGTGAGGGAGATAAGGTATCTTTTGAAGTTGCTGATGGCCCGAAAGGACCAAACGCCGCTAAGGTATCTCGTATCTAAATCGAACTTGAAAACACCCCGCCATCGGCGGGGTGTTTTCTTATATGCGTCTCGTATAAACAAAAAGGCCGCAGGAGTTTACTCCTGCGGCCGAGACCTCCAACCACCTGTATCAGCGAGCGCGGGACATCCTCCTGCTTACCCGTATGTTTTTCCGAATGGGTCGCTTCATGCGACTTGCACGTGCTCCGTGCCTCTCCTTATTCGGTTTTTGGTGTAGCTGTTCCTGCGACGTTAGTGGCGGATGGTATCTGCGATTCATCACGCTTGCCAGTTGGTAGATGGTGCGGAAGTGCGGATGCACCGTCACACCGTGTGCGAAACTTTCAACCGTTTTTGGAAGAAGGTTCGCCTCATGCGCCAACTGAAACAAGGTGAGGCCAAACAAATGAGTTGGCTCCCGAAGAAGCGTTCGCAGGTATTCAATAAATTCGTCAACCGAGCGGTCGGCACCGAAGTGCGTGAACGACAAAGAGCGTTGCATTCCGTTCCCCTTTCTGTAGTACCGAATACACAGTGCCACGCGAGGATACTTCTGTCAAAAACTATTTCTTGGCTTTTGTGTAGCGATGCTTCTTCGCAGGACACCTGCATGGAAGACAATGGTCTACACAGTATTCTTTCCCATAGTCGTAACAAAGTTCATCGCCCTTCTTGATGTTCTTGATTGAAAAGATAAACACGCGCCCGCCGCGGATTTCAGGTTCACAGTTTGGTGCACAAGAGTGATTAATGTAACCAGCTTTATTCATACTTGGCTTTCCATCAATCGTCTTGCTTTTCGTTATCTCAAAAAGGTACTTACTCTTACTGGAATATTCTTCCGCCTTGCTGATGGTCCGTCCCACATACTCAATCACGCACTTCCCTTTTGGAATGTCGTCGTTGGTAAAAAGACCGATACCGGCCTTTGAGCGCCGTGGAATAAGGTGATAGTCACCTGGAATGAATTTACTTTTTGACATGCTGCGCGTGGGAGACAATTCCGCTAACCCTATCGCATTCACCTATTTTGACAAGGGGAAAACTAAACGTATGTTTGCACGTTCTTCCAGAAGGTTTCTGCTGCAGCTTCCCATGAGTACGTGAGAGCGGTCTGTCTGCACCTCGCACGTGAAAGACCAAGTGACTTCTCGGCGGCCTCTTTCAGATTTTCGCTCAAATAGCCGTCGACACCGGACGTGATAATGTCGCGGGGACCAACCACGTCATGTGCTGCAACGGGGAGCCCACACGCAAGTGCTTCCACAACCACGAGTCCGAAGGTATCGGTACGTGAGGGAAATACCGAAACATCACAAGCAGAAAGCCAGTCCACTAAATCTTGGCCTTTTTTATACCCAACAAAGGTGGCCGTGTGACGATACTTCTTCCGCAATTCTTCAAGATGCGGGCCGTCCCCAATCACGAGTTTTGTACCAGCCAGCTCAAGCCGAAGGAATTCTTCAATGTTCTTCTCTTTTGCTACGCGACCAAAATAGACAAAGAGGGGCTGACGAAGTACACGAGCTTCGTCCGGTACCCGGTCTTCATCACGCACGAAGAGTGAGATGTCAGCACCATTTGGTGACACCACCACGTTCGTATGCCCTTGTCGCTCAAGCTCCTCCTTCATAGAGGGTGTGCTCACAAACACGGCTCGCGCCTTGCTATGGAACCGGCGGAGCCAGAGGGTGGCGAGTTCACGAGACGGTGTACTTCCCACTTTGAAATAGTGGGAAATGTAGAGCGGAAAATTTGTATGAAAAAACGTGGTAAATGGAATACGTCTGTTGATGCAGACCCTGCGTGCGGCCTGCCCAAGCGAGCCTTCGGTTGCTATGTGCACATAATCAGGTTGTTCCTGTTTGAAGAGTTCACGCATACGAGCTCCTGGGAAATAGGCAATCCCGATTTCAGGATAGGCAAAGAACGGCAGTACTCGTTTGAAGAGGCCGGTATGAATAACCGTTACTTCAACACCCTGCTTCTGGAGTTCTTGGGTAATGTTCGTAATACCCGTCACCACGCCGTTTACTTGCGGTGTCCACGCGTCAGTAACAATAAGGAGTTTAGGCATGCACAAAGATTGTATGTGAAGCTTGGTCGTTACATTGTACCAGAATTGTCCAAATAATCAATGATTTGGTAGGATGATCACACCCGGCATGACAACTATTGAGACATCGGAGTCACTGAAGCGATGGATGCGGGACCTCCCCACCGCACAAATGGTCTACCCGACTGTCTTTTCGGAGCGCCTTCGTTATTTCTTCTGGGGCATCATTACCCCTTTTCATCCGTACTTCAGGGACGGACTCACGGCACTCGGACTTCTTCGACACAACTTTAGACAAGACTTTCTCATTGGACATGTTCGGGAGGGTCAATCACTTCAGGAGCTCATTGGACACCTGATTGGGCAGGGTTATGGGATTCACTTTATTGCATGGCGCGACACCGGAGAGATTGTGAGCATGCGCAAAGTAGATAATTTTAAATATCAGCACCATATCCGTATCTTTGAAGATGGCGAAGTTCGTGCACACTACGAATACACGCCTGAGTGTCATCCCATACTCCACATGCGTGAAATCGGTATGATAGACCGAACACCTGAATTTCTCGAGTTGCTCGAGAATCGAGTTGTTCCACTCCAGTAATTTTCTTCCCGTGTCTGCCGACCAGGTATGATGTACCTATGAAGGGTACGTTTGGTCTCACTGACGAAGAGCTTAAAGTGTTCAGTAAGTTAACCTCAGCAATAAAGATTCAAGACTTTCTTGATACGCTCGCTATCAACTACGAAAAGGAGGGTGAGACCATTATGTCTCCCCGTCGAGTGCTACGAGAAAAGAAAGCACATTGCCTTGAGGCGGCACTTCTTGCTTCGATTGCCTTTCGCCTTCAGGGCGAGCCTGGATATCTGATGGAGTGTAAAACGACACGAGGTGACCAACACCACGCCGTTACCCTCTACAAGCGAAATGGCTACTGGGGCGCGGTTTCAAAGACGAACCATGCAAGTCTTAGATTCAGAGATCCTATCTACAAGACCATTCGGGAGCTGGCTACCTCCTACTTCCACGAGTATTTCTTGAACGAGACGGGGAGAAAGACTTTTCGGTTCTACACGCGACCTTTTTCACTCCGACCGTTTGGTACAAAGTGGATAACGAGCGAAAACGATTTATGGGACATCGGGTACGCACTCCAAGACGCACCCCACTTCCCCGTTATTCCTGAAGGCAACGAGGAATACATTCGGAACGCGGATGCACTGGAACGTAAAGCAGGTGAGCTCACCGAGTGGAAGGAATCTCACCCGCGCACCTAACGGTAGTGGTACACTCTCCGGATGTCTCACCTCAACCGCACCACGACTCTCGGTCTTGTGCTGTGCGGAGTTCTTGTTCTTGTGGGCTCGTATGCCGGGTATAGGCTGTATATCTACACCACGTGGTTAGAAATAAGTAAGCAAGAAGCACGTACTGAACTCGCTTCAACCACCGAGGCGTTGTCTGAAGCGCAAACCGACCGAGTCGCCCTCTCTGAAGCTCTTGAACGCGAACAAATCCATAATGGAGAACTGGCTTCAAAAGTGAATGACTACACAAGTACGGTGGACACCCTCACCAAACTCACGCAGACCGACCGTGAGCTCCTCCAAAAGTACTCTCGAGTGTATTTTCTTAATGAAAACTATATTCCGAAAGATCTTGCGAATATTGACCCTGAATATTTGTACGACGCAAAGAAAAAGCTACAGGTCCATGAGAAAGTACTTCCCTACTTGGGAGATATGCTGAACGATGCTGAAAATACAGGTGTTCCGTTGTTGGTGGTTTCTGGCTACCGCTCGTTTACTGCACAGGCAGTCCTCAAAACGAGTTATCGTGTGACCTATGGTTCCGGGAGTAATACGTTTTCTGCAGACCAAGGCTACTCCGAACACCAGCTTGGTACCACAGTAGACCTCACGACGGATGCCTCCGGTGCAAACTTCAATAGCTTCTCAAAGACGAAGGCGTACACATGGCTTACCGAGCATGCCTACCAGTACGGTTTCATTCTCTCTTACCCGCCGGGAAATAAGTATTACCAGTATGAGCCCTGGCACTGGCGCTTTGTCGGAGTCGCCCTTGCCACCAAACTCCATGAGGATGAGCTCCATTTCTATGACCTCCCCCAGCGCGAAATTGACTCATTTCTCGTGTCTATTTTTGACTAGGAAGGCCGGCTGAGTTCGAGTCCTAGAAACCCAGCTCGCTATTTCTGTGTTCTAATACAGACATGAAAACCTATTTTGTTAGTGGCGTTAATGGAGTTGGAAAATCCACACTTATCCCACACCTGCGAGAAATGCTTCCGGCTGATAAATACATCGTGCATGACTTTGACGCTCGTGGAGTTCCCGATGGAGCAGACCATAATTGGCGTAAATCGGAGATACAGTATTGGCTTGAAGAAAGTGCTAGAGCTGCCGAAGAAAGCAGGGAAACAATTATTTGTGGCTTTGCCAAACCAGAAGATTTTGATACAGATTCAGACGTGGAAATTATTGTTCTAGATGCAGACGAAGAAACTGTCAGACAAAGGCTCACCAATCGCTATACCAAGGATGGTGTATTTGACGAGAACCAGAAGGTAACTGGCAAACCAGTAAATGAGTTTATTGCAGGAAATGTTTGGTATGCGAAAAAGATGCGGGAAGAATGTAGTGCCGCAGGTTGCCAGGTGATTGATACTTCTTTCATATCTCCCGAGGAGGTGGCGAAGAAGGTAGTCGAACTTATACAAGCTAAGTAAAATTTGTTCGAATACCGTCCCAGACGGTCAGCAATTTATTAGAAGTAACAAATCTAGATTGGCAATCATGACTACTTGGAAAACATGAACATCGTTCAACAAGTTCAACTCACCTTAAGAGCAGCCGAATACCACTTAAACATGGCGTTGTCGTTAATAGTTGACGATCGAGAATATGAACGTGTATTCTTTCACGTGCGCGCATACTTCTGGGAACTCTATTGTGTGTGGGACTATCTACTCCAGCACGCAAATGCGTCGACACTGAAGTGGAAACCGCACCTCGTGAAGGGCGATAATACCGGCGACTTCCTCTCAAAGATCGAATTAGAGCATTCGAACTACGCGCATCTCAATGTGCTACGTCAAATTCAAAGCAATGCAGTCTTTCAGAAGGTAAAGAAGATGCGGAACTACGCTCACAAGTGGCATTATAACCCTGTTTTAAGCATGGCTACTGATGGACCGCCAAGCGTAGGAAATCCTGCTCGATCGATTATGATAAATAACTCTGATAAAAAGGAGCCAGGCTTGCCTGCGCAAGTTTTCGTTGAGAGAAACGATCTAGAGTTCTTTAAAGAGACAGTAGAACAGTTGACTAATTTGGGGTTTTTCGTTTAAGACTTATTTCCCAACAAAAAGGTTCCAACGTCGTACCAAACTCCCAGCAGTCTAGAAAAGTATAAGTAAAAGCCCCGCACATGCGGGGCTTTTCTTATTTGTAGCCTAGTCTAAAAGTCTCAAGTGCGAGGCGTGGGAGACGAGCGAAGTAGACGTACTTAGAGTACGGCAGATGAGCTCGTTGGGACCCACAACAAAGCAATTGGGCCTTTTAGACGGCTACCAGGAGAGCTGACCGCCAGTCTTGTATTCTGTGACACGGGTCTCAAAGAAATTCTTCTCCTTATTCAAGTCCACCGCCTCGCTCATCCACGGGAATGGGTTTTGGACATTGTACTGGGCAGGAAGCGCAATCGTTGCGAGACGACGGTCGGCAATGTGCTCAATGTACTGCTTGAAACCGTCTGCGTTCATGCCAAAGATGCCCTTCGGGAACACTTCCTGTGCGAAAGTGTACTCAAGCACCACCGCTCGCTTCACCAGCTCAATGATGTGCTTCTGGAACTCAGGAGTCCAGAGTTCTGGCTGTTCTTCTTTAATGGTGTTAATCATGTTCACCCCAAAGTTCAGGTGCTGTGACTCGTCACGCATGATGTACTGAATCTGTTCAGCCGAACCGGTGAGCTTGTTCTGACGCTGGAAGCCGAACATAACAGCAAAGGAAGAGTAGAAGAAGATACCCTCCATGATAAGCGAGAATACAATCAAGTTCTCAAGGAACTTTTGATCGTTCTCAAAGGTACCGGTCTTGAATGCTGGGTCAAAAATGCCTTCGTTCAAAGCAAGCACCATGTTGTCCTTGTTGTAGATAGACTCTACTTCTCGATACATATTGAAAATACGGGACTCGTCCATGCCGAGCGACTCCACAATGTACTGGTAGGCATGCGTATGAATGGCTTCCTCGTATCCCTGACGAAGCAAGTACATGCGGCACTCAGGGCTCGTGATGTGACGATAGAGTGCGAGCACCACGTTGTTCGCCGCGATAGAGTCTGCGGTGGTGAAGAAGCCGAGCACGGTCTCAAATGCTTTTCGCTCGTCCGCAGTCAAAGCGTCCATGCTCTTCCACTGCTCAATGTCCCGCTGCATGGAGATTTCTGTCGGTAACCAGTGGTTACTGTTCCCTGCCATGTACGCCTCCCAGGCAAAGTGGTGACGCATCGGATAGAGCTGCATCACGTCCGCATCGCCACCGTTAATAATTCTTCGCTTATTAACGTCGACGGCTGAAGCTCCTTTGTTGATTGGCATGATGGGTTAGTGGTTACCGATAATTCGAGGATAGTTCCTCGGAAGGTCATACCATTTTCCACCCTAGGGCCCTTCACAGCAAGTTTTTCCGGGTGAAAAGTACCGATACAGCCAAAACTTGACTATTGAAATTATATGGCGTATTATAATGGTGGAAATTTGAAAGGATAGTCCAATGCTTCCACATATTGATCTGGTCATCAGTGACTGGAGCGGGGTCATTAGTGATGACCGCCGAACCGTTCACGAGGCCCTTATGCGTATGCTCGCGAAGCGTGGAATCGCGCGCATGAGCTATACAGACTGGGAACAGACCGCTCGGGTCTCGCCTCGCAAGTTCCTTACCAGTATGAGCGAACTGAAGGTCTTTGGTACCTTTGAAGAGCTCGCCGACGAATACGAGGAGACGTTTAACCTCGTGTCTTTTGAGGGTTTGCGACCCGAAGTGTTTCCGGATGTGCAGGATTTCCTGTCGCACATTAAATTGAACCTTCCGGGAACAGTTGTCGTGGTCGCGAGCAGTCATCCGCAGAAGTATCTGGAGGATGAAGCCAAACTGTTTGGCGTACACGGCCTCATCAAGGATTTCGTCGGTGATGCGCACGAAAAGATAACTGCCCTAAAAGGAGTCCTTGGTGGGGTTCCGGCAAACCGTGCGGTATATGTCTGCGATTCCCGCTATGACATCTGTGCGGCGCGCGGCGCTGGTATTACTGCCATCGGAATTCCGACTGGCTATCACTCGGAAACAGAATTGTGCGGGGAACTTAATTCCACGCGCGGTCCTTCACCCGTTATTGTTCACTCGTTGGCTGACGCAATTCCCTTACTGCGTCATTAAACCGCACTCCACCCTCCCCAAGCGGAGGGTGGCTTTTTTTATAGGGCACGCTAGTATCGAGCCTAGATTGATGGGGAGTATTTGACATGCGAACTATTCAGAAGCGAGCCAGCCCGAACGGGCCACTCGAAGTATTGCGTGATATGTTTCTAGCCCTTTTAACCTTCGCGTTACTGTTCCGGCACCATGAGCTGGTGGAAAATCTCACAGGTGTCTTTGGAGTTTCGGGATTGGTACTCTCGGGTCTTTGCTATCTCGACGTCGGTGTAGCCTGGATGATTTATTTCTGGCATATACCGAAACATAACGGAACGCGTGAGACTGATTACGTCCCGGTCTATTTCATCTACTCACTCGTCCCAATCCTTATGGGTATTGGCGATTTGTACTCGGTACTCTAACGCAAAAGCGGCGCCTCGGCGCCGCTTTCTGTTTGTAATACCAAACCTTTTTACGAGCTAACTTTCGCAGGATTCGCACACACCCGACTCCAGCCCCTCCGCTACCCTCGCCAATTTTGCCTTCCACTCTTCATTTGAAAAACCAGAGGGCATCGTGGACTCCGCTACCGTAACGGTTTCCATAACTGCCGTACGCATTTGCGGGTCTGAGATAGCTGCCATCACCGCTTCAGCGTGGCTCTCAGCACTCGCAGAAACCGCGGCCAGCATACTTGAGACGGGAACAGCTTCCCCAACAGACACTGAGGACATAACAGCGCCAGCAAGGGCCGCTGCGCCACGGGTGTGGGTAGAACCGTACTCAGAGGTTGAAACTGTTGATTTCTCTACCTGAGACGCACCAAGGGTGCGGAGGTAGTAGGTGGTCTTCAGACCCATTTCCCAGGCGAGGAAGTATGCCTCAGAGAGTTCACGTCCGGAGGTACCGTTGTAGAAGATGTTCAAGGATTGTGATTGGTCAATCCACTTACCGCGACGTGCTGCAGCTTCAATCAACCAACGTGGCTCAATCTCAAAGACTTCCTTGTATTTCTCACGTAGTGCAAGTGGAATCTCCTGAATGTTCTGCACGGAGCCGTCGGCATACTTCAAGCGATTCAACATACCCGCGTCCCACATATTGATTTTCTTCAAATCCTGCACGAGGTACTTGTTCACGACGACAAAGTCCCCTTCTTTGTTTGATTTAACGTAAATATTTTTGTAGATAGGCTCCACGCACGGAATACAACCCACGAGGTTTGCCGTTGAGGCGGTTGGTGCAATCGCCATGGTATTACTATTCCTCATACCATACTGCTTCACGTGTTCACGCACCGGAGTCCAATCAAGTTTGCCACCGCGCTTGAGTTTGATTTCTTCTCCGCGTTCAGCCTGAAGCAAATCAATGGTGTCCTGCGGGAAGATATTGCGGTCCCACTTTGAGCCCTTGTAGGTCTCGTACGTGCCGCGCTCCTTGGCAAGCTGGCTTGAAGCAAGAATCGTGTAGTACGCCATCACTTCCATACTCTCGTCAGCAAAAGCAACCGCTTCTGGGGTATCAAAGTTAATACCCAGGTCATAGAGCGCATCATGGTACCCGCGCACGCCAAGCCCGACCGGACGATGACGCATGTTTCCACGTCGAGCATCCTCAGTTGGATAGAAGTTGAGATCAATCACGTTATCGAGCATGCGAATAGCAGTACGCGTTACGCTTGCTACGAGCTCGTGGTCAAAACGCATCTCTCCATCAGGCCCCTTGTTTACAAACTTCGCGAAGTTGAGTGAGCCGATAGTACAGACGGCTGTTTCGTCAGCAGACGTGTTAAGCGTAATCTCCGTGCAGAGGTTTGAGTTGTGGACGACGCCCACATGGTCCTGTGGTGAACGAACGTTGGAAGGGTCCTTCCAGGTAATCCACGGGTGTCCCGTCTCAAAGAGCATGGCGAGCATCTTCTTCCAGAGATCAGAAGCAGAAATGCGCTTGTAAAGGGTGATGACACCGGAATCCACCATTGCCTCGTACTCCTGGTAGCGTTTTTCAAAGGCAGCACCGTAGAGATCATGGAGTTCTGGCACATCATGCGGAGAAAAGAGTGTCCAGTCTCCCCCATCACGCACACGCTTCATGAAGAGGTCTGGAATCCAGTTTGCGGTGTTTATGTCGTGGGTGCGACGACGCTCATCTCCGGTGTTCTTACGGAGTTCAAGGAAGTCTTCAATGTCCAAGTGCCAGGTTTCAAGATACACGCAGCCAGCGCCACGGCGCTTACCTGAGCGGTTAATGGCGATATTCACGTCGTTGGCAATCTTCAAGAATGGGACAATGCCCTGCGAGCCGACGCCCGTGCCCTTAATGAAGGAGCCAGTAGAACGGACCGGGGTCCAATCGGTACCTGTACCTCCTGACCACTTCAGGTACTGTGCGTTGTCGCTAAAGGATTTAAAGATGGCATCAAGTGAGTCCGGAACGGTGTTGAGGAAGCAGTTAGAGAGCTGGGCCTTGAGTGCACCTGACTGAAAGAGGGTGCGACCACCCGGGGTGTAGTAGAAGTTTGAAAGCAAGTCATAGAATTCCATCGCAACACGCTCACGGTCTGCGGGTAGTTCGTTCAGTGAGAGACCCATGGCGATACGCATCCAGAGCATTTGCGGTGTCTCAAGTGGTTTCTTGGTCTTCGGATCCTCCATACAGTAGCGAGAACTCATGATTTCAAGACCCATGTACTCAAAGAGTGAGTCATTCTCGAGCTTCATGGCACGCGCCATCTTATCAAGATCAAATTCCATCATGCGTGGGTCAAGATTCTGATTCTCAACGGCCATCTTGATGTTTTTTGCAAACAAACGAGCGTGCTCGTCCAAAAGTTCTGACTCCTTGAAGGTGTGTCCGAAAACTTCGCCGTACAGGCGGTGCAAGTGGAGTTTTGCGGCAACCTTTGAGTACGCAGGGTCGCGCTCAATCATAGAACGCACCACCATGATGAGTGCACGCCGGACTTCGTCCGTCGTCATCCCTTCAAAGAGTTCATACTTCACCTGCGTCATCACACCGTCCACATCAATCGCGTCTTCGTAGCCCTTCACAAACTTCATGAGGTTGGCACGAACCTTTTCTTCATCAAAGGCTTCTTCCCTACCGGAGGCTGTTTTGATCGTGAGACGCTTCTCCTCTACCTTCTGGATGACTTCTTGTTTCTTTTCTGCGCGAATCTTTGCGTGTTCGTAACGATACACGATGTAGTGCTTCGCAATGGAGAGGTATCCCTCGCGCATGAGGGTGAATTCCACAAGGTCCTGTACGTTTTCTACCGATGGTGTCTGCTCATTGAAGCGAGCAGAGAGCTCATCCGCAACCGCACTGGTCATTTCTTCAAGTTTTTCCTTTGAAATAGGCACGTACTCAGATTCAAATGCTTTTCGCATCGCTTCCGTTATCTTGCCCACTTCAAAATCAACGACCTGCCCGTTGCGCTTTTTGACCTGCTTCATAGTTTTTTGAATGCCGTTATCTGCACGTGATAATACAGTCGCGGGAGGTAGGAAAGCGAGAGGCTTTCGGCATGAGAAAGAAAAGTATGCGGGGTCGCGCGTGTTCCGGAAACACCTTTCCCGGTCTTTCTCAACCTATCTCCTGACTGCGGTCGAACCCCTTCATTTTAACGCGCTCCTCCACTCAAAACCATGTGGGGATAGTGCGCAATAACCCATTTCTGTACTCTTTCAAGAGTCGCTGTTCCGACCAGTATCTAGGCTCTTCTACAAGCTCCTTAGTGAAGAATAATGAGGCTTACGAGACCTGCAAAAACACAGTAGAGCGCAAATGGGGTAAGTGTCTTTGTTTTGAAGTATTTGGTAAGAAAACGAATAGAAAAGTAGGCAGTGATACCTGACACGATGAAGCCAATGAAGACGATGTCGAGCGGATACTTCCCTGCCTCTAGCAAGAGCGGAAGTTTGAGTGCCGCTGCGGCAAAAATAAGCGGCGTCGCAAGTAAAAAGGAGAATCGTGCTGCACTCTCATGGTCAAGCTTACACAACAAACCACCAGCGAGTGCTGCTCCCGTGCGAGAAAAGCCTGGGAAGAGTGCGAGTGCTTGCATGCTACCAACGAAAAGTGCTTGAGGATATGAAAGTGTTGCAATCGCGTGGTCAGCGTCAGGCGAAAAGAAGGTGTGGCGACCCTTTCGGCGAAGGAGTTCGGCGCCGTAGAGTAAAAATCCGTTACCAATAAGGAAGAGTGAGACGAGTACCGGTGCCGCAAAGAGATGTTCAAATTTCTTCTGGAATAGGAGCCCGAGAAGTCCTGCTGGAATGGTGCCGACGATGATGAGCCACGAGAGCCGTGCATACGTGTCACTCAGGATACGGCGCTTGGGAGTAATTGAGCGAAAAAAGCCACGAGCAATCTTCATCCAGTCATCAAAAAAGAATCCAAGAAGCACGAGTGCAGTTGCAAAGTGCGTAGCAACTAAGAAGATGATGAAGAATTGTGCATCTTGATCAACTGACCAGCCAAGAAGCGGCGGCAGGAGTACCGTGTGGCCGAGTGAGGAAATCGGGAAGAGTTCCGTAAAACCTTGGAGTGCTCCAAGAAGAATCGCTTGTACCGTAGTAATCATGATGAGTCCCCGCTCCCTATTGCTTCAAGCCGGCTCCGCGAATAAACAAGAAGAGCGTAAGTACGAAGAAGAATATCGTAAGTCCGCCCATCACCGTGAAGCAGGTAGCAATAGATACGTCCGTGATGCCAAGGAAACCGTAGCGGAAGGCATTCACCATGTAGAGAATTGGATTGAAAAGCGACAGACTCTTGAAGAATGGTGGAAGTTGATTGACTGAGTAGAAGACTCCTCCAAGGTAGGTCAGTGGAGTGAGTACGAAGGTTGGCACAATAGAGATGGCATCAAATGACTTTGCAAAGATACCGTTTACGAGACCTGCTAGTGCAAACAGGAGCGCCGTAAGGAACGCTGCGCCAAATATGATGAGTGCATTATGTATGACGAGATGCGTGAAGAAAAGAGAAGTAGCAACCACAAGAATTCCCACAAGCCCAGCACGCACTAACCCTCCCGTCACAAACCCAGCAATGATGGTCCACATGGGCATTGGGGAGACCAACTGTTCATCAAGCGTGCGCTGCCACTTTGAAAAGTAGAAGGTGGAAACCGTATTCATATACGCGCTCGTGATGATAGACATCATGACGATACCGGGAATGATGAACTGCATATAGGAAAACCCTTGTATTGCCTGTACCTGACTTCCAATAAAACCTCCAAAGATAATGAAGTAGAGCGAGGTGGTGATGACCGGTGGAAGAAGCGTCTGTGACCAAATACGAATGATGCGAACGAAGTCCTTACGGACCATGGTGTAATAGCCGACGAGTATAGGTGAGCGTTTCATATTATTTTTGAATCAAATTGATGAATACCTCCTCAAGTCGACTTCCTGAGTTACGGATATTTGAAATCTGTATGCCTGCTGCAGAAATCTTTCGCATGGCGTCATTCACCGTCTCCCCCGGATTAAGGGTGAGCTCAAGCGTATGCTCATCTGTCTTGATTATTTTAAGCTCGCGAAGCACGACCATCGTCGCGTCGAGTACCGGCTCTGCGGTATCCAAGAGAAGCGTGACGTAGTTCAGTTTAGAAATGAGTTGCTTCACACCTCCCTCTTCAATAATTTCGCCTTTATTGATGATGGCAACCCGACGACAGAGAATCTCAACCTCTTCCAAATAGTGCGTAGTGAGGACAATAGTCGTGCCGTTTGCGTTTAGTTCCCGAAGGAAGTCCCACATGCCACGCCTGAGTTCTACGTCCACACCTGCGGTTGGTTCATCGAGAAGTAAAATCTTTGGGTCGTGAATAAGTGCACGTGCGATAAGCAGCCGGCGCTTCATTCCTCCGGAAAGGGCTTGCGCCGTGTCGTTCCTCTTTTCCCAAAGACCGAGCTGCGTCAATACTTTTTCAGCTCGTACTTTTGCCTCCGCACGAGGAATACCGTAGTAGCCGGCCTGATCCACGACAATATTCTCTACCTTTTCAAAAATATTGAAATTGAACTCCTGCGGCACGAGTCCAATGAACGATTTTGCCTTATCGGGGTCCTCGTCAATAGAAATACCAGCAATAGAAACCGTACCCGCCGTTTTAAGCGTGAGGCCGGACGCAATGCTGATAAGGGTAGATTTCCCTGCGCCATTTGGTCCAAGAAGACCAAAGAATTCACCTTGCTCAATCGCAAGCGTAACGCCCTTGAGTGCCTCGGTACCGGAGCTGTAGACCTTCGTAACGCCTTCAATATTGATTGCTGATGCTTGTTTCATAGAGAGTGATTTTGGCAGTATAGCATTTTCTGTTTTTTGCTCGTACGGGGAGTATTTCATCATAAGAAAAGTGGTGATATCCCCACAATTTTGGCCATACTTCGGGTATTCTTATAGGTACGTACAGCCATGCTAGCAACACATCTTCACGAAGAGCGACCATGGGGAGCGTTCGATACGCTCGTTATGAATACGCCCTGCACCGTGAAGATGTTATGGGTTTCGGCGGGCGAGCGCTTTTCTCTCCAACGTCACCAAAAACGTACAGAATACTGGAAAGTGATTGAGGGAGACGGAATCCTTCGCCTTGGGGAGAACGAACGATCAGTGGCTATCGGTGATGAGGTAGAAATCCCACAAGGAATGCTCCACCGGCTTACCGGTGGAGACAAAGGCATCCGTGTGCTTGAAATTTCAACGGGTGAGTTTGATGAAAACGATATTGAACGGCTGGAAGACGACTACGGCCGCACTGGCCCATGATAGTTACTCTTTTCCTCAGTTTTTTTGTCCTACTCGTGCTTGCGAGCTTAATCGCGCTGTTACTCCACGAGCTCAACAAGAGCGCACATCGCAAGTACCGAGAAAAGAAAATCGGATCGCACTTTAAGAATCCAGAACAGCACCTTTCCCTTGGGCGTGCGCACGATAATCCAGTCCTCAGGGAGAAGGAGGGGTGGGAGGGCGGTGCGGTCATGAACCCGGGCGCAGTAGAAGACAAGGGGCGTGTACATCTTTTTTACCGAGCACTTGGCACTGACGGTGCTTCTCGTATTGGCTACGCATCCTCTTCTGACGGTGTTCACTTTGATGAGCGAAGTGCCTTCCCGGTATTTAGTCTTGACGAAGCTCTGGTTGGTTTGACTCGTCGTCATCGCTTGCGTCGTCATCCGGGACTCGTTGCTTCCGGCGGTAGTTGGGCTGGCGCGGAGGACCCGCGCGCGGTCATCATTGGTGACCGACTCTATCTTTCCTTTTCTGCCTTTGCTGGTTGGGATTCCGTGCGTATGGGTGTTTCTTCCATCTCACTTCAAGATTTTCGTAATCGGGAATGGAACTGGACGGACCCCGTCTTTCTTTCGGCACCGAATGAGGTTCATAAAAACTGGGTGCTCTTCCCGGAAGCAATTAACGGACAAATCGCCGTGCTTCATAGCTTGCATGGCGCATCTCGTAATGAAGTATTAATTGAATACCTTGATTCAGTCGCCACCCAACCGCGTCAGTTTATACGCAGTCCGTATCAACCACTGCGCACCAAAGGCGTGTGGGATTCAGCACTTCGTGGTGCAGGACCTCCTCCACTCAAAACATCCAAAGGCTGGCTTACCTTTTATCATGCAACGGATGATCGCGAACCGCATAAGTATAAAATTGGCGCGATGCTTCTTGACCTTGCCGACCCGCGCAAGGTGATTGCTCGTTCTAAGCAACCCATACTAGAACCCTCTGCGCACTACGAGGAAAATGGTGCAAAGCCCGGCATCGTCTACAGCTGTGGCGCAGTGGTGCGTGACGGTGTACTCACGCTCTACTACGGTGCTGCCGATAACTACATCTGTGCTGCCGCAGCACCCCTTGCTGATTTCCTCCGGAAGCTCGTTGATACACGGTCTCCAATACTCGTACCTATCACTACCTAGCATCATGTTTACCGTTAAGCGAAGTCAGCATAATCCCCTTCTTGCGCCACGCCGTGAACATACGTGGGAGGCACTCGCCACCTTTAATCCATCCGTCGTTCCGCATGGTGAGGGACTCCGCATGTACTATCGGGCGATTGCAAATCCGGACACGCTTTCAGGCATCAGTGTAGGCGAATCCACCATCGGCATGGCCGAGTCCATAGATGGGGTGCATTTCCACTCACGCGAGCAGGTCATCGTGCCGATGCATGAATGGGAAGGCTATGGATGCGAGGATCCACGCGCAACCATTATTGATAGCGTCACGTACCTCTCCTACACCGCGCTCGGTGGCTATCCGTTTGGGGCAGACAACATCAAGGTTGCTATAGCGGTGTCCCGTGACGGGGTCAATTTTGATGAACGTCACCTTGCAACACCCTTTAATGCAAAAGCATTTTCTCTCTTTCCGGAAAAAGTTGGAGACGACTATGTTGCCTTGCTTACGGTTCACACCGACATGCCGCCAGCGGAACTCTGTATTGCACGCGCAAAGCGGATAGAAGATTTCTGGTCTCCAGAGTTTTGGAATGAGTGGCACAAAGGCTGGAACACGCACGCACTCAAACTCAAGCGAAGTGAGCAAGACCATGTGGAGGTAGGTTCGGTACCCATTAAAACCAAGGACGGGTGGCTCATGTTTTATTCCTACATTGAGAATTATTTTGGTGGTGGCACGCGTGTGTTCACCGTAGAGGCAGCGCTCCTTGATCTTGAAGACCCAGAAAAGATTATTTCGCGTACGTACCCTCTGCTTGTTCCAGAGGAAATCTACGAACGCTATGGCATAGAGCCAGACATCGTGTTCCCCACGTGTGCAGTCTTGAACGAAAAAGACAGCACGATAGATCTGTACTACGGTGCTGCAGACACGACCTGCGCGAAAGCGACCATCAAACTTCCTGATTTGCTTCGCGCACTTGACCCGTCTGGCCCTGCACGCACCTTTGAGCGCGCACACAGTAATCCAATCCTCTCCCCCATCAAGGAAAATGCCTTTGAATCCCTCTGTGTCTTTAACCCAGCTGCCTTTGAACTCGACGGTTTCGTGCATATTCTCTACCGCGCTATGGGGGCAGACCGCACCTCGGTGATGGGCTACGCCAAAAGTAAGGACGGTATCAAGATTGATGAGCGCTTGGACAGGCCGGTGTACGTGCCGCGTGCAGATTTTGAATTGAAGCATGGTTCACCAAACGGCAACTCCGGCTGTGAGGACCCGCGCACCGTCATTATTGATGGCAGAATCTACATGACCTACACCGCCTACGATGGTGTGCACGCTCCACGAGGAGCCATTACTTCCATCAGTACGGAGGAATTCCTTGCAGGAAAGTTTGATACATGGACGATGCCCATGCTCGTTACCCCGGACGAAGTGGACGACAAAGACGTGGCACTCCTGCCTGAGGCAGTGGACGGACAGTACGTGCTCTATCACCGCATTAGTGGAAGAGTATGCTGCGACATCATCACGGATCTCAGTTTTGAAAAACGAGTCTCGCGTTGTATTGAAATTCTCGCGCCACGCGAAGGCATGTGGGATTCCACGAAAGTTGGGCTTGCGGGCCCTCCTATTAAAGTTGACGGTGGCTGGCTGCTTATTTATCACGGCGTGTCACACCGGAGTCGGTACCGCCTTGGCGCAGCACTCCTTGACCCGTCCGGCACCATTCTGCTCGCTCGCAGTGCCGACCCCATCTTTGAACCCAAAGAACCCTATGAGCTTGTTGGTGACGTGAACAATGTCGTGTTCTCCTGTGGCGCGGTCGTACGCGGTGACGAGGTACTGCTGTACTACGGTGGTGCCGACACGGTGGTCGGAGTTGCTCTTGGAAGTCTGAGCCATATACTGAAGGCCCTTACCTAAGTTATGCCTATTCCGCGCCTCGTTGCCTTTGATATAGACGGAACTCTTACCGAGAGTAAGCAGCCGGTAAGCCATGACATGGCAAACCTCTTGTCGCGCCTTTTAGACAACACACTCGTCACGCTTGTGACCGGAGGAAAGTTGGAACAAATCACAACGCAAATTGTGGAGCGACTTCCAAAGGGCACCAATATGGAAAACCTCTATGCGCTCCCTACCTCCGGCGCAGCTATGTATCTCCAAGTTGATGGAGGATGGCATCCTATCTATGAAGAACTTCTGTCACCGGACGAAGCCGAGCACATTAGCGCAGTCTTGAAGAGTGCTGCAACGGAGGCCGGGATTATTGATTTTGCGACACCATCCTATGGTGAACGTATTGAGAATCGTGGTTCGCAAATTTCTCTTTCAGCGCTTGGCCAGCAAGCACCCATTGCAGAAAAAGAGGCATGGGATCCAGACCGCTCCAAGCGCCTACAACTACAGGCTACTTTGACTCCCCTCCTGCCAGCGTATGAAGTTAGGCTTGGAGGTCTTACCACCTTTGACGTAACTAAGCGTGGCATTGATAAAGCGTATGGCCTGAAGCGCCTCTCTGAGTACCTTTCTATTTCCATTCGAGAAATGCTTTACGTGGGGGACGCACTTTTCCCAGGTGGAAATGATGAAGTCGTAAAGGAAACGGGTATTCGCACGAAGAAAGTGGCAAATCCAAAAGCAACCGAGGATTTTCTAAAGATTCTACTTACCAATGGTGTTTATACTGTAGATACATGAGTAACCTGATACCCACGATTAAAAACGCCGTGAAGGGTGACGTGGCGACCGATGCTGCTACACAAAAAACCTACAGCAGAGACACGAGTATCTTCACGCGTACCCCTGAAGTGATTGTGTTTCCAAAAGACACGGCGGACGTGTCTGCTCTCGTGAAGGTTGTCGCGGAAGCGCGCGGAAAGGGTGAACCGGTGTCGGTCACCGCACGCTCAGGCGGTACCGACATGAGTGGCGGGCCACTCACCACCTCAGTACTCGCGGTCTTCACGAAGTACATGAACCATGTGAGCGAAGTCGTTGAAGAAGGTACGGGAGGCTACGCCGTGACGGAGCCGGGCGTATACTACCGTGATTTTGAAAAGCAAACGCTCGCGCACCACGAACTTATACTGCCGTCGTATCCTGCCAGCCGTTCTATTTGTGCCATGGGTGGCATCGTGAACAACAATTCAGGTGGTGAGCGCACGCTTGAATACGGAAAAACGGAGCGTTACATAGAAGAAGTAGAGGTGGTCTTGTCTGATGGAAGTGTTGCCACATTCAAAGCACTCGGGCCTGACGAGCTGGAAGAAAGGAAAAAGCTCAACACCCTTGAAGGTGATATTTACCGAAAGATGAGCGCCCTTATTCTTACGAACCGTGAGCTGATAGAAGCGGCAGAGCCACATGTTTCAAAAAACTCAGCTGGGTACGCACTCTGGAACGTGTTTGATACCGAAGAAGGCACCTTTAACCTCGCAAAGCTTATCTGTGGCGCACAAGGCACGCTCGCGCTCACGACGAATATGAAGCTACGTCTCGTGAAGCAACAAGGCTTTAGAGCTATGCTCGTGGTGTTTTTGAAAGACATTGCGGTGCTTCCGGAAATTGTGCACCGAGTCCTTCCCTTTAACCCGGAGAGTTTTGAGAGCTACGACGATCAAACCTTTAAACTTGCGGTGAAGTTCATGCCACAGATGCTCTCCCAGATGGGGCTCGTTCGTGCCGCACGTCTCGGCGTATCGTTTCTCCCTGAGGTAACCATGGTACTAGAGGGTGGTGTACCGAAGCTCGTGTTGATGGCGGAGTTTTCTGAAGATACGCATGAAGAAGCACTTAAAAAAGCCACGGAGGCGAGCGATGCACTCAAAGACCTCGGGTTACCGACAAGTATCAAGAAGAACGAACGCTCCGCAGAAAAGTACTGGATTGTACGTCGTGAAAGTTTTGCGCTTCTTCGTAAAAACGTGCACGGCCTCTATGCCGCTCCGTTTATTGATGACTTTGTGGTGCCACCTGATACCTATCCTGAGTTTCTTCCCCAATTGAATACCCTTTTAGACGAGTACAAAGATAAGTTTATCTACACGATTGCCGGCCATATAGGAAACGGAAACTTCCACATTATTCCGCTCATGGATATGACGAAGCCAGAAGTACGCGAAGTGATTCTAGAACTTGCTCCAAAGGTGTATGAACTCGTTATTAAATATGGTGGAAGCACCACTGGTGAACACAATGATGGCATTATACGAACTCCCTACCTCCCCATGCTCTTCGGAGACAAAATGGTTGAGCTCTTTGCAGAAACCAAGAAGATCTTTGACCCGCAGAATATCTTTAATCCCGGCAAGAAAGTCGGTGGCACCTTTGCCGACATTGAGGCTGACATGATTACAAAAATATAAGAGTCGGATCCCGAAGAATCCGACTCTTTCCAGCCCACCTACGTGGTTTGCGACCCGGGGCTAGCTCTATGTCTAGGCTAAGTTAAGCATGCACGTTCCCTACTACCCGACTTATCCCCTAACCTTATTCTCCATAAATCTGAGCACGTGACTTATGCTCCCCCTCATCTCGTGAGAAGACTTTGTGAAGATAGAAGTTATAGGCAAGCACAATCGGAAACAGCGGACCAAGACCAACAAGCATGAACAGGAGCGTCTGTCTGCTTGAAGCTGCCTCAAAAATCGTCATCGAGGGTGGAATGAGATACGGAAACACGCCCACGAGCATACCGAGCATGGCGCAGATGAAGATACCGAGGCAAAGATTGTGAAGTGCTGGGCCGGTGTGACGTTTGAACACAAGGAGAATGAGCCAGAGCGAAAGTGCTCCCATAAGCGCAGTAATGCAATATAAAAGATAGTTTGATGGATACTCCGTCCAGCGCGTAAAGAAGAGATAACTTCTCGTTGGGAGTAACAGTGTTGCGCCAAGGAGCGCCACCCCCGTTACGGCTCCCGTAATAAGAATCCGCAAATAGGTACCGGGGCTTGTTTCTGCTCCGGTCTTTTTAATCAGATAGGCATATCCCACGAACACATAACTCATGAGGACACCAATGGTTAACAGAACCGTCAGCGGTGTGAAAAAATCAAAGGCGCTTCCCGCAAACTCCCCGTTTACAATCGTGATGCCCGAAAGCAAGCCACCAACCGCAAGCCCCTGCCCTACTCCGGCAAGGAGTGAACCAAAACCGAAGAGGAAACTCCAGAAACGTTTCTTCACCGAGAATGCATGGAATTCAAACGAGGCAGCCCGCAAAATAAGTCCAAAGAGCATAGTCATCACCGGAATATAGAGCGCCGAAAGAATAATGCCGTAGGCGGTTGGGAACGCGCCAAAGAGCATGCCGCCTGCGATGACGAGCCAGGTTTCGTTTGCGTCCCATATCGGACCCATCGTGTGCATCATGAGTGCACGCTCAGACTCCTTGCGCGGAAAAAGTGACAAGATACCAAGCCCCAAGTCTGCCCCATCAAGCAAAATGTAGAGCGCGACAGATAAACCAACAGCTCCGAACCACAGGAGTGCGAGTATCGGGTCTGAAAGGAAGTTCATCATACGACAGGGGGGCGCGCATTGAAGTCAGGACCCTTCGCGACAATCTTCCATACGAAATACACAAAGAGAATACTGAACGCCAGATAAATGATGGCAAAGATGCCGGTAGTAGCAATGACCGTGTTTGCATCAAGCCCAGACGAGAGTCCGTTCTTCGTGCGCAGTAGGTGGTATACCACCCAGGGCTGCCTGCCAATTTCACGCACCATCCAGCCCGCTTCGGTGGCAATGAAGCCTAGCGGCGTACCGAGCACAAAGAGCCACCAAAAGAGTCGATCGTGTGCCGTACGTTCAATCGTAAGGAGTCCCTTCTTCCAGTACCAGCAGCCGAGAATCATCAGGAGGAAGAGAATGAATCCGATGGCAACCATGATGCGGAAGGAATAGAACACAATAATGTCATTAATCAGACTCGGCCGATCGTCGGGATGAAATTCGTTCAAGCCAGGGACCCGTCCAGTAAGACTGTGCGTGGTGAGGACCGAGAGCACTTTTGGAATCTTAATCTCAAACGAGTTGCCGTCGTTCGTCGCGTTTGGCCACGCGACCAGGGCCCAATCTGCTCCAGTGCCTGGTGCATTCGTTTCCCAGTGGAGCTCGGTCGCAGCAAGTTTCGCAGGCTGATATTTCGCAATGGTAGTGCCTGAAAGGTCTCCAAGACCAATCTGAAGGGGTGTGACGACAATTGCGATGATAAGACAGTATTTGAAGGTTTGGATGAAGAAGTCCTTTACCTCGTGCGACGCTTTTCGGGACAACAGCACGAGCGCACAAATGCCCATCATCATAAAGAGCGTGGATTCTATGCAAGCCACCCACATATGCAGAAACGACACCATCGTATCGGGATTAAATATGGCAACGAGGTAATCCGTCACAATCAGTTTCCCGTTTTCAACCGTGACCCCAATCGGTACCTGCATCCATGAGTTCGCCGCCATAATCCAGAACGCTGAGAGCGTGGCGCCGACAAAAATCATGAGGTTCGCAAAGAAGTGCACGCGTGCACTCACCTTCTCCCAGCCAAACACAAAGATGCCGAGGAACGCAGCCTCAAGGGCGAACGCGACCGTTGACTCAAATCCGAGAATATTCCCGAAGAAGTCTCCGGCGGCACTGGAGAACTTTGCCCAGTTCGTGCCGAACTCAAACTCTAGTGGAATACCGGAGGCGGTGCCAATCGCAAACGTGAGAATGAAAATCTTGGTCCAGAACTTGAGTTGGTGGAAGTATTTGATGTCTTTGGTCTTCAACCACATGGCCTCCATGACGACCATAAATAAGGAGAGACCAATCGACATGAGTGGCCACAAAATATGGAAGGCAGCAGTACTCCCAAACTGAATGCGCGAGACGGTGAGAACGTCCATGATTATAAAAGCCTAGCACGCAAAACAACACACATAAAAATCAGTTGCAACTCCCCTAACGAGGGGTATGAAAATAGGAGACTAAACTGGAAGCAGCGGACAACGCGAGATGATATTCATTTTGGAGGCTCTCAGAGCCGTAGCAGCATGGTAATCCTGGCGCCGAAAGGAGTCTGCGCCGGGATTTGCTACGGCGAGAGTGAATGCGTCGAGGCGCTGGCCGAGACGACATGTACTCCAAAATGAATGTCATCGAGCTTCCACTTATCCACCCATCACGCCGAAGAACCTTGCGAAAAAGCAGAATGTGTAGCATATTGCTACTAACTCGCGGTTCACCAGCTCCCCGGCGCAATATCCTAAAGTTCGGCAGAGGCGAGGTTATAAGTTCACACAGCCACATGGCAACAAACAAACTCTACGTTGGCGGTATTCCATATCGCACAACTGAGGACGAGCTCCGCACCGCTTTTGAAGAAGCTGGTACGGTCACGTCCGCTAGCATTATCAGCGACCGCATGACGGGCCGCTCACGCGGTTTCGGATTCGTGGAGATGGCAGACGAGGCTATGGCTCAGGCTGCTATCGATCGTTGGGATGGCAAGGAAATGGACGGGCGTATGCTCTCTGTTTCTTTCGCTCGCCCGCAAGGAGATCGCCCAGCAGGTGATCGCCCACAGCGTGGTGGCGGAGGCGGCGGCTTCGGCGGCAATCGTGGTGGTTTCGGCGGCAATGACCGCGGAGGCTACGGCGGCGGCTATTAAGAGGACTCGCTCGTAGAAAAAGACCCGGATTTTTCCGGGTCTTTTTCTATCCGCAGGTGGATGCTGAGTTGTCGTGTCCGAGCACTTCCCGCTTTTTCGCTTCAGCACTCCAGCCAACGAGGTTAGAGAGTACCTGAAAGAAAGAACCGACGGCTGATACCGCAAGAATAAGAAGGACCGGCCAGGCGTAGGGTGTCGCGAAGTAGAAGAACACGACGAAGAATCCGAACCAAAGCCCTGTGCACCACGGACAGTTGATAAGTGCATGGAGTGTGCCTCGGAAAGAGCCCGGTTGAGCGCCTTCAAACATCTCACGGAAGAACTTCATAATGGCGTCGTACGTCACCAGCCGAGTGAGGCGCCATACCGCAAGTGCCATGAGGAAGAAGTCCGGCATGCTCACACTTCGCCCAAAGGCGTTAACTGAAACAAGATACGAAATGCCGCTCACGAGAAGGAACGCAAAGAAAAGCGAGAACACGAGACTCCAAAAGTAATGGTGAGGTTTATACATGTGTGCGGTCTTAGATATAAGGAATTATAGGCATAAGTGTAGCGCGCGGGCGCGCGTAGAGGTAGGGTAGAACCATGAACGACCCAGAACTCCTTATTCGGGACAAATATGATGGCGACGCTCGTCTCGTGACAGAAACCGACCGCAAGCGACTTACCTCGGGTGAACCACTGGCCTACGTGATCGGCTGGATTCCCTTTCTTGGTTTACGCATTTATTTAGATTCACATCCGCTCATTCCCCGTCCTGAGACCGAATGGTGGACCGAACTCCTTGTTGCTCACCTTACCGAGCGCTTCGGTGACCAACCGTTTACCTTCCTTGATATGTGCGCTGGTTCAGGCGCGATTGGTCTATCGGTACTCAAGGCATGTCCGAGTGCTCATGTAACGTTTTCAGAATTAGAAGCTACACACCTGGAGACGATACAAAAAAGTATTCAAGGGAATGGTCTCAATGAAAGTCGCGCGACACTTATACAGGGCGATTTGTTCGCATCCCTTCCAGGCGCGACCTTTGATTGCATTGCCATAAATCCGCCCTACATTCCTTCCGGTCGTGAACTTCCAGGTAGCGTCGCTCTCTACGAGCCAGCCAATGCACTTTTCTCCGGAGGAGATGGACTCGACTTGATTCACACTTTTTCTAATGAAGTGAAGCAATATCTAAAGCCAGGTGCTGAAGTGTGGCTTGAGGCTGATGTTGAAAATATTCACGAAGCGGAAACACTCCTTTCCGCTGGTGGTGCGCTGCGCACTGATATCCGCACAGACCTCTACGGTAGGAAGCGTATCGTGGTAGCATTTTGGTAATGGGAACAACGACCGCAAGCGGTATACCGCTTTCCACGTTTAGTTTTTCCGCGCTCCCTATCGGACAAATTATTCCTGTCTTCTTCACGCTCGTGTTTGTCGTCTGGACGATTTACACGATTGTCGCCGCGTACCATTGGTTCCGCTACGCAAATAACTTCATCGTGGCGGCTACCGCCATGGCCATGCATCTGTTCGTGTCGTCCACGCTCGCCCTCTATGCCGTAAGTGCTATGAACTAATATGGGAGAGGTGGAACTTGAGCCGGGAGAGAAAGTAACGAAAGCAGTTCGCAAGCACTGGTTTGTGCTTCTTATTGAGCTTCTTCCACTCATCGTCCTTGCCTGGCTTCCTACCCTCTTTGTCCCGTTCCTCTTGTTCGTTACGAAAGCCATTCAGCACGCGGACCAAGTGGCCGCCCTTTCACTCGCCTTTAGTCCGCTTGGTCGTATGGTATACGGGCTCTGGCTCGTCATGCTGTGGAGTGCTGCTTTCAACACGCTCACTCGGTGGTACTTAAACGAATGGATTATCACGACCAACCGTATTATTGAAATACATCAGTACGGCTACTTCAGTAGAGAAGTTTCAAGTCTGCTTCTCATTCGTATTCAAGATGTGAATACGAACGTAGACGGTTTGTTTGGCACACTCCTTGGCTACGGACAGCTTGAAGTACAAAGTGCTGGTACGGAGGAGCATTTCATTATGGAGGATGCCCCTGACCCTGCAGGACTACGCGACCTTATTATGCGAGAAATAACCGCACTCCATGGCACGGGTGGCGCCGTTGTCGGGGGTGTTTCCGTAACAAACCTATGAAAACTGCTCAAAAGATAGTTGCCCGAGGCGCTCTCGCGGGAGTGCTTCTCATGATGGTCTCCGTGACTGTGCTCTACGAACTTCTGCCACAAGTAGAGGGAAATATTCCCGCCTTTATCTACGGTTGTATGGCACTTTCTGTTGTTCCTCTTTTTATTATGATTGCGACCGTTGGAAACAAGCGATTTATGAGTGGGGCGATTAACCCACTCGCTCATGCGGAAAATAAGGCGATGGAAATAGATGGGCGCGTCGTAGACAATACCCTCCAACAGAACTTTGTGTTTGTGGTCGGGCTTCTTGCACTTTCCGTGCAACTTCCCTTCCCGCAGATGAAACTACTTCTCGCGCTCTCCATTACCTTTGTCCTTGCACGCCTTGCCTTTTGGTATGGCTATCGGAAAGATCCGTTGCTGCGCGCGCCCGGGATGGCTGCGACGAGTTATTTGAATCTGTTTATTCTTATTACGGTCCTTTACGCCTTCCTCCGCTAGTTGAGCTTGTTGAAAAATACGCATCTGCGTTGTTGCTCGCCTCGCTCAAAGCCTCACCGTACCACCTGTACGCCTCGCCTTTTCGCTCGCGGGCGCCTAGCATCTGACCACTTTTCAGTAACCTCAATAATCCTTACCATTTACAGGAGTTCGGACAATTGTTGAGAGGTCTATATCATCCAAACAACGTACGTTTATGGAATACATCGTCGTTTCAACTCCGTCTTTTGGGAACGTCGCCCAGGTGAAAGACTGCACCCCACAAGTCGGACAAAAGAGATGGTGGATGGTCTTCTTATTAAACAGATAGTCCGTGAGTTCTTCCATACCTCCCTTCGTAAGACGAAATTGCTCTGGTGGTACAAAGGCGAGCAAGAGCCCCTTCGCCTGGCAGTGTGAGCAGTTACATTCAATAACCTTTTCAAGGTCGGTATCAACCTCGTACCGAAAGCGTCCGCAGTGGCATCCTCCTGTGTGAGTTTTCATAGCAACATACTAGCACTGCAAGGAAGCGCGGACGAGGTTGAAACTAGGCTGTTATTGACAATCTGAATATATAATGCTAATATAACATCAGGATTAAGGGAGATTTGAAATGGTTGAAGGATATGATTTCGCTGTTTGGGGAACACAAGGTGGCGGTCTCGTCCGGTGGAATGCCGAAAGCCGACGCTATGTCTTCGTTACGACTCCCAACTGCCCCGGCTTGAACGTAGGCGATGAGATGCCCGAAGAATGGGATGTTATCGCGGCAAACCGCGAGGCGCGTCGGGCCAGTGAGGAAGCACTCGACTTCCAGATAGGTCTCAGCGAATTCTACGACGTGCTATTCGCCAAGATCGACGACGGCAGCGTTACGTTGAACCAAGCCGAACGTTTCTTTCCAAAGGATGTGCGTAGTAGTCATTGATCATTCGCCCGCCCGTTGAGCCACTCGCTCGCGGGCGGCTCTTCGTTTATTGCTGACTAAGTTGGTTTTAGAACCAAATCCCAATCTGCTACACTGGAGTTATGACCGACAAGGAGCGACTTTCAACCGAACCCTACAAAGGAGTCCGGGATTTCTATCCAAATGACTGGGCCCAGCTTCAGGCGGTATTTGAAACCCTCCGAACGACGCTTCGCATGCACGGGTTTGAGGAATACAACGCTTCCCCGCTTGAACCGGCTGAGCTCTACGAAAGCAAGACGAGTGAGGAAATCGTAAGCGAGCAGACGTTTACATTTACCGACCGTGGCGAGCGGCGCGTCACGCTTCGTCCGGAAATGACTCCGACACTCGCACGCATGGTGGCTGGCAAGCGCCGTGAACTCACCTTCCCACTTCGCTGGTTTTCTTTACCAAACCTGTTTCGCTATGAGCGTCCTCAGCGCGGACGCCTGCGTGAGCACTATCAGCTGAACGTTGACCTCCTTGGCATTCCTGACGCAAAAGCAGATGGTGAGATTATCGTTATCGCTTCTTCTCTTCTGAAAGCATTTGGTGCGTATGATGGTGACTTCACTATCCGCATTAATTCTCGTTCACTGATGAACGCAGCGGCAGACGCTCTTGCATATACACCGGAAGAATCAAAGAAGTATCTCCAGCTCCTTGATAAAAAAGCAAAGATTTCAGCTGAGGAGTTTGAAACGGCACGAGAAGTGTTCCGCAAAGAGGGTGTGGACGCGCTTGAGTTGATTCTTGCTGGCACGAATACTAACGTGGCAGCTGAGAAAGAAAAACTGGATGGTCTTATCGCGGCCTTCAGCGCGCGCGGAATGCAGAACGTACTCTACGATCCTTCCATCGTCCGTGGTTTTGATTACTACACCGGTATGGTATTTGAGGTGTACGACACCAACCCTGAAAACACTCGCTCTATGTTTGGTGGTGGCCGCTATGACAACCTCGTCTCACTCTTTGGTGGTGAGTCTGTGCCAGCGGTTGGTTTTGGTATGGGAGACGTTACCCTCCTTGATTTCCTCACCACGCACGACTACGCGCCAAAAGCTTCCTCAGCTCCCACGCTCTTTCTTGGCACTCCATCAGAGGGAGATATTGGAGCGGCACAGGAGTTTGCCACCACGCTACGTGAAGAGGCTGGTATCTCGGTGCTCGTGAACATCACCGGGAAATCACTCGGCGACCAAATCCGTGAAGCAAACAAGCGCTCCATCCCGTATTTCATTGCGTATGGTGCTGAAGAACTTTCAAGCGGGATGATGAAGCTGAAAAAACTGGATGAAGTTTCTGAAAAGGAAATGGCGGCAGGTGAGGTGCTGGATATTCTTTCACATCTTCCGAAATAACATGCGTGGTTCTCATATTTCACGCAGAAAGGGCGAGGGATACAAGGCGTGGGCAAACATATTTCTGGAGACGTATGTGCTATACGGCGGAAGAAATTGTTGGGACCCACAACAAAGTAGCTGCGACCTTTATGCGTGAAATCACGTTTGACATAGAGACAAGAAACCTAATCCCCGCCTTTGCGCGTGGGGACATGACTCGTTTGGACTTGGCCATCGTCGGCATCCACGATTCTGAAACTGATTTGTATACGAGCTATGCTCAAGAAGAACTCTCACAGCTCTGGCCGATTATTGAGAAAGCCGATGTCCTCATCGGCTTTAACTCGGATTCCTTTGATATTCCACTTTTGAATCATTATTACCCCGGCGACCTCACGAAGATTCGTTCACTTGATTTACTTTCTGAAGTGTACAAATCACTTGGTCGTCGTATCCGCCTACAATCACTCGCCGAGGCAACACTCGGACACGGTAAATCTGCAGACGGCGTGAAAGCGGTAGAGTGGTGGCAACAGGGGCTCCACGACAAAGTACGCGAGTACTGTCTGCAAGACGTGAAAGTCACCCGTGAGCTCTACGACTACGCACGAAAGCACGGCAAGCTGAAATACAAAGACTTGCGCCAAAACAAAGATATTAAAATTGATACGAGTGCCTGGGATGATGCGCACGAGTCTTCCGCCTTCACTCACACCTTAGGACTCTAGTGAAACTGCGCATGCTATCCTTTTTATATGGATACGCCGCAATCTGAAGTGCCGCAGGCACCCCTACCAACACGTAAGGTACTAAAGCCTGCAGAGCTTCTCATTCCGATTGCCATTTTGATTGCCGGTTTGTTAATTGCGTCTGCAGTCTACGTCGTTCGCATAAAACACCAGGTGACGCATGGAAGTGGTACGCCGGAGGCCGTCAGGCCTGTTTCGCCGAGTGATCACATCATTGGAAACCCAACGGCACCGATTGTCATTATTGAATACGCGGATATTGATAGTAGCTACTCAAAGAGTCTTCAACTCACGATGGAACAGCTCATGACCGAGTACGCCGACGGTGGAAAAGTCGCCTGGGTCTTCCGTCACTTCCCGCTTTCACTTCAACATCCAAACGCGGGTCAGCACGCACTTGCTGCTGAGTGCGCCGCTTCGCTTTCCGTGCCCACTACATTCTTCCGCTTTATAGATGCCATGCAGGCAGCTGCACCAAACCAAAACCAGTACAATCCGGTTGGCTACCCAACACTTGTCGCACAGTTTGGTATTGATCAAACGGCCTTTAAGAAATGTATGACGGACGCAGCCTTTGAGAAGAAAATCCACGACGACTATGACAACGCGCTTGCCTCCGGTGCTATCGGTTCTCCGTTTGTGGTGCTGATTACCCCTGACAATACGCCCGCTCCCATTAATGGCGCACTCCCCTATACCTCTATGAAGAAGGTTATCGAGGAGGCTATCAAAAAACTTCCGCAATAATCTTGCTTTTTACTAGTGTTTGTGGTATTGTGATTTTAGGCAGAAAGGAGGTGCCATGCTTACACGAACCGTTCTCCGTGAAGGCCGTAAGCGACGTCATATGACGAATCAACCGGCACGGGAGCAAATGGCTGCGATTCTGTCCGAGTATTATCCTGGTGATGATGTCTTGGAGAGTCTCCGCAGCCAGAATTCTCCTGAAGGAATGGTCAGAGTCCTTGGACTCATGAAAAGGTTCGAGCAATCTGAACTCCAGTGCAGACCCAAACACCGGGTCGTGCATTAACAAAACGGGCGCTCGCGATAATCGCGCGCGCCCACTTCATTATCTATCTACGATTCCTTACGCCGATTCGCGCTGTCCTTCCGTAATATCCATCACTTCCTTTTTGGAAGTTGCAGTTCCTATCACTTCTCCCGATTGATCACTGATGTGTACCACGTTTTCGCTTCCAGGAACGCTTTGCATGCGCAAACCAAGTGCTTCAGCAAATCCAGACATATCCTCGTCACTCATAGCTTGCAGTGATTCGGTTGTGTAGGGAGTTCCAGCCCGCTCAGCCTTGAGCGCAATATGAAAAGCTGCTTGTTTAATGTCTTTATCAGTAAATGTTGTTCCCTCAGTGCTCGACTTCGATGCAACCTCTTGCATTTTCGTCTGGAGGAGACCGAACGCATCAGGATCAGTATTTTGCAACTTCGGGCCCGTAAATTTCTCTATAAAACTCATGTCAGTGATGGTTAGTTGTTGTAGGAATATTCTACAACGAGCCTCATTCTAGTCAAACAGCGCAAGGAGGTCATCGTAGGCGTCACTGTCGTCTCGCTTTCGCTCCCCTTTTCGCCATGCCCCGCCCATAAGCTCACCTACAACCTCCTCAAGGGTAGTGAGCAGGTCTTTGCGCGACTCGTCGGTGAGCGGCACTAGGTAATTCGTCACGTCCTCAGGAGACACCTGGATAATGAGTGCCATGGTCGGGTGGTGGCCATTCTCACGAAGCAGCAAGTCATAGAAGGCAAGCTGGCGGGGATAGGCCTCGTCTTTTTTATCAATCTTGCTTGAGGTCTTGAAGTCTACAATGCACTCACCTCCTTTCTCCTTAAACACTGCATCAATCATCCCGTACAAAAGCACATCCACACCCGAAAATAATTTCTTAACCGAGAATGCTTTTTCTATTGCAACGGTTTCTTCTTTCTTTCCTTCCCGTAGATAGGTCTCGAGGCGCGCACGGGAATTCTCCACCACACGCTCGTAGGCCGCGTTTCGCGGAAGTAGGGAGCGCTTCAGCGTTCCTTCAAGCACGCTGTATGCTTTGTCCTCACTTCCCGATTTAAGGTACTCCGCAATGCCCGCATGCACTGCGGTGCCGATAGCGGTCGCGGGTGTTTCTGGCTCATGGAGCCGAAGTACACGGCGTGCGAAAAAGACTGGAGGTGATTCAAGATATTCATTCAACGCTGATGGCGAGAGTCCTTCCTGCGTGAGGTAGGTACGCACCAGGTCAGTCACCACCTGTGCAGACGCTACATTGTGATGGAGGAGTGGAAGTGGGTCTGCTTCCCTAGTGACCGTGGTGAGACCTTCCGGAATGAGCGCCGAGGGCGCTGTTTCTCTACCATCACCATTTTCACTACTGTACGAAAGAATGAGGTTGTCTTTTGCGCGCGTCATCGCGACATAGAAGAGCTTGGTCACGTCTTCAAGCGAACGGGACTGGTCCACCGGTGATGGAATCTTCGCAGACATACCACCCCTCTCCCAGGCGCGCGCCGTGAGTTCAACCATGAAGACGGTGTTGAACTCCATACCCTTCGCCTTGTGCGCAGTGATGACTGTGACCATACCCTCTTTTTTTGTAATTGAGGTCTTCACGCTTTCAAGACCGTGCTCATGGGCTTTCGTGAAAGCCGAAACGACGTTTGCAAACGTGCGTCCCGGGTCACGCACCACGATTTCTTCAATGTGCATGAAAATACGTCGCATGAGTTGCACATCTTCAAGGTGCTCTGCGCGAGCGAGCATATACGCACGTGCGCCAGATTCGGTAATGGCACGCGACAGAAGCGGAAGCGGTGCCTCAGAAAGTGCGTCTTTTTGTAGCTTACTGAGAATCTTCGCAATGTCGCGGTACTCCGTGATAAGCGTCGTAAAAAGCTCGCGGTCGCGGTTTTTGAGGAGGAGTCCCGCGCGCTCCGGAAGCGGCAGGTCCCACCAGGGGGCGAGCAGCGTCTCACGAAGGGCTGAGATATCAAGCGGGTCGGAAATGGTACGCATGAGCGCAAGAATAGAGCGCATCAGTGGTCGACTGGATAGTTTTACATCACCCGCGCGCAGTACCGGAATGCCTTTGCCTCTCAAATGCTCAGCGAAGAGGTCTGCGGTTGCGTTCCGGTTTGCGATAATCGCCACCTCTTCAGGTGCGACACCTTTGGCAAGAGTTTCTTCAACCATGACTGCGACCGCATCGCGCTCCGCGAGCGGATCTCCTGCAACGAGTAGTTCCATACGTGCACTGCCGGTTCGAGTACTTGTGAGTTCCTGATGTTTACCTGTTGCAGCAGGAACACTTTGTATGAGTGTGTGTGACGTATCAAGCAGACCTTGGAGCGCACGAAAGCTGTCCGTGAGGTAGACAAGTTCGGTTCGTGGATAGAGCTCGGTGAATCTCTTGAAGTGCGTAGAGTCTGCTCCCTGAAAGCGATAAATGGCTTGCTTTTCATCCCCCACCACAAAAAGGTTCGGGTGGTCATCAAGTGCAAACGTATCCAGAAGCGCGTGTTGGAGCTCGTTGGCATCCTGGTGCTCGTCAGCAAGAAGATACTGGTACTGCTCCCGCACGCTCGCCATGAGGTCTGCGTCCGCTTTGAGCCCATCAACCGCAATGCGCAGCACATCAGCAAAATCATACACATCGTTCTTCTCTTTGAGTGCCTCGTATGCGGAAATGAGCCTCGCGGCTTCCTCACCTTTTTCAAGGCGCTCTAGTTTCTTTTCACCTTCTGGTTTGAAGTCACCTTTCTTGCCGTACTTGCTGTCACGCAGGTAGTAGAGCGACTCGTCCGCACGAATGCGCTTCGCTTCGCCTTCTAACCACACACGGTAGTCTGCTAGCGTAATGCGCTCGCGCACGAAGTCGTCACGAAGTCGTGCGAGGTCGCGCAGATAAAAATAGGGTGACTTTGTGGTGCGGAGTGCTTGCAGGTCTTCCTGCTCAAGCACTTCTCGCCAGAGCAGTGTGGTCTCCACTTCCGCAGCAAGGCGCTTACCACGCGCTTCCGGGAAGGAGTCGCTATAGGTAGAAAGCAGGTGCTCGGCAAATCCGTGAAAAGTGGTGATGAAAACTTCCCGCGCGACAGCTTCACCTACGAGTTCCCCAAGGCGGCTGCGTACTGTGCGAGCCGCGGAATCCGTGAAGGTAAGGACGAGAATATTCCCCGGAGTTGCCTGCGTCTTCTGAAGAATGTTCGCAATGCGTAGCGTGAGAATGTGCGTCTTGCCGGTACCGGGTCCTGCTATGACGAGGACTGGCCCTTCTACCGTGTCCACCGCTTTCTTTTGGGCAGCGTTGAGTTCTCTGTATGCCTTGGTGAATGCGGTCGGGTCTGCCATGCACTCATTCTACCCCGAGTCATTGTTTCTGCATTTTCCGCACTCAGTGCTCTATATATATGAAAACCCCTCGCTTGTTGCCAAGCGAGGGGCTGGGGAAAGAGCAATCAGTTGCCGGTCGAGCGCGTTTCCGGGCCAATCGTGCTGGTGTTATGCAGCTTGGTGTTGAGCGAATTCCACGCCGCGATGGCAGCGACCGCGATCAAGGCAGCGATGAGACCGTATTCAATTGCAGTCGCGCCATTTGTTGCCTTCCAAAACCTTTTGAACATGAATGTTCTCCTGACTGAGGGCGTTCGCGAAAGCGAACTACCGGTTGTTGACGCTGATGTCGGTCGCAATCACCTTCGGCGGATTGTTGGCTTGGATAGCCGCAATGGCTGCAACACTGATAAGCGCTGCAATGAGGCCAATTTCAATCGGCGTAACCGATTCCTTAGCCGAGCGGAAAAGATCTTTGAACTTGCTCATGTGAATCTCCAAAAAGGGCTACCGGCCTAGTGCGCGGTGCTTATTATAATACACCCATATCTTGTATTTGTCAATGTCTCATAACGCCTTCCTCCGCGGTGGTTTGTGTAGTATTTTCAACACAGATTGAACAAAACAGAGGGAGATGGGTTATGGACAGATATGAGCCAATATTGCTTGTTCCGGTTCTTGAGGAAGGCCCCTACTGGAACCTGCTCGGAATATCGTCGCCTGCCGATAGAGATATCGCCAAGCTCGACCATGCAATGAATCTTCACATGAAGTTCTTGCATAACAACTGCACTATCTTTCTTTCAGAACGTTCCGGGAAAGTGGCCTCAAAGCGATTTCAAGGTGCGATGGAATATGTAGAGATGCATGTACCGCCACATTCTGTAATCACACGGCCACTCATGTATTCTGGGATGTTTGGAGAAGTTCAGACTGCAATTCGGTATCTCAAGGAGGAGCCTCAAAACATTCGAAAGGTCATCTTCGTTGGCAACGCTTCACAGCGACCACATATTCTAAGTATTGCGCGAGCGGCGTTCGGCGCACATCAGCTTCGTTCAAGCATGCAGGTGGATGCGCATTCTGAACATGTTGGACTGCTTGCCCGCATTGGCAGTTTTCTTAAATCATTTAGCGAGCCACCGCCAGCGAACATACCAGCGAAAGCTCCGAAACGAATCTCGTGAGTCATCCCTGACCCACTTCCCCGGGACGCCTAGGCGTCCCGGTTTTGTTTTATACAAGTGCTATGCTTTAAGCACCCCCGGATGGTCCGTAGGACATACTGAAAACTAGACCAACGAGACGGGGAGTGAGAGATGTTCATTGTGTCCCTCCGTAAGGGAATTAAAAGCCTCCCTTACTGGTGTTCCGTTTAGCGCATTATCACGGAACAGCGAAAATGGCTGGGACGGTGCGACCTTATCGCTTGGCCAAGACGTAGCACCTACGTACACAGCGTGTCCCCGGTACACTAGTTAAATCCATAGACATCTACAGACTCACTAACGCTTTCACAAGTCCCCCCCAATCGTGGGGGGACATTTTTATTCTGGAAGTGGGGTCGTATACTGTGTATATGAATACAGACAAGGGCCGTGCCTATTTCTTACTCGCACTTCTCGTGGGCTCGGTGATTGTCGCATTTCTCGTGCTACAACCATTCCTCACCACGATTGCGCTTGCAGGTATATTTGCGGTCATACTTCATCCCTTGTATGAACGGATTCATCATAGGATTCCGAACTATCCTGGACTCTCAGCGTTGGCAACGGTCATTGTAGGACTCCTTCTCGTGATTGTTCCGCTTTCACTCATTGGAACGCTCGTCATTAACCAGTCGCGAACCGCCTACACCGAGCTCGTGAGTGGTGACAGTCTCGCAACTGCTGAAGTGATTGCTCACAATGTGGGCTCCTGGCTTGAACCGTATGTTCCCGGCGCAACTGAATATGCGAACTCCATCTCGCTTGAAATAAGTACGTACGCGGAGCAGGGCCTGCAGTGGCTCATCTCGCGCATCGGAGTCGCTTTCACGAGCCTGCTTGCCGTCTTCCTTCGCCTCTTGATTATGCTCATGGCCCTGTATTACTTCCTCAAGGAAGGAAAGCAGCTGGAAAAACTCCTTATTGAGCGCAGTCCCCTCCTGAACGAAGAAGGGAGTGCGATTATGGACCAACTCGCACGCACCATCACCTCCGTGGTAAAGGGTTCGCTCGCGATTGCGTGCATTCAAGGAGCGCTTGCTGGCGTTGGTTACCTCATCTTCGGTCTTCCGAATCCAGCGCTCTGGGGTGTGAGCACTGCTATCTCTGCGCTTATCCCGGGCGTGGGCACGGCACTCACTCTTATTCCTGCAATCATTTACCTTTTTGCGGTTGGTCACATTGGAAGTGGTATTGGTCTTCTGCTGTGGGGCATGCTCCTGGTCGGGGCTATAGATAACTTTCTTGCACCAAAACTTATCGGTACCGGCGCGGCGCTTCACCCGCTCGCCATTCTCCTTTCGGTGCTTGGTGGTATTGCACTCTATGGCCCCGTCGGTGTCTTCCTTGGTCCACTTACCATTAGCTTCCTGTACTCGGTCTATACGGTGTATGCAAAAAGCGTTGCGGCGCACTAGCGTATGAAGGAGGTGCACTATTGGCTCATGAAATCCGAGCCGGAGTCCTATGGCATCACACACCTGAAGAAGGACAAAAAGACACCATGGAATGGTGTGCGGAATTATCTTGCGCGTAACTATATGCGAGCGATGGCGCCCGGTGACCTCGTGCTGTTTTACCATTCCAGCTGTGCCGTTCCCGGCGTGTATGGCATTGCGAAGGTCGCTTCGCTTCCCTACCCGGATCCGACACAATTTGATGCGAAGAGTCACTACTTTGATGCGAAGTCAAAAAAGGAAAAGGCCCTCTGGGACCTCGTAGATATTAGCTACGTTTCTATACTCAAGACTCCCGTGCCACTCTCAGACATTCGTAAAAACACAAAACTAAAAGGTATGAAAATACTTGAGCCACGTTGTCGGCTTTCAGTAACTCCGGTGAGTGCACATGAGTACGCTGAAATACTCAAGCTTGGTAGTTAGGCGTTCAAGATTCGCTCAATCCGACGGTCTGGAACAAACCACATAAGACCCGTAAGCATAAAGAAGGTGATGGAGACTGCAGGGTTATAGGGAGCAAAGACAATCGCTAGTGCGTTGAAGAGAATGGAGGTTTTGCCCTTAATATCCTTGCCGAGTGCCTGCGAGAGTGAAGTCGTGTTTTCGTGAAGTGAAAGCAAATCCTTGGTGAGGAGATAGTACGCAAATGAAGCTCCGAAACCAATGACGGCGTACATGGCAACCGGGTACGGAGCAAAGCTGGTTTCGCCCATCCAGGTGGTGGCAAATGGAATGAGCGAAAGCTAGAACAAGAGGTGAGAGTTCGCCCAAAGAGTGCGCCCGTGAATTTTCTCCACTGCCTGGAACATATGGTGATGATTGTTCCAGTAGATAGCGACCGTGATGAAACTAATAATATAGCTGAAGAAAATCGGAATGAGTGGTATGAGATTCCCGGGGTCGGCAGTTGCCGGCACTTTAAACTCGAGCACCATCACCGTAATGATGATGGCGATGACTCCGTCGGTGAAAGCCTCGAGTCGTCCCTTACTCATAGGTTTCTTATGCGGCTGGGGCCTCCGGCAGTTCGTACTCAGTTGGTCTGGGATTGAGTGTAGAATCCACCCCAGAAAGAATAGTATCGAGCGACTCATCTGATTTCAAAATGTAGCCCTTGATACCAAGCGACACGCCCTCGCTGATTTTATCAATCGCAGAAAGGTTTGAGGTGATGTAGACGGGGATTTGTTTCTCGCCAGCATACGCTTCCTGAAGCTTTTTCAGAAAACCAATGCCGTCCAGCTTTGGCATGTTCACATCAAGGAGAATCAGGTCGGGTTTCTCTGCTTTGACCTGTTCAAGACCGGCTTCGCCATCAAGTGCGGCGACCGTGGCGTAGCCTCCCTCCTTCAGCTTGTTTGCCATCGTGAGCTGGAAAGTTACGTCGTCGTCAATAATGAGTACTTTTTTCATGGTGCGCTGGTTACGGATGCTTTCTCCAATGGTATCACGAAGTAAAACACGCTTCCGACGCCTATTTCTGAGACCACCCCAATCGTGCCCCCATGCTCTTCAATAACGCCTTTTACGATAGCAAGCCCGAGGCCCGTGCCCTTTAGGCCTGTTTCAGACTTGGTATCAAGCTGCTTAAACTTGGTGAACAACTCCTTAATGCCGGCGGTACTAATGCCAGGACCCGTGTCAGACACCGCGACGAGAAGCGAATCAGGGGCGTCAACGAAGGCATCCTCAGGGAGTGGAATACTTGCCTTTGCGGGAATGGTCGCGAACTCGTCTGCTACTCGTGCGCCCTTCACGTGCTTCGCCACAATAATCTCAACGGTGCCGTCTGCCTTCGTAAATTTGATGGCGTTCGAAATCAGGTTATTCATCACCTGTTTGATAGCTGCTTGATCAAGGGAGACCTCCTTCGGGAGTTGTTTGTCGTACACGGCATGGAACATGAGCTTTGCGTCGTCAGCGCTTGGTTTGAAGAAGTCATACCGATTCTGCACAAGCGCCCGAACATCATTAGGCTCTTTTCGCACATCAAACTTCCCTGCCTCAAGTTTTGCAACGTCCAGAATGTCGTTCACGAGCTCGAGCATGCTCGAACTGTCTGCACTAATCATGTGGACATATTCGTCGTAGTCTTTCTTTGCGATTTTCTCGGCACCCGCGCGAAGCAGTTCGCTGATTTTGTTAATGCCGGAAAGTGGCGTGCGAAGTTCGTGCACAATCATGGAGGTAAACTGTTCCCGAATTTGTTCAATAGAACGCTCCGCCGTCACGTCGTGGAAGATAACCACACCACCCACCACATTTTTCTCCTCACCCTCACCCGTATTTGCGTTTACGGGGAACACAAAGATTTTGTAGAAACTGTCGCGAATCAACACCTCTTCAGACTTGAAGGGCTTGTTGAGCTTTACGGATTCCTCCAACTTTCCACGAATATCAAACTTTCCTTCAAGGTTATCAATGAAGTCAAATATGGTGAGGTCCGTTTTGTTTGTCTTGCCGATGATGGCGTGAACCGAAGGGTTTGCGACGAGGATACGGTAGTCGGTGTCGGTCATCACGACACCGTCGGCCATGGACTCCACCATGGCGTTCACCTTCGCCTGCTCTGCCTTCACTACACCCTGCAGACTCGTTACGGCTTTAGAAGCCTGTTGAATAATCTTGTAGAGGATGGTCATTTCCTCCTCTTTATAGAGCCCACTCTTGGTATCAGCTACCGTGAGCACGCCCACCACTTTTTCATCAATAACGAGTGGAATGTTGAAGAAGGAACGCACGGGCTCATCCAGCTCTTCCACAATGATGGCGCCCGAAATAACGTCTTTCACGTCCTTCTTGGTGATTTCACGGTCAAGAAGCGCAGAAAGCGAGCCGAGCATACGGTCCTTAATATCGTTCACGAAACGCTGGTGAACGGAGCGCTCCAGGTGCATTTTGAAAATCACCTTCTCGGGGCCAAGCAACATGTAGGACACGGCCGAGTAGTCAATGAACTGGTGGAGTGAACCCGTAATAACGTCCACAATCTGTTGGACATCGAGTGAGTAACCAATGCGGTCGCCGAGCTCCTTCAGAATCGCGAGCTCGAACATGCGACGAGAAACGTCCTGTTCACGCTTAATGAGGACACGCTTTGCGGTTCTATCTTTGACGTAGAAATAGATACTCGCCGTCAGTCCGCCGACGGCGAGTATCAGTGAGATTGCGGTAACTACCTCGAGAAGAATCATGATATGCGTCCCGAGAGGTGACCTCCCGTACTAACTGGCCTTTGCGAGTGATTTCAAACGAAGTGCAGCAACCGTGACGCACGTAGCAGCAGTAATGAGGAAGATTTTTTCAATTCCCTCGCCCACTTCGCTCGTCACCACAACTATTTTCCAGCTCTCAAACAAGAGTTCCCAGAAGTGCTGAATCGAGAGAGCTAACACGGCGATAATCATTGGGTTTGCAATCGCCTGACCAATTTGGCCGAGGTTCTTTTTTGCGCTCATGAGGTAGGAACCGACGGTTCCAGCAAGTGCAAACGCGAGGAAGTGATGGAGACCAAGGCCTGCAAGTATAGATGTGCTGTACATTTCAACGACACTGTCAGCCATACCAGGAATGAGGAAGACCACGACAAGCACGATGATGGAGAAGATACCCCACGACTTCGCTTTGCTACCCATGAGGTCAGCTTCGTCGCTTCCGAGCTTCGTAAGAGCCTTGAAGCCGAAGTAGTAGGAGAACATGGCGAGGTAGAACATAATGTGCCACCAAATATCCATGGACTCGTCAGAAATACCGAAGAAGTCGCCCCCGAGACCCTGGAAAATGGTAATGACAAAGAACGTACCGGTACCAATGAAGAGGTACGAGAGCACGGAACCAAGACCGGATGCGCCTACCTTACTGCGCGCCATAAGCGTAATGACGGTTGCAATGAGGAATCCGAGCGAAGAGAGGTAGAACCCAATTGAGATAATAGAATCGAGACTCATACGCTATTTGTTAATTTCGATATTCGGATACTTCGCGAAGATAGAACCGAGGGCGTTCTTCACGATTTGTCCTGAAAGCTCCACATACTGGTCAACGAGGTTCTGCAGGGTCTCTTTTGGGTTGTCGCCAACACTCGTTACCTTTCCATCGTTGTCTACCTGGAGGCCAGACACGCTACGAGCTTTTAATATAGCGATTTCAGGACCGAGAATCACTGATTGCTTCTTAATAATCTCTGTAATGAGAGCGGTATACTGTGCTGTTTCTTCCATACGTATAAATAATGAATATCTGTCCCTTTTAGTGTAGCACCCGTCTACTGGCGGAAAGCCCCCTGCCTGCATAGCTATGCGACCTCACGCATTGACCCATGTAGGTCTCCGTTGTATAGTGCTCGTTCACCACACCCAACAAAGGAGAGAGTGATGACTGATCTTTCAGCTGTTCCGGATAGTCAGCCCGTTCATTTGGTCAAAATTGACCCGCCCGCGCCAAGTATCGACGATTATCTCGACGGCAGTTTCATCAATTTCAATTTTGTCGGCGATTACAGTTATCACAATGTCCTGCGGATGCGTTTTTATCGGTTTGATCCGTTTGAAGACAGTTCCACCCGCGGCGAGCTCGTGCTTCATGCGCGAGTTACCGAAGCGAGTAGCCTCCTTGGCCGGCTCACGGTGCGTGGTATCTGGAAGTGCCTCGGACGCAACCAAGACAAGTTCCGTGCCTTTACGGAAGATGGCACTGATTTCATCGGCATTGTCTTTGACTGCACCCGGCCCGAGGTCATTACACCCTTTTTCGCAGACGGCAGACGAACTCCCCTTCCGGTTGTGCACCTGTGCGACCACATGAAGTTCTTCAAACCAAAGCGACCACTGCTTAAAATCGTCAGTCCTCAGCATGGTTACTAATCTGCACAGCAGAATAGCTTCAAAAAGCCCCGGCATCACGCCGGGGCTTCTTCTTAGTACACCTATGGATGTAGGTCTCTAACGAATTCCAGTGTCTACATCAACCGTGAGGTGGAGAGAAGCCCCGGCCTTGATAGTAACCGTTGCTGGAAGACCTTTCACACTTCCGACACCTGCGGATTTTTCCATAGCAATATAGTACGTACCGACAGGAAGCGAGACAGAGAAGGTGCCATCACTTCCCGGTGTGATGGTGGTGATGAGTGTCTTTCGGTCAGCTGTATACACGGAGATCTTGCGGGCAGCAAACATTTCCGGCGTTGGTTTACACGGATTGTCCACTCTCTCAACAGGACAGACCGGACCAATAGTCATAGTGCCCGTGAGGGTACCGAGAGATTCACGTGCAACGTCGGCGACCATAAATTCAAACCGGTAGTCAGCAGGAAGAATGGTCTGTTTTGAAGACTTCGCTGGCGTCACGCTTACGAGTGTGACCTGCTTCCCCACAAAGGTGATTGGTTTATTAAGCGTGAGCGTTACGGTTTCCGCGTTGGTGCCTACCTGGATGAGCGTACGTACGGTGACGGTTCCAGCTTGGATACACTGCACATCAATTGGACAACGGCTGTCCTGCACCACTTCAAGAGGTGTGAGGTGCACCCCGTGGGTCAATATCCGCTGATTGAGAACCGCGACCGTGCCTTCTACCTCTGGAGTAGTGGTTGCAGCTACGGGACACTCCGCAAAGTCACAGTTTGGACCTGAACGGCCGACACTGCTTCCGTCCGGACATACCTTTGCCTCAGCAGTACAGGCAGTCGCCGTTGGCGCCATCGCGGTGTTCGTAATAGCCAAATAGCCGAAGATACCGGCAGCAAACACAAGTAATACGCCGATTCCGACAAGTGCGTTTTTCATATAGTAGAGAGTTACTTACTGGAGACGTTCCGGCGGAAGAGTTGTGACAGCAGTGGTGTGAGCACTTAGCGAGGCTCGGTGGCCTGAGGTGGAGAGGTTGTTCCAGAGCGTGCGAGAAGTAGGGCCTGTTCACGTTCCTCGAGTTCCTGCACCAGCTTCTTGTTTTGGTTCTGCAGATTCCTCATTCTGAAGCTCTCGCTAATTACTGAAGGAAGTAGTGCAAGAAGGCTGATAATCATCCCGACCGCAATGGCAGCGATAATAAGCAGAGCAAGAGAAGTCTCAAACTGCCAGTGCATGAAGGTAAGCGCCACAACTTCTGTGTTCTGAACGGCGAAGATAATGGCACCAGCACCGAGAATAAAGCCCAAAAGGAAGAGTATAAGTGTCATAAAGATAGAGAATAGTACCTACTATAGACGTGTAGACCCGGAAAACATGACAATGGAGAAGGCCGGCGCAAGCGCCGGCCATTTTGGACAAAAACTATTTTTCGGGAGTAACCCAGTTCACTGATGGTAGCAAGTTAAGCGAGTCAATCGTTGCGTGAGTGACTGCTGGGTCGCTACTCTCATACGTGCCCGTCTCACCCCGATTTTTATAGAAACGTACGGTCAGCCTGTTGTCGAGCAGACGGTCTTCGGTGCCATGCGGAATGAAGAATTCCACGAGGCACGTCTCTTCTCGGGTCAGCCACAGCTCCGCCGTAAAAACGTCAATGAAGTGAGGGTTATCGAGTGCAGTACACTTGAACCGCAGTTTCCCATCGATCAGGGTGTGGGAAAATTCAATCCATCCTTTACGCTTCGCGTGTGGTTTCTTGAGATACAAGGCTCCCAGTTTCAGAAGAACTACCATCTGATCAGGAGTGAGTGCATGAGTGGTCCGAATGAAACCACCATAGTGTGCTTCTTGCATGTCTACCTCCCTGAAAGTGTGGTGCCTGTCCGCTTTATACCATGCCGCCTGCAGCCGCACCCCGCTATCCCCTTAGCAAGTCATTGGAGCGAAGGAAGCTAACTTGTACTTATGAATATTTTTCTTCTTTGATCTTCTTAAGAAGATCTGTAAAAGCCACATATTCAATATCGTGTTCTTTAAAATAAGCCAGCGTGTCCTTCAGTTCTTGAGTCTGGTTACTCGAGTCAAGTAAATCTCCGAACGCAAACATCTCTCTGGCCTCATATTCCTGATAGCCAATCAAGATTATTCTCAATGGTTTGCCGTAAAGTCTTGGTAGTTCACCATACTTGAGCGGCACACCGAGTATTTTTTCTCCGGCGGTACCTGGCGTAGTCCAACTCCGACCCTTAACTTCGTATACGAAATCATCGCATTCGAGATCAGGTTTGTATTTCTTATTTCTGACAGAACTCTGAATCCCGATAGTATTTCGGACATTCTTACGCCCTATAGCAACCAGAGCTTCCATCGCCAAGTCCTGACAAAGTTTTGTTGTCCATTGTGTTCCTTCTTCATGTCGAATTACCTCATTTGCCCATTGTGTTTCTATTTTATTTGCTTCCTTGAGCTTTTTTTGATTCGACGTGGTTTTCAATGAATCTTCAGTAAGCGGCTCATGACACCATTTTATTACGGTCGGATTATCAAGTAGACACAGCCCAATTTCTGCTTCGACTTCAACATCCTCGATTTCTTCTTCCATAATTAAACTTTGAGCTGTGAATCGAGATCGCCATAGCGTTTCTTCGATAAATCCAAGTATTCTCTTTCCAAGTCTATTCCGATGAACTTTCGTCCATGCTCAGCAGCTGCTAAGCCTGTAGTTGAGCTGCCCGTGAAGGGATCGAGAACTATATCTCCAAGATTCGTGCTCGCAAGTACAATTCTGCGCAGTAAATCGAGAGGCTTCTGCGTTGGATGCTTGCCATGCTTCTTTTCGTAGGGCTTTGGAGTACCCATAGACCAGACAGAACGCATCTGAAGACCTGGCTTCTTTAGCGCATCCTCAGGCCAATGGCCTTCCTTCATGTGTTTGTAGTTGAAGATATGTTTTGCCTTTTTATCCTTACGCGCCCATATAAGTGTCTCGTGACTGGCGGTAAAGAAACGTCCACTCAGGTTTGGTGAAGCGTTCGGCTTAAACCATGCAATATCGTTGAGTATGTGATATCCGAGTGATTGCATGGCATGGCCACACTGATAGATAGAGTGGTAAGTTCCTGATACCCAAAGAGTGCCTTGAGGTTTTAGGACACGGTGACATGCCTCCATCCAGCGATAGTGGAAATTATAGTCGTCGGCAAAACCACTGCTCACATCCCAATTACCTTTGTTTACGCTCACCCGCTTTCCTGCCTGAACACTAAAGCCCCCATTTGAGAGGTTGTAAGGAGGATCAGCAAATATCATGTCTATAGAATTCTCGGGAAGCTGCTCTAGCAATTTAATAGAATCACCCTGATATAGAGCGAAATTATCCTTCAGGAAATAGGGTTTTGTCTCAAAACTAGAGAGTATTTTTGATGGATTCCCAACCGGCATTAGTTCAGTATATCAGTGACCTATTCCAGTCACTATTTCCTACCCACTACTAGATCTGAAGAAGGCTCGGGGTTTGCGTTTCGGGAGACTAAACTGGAAGCAGCCGAAGGCTAGGGAGCGACTGAGAGTAATAGCTGACCGATGCTGCCGAGTGGCAGTATTACTTGATTCGGAGCGGCCATAGCCTTCGTGTCGCCCTGGAATGCCGAGGCTGTCTCCCGAAACGCAAACCAAAAGAACTTAGGCGTGCTAACGCCGGTTAAAGCAAAAAACACCCTGGGAGGGTATTTTTTGGTCGTCGCTATAGCAATTTGTCCTGAAAACTGCCGATTGCATCAAGCAGTTTGTTGGTTCGATTTTCGTTCAGGGCCATAATGTTTTTCCCTTCTTCGATAACCTCTCTCTTAATGCATCCATCCATGAAGTCAGTGAAGAGTCTGAAGTCTTGTTCTTTAATGAATCCAGGAAATTGCTCAAATAAAGATCTGATATTGTCGCGATGCTCTATCCACTTAATGGTAAGAGGTGACATATGCTTTTGCATTAGATCAATCCTTACTTCAACATTCCTCCATTCTTCGATATCCTTTGAAACTTCTTCTCGATTTTCTACTAACAACTTCATCACTAGGAGATGGAACTTGAGTGGGCCATAGAGCTTTTCATAACGCATATCCTCTCTGGTGCGATCTGATAGGCGCCAGCTAATAACTCCAGAGAATAATGCAGACAAAAGACTTGAGCCAAGAATGATAGTGGCGATTGCCGTCCAAGGAATACCCTGAAGCAGAGTTGTGGTCTCCATTGAAATCCTTTATTAATAACTCTTCAAACGTCGGGACTTATCATGAGTTCGAATCTTCTCAAGCGCCTTTGCCTCGATTTGGCGAATACGTTCCCTCGTCACCCCAAACTCTTTCCCTACCTCCTCAAGCGTATGGTACACACCGTCCAAAAGGCCGTGGCGCATTTCTAGAATCTTACGCTCCTTTGGTGAAAGGTCATCAAGAATGTCCCGAACCTGCTCACCAAGAATGCGCTCTGAAGACTCCTGCACTGGCGACGGAATTTTGTCGTCTGCAATAAAGTCACCAAGCGTGGACTTCTCATCATCATCACTACCGATAGGGTTCTCAAGCGAGAGTGTATCCTGATTGATTTTCTCAATCTGGTAAATCTTATCTACTTCAACACCCATTTCAACCGCAATCTCCTCTGGCTGAGGATCACGTCCAAGGGCCTGAGCAAGACGACGACTCACCTGCTTATATTTTGCAATGGTTTCCACCATGTGCACGGGGATACGAATGGTGCGGGACTGGTCTGCGAGCGCACGAGTGATGGCCTGGCGAATCCACCAGGTCGCATAGGTTGAGAACTTGTACCCTTTCTTCCAGTCGAACTTGTCCACGGCCTTGAAGAGACCGAGATTTCCTTCCTGAATAAGGTCCAAAAGCGTAAGGTCCGGAGAGCGACCCACATACTTCTTTGCGATAGATACCACGAGGCGGAGGTTGGAACGGGCAAGAATGTTGCGTGCTTCATCGTCACCAGCATCAATGCGCTTTGCAAGCTCGCGCTCTTCTGATGCAGTTAGGAGTGGATACTGACCAATTTCACGAAGATAAATCTGAATGGAGTCGTAGCTGGAAGAATCACGACCCTTGATGTTACGGGTTGCTAGGTACTGGTCAGCATTGTCTTCAAGCATGCCGCCCTCAAGGATGTCGATGCCGGCAACCGTAAAGCGTTCATAGAGTTCGTCCAAAAACTGCACGTCGTCTTCAACGTGTGGGAACTCTTTCAAAATCTCGCTGTAGGTAACGTAGCCACGTGTCTTACCCTTTTGGATAAGAAGCTCTGCTTTGTCAGCCTTGCCTGCAGCTGCCTTTGCTTTTGCTCCTGAGACAGCGGCACGAACAACGGCCTTTGCGCGAGTAGAGACGGACGCCTTTTTAACCGCCTTCTTCGCAGTCTTCTTCGCAACCTTCTTCGCAACCTTCTTCACCTTCTTTGCTTTCTTGGCCGCCTTCTTCGGTGTCTTCTTAACCGTTTTCTTTACTGCCTTTTTCGCTTTCTTAGGCGCACTCTTCTTCACCGCTTTCTTCGGCGCTGTTTTCTTCTTCGCACTCTTACCGGCGGTCTTCTTCCCCCTCGTCAGGGACCCAGATGCTTTGACCACCTTTTTAGCCTTCTTTTTTGTTGCCATACGTATGTTTACTAAATGAAAATAGAGAACGCGCCCTGTGAGTTATCCGAGCGTTGCGAGTTTGCGGGAAAGTTCCTGACATTCTGTTGCAACCTCTTTACTGAGGTCACTGTTGCCTGAAGCTTCGGCAAGTCGGAGGCGATGGGTTGCCTCGTTCAACTTGTCGCTTAACACTATTTTTTCAAATGCTCGTAATGAATCGTCTGCTGCCCCTTCCGGAGGCGTCTCCCCGTAGGAAAGTCCCGCCTCAAATAGCCAGCGTTCTTCCGGTGCTGTTTCCGGGAACGGTGTGCCGTTAATACGAATATACTCAATTTCTATGCGTTTAGCAAGGTCTGTCGACGGGTAGGAGGCCCAGACAGCGTGTAAAAGTGCTGATTGGCGATCCTTGGAATTGAGTGCGCTTGAAGCAACGGAAGGCCGGCCCTGAGCTGGTGCAGACGCCGGTGTTTCCCTTCCGGCTTTCGGGATACTGGCACGGATGGCGTCGGCGGTGGAGCCAAGCGCACGCGCCACAATACCCACAAAGTGCTCGCGCTCCATCGGGCTTTGAACGGCAGCCACGAGTGGTAGAACGATTTTCTCAGTCGAAAGCACGAGCTTGTGCTGGTCGAGCCCAGCGCGCGTAAGCACGGCTAGGAAGAATTCCACAATGGACTCCGCGTCAGCAATCAACTTGGTGAGTGCTTTCGGGTCTTCTTTAGCAATATCTGCTGGGTCTTTTCCAGCGGGCATTTTCACCGCCTTCACTTTCATCCCAGACTGGAGGGCAACGATGGCACTCTTCTGACTTGCAGCGAGACCGGCGCGGTCACTATCAAGTGCGAGCATGAGATTGTCCGCGTAGCGCTTCATGAGTCCGAGATGTTCCTTGGAGAGCGCGGTACCGGAGAGTGCCACGGTGTTGTTGAAGCCAATCTGATGCAACAGCAACAAGTCCATCTGCCCTTCCACGAGAACCGTGAATCCACGGGTACGCACAGCATCCTTTGCCTTATCCATACCAAACAAGACTTCGTGCTTTTTGTAGAGCTCGGTTTCAGGACTGTTCAGATATTTTGCTTGGTCGTTTGGATCAAGTGCACGCCCGGTGAACGCAACCGTGCGGCCTGCGGAATCCCGAATCGGGAACATGAGGCGGTTACGGAATCGGTCGTACCAGGTGCCCGCCTTCCCGTCTGCTTCTTTGATAAGACCTGCATCAAGCAGCTCCCGCTGAGTGAAGCCGTCCTTGGTGAGTGTTTCAAGGAGTTCGCGCCAATTGTCGGGAGCATAGCCAATCCCCCAGTCGTGAATGGTTTGCGGTGTGAGACCACGGGAAAGCGCGTATTCGTATGCCGGAGAATGCTCGGTGAGATTACGAACGTAAAAGGCTTCAGCACGACTCATGGCTTCACGGATGCGGTCTAATTTCCCTTTATTCTCTGAACCTCTCCCATCGTAGACAATCTCTACTCCAGCTTTCTCCGCAAGCACCTTGAGAGCTCCCTTAAAATCCACGCCCTCCATCTTTTCAATGAACGTGAAAATATCTCCACCTTGTGAGGTACTAAAGCAGTAGTAACTGCCACGGTCCACGTTCACAAAGAATGACGGGGTCTTTTCCTTGGTGAAGGGTGAGAGGCCACGCCAGTATTTGCCACTTTTGGTGAGCTTCACGTAAGGCGATACCACGTCCAAGATGGAGAGTTTTCCTTTTACTTTCTCTACGGTGTCGGTCGCCATTTCCCTTCAGTTTACTTCTTTACTCGCACTTACCGTAGACTTGACAAATACTCTTAATGGTGTATTATTATAAATAGGCAATTCCTGCCATTGAGGATAGTTCTATGGAGAAAGTAGAGTATGAAGATTTGAGTGTGGGTCTAGGAATCGTTGCTCTTGTCAGTGGATGCTTTGGTCTCGTTATTGACCTCATGCTCATCCTGGAATTCTTTGGGCTTCTGGACAGTTCCAATGACTTATACACTGACATGTCCACGACGGACTACACAATAATCGGTATCGGACTTACCGTCCTCGCTGCAGTCGCACTTCCGCTTTCGATACATCTCGGCAAACTTGCTGATGCATCTGCGGAGAAGCCGCAATAGCTTGACCGTCCGAAGGAACCCCCGGAGATATTTCTCTCCCTTCCTTCGGGCGGTTTTTATATTGGGCTGATTTGACTTTCGTGGAAAATAGTTTATTATGATACTAGCTTAGATCTTTTCATCATGATTTGAGTACGAATTCATCACCACAAGGGGTATCTAATGGTAGTTACACATCAATCAATTCTCACGGTGCATGAAGCACTAGAGATGGCTCGCATCTCGCTTGTCATATCGTTCGCAGTTTTCATCGTCGTCTTCCTTGTGGAAGTCGCTGAGAAAAGGACCTTGCGGCGTTCCGCCGATCTTGCACTTATTCCCTTCATTCTTTGTTTCATTATCACGATTGTGGCTCAAATGAACAGATGAATCAGCACGGCCCGCCACCATTGGCGGGCCGTTTTATATGCAAAACAAAATCCCACGCCTTAGCGCGGGATTTGTTGCTTCTTGCGGAAGCGGAGCCTCCATACTCTATAAGACGAGTTAAACTCAAAACTCTTACAAAGAAAACACTCACCGGGTGGTGAGTGTTTTCTTTGTTCTTTGAATCTGTGAGTGAGGTCTTTAGTCCACGAACCTACGCTTTTGCTTCTTCTAGAGCACGTTCCGCTGCCAAATCTGCAGCATCGTTCTCAGCAGAGATGCGCGCGCTACGATTCTTCTGCAGTTCCGTAATCGCAATGTGCTTCTTACTGTCGGCAAAGCCAGTACCAGCAGGGATGAGGCGTCCAAGAATAACGTTCTCCTTCAGACCACGAAGGGTGTCCACGGAGCCCTTAAGAGCTGCGTTAATGAGAATCTTTGTTGTCTGCTCGAAGGACGCCGCAGAAAGGAATGAGCGACGTGAGAGTGCTGATTCCTTAATACCGAGAACCATCTCGCGTACCTTCGGTGCAATCTTGCCGTCCTCTTCCATGAGCTTCTTCTCTTCCTCAAACTCCCAGTGTTCAACCACGTCACCCACTGACCACTCAGAGTCTCCAGTGTCCGTGACTTTCGCGCGACTGAACATCTGCTTCACGATAACTTCAAGGTGCTTACGAGATACGGATGCACCCTGGAGTTCGTAAATCTTAGAAGTCTCAGCAATGATGTATTCCTGCACCATGGCGCGACCGGCGTGCTCGAAGAGCTCATCGAGGTCGGCAGAACCGTCCGTGAGAAGCTGGCCCTTTACGACCTTGTCGCCCACCTTTACGAGTGCCATACGAGGGAAGGGCGCAGTGTATTCCGTTGCGGAACCATCCTTCTTGCCCTGCCCTGCTTCAGGTGTGACGACGAGCACCTTCTCACGAGCTTCCTCGCGAATGTCGGTAACAAGACCGTCAAACTTGGAGACCACTGCTGGATTCTTTGGTGAGCGCTTCTCAAGCACTTCCTCAACACGAGGAAGACCTGAGGTAATGTCTCCACCGACGGATGCGGTTCCTCCTGCGTGGAAGGTACGCATCGTGAGCTGCGTACCTGGCTCACCGATAGCCTGAGCTGCAATCGTACCGACTGCCTCGCCGAGGTCTACCACTTCCTGTGACGTGAGGTCCATGCCGTAACACGCCGCACAGATTCCGTAGCGCGTTTCGCAGGACATTGGTGAGCGAACCTGGATACTCTGGATGCTTTCCTCAGCTGCAATCGCGCGAGCGTCGTCAGCGATCATGTAATGGTTCTTCTTGAAGGTCTTGCCTCCTGCCACGACGTCAGCTGAAAGCGTGCGTCCACGAATGGCTTCAGCAAAATCAATCTTGATACCAGAAGCACTGATGCGATTGATTGAGATGCCACGCTTCGTCGCACAGTCATGCTGCGTGATGATGGAGTCCTGTGCAGTGTCAAACAGACGACGCGTGAGATATCCAGCGCGCGCGGTACCGAGCGCGGTGTCCGTGAGACCCTTACGAGCACCGTGAGTACTCATGAAGTATTCAACCGGGTTCAAACCTTCTGTCATGGAAGACACAATCGGCACTTCAATCGTCTCACCGGCAGTGTTCTGAATGAGTCCCTTCATACCGGCCATCTGCGTCAAGTTTCCGATGGAACCGCGAGCACCCGAGCGCACCATGTCGGCGACTGAACCCATCGGGTCAAGCGCTTTTTCCACGAGTGTTTCCACCTCGGTCTTCGTGCCGTGCCAGATTTCAATCACCATGCGGCGTTTCTCATCTGCGGAGAGAAGTCCGTCACGGTAATCACTTTCAATCTTGTGCACCTTTTCGCGAGCAGCCGTGATGATTTTATCCTTTCCTTCTGGAACGGATACATCGTCCAAACTCCATGAAACACCGGACTTGGTCGCATACTCAAAGCCGAAGCGCTTAATCTTGTTTACAATTCCCGGAATCGCATCAAGGCCATACTTGATGGTGCTGTCGCTCATGATAGCGGAGAGCACCTTCTTAGAAATGGCATCGTTCACGTACGGGTAATCAGACGGAAGGACTGTGTTGAACAAGAGACGACCAACCGTGGTCTCAAAGATTTTGCCGTCAAACTGTGCGTACTTCTCCTTGTCAGCCGTTGGCATGACATGAATCTTTGCGCGGAGGTCTACGGCACGATACTCGTACGCGAGGATGGCTGCGTTTGGTGACTGGAAGTACTTTCCTTCGCCAAGCGCTCCTGGCACTTCCTTCGTGAGCCAGTACGTACCAAGAACGATATCAAGTGGCTTCTGGATCATGACAATCATTTCTCCTGAACCTGGCTTTAAGATGTTCTTGTTGGCACTCATCACGTTCTTTGCCTCCCACTGTGCTTCGTCAGAAAGTGGTACGTGAATAGCCATCTGGTCTCCATCGAAGTCTGCGTTGAACGCTGGGCAAACGAGTGGGTGGAGCTGAATCGCGTCTCCTTCAATAAGGCGAGGGCGGAAGGCCTGGATACCCTGACGGTGAAGCGTTGGTGCGCGGTTCAAGAGAACGTACTTACCATCAATCGCCTCTTCAAGGATTTCCCATACTTCAGGTACCCCGTCTTCAATCAAGCGACCTGCGCCGCGGATGTTGAAGGCGAGCTCGCGCTCAAGGAGGCCTGCAATAACGAATGGGCGGAAGAGCTCAAGCGCCATATGCTTTGGAAGACCACACTCGTCGAGTTCAAGATCAGGACCCACCACAATCACCGAGCGACCGGAATAGTCCACGCGCTTACCGAGGAGGTTCTGGCGGAAGTAACCCTGCTTACCCTTTAGGTAGTCAGCGAGACTCTTCAAAGGACGACGTTGTGCGGGTGTGAGTGCTCCTGCGTTCGCACCTGACTTTCTAATGGAGTTATCAAGGAGTGCGTCAACCGCTTCCTGGAGAATACGTTTCTCGTTGCGAAGAATAACTTCTGGAGCATGAATATCGAGAAGCTTCTTCAGGCGGTTGTTGCGGTTAATCACACGACGATAGAGGTCGTTCACGTCGCTGGTTGCATGCCTGCCACCTTCAAGGGCAACCATCGGGCGAAGTGCTGGCGGGATAACCGGAATCTTCGTCATGAACATCCATTCAGGACGCGTCTTTGCGGCAATCATGTTTGAGATGAGTGCGATGCGCTTGGCGAGCTTCTCACGCTCTGCTGCAGGAGCGTTTGGATAACGCTCTTCACACTTTGCCTTCAATTCTGGAAGGTCCATCTTGCGGAAGATGTCGTAAATAGCTTCTGCGCCTATCTTTGCCTCAAAGAGAGTTCCGAAACGAACGCTGAAGCGATGGTACGCAACCTCGTCAAACACGCGACCAACAACCACAGAATCAATCTCCTGCTTTGCGACCGTCATGCGCTCCTTGAGTGCATCACGTTCCTTGTCGTCATTCAGTGCCTTGTGCTTGGTCTTGTACTCCGTTTCAAGTTCGTTGAGGAGACGCTTCTTGGTGTCTTCCTGTACTTTCGTGACAATGTAGCCCGCGAAGTAAATAACTTTCTCAAGGTCAGCAGCTGGAACTCCAAGGAGGAGTGCCATACGGCTCGGCATAGAGCGAAGGAACCAGATGTGTGCTACCGGTGAGACGAGCTCAATGTGGCCCATGCGCTCACGACGAACGATGGAGCGCGTGATTTCCACGCCACATTTGTCACAGGTGATGCCCTTGTAGCGGATACCTTTGTACTTACCGCAGTAACACTCGTAGTCGCGCTCAGGACCAAAGATCTTTTCATCAAAGAGTCCATGCTTTTCAGAGCGCTGAGTGCGGTAGTTGATGGTTTCCGGCTTGGTGATTTCACCACGACTCCAACTGAGAATACGCTCAGGAGACGCGAGTGAAAGACGAAGTGCATTCCAGTCTTGGCGCGGGGCGTTGCGGTGTGCTGCCATACTTGGCATCGACTTCTTTCCGTAGGTGTTTGGTGTAGACATAAGAAGAAGAAATTAGATGTCAGCGTCGATCTCCATGTCCATAGGCTCGATATCAAGCGCAAGACCGCGGATCTGGTTAGTAAGCACCGAGAAGGATGCTGGTGTACCGGCGTGAGATACCGGTTCTCCCTTCACGATGGCATCAAAGGTCGCCGAGCGGCCCTGGATGTCGTCAGACTTAATAGTGAGCATTTCCCGAAGGGTGTAGGCAGAGCCATATCCAAGGAGCGCCCACACTTCCATTTCTCCGAAACGCTGACCACCATTCTGTGCCTTTCCGCCAAGCGGCTGCTGGGTGATGAGTGAGTACGGTCCAATGGAGCGCATGTGAATCTTGTCTTCCACCATGTGATGGAGTTTCAAGATGTACATGTACCCAACGGATACGGGCTGAGCGAATGCTTCACCTGTGAGACCGTCGTAGAGCTGCATCTTTCCAGAACGATCAAACCCGGCAAGCTCAAGCTCGTTACGGATTTCGTCAGCGGTAGCTCCTGCAAACGGCGGCACGATGGCCTGATAGTTCAAAGTGTTTGCCGCAAGTCCGAGGTGCAACTCAAGAATCTGTCCGAGGTTCATACGGCTTGGCACACCGAGTGGAGTGAGAATGAGGTCAATCGGGTTTCCGTCCTTGTCGTACGGCATGTCTGCGGCAGGAAGTACGCGAGAGATAACTCCTTTGTTACCGTGACGTCCCGCGAGCTTGTCTCCGACTGAGACGTTACGTACCTGTGCAACCGTCACGACAATCTTCTTGATGATGCCGGTCTCAAGCTGGTCGCCCTTCTCACGAGAGAAGACGCGAACACCGATAACACGACCGCGTTTCCCTCCTTCCATGCGAAGTGAGGTGTCCTTCACGTCTTTTGCCTTGTCTCCGAAGATGGAGCGGAGGAGACGCTCTTCAGGCGTGAGCTGGGTCTCACCCTTTGGGGTGACTTTACCAACGAGAATGTCGCCGGGTCGCACTTCAGCGCCGATGCGTACCACTCCTTCCTCGTCCAAGTTCTTCAAGCGAAGTTCTCCCACGTTTGGAATGTCGTGCGTGGTGACTTCCGGTCCAAGCTTGGTGTCGCGAACGGCACACTCAAAGTCTTCAATGTGAACCGTGGTGAACTTAGACTGCTCTACCAAACGCTCAGACACGATGATGGCGTCCTCGTAGTTTGCGCCGTTCCAGCTCATGAAGGCAACACGAACGTTCTGTCCGAGTGCCATCTGGCCGTGGTCGGAACTGGATGCGTCAGCGAGTACATCACCCTTCTTTACCTTGTCTCCCGTGTGAACGGACGGACGCTGGTTAAAGGCTGAGTTTTGGTTGGTCTGGGTGAGGCCCTGGAGCTTGTACTCCTTTGCCTTGCCGTCCTTGTTCGTAACGATAATCTTCTGCGCATCAGCATAGGTGACTTCACCTGCTTCAAGCGCCATGACGAGACGTCCCGTGTTTTTAGCCGCGTGGCCCTCAATACCGGTCGCAACGAGTGGTGCCTCAGGGATGAGGACTGGGGTTGCCTGCTTCTGCATGTTGGAACCCATGAGTGCACGGTTGGCATCATCATGATCCACGAATGGAATCATGGCGGTTGCTGCGGAGAACATCTGGTAGGTAGACGCGTCCATGAGCGTGATTTCATCGCGCTCCACAACGGCTGGTTCACCTCCCTTACGTACTTCAATAGAATCCGGCACAATCTTGCCCTTTGCATCTACTGGCGTAGCTGCGTGTGCAATTGTTTCGGTTTCTTCTTCAAGTGCGTTCAAGTAACGAACTTCGTCGGTAACCACACCCTTCTTTACAACTGCGTACGGTGTTTCAATCACACCGAATTCGTTCGTGCGAGCATGGAGTGCGAGACGAAGGATGAGACCAATGTTCTGACCTTCTGGAGTGTGAATTGGGCAGAGGCGTCCGTAGTGGCTTGGATGCACGTCGCGAACTTCAAAACCTGCGCGCTCACGGGTCAAACCTCCCGGTCCAAGCGCTGACAGCGTGCGCATGTTCTCAAGTTCAGCAAGAATGTTCTGTTGGTCCATGAACTGCGAGAGCTGGTTTGCGGTGTAGAACTCGCGGACGGAAGCCTGGAACGGACGTGGGTTCACGAAGGCCATTGGAAGCGAGGTTTCGCTTTCAATGGTACTCATGCGGTCCTGGATGTTGCGCTTCATGCGGCTCATGCCGACACGCATACGAGCCTGCAGGAGCTCACCAACGAAACGAACACGACGGAAACCGAGGTGATCAATATCATCTGGGCGTGCATTCGGGTCGGTGTTCAAGCGAGCAATTTCTCCAACGATGCGGATGAGGTCATCGAGTGTAAGGGCACGCTGATTAAGCGACTTGGTGTCGGTTGGCAGACTAAAGCGAGCATTCAAGCGGTGACGTCCTACCTTTGAGAGGTCGTAGCGCTCAGGCGTGAAGAGGGCGTTCACGTAGCTCTTTGCGTTGTCTGGGGTCGCGAGGTCGCCGTCGCGCATGCGGCGGTGAATCTCAACAAAGGAATCATCCACACTGGTCGCGGTGTCGTGCGACAGAGTGGTGGTGATGGCGTTCGTTGCGATTTCGTTTCCGAGGAACTTCTTCAAAATGTCCTCGCGAGAACCTGCACCCATGATGGTGAGAAGATTGGTGACCGGGAACTTGCGCTTACGGTCAATCTTCACGTAGATAGCACCGTCTGCTTCTGATTCAATTTCAATCCACACACCACGCGCTGGGATAATCTTTGCACCAAACATCTGCTTTCCTTTAACTTCTTCACTGATGAAGAAGGCGCCGAAGGAACGAGCGAGCTGAGGCACGATGGCGCGCTCAACGCCAGACACGATGAATGAGCCGTGGGGCGTCATCATCGGAATGTCTGCAAGGAAGATGTCCTGCGTCTTCTCGGAGCCCATGGTCTTGTTGAGCAAGGTAACGGTTGCCTTTACGGGTGCTTCAAAGGTGCGCATGTTTTCACGCGCTTCCTCTTCGGTTCCTTTTGGCTCACCTATTTCAAACCCATCAAACCGGAGTTCAAATTTTTTCCCCGAGTAGTCTGGAATCGGAGAAAACTCCTTAAACAGTTCCATCAACCCATCTTTTAAAAGCCACTCGAAGCTTTCGCGCTGGTGCCCGACAAGGTCAGGAAACTCAACACGTGGAGCCCGATAGGCACTGAACGTTTTTTGTTCAAGCGCTTTGGTTTTAGGCATAGTGCAGTGTAATTACCGCTCGGATGGCGCGGCCTCGAAGCGTATGGGAGCCCCGTTCGCGTTTCTATCCCATCCGTAGGTAGAAACGCCAATAGGGCTCGTGCATACGCCACGAGCCACGTCCCTCGTTATCTCCGAGACGCTGGTTAATTTGGATGTGTGTGAAAGCCCCTTTCCCCCGCTACGCAATCTTTGTTCCACTAGTATATTCCTCGGTCAAAGGGGCGTCAAGGCGTATTGTGGACAGATTCTATATAGAAAAACGGGCGGAACCTGATGGTTCCGCCCGTGTTGTTGGAGTTCATGGCGCATGTTGGCTGACTAGCAACCGTTCATAACGTCTGAGCTCTGAGAGCGCGAGAAGTTCGCGCGCTTCACAACCCTCGTTTCGTTTTTCCGTTGAATCGGAGAAATCTGGACAAAGATTGCTGCAATGAACGCCGCTGCAAGGGTGGCAATGACGGCCACTAGATATTGACGATTGAGGTCAATGAGATAGTCAGCGACGACCATACCCGAAAGTGGAAGCACGGTGCTGATCCACAACCGAACGAAATTCATCTTGGTCTTTCGGACTTCGTTGACAGCAGCCCATGCTGCAACACCAGTGAAGATGAGCATGCTGACTGCCGACACCATCCAGCCAAACGGCACCATTGCCATTCCTGCGGCTAAGAAAACTGCACCGACGTCGGTCATTTCGTGCGAGCCACCGTAGTCGTAACCGCTTTTGGCGATGCGATTCGATTCCCGCATACTGATAATTGCAGCAATAATGTACGTGATGCCAAGGACATACGCAGCTATAGTGCCGAAAAACAGCACCATAAGGATGTTGAAGATTGACACGAAGGTCAATCCAGAAATTCTGCTCATAGTATGAACTCCTACCTCATAAACGCTTATGAGGCTTCTAGGTATTACTATATCACTTCCGACACGTAAAGTCAATACTTAGGCCTTTTTCTTTGTTTTAGCCTTTTGTTTCCAGGCTTCTATGAGTGTGTGACTACCGGTTCGAAGTACTGCCGGAACCCTGTGTTTCTTCCCCCCACACCAAACTCGCGATTACGCTTTTTTGGTATGGGACGGCACTCCTTTCTTGTTGGTCTTATTCTTTTTCCATGAGTCTATATCCGCATGGTTTCCTGTTAGTAAGACAGCAGGCGCTTTATACCGCTTGCCTTCCCAGGTAATAGACTCAGGACGGGTATAAACGGCAGGAGAGGCGGTGCGGCGCTCCTCAACGGATTCGTCTTTTCCGAGCACGCCCGGAAGTCTACGTGTGACCGCGTCCACAATCGCCATGGCAGGAACTTCTGCTCCCGTGAGCGTTGCCTCCCCTACTGCATATTTTTTTACGGTGCCGAAGGTTTTCAGTATAGAAAGTGCGCGGTCATCAATGCCCTCGTAGCGACCACAGACCAAAACAACGTCATCAAATTTCGCGAGCTTGTCAGCTTCTTTGTTCGTGAACGCGCTCGCGCTCGGTGAAAACCACACGAGCGCAATCTTCTTCCCGCCACGGCGGGATAAACTCTTTTTCACGGCACGCACCACCGGAAGTGCGGTCATCACCATACCGGGCCCGCCTCCATACGGACGCTCGTCTACTTTGCCCCATTTATTGTCCACGTAGTCGCGTGGCGTTTGGTAGTCCACGCTAATCTTCTTGCCAGCGCGAGCGCGCCCAAGGATGGATGCATTCAAATACGCATCACAGGCTTCTGGAAAAAGTGTTATGAGATGAAATCTGAGCATAGTAAAAGTGTAACTTGGTCCTTGTGTGCGAAAGAGAGGTTCCAGATGCTAGGCGCGGGTTGGCTCCGAGTGCAGACGTATGTGCTATACGACGGAACGAGGAGACGGGACCCGCAACAACGCAAATGGGGCCTATCCTTTCGTGCACCTAGAGGGAGTCAATGACTTCGTCTACTGACTTCACTTCCGGTTCACGGCGTCCACCAATAGGCTCAGGAATCTTAAGCGAGACACGCGCGTTATGCTTCAAACCAACTGCCGTAAGGAGCGGTCGAATAGCGAGCGTAGCAATACGGCCACCGCGACCAATCACCTTCCCCATATCATCAGGGTGTACGGTAAGGGTGAGGAGTACGCCGAGGTTATCCACGGTCTGCACAATTTTTACATCCTCAGGATGATCAACAAGGCTCTTCACCAAGTATTCAAGAAAATCGTAATAGGGTGCGTTCGGTTCCATATCGTTTCAGCGTAATCGGATAAACGGGCGAGCGGGGTTGTCGCAAGATTGCGACGAGAACACTTAGGTTGCAGGAGCCTCTTCGGTAGCTACTTCTTCAGCAGGAGCAGCTTCCTCTGCCGCTACCACTTCTACAGGTGCCTCCACTACCGGAGCTTCTTCAACAACTGCTTCAGGAGCAACCTCTTCAGCTGGCGCAACTTCCTCTGCTACTGCTTCTGCCTCAGCGGCTTTTGCAGCGACCTCTTCAGCGGCCTTTGCGTCAGCGGCTGCTTTTGCGGCTGCTGCCTCGTCTTCAGCCTTCTTCTTAAGAATGTTCTTCTCGAGGTTCTTCTTGGTAACCACCTTTGCAGTCTTTACTCCGGTAACGACACCTTCCTTGACGAGGAGGTTGTGTACGGATGGAGATACCTGAGCACCCTTTGCCATCCACGCGGTAATGCTCTCCGGCTTGAGGGTCGTGGCCTTGGTCTTTGGGTTATAGGTACCGACAAGATCAACATACTTACCAGCCTTTGGGCCAGCTGCCTTGTCTAGGACGGCAATACGAAAAGCCGCGTCGTTTTTACGGCCAATCCTCTGGAAACGAATCATCAACATATAGTGGGGCGTAGCGTAACAGATTGAGCGAGTTGGGTCAATCAGCTATGGAAATGAGGCTAGTTTGTTCCAGCCTCATGATTTGTAAGCAAAAAGGCGGCTGATAATTCAGCCGCCTCGTTCACCTACTTCGGCTTCTTGAGAGATTCAAAAGCCTTTTCAGGAAGTTCGACTCCGTACCATCTCCTTCTAGTACCAACCAATGCAAGAACTTTATAATTAGCTTGCACATCTGATCGGTTGTTTACTTTTCTGAACTGACGCTCAGCGCGCCGAATAGTAGGCCGTAGCGGACCTTTACTTTCACAACCAACCGCGTGCTCACCCTCCACAGACCACAACGAAAACAAAGAGACGGTGTAGAGCAGATCTTGTGGTCTTTGTTCAAGTGACTCTTTTGCCTCACGAACGGCTGCTAACTTAGCCATAAGTATGGCTTCCTTAATCCGGAGGCATTCACCAATACTCACGCGAAGCGAAAACTCCTCTGAAGCAATGCCCATCTTCTAATCTCCTTAAAAATCTAGACAGAACCTACCATAGGTTGCAAAAAGGTTCCAATCTTTTTCCAGAACGTCAGTTAACTTGGGTATGTAAAAAGAAAAACCGCCCCATCATATGGGGCGGAAAGTGGTGATTCAGGCAACCTACGGCGACTCCTTTTTCCCGCAGGATTCAGAGTCTTGTCTCCAGCACGGGTGGTGTTTCATTGGCGACTTCCGTCTCCCACCTAGTATGCGCACAATTGAATGCGCAGAGGTACGCGATGCCAGATAAGCTAACGATCCGCCCCAGAGGAATCGAACCTCCGGACATTCCGACACCATCGGAACATCGGCTGTTAAGGAGTCGAACCCTCTTTACCCTCACCAACAAGGAACAGCAGGACCTCAAGCGTTTGCCTGAATCACCGACCGCAAGTCTACCCTGACCGCGCACGATGTCAAAACGATTCCGAAATCGTCGCAAGAACAAATCCTCGGAATCTGCTACAGTAGCTGAAATGACCGACGCTGAATCTCCTATATACGAGGGGCCAATAACCATTATCAAAACCGGTAAGGGGTTTTTTTCATATGACCCTGAAAAGGATGATCTCTTCGTTCCGGGCGAGAATCTGGGTGGCGCCTTTCCGGGCGACATTGTGAAGGTGACCACGGCCGGCATGGAAGCCGACCCAAAGACCAAACAGCTGAAGCCTATCGGCAAGGTGGTTGAGGTCGTCTCGCGTAATCGCGAGACGTTTGTGGGCACGCTCACGAGTAGTCGTGAAGACCTTCCGGCAGACGCTCCGAATCTCGTCATGATGCTTCCTGACTGGAAGAAAATGTACGTGCCGTTTGTGGTGAAAGGTGAGAACCTCCCGATTGGTCAGAAAGTGCTGATTCGCTTCCAGGGATGGGCAGCGAATCAGCCCTACCCATGGGGCACACTTGAGGAAATTATCGGTCCCGCAGGTGACCACGAGACTGAGATGCGCGCACTCGCGCTCTCACAAGGGTTCCGTAGTGACTTCCCTCCTGGCGTTGTCGGCGAGGCACGTGTTCTTGAAGAAACCGGCAAAGGACTCATCGCAAAGGATGCTGAGGAAGGTATTGCCGCCGGACGGCGAAAAGATTTCCGTGAAGTAACTACCTTCACGATTGACCCGTTTGATGCAAAAGACTTTGATGATGCTCTTTCAGTTCGCGTGCTCGAGAATGGCAACACCGAAGTGGGCGTACACATTGCCGACGTCTCCTATTTTGTAAGCCCCGGAACTGCGATAGATGACGAAGCACGTCAGCGCGCCACTTCGGTGTATCTCGTGGACCGCACCATCCCCATGCTTCCGGAGGTACTCTCCACAAACCTTTGTTCGCTGAATCCGAACGAAGACCGTCTCTCGGTCTCGGCGGTGTTTGAACTGAACGCGAACGCGGAAGTGGTTTCCAAGTGGTTCGGTGAAACCGTCATTCACTCTGATAGGCGCTTCACCTATGAAGATGCGCAGGAGGTGCTTGATAGTCAGTCGGGAGATTTTCTTACAGAATTGAACACGCTCAAGACGCTGGCGTTCAAGATTCGTGACCGTCGTACTAAGAGTGGCGCCATTGCCTTTGATACCCCCGAAGTAAAGATAAAGCTGGATGAGACCGGGAAACCCATTTCCGTCACACTGAAGGAGCGTCGCGATACGAACCTGCTGATTGAAGACTTCATGCTTCTTGCAAACGAGAACGTTGCAGAAATGTTGTCAGAAAAAGCGCAGAAAGCAGGGCTCACGAATTCGGTTATCTACCGCATCCACGACCTGCCCGACGCTGAGCGTATTGAAAACCTTTCGCAATTCTTGAAGGTGATGGGTTATGAGCTTGAAACGCATGCCGGTCGCGTGAAAGGTTCCGACATTAATGCCCTACTTAAGCAAGTGGAAGGCAAGCCGGAAGAATATTTGATAAAGACCGCTACCCTACGCTCCATGGCAAAAGCGGTCTACACTACGAAGAACGTCGGCCACTTCGGTCTTGCCTTTGAGTTCTATACGCATTTCACGTCTCCTATTCGTCGCTATCCTGACCTTCTCATTCACCGCCTCGTGAAGCACAACACTAACGGCGAACCATTTACCACGAGCCAAGTCGCAGAGCTTCAGAACCTTGCGACGCATTCAAGTGAGCGCGAGGCCGGAGCCGTAGAGGCTGAGCGTGATTCCATCAAGATGAAACTCGTTGAGTTTATGGAAGATAAGGTCGGGCAGGAATTTGCTGCCGTTATTTCCGGTGTCTCAGACCGCGGACTCTATGTGGAACTGAATGAAACCCGTGCAGAAGGCATGATTAAGATTCGTGATCTCGGCGACTCGTCTCGCGACGGAGCGGGCGACTACTTCGTCTACGACGAGAAACGCTATCGCATTATTGGCGAGCGCACGAAGGTGCAATACGCGCTTGGAGACCCGGTGACCGTAAAACTTATTGCTGCACGACTACAAGAGCGTGAACTCGACTTCGCCCTCGTGAAGCCCGCATAACGTAAAGGCAGTTTGTTTGACAAATACTATATCTACGATATAGTATTTAAGAACGTACATTCTAGGAGGTGAACATGGCATATCGTGATAACGTCAATCTTCTTTGTGATCAAATGGGTGTTCCGAATCCTATTCGCGAAGACGATATCAAGGTCGACAAAATCTATTTCATTTCCGATCGCTGGATTGAGTTGGGTCATGTTGAATCCACGGAAATGAACCGCGCAGGAAGATTGTTCGTTGAATTCATTGAGAAGGGAAAACTGACGAACGAAAGACGACTTTATCGACAGTGGGAACGATCTTCAGGGCTTTTTGAAGCTGGTATCGAACACGACGTCTTTCGTATAAATAAAGCTGTGGCACTGCTTATTCAATGGCACTTCGCTGAACTGTATACGGATGCCTACGAGAAAAACCGCACACTCATCTTAGGCCTTCTCGATGCCACTTTTGTTGGTGTTGTCTTTAAATCCTGATGGTGAAAACCATATTCAAAAATCAAACCGCGCCAGAAATGGCGCGGTTTTCTTTTCAGGGGGTTTAGGCTTCTAGAATTCGAGTGAGTGCCAGCGCATACGCCGCTTCGCGCAGCGTCACCCCGCGTGTAAGTGCAAAGTCTGCCACGTCACGATACGCGTCTCGCATGGTTTCATTCAAACGCTCTTGCACATCTGAGGCTGTCCAGAGAATGTCTGAACGATTCTGAAGCCATTCAAAATAGGAGACCGTAACGCCTCCCGCGTTCGCTAGCACGTCCGGGATGATGGCCACGCCATTTGCCGCTAGGATGACATCTGCTTCAGGTGTGATGGGACCATTCGCGATTTCAAGAATGATGCCCGCTTTCACCAGCTCTACATTGTCTTTTCGTATTTGCTCTTCTAGAGCTGCCGGGACAAGCACATCAACTGGTGCACTCAAAACCGCCTCAGGGTCGCGCAGTTCTACCGCGTCTTCTTCCATACGCGCGGCGTCACACACCGAGCCTTCGCAGTACATACCACTGACCGAGCCCTTTTCCTCTTTCGCGCGTAGCACGGACGCCACATCAAGCGAGTTTGGTGAAGCAAGTGTGCCGTGACTGTCCGCCAGTGCTTGTACGGACGCTCCATCATTTGATAGAAGTTGTGCGGCCCGCGCTCCTGCATTCCCTACTCCCTGCACCGCAACAGTGAGCTTTGAGATATCCCGATGCTGGTCAGCGAGAAGCGCCGTAAGCACGGCGATAGCACCATCTGCTGTTGCGGTGTCTCGTCCAACGATTCCTCCCTTATCGAGAGGCTTGCCGGTAATAAATGCTGGAGCCGAGTGCCCCACAAGTTTTTCATATTCATCAAGCATGAGTGCCATGATTTCTGCGTTCGTGTAGACATCGGGCGCCGGCACGTCCACCTCGGGACCCATATATTCTGCAAACGCTCGCACATACGCGCGCGACAATTCTTCGAGTTCTTTCTTCGTGAGTTTCTTCGGGTCAACGGACACACCCCCTTTCGCTCCCCCAAACGGAATATCCACCACCGCACACTTGATAGCCATCATCGCCGCAAGGGCTTTCACTTCATCCTCGTCAGCGTCCGGATGAAAACGAATTCCGCCCTTGTAGGGACCGCGTGCGTCATTAAATTGGACGCGATACGCTGGAAAGCTTGCCGTACCCCCGGCATCCATGGGAATCGTGAGCTCAGCTCTCCGAATATGATTTGGAATCTCAAACTTCTCTCGTTCCTCCTTCGTGAGTGCGAGCAGGTCGGCTGCTCGGTCCACGTTTGTCTTAAAGTAATCAAAAGCTGCCATTGTAGATGAAAGCATACGCCTGCCCGAGGGCGTGTCCAAGGGGATAAATAAAAGCACCATATCATTAGACAAGGTGCTTGCTTCATTCACGGAGTGAAGTGAAGTGTTAACTACGGTTTCAAAAGGGACATAGATACGCTCAACTTAAAATACACAGAACAACGACTATTGTTTGGCCGAAATGCACGAACGTAGCTTATTCGACTTCTGTGCAGGTACGTGAGAGATATTCTTGAATTTTCTCGTACTCCTTAGGATGAGAAAACTCAACATGACGATTCATTCTTTCAGTCCAAGTAACCTCATTTCTCTTATCAGATCGAAGTATTTTCTGAATCCGACATTTGCAGAAGCGACATTTAATAGACTCTGTCTTTTCTTCCATGAGAAGCAATCCTTTCTTGTTTGGAGAGGTGCGATGGGCCAATCAATCTTTAATATCCTTTCATAACTACTATCTAAACAGATGATACCTGTTTATTGTAGAAAGTCAATATCTGGAATGATTACTTCGCAACCGCTGTTGCTTCATCAAACTTCACGGAAAGGAGTTTGCTGATGCCATCACCGCCCATCGTAACGCCGTAGAGAATGCCCGCACGACTCATCGTCTCGCGATTGTGGGTGATGACGATAAGCTGAGAACGCTTTGCGAGCTCTTCAATCATGTCGCCATAACGGCGTGAGTTTGCCTCATCAAGCGCCGCATCGGTCTCGTCTAGTATCAAAAATGGCGGTGGGTTCACCTGGCTCATTGCAAAGATAAGGGCGATAGACGTGAGTGCACGCTCACCTCCGGAGAGTTGCATGAGTGACTGCACTTTCTTCTTTGGCAGATGCACGGAGATTTCAATACCCGGCTTTCCTTGTTTCTTTTTCTTTGGTGCGTCTTCCTCCTCGTACAAATCTTCGTCCTCTTCCTCGGCAACATCAAATTCTTCCAGTACGAGCTTCGCTCCACCCCCACCGAACATAATCGCAAAATATTCACCGAAGGAACGGTTGACGGAGGCGAGGCCTTCCGCAAAAGACTTGCTGAGTTCCGTATCCAATTCAAGAATAAGAGCACGGAGCCCCTCGGCTGATTGCGCGAGGTCCGCAAGCTCACGTGCGAGAAATGCTTCGCGGTCGGTTGCGTCCGTGTATTCCTTACGCACATCTTCACCAGTTCCTCCCGCTTCCTCTACACGAATCTTGAGGCGCTCGAGAGTTCGCTTTCTGTCTTCCTGCGCACGGCGCTCCTCATGCGAAAGTTCCATCTCCTCGTAGGAAAATGCGCTTGCTCCGGCAAGCGCGAGCACCTCTGCTCGGTCCCGCTCGAGCTCATCCGCTAGCATCTGGAGCTCACGAAGCCTGGCTTCTTCACGCACCACACTTCCCTCCTCGCGTGCCTTACTTTCCGCGAGGCCGAGAATGCGACGCTTCTCTTCGCGTCCGGTCTCTTCGTGAGCAAGTGCAGCCTCGCGCGCCTTCATGAGCTGACTCCTCGCTTTTTCTATATGTCCTTCAAGTTCAGCATCCTTCTTTAGCAGGGTTTCGCGTTCACGATCAAGTTCGTAGACCGTGTTCTCTTCCTCCTTCAGATAATCGTCGTTTGGCGCGGCATAGCGCTCAAAGAATGCGACGACCGCACCCCGAAGTGCACCAAGCGCCGCACGCACCGCGCCAGGCTCTGCGTGCTCACTGATGTTCGCTTCACCCTCCACAATATCGCGGAGCATGGAGAGGTCTTCGCGAGTGACTTTTACGTACGGATCGCGTGCAACCGCAACGGAGCGTTTCTTTGCTTCGTGGAGTCCTCCCTCAACGCGACCAATTTCACGAGCGAGACCACTTCGTTCACTACCAAGTCGGTCCACTTCGCGCTCTGCCTGACGAATGGCTTCGGTACGCTTCATGCCCTCGCTGTCGGTTGTGGCGCGTTCATCAAATGCAGCGAGTTCGTTCGTTGCCGTGAGGAGTCGCTCGCTTGCGACACTCTTCCGCTCGGTAGCGGTGGCACGCTCGTCAACAATGTAGCGCTCTTCGCGGGCAAAATACTCACGAGCAAGACGTGCGAGCTCGCGTGCAATTTCTTCTGCACGCTCTACTTTCTCTACTTGTTTCTGAAGAAACCGGAGGTGTGGAGCAATCTCACGACGAAGCGCTTCTACTTCTCGCACATTTTCTTCAGCGCGCTCAAGCTTGCGCTCAGCTTCCTGTTTTTTGAATTCATAGAACTTGAGGCCAAGCGCGTCCTCAAGCATGGCGCGTCGCTCACGAGGGTGTGCAAGCAAGATACGATCTGCTTCGCCTTGGGAAATAATATGGTGGCCCGTCTCGCCAATGTTTGCAGACGCAAGGAGTTCCTGCACATCACGAAGCCGCACTTTAGAGCCGTTAATCAGGTATTCAGACGAGCCGTCACGAAATACGACACGCTCCACACTTACCTCCTCAAAATCAAGTTTCGGGAAGATGCGCTTTCGGTTATCAAACACAATCGCAACTGAAGCGCGATTGCTTCGAGCAGTTGCGTGTGAACCAGCCCAAATCAGGTCCTCACTACGCTTTCCGCGCATGCTTTTCATGGACTGCTCGCCAAGCGCAAAGCGGAATCCTTCCGCAACGTTTGATTTACCCGAACCGTTTGGACCAACGATGGCAGTAGCGGCACTTGAGAAATCAAGTACCGTTTTCTTCGCGAACGATTTAAAGCCGACTATCTCGAGCCGTTTCAGCATTACAAAAAGTATACCGCACGATGCTCACTTCAGTTATGCAGCGAGTCGAAAGGCTCCTGGCACAAGCGTGCGAGCGAAGGTTATGAAGTCCTGCTGGTTGGCTTCAGCGACGTTATCGTTCGCAATTTGTATAGACTCATCAAATCTTGAGAAGAGCTGGTGCACGCGTTCTATCTTTTTTTCATCAATCCCAGCGAGTTCTGTTTTGAAACGAGCTTCTCTTCCCCGGACGAATCCTTCCTGTACCGAAAGCCACGTACGGTAGCGTGTCTGATACGCCTGCTGCACCGCTTCGGGGATGTCGCTCGGAGACTCTGCCCGTTTGAGCGCCTCAATAATATCGAGTTGCTCTTCAATGAAAAGCTGTCTTCCTTCTTCTTTAAAGGTCTCAGGCTCCATCGCACCTGACGAAAGGTCGGCGAGCACTGCCGCCCGAATGGTTGGGTCCGTCGTCTCGTTTAACCCCTTCTGCATAACTGTCTTATTATCTATATCCCAATCCGGTTCAGTTATTTGAATCGCAGAACGTACCAACTCGTAGTCTGCCTCGGTAAAGTCTCCGTCCTCCTGTTCCTTCATCCACGCTACCGCTTCCTCAGCTGCTGCGCGTTCGTTGTCGCCTATCTTCCGCTTACGAAATACCACTCCTTCGCCTTTGTCTTGCGGTTCCCATTCCTGTACGACGTCATGGAATGATGCGGCAATTACCACGAGCCGTTTCTGTTCTTCCGAGAGTTCGAGTGCTTCGGCAATTTTAAGCGCACGACGAATCACCCCTTCCGTATGACTACTGTTGTGGTACGCAAGACGATTTTCCTCCGGACCGGTCTCAAAGCGGGCGCGAACCAATTCAAGAGCATGCTCCTGTGCTCGCTCTTCAATATTCTTATGTACACCCTCTTTCGTTTCTGCCTTTATCCTCCCGGGGAGTCCTTCCATATCTCTAGAGTACTATTTCCAACCGTTAACATCGAGTGCTCGTTCTGCGGCTGATTGCTCTGCCTCTTGCTTGCTCTTTCCATCACCTCGTGCGAGTTCTTTCTCGCCAAGGAACACGCCCACAATGAATTTCTTATCGTGATCAGGACCTTCTTCAGACAAGGTCTTGTAGGTAGGCGTAATATTCTTCTTTTCCTGTGCGGCTTCCTGTAGACGTGACTTTGCGTCTTGGTATGCCTTGTTCGCGATGATGGCATCAATCTTTGGATAGAGATGTTTTGCAACGAATGCTTCAGCCGCGTCATACCCTTGGTCGAGATAGAGTGCGCCAAGCACCGCTTCAAATGCGTTTGCAAGAATGATGTCGCGCGCTCGCCCAGTGTCCTTTGCCTCACCCTTTGATAGAAAGAGCATGTCGTTCAGTCCCATCATCTTCGCACTCTCCGCAAGCGATACGGTGTTTACGAGCGAGGCGCGGTACGCCGTAAGATCTCCTTCAGGATTACTTGGAAACTTCGTAAAAAGAAAGTGGGTGGTAGCAAGTTCCAGTACGGCGTCGCCAAGAAACTCAAGACGTTCATTATGAGGACCTGCGGCCTTGTTCTCATTCAGATAGGAGCGATGCGTGAGAGCCTCCACAAGGAGGTCCTTATTCTTGAACGAAAGTCCGAGGACTTCTTCATGCGTGGCACTTTGGTTCATACACGAAAGACTATCGTAAAACGCCAAGAATGCCAGTGACGTATAAAAGTGTACCCCTCCCACGCGGACGTGGGAGGGGCTTGAGGAACATTCAAATGCTAGTGTCTAGAGTCCAAGTGTCACAGGGTCCAGATTGCGGACCAGAAGACGACACTGTGTGCCTTGAAAAAGGCGGTCAGACCACTCATCACGCCCCTCCATCCAATGATACATTCCAGGATACACACGACCAATAAAGACCGAACCGTATTTATCCCGAGAAGGGTAGAAGTTGGAGTAGCCGTTAGTGCACATCCCCGTCATTTTGCCTCGGTCAGTAAGGTCCGTCATCTCCTCAATATGAGCTGAGCCAACAAGATAGCCGCGCTCTTTAAGAAGTTTGACTATCGCTTTATACGGAGTGTGCACCGGCACACCGAGCACAGAGGAGAGCCACTCTACGAATTTAGCATCTCGCACTGGACTTAACACCGTAATAAAGCTTCCGTCTGCGAGCGCAGTCACCATCGCATCCGTAAACAGTGGTGGTACTTTCCGGGAAGCGACTTTTTGGGCCGGCACACTAGCCGGACTCTTGAGACTCTCAGCAAGACTTTTGAGCCACGTAGTGTAACGCACCATACGTTCCTTTGGTGCGAGGTCGATGATGGTCTGCACTTCTTCGGACGTAAGTTCATCCCACCTTATTTCCTGGCTGAATTGGCCTACAAGTGTGAGAGCTTGACCGCGTGTTACGGCTTTACCCATGACATGTTCTCCTATGGAGTGAGCGCTTGACCATTTGCACCTTGCAAACAGCTTGACGCAGCTGTGGTTTCGCCACAGCAGGAAACGGCCCGAATGAGGCACTTTCTGCTGGGGCGAAATTCTCTATTTTTTCAAAGAGCTTTATGTACTAAAACATTATTTTCTTGATTTGTCCAAAAGCTTCTGCACCGCTGCCGTCACAATCGGCAACATATCGTCATAGAAGTTGAGGTCGAGAATGTCTGGGAGGCGGAACCATTTTGCGTCGTCTAACCCCCCACTCTTTTTGAGCTCAAGTGTCTCAAACGGTGAATGCACGAGGAAGAAGTACACGTGCTTACGCACCTTTCCTTTTTCAGGGTGACTCGCGACATACTCGTTTTCTCCTACCTGACTTTCGACTCGCACATCAGTGAGACCCAGTTCTTCAGCCACTACGCGCTTTACGCCCACTTCAGGAGTTGCATCATTTTCAATATGTCCCTTGGACAAGGTCCAGCGTCCAAACACGTCATGCACGAGCGCAAGATAGTACTGTCCGTCATGTTCGGCGTAGACGATGGCACCACCGAGCTTCTCAAGTGGCAAGTCTTCGCGCTTCACACGCTCTTTCTTTCCGGTTTCTTCTTTACCTGGCTCACCAAGCTCTTTATAGACGGCACCGAGCACGCCGTTTACAAAACGACCACTGGAATCTCCGCCGAACACTTTGGCAAGTTCAATTGCTTCGTTAATAGCTACCTTTGCTGGCACCTGTGCGCGATCGGCAAAGAGAAGTTCGTAGAGACCGATGCGGAGAATATTTCTATCGACGGGTGCAATCTTATCGAGTGGCCAATCGGGTGCTGCTTTTTCAATCACGAGGTCGAGGTCAGGCTTTTTTGCTAGTACCCCTGCGAGGAGGGCTTCCATGAATGGCTTATCGGTATCGTCTCCACCGAATTCTTCGACGTTACGCTTCAACATTTCGTCGGCACCTTTTTCGTCGGCACCAGTAGAATCCCACTCAAAAAGAGTTTGCAGAACTACCGAACGGGCTAGGTGTCTATTCGCCATATGAAAGAGCTATACACCTACAATACCTCAGAATTGAAAACACACGAGTCGCTTCCACGACTCGTGTGTATATCGTTCTATTGAAACTATTATCCTAACTTGAGTGCTTCTCTTAGAGTCTCACGAAAACCCGGAAGCAGTTTAACTTTATATGCTTCGCTGGGTTTTAACCACATATACTTTTGTGCTTCCCAATCTAAAATTATTTTATCAGTGTTCACCTTGACGAGTACCGGATGAACAATCCAAGTCTTCTTATACTTCGGTGCTTCTTGGAGCAAAATCCTTCCAAGTTTGATTGAGTTGATATTTCTTCTTGAAAACCCAACTTCCTCACGGAGCTCTTCGTATACTTTTTGATCAAGACTTTTATGGTCGTCAAGAAATCCTGATATTCCATTCCAGTATCCTGGATAGAGTCGCATGTTCTTACTCCTCTGTACTAAAAGAATCTTTCCATTAAAAAACAGGACGCAGTTCAGTACTGGTGCCCAGCGAACATTTGTAAAATCGACCTGTCCCGGTTTTGGAATAAATCTCTTTTCCATAGAATAAGTTTACCAAAGTCCTCATTAGATTCTTCAGAGTCGCTAATAATGATTTTAGATACGAGGCATGGGGAAAGCGGAACTGGAGGCGTATGTGGTATACGACGAAGGGCCCGCTGGGGGGCCCATAACACTTTAGATGAAATTATTTTAGCGAACTCTAGACGCCGCCGCCGAATCCAGAACGACTCTTCGCCTTCCCTGTCACCATGCGTCCAAGAAGTCCTTGGGACTTTGTTTCGCGTTCCTCACCAATTGGACTGGTGTTGGTTCCCTTCTCTACCTTCTCGGCTTTCGCCTTTTCCTTGTCCTTCTTCTCTACCTTCTTTATCTCCTTCTTGGAAACAATCTGCTTGCCGCGGTACATACCGGTGGATTCATCAAGCGTGTGTGGAAGACGTAGTGCGCCTGATTCTTTATCGGTCACCAAATTAGTCCCCGAAAGCGCATGATGGCTTCGGCGGTTCTTGGTGTGCGAACTCGTGTGGCGCATTCGTACTGACATAGTCTTGCCACCCTACCATAAAACGCTCCAGAAAGTCTATATACTGCGTTACGGGTCCCAATTTCCTCGCTACGCCCTATAGAAATACGTCTCCGCTCCTCATTCGCCCGTGCCTTGTTTCTATACTTCCTGGAGCGTTTTATCACGGCTAAAAAGTCCCTATATAGGGTATTTTTAAGCACCTACGGGCTCTTGTGGTTTTTCCTTCGCGTGTCACCATAGAGAAGGAAGCTACGAGCGGGACCTCGTGCAAGCATCCAGAGCCCAAAACTGTTACTCACACTGGGAAAGACCCATGAAAACGTACACACCACGGTCTCTACGGAATGCTCATTTCAGGGAGGAGTCACGAAAACGATTCATTCGTCCTTATGATTCTGGGTAGCGGATATCCGCCTTCCAAACCCAACCCAGGGACCACGAAGTCTCTGCTCACTTTTGCACGCTTCTGCGTGTAAAACATCGGGGGTCGCGCTTGCGCGACCCCCGAACCATTTTCTAGAGATGTACGAACGTCGTTCGGTGAAGAGCACAAAGCCCGTGCTCACGGAGTGCCTCGTAGTGTGCCTTCGTGCCGTAGCCCTTATGTATTTCAAACCCATACTGCGGAAATTCTGATGCTACCTTTTTCATATACCTATCGCGCGTCACTTTCGCAGCTATGGAAGCGAGCATAATGGCAGGTACGAGAGCGTCTCCCCCGATCACGGTCTCCTGTTCATATTCAGGCGGTGCCTTGAGTGAACCATCCAGAAATACTTTTCCGTTTTCGGGATTCTCGAGTAATTTCCGCACACCCAGACTCACCGCGTTCCGTACGGCAGGCGCGATTCCACCCTCGTCAATCAGTCGAGCTGAGACGAGTTGCACTCGCACACTAAGCGCTTCTTTTTTCAATTCTTCCTGCAGAAGCGCGAACAAGGCTTCCCTCTTTTTCTCGCTAAGTTTCTTGGAATCGTTGAGTCCAGGGAAAACCGCGAGAAAATCGTATCCCTCTGGCGCACAGACGATGCCGACCGCAACGGGACCTGCAAGTGGTCCACGTCCTGCCTCGTCTACCCCTACTACAAATCTATTTCCGGAGTCCGAGTGCATCACGTAGTGTATTAGCTTTAAAGGCAACTGACTCAAGAGCCCGAATACGTTTTGCATATGCCTGTATGCGAGCACGTGGTTTCACTTCTTTATCCGGATTCGCGACAACATCTAAAATATTTTCGAATGAGAGGTTCCCTATTCCATCCAGGTAAATGAGGTGGTCTGCTAGCGTGACCAACTCAGGATCAGTCGCTAATACCTTTTCCCATTCACCAACCAAGCCATGCAAATCTTGGTTTCCATTTATATAGGCCTGAACAAAACTATTCCAAAGTTGTTCCGTAGGGACTTCAAGACGTGATGCAAGCATTTCAAGTAAAATAGAGAACGTAAGACGTTCTAATGAATAGGAGCCATCACCAATTTCCGTATACACATTATCGTCTTTAAGATATGAACTGTTACCCGTTCGTATCAGATATTCCCGTAACACTTCCTGCCCAATATTCTCAGTAATGGCTTCATTAAGACCAGTGCCGAGTTTAAGTACTTCCGTTCCATCAAGGTTAGTGGTAATGAATGTCTCCTTTAGACCAGACTTAATGACAGATTTAAGAGGATACGTTCTTACCTCAGAACGTTCTTTCGCGTTTATCCATCCCTCACAGGCATACCCTCCTCGTATATGCGTGGATTCATGAGTAAGTGTACGCAATATATTAATCATCTTCTCGGGCGGAGCTGATTCACCGTCAGAAAGTTCCCAAAGAAGATCGATTCCCCCCGTTTCAACATTTGCTCTTCCAGTAAGGGTTGACTCGCTGTGTTCATTTACTTGTAATTCTTTATGAAAGGTTATGCTGTCCTTTTTTATTTTGTGACCACTATTATTTACTGCTCCTGAACCACCTGACTTTTTTTCGAGTGAATCAAAAATCTCGTTCAGAGTTTTAAAATCTACAGCGTCAAGAAACTGTTCCGGAGACGAGATCTTCTCAAAATCTCCTTTGAACTCCATTTCAGGCGTAAGTGTCAGCTCGGGCAATTGTTCGGGCTCTTTCGCTGCATCTACTACTTCCTGCTTTGGTGAGACTCTCTTACGCCAGAATTCCATGGACAAATCCTATCACGGCAGGATTTGGTATCCTGTAGCTATGTCACGTTTCGTCCATCTCGCACCAAAAACTCGTAAGACTCGTTTTTGTACGGGACAAGCCTCCACACTACTATGAGCAAATTCGTACATTTGCATACGCACAGCCATTACAGTTTCTTGCAGGCACTCCCGAAAGTGCCAGAACTCGTGAAGGCAGCGAAAGCAGCTGGCATGCCTGCGCTCGGTATTACGGACGCAGGTAACCTCCATGCAGGCATAGAATTCTATAAGCAGGCAGAAAAGGCAGGTGTGAAGGCGATACTCGGGGTGGACGCGTACCTTGCACCACGCTCTCGCTTTGATAAAGAACAAAATGACTCAGCAGGTAAGCGTGCTCGTCTCGTGCTTCTCGCTAAAGACAATGTGGGCTACAAAAATCTTCTTGCCTTGATTACCAAGTCCTTCACCGAAGGATTTCTGGAGCGACCGCGCATGGACAAGAAACTCCTGCGCGAGCATGCGGAGGGGCTTATCGCCATTCTTCCGTCGTTTGCCGGCGAAGTGGCTCAACAACTAAAAGCTGGAGACCGGAATGGTGCCTCGGCAGCGCTTGCAGAATACGTAAGTATTTTTGGGAAAGAGAACGTATACCTCGAACTCACCCACCATCCAAAGGTAGATGGTCATGAGAAACGCATGAAGCAGATTCGTGAGATTGCAGAAGCAGCAACCGTGAAAGTGGTTGCACAACACGATGTGTACTACTTGAAGCCAGAAGACCGCGAAGCAACTGAAGTCATGCGTCGCATTCAACACGGGGGTGAGCGGAGTGCGAACGAAGAAGAAGACTTTTCGTTTGTGACCGAGAAACAAATGCTTGCGTGGTTTACCGATATACCTGAAGCAGTGTATGAAAGCGGCGCTATCGCGGAACGCTGCAATGTCACACTCAACCTCGGAAGCTGGAACTTCCCTGCCGTTCCAAGGGAACCCGGCAAGACCTATGAGGAAACGCTGCGAGAAAAGACGTATGCAGGTATCAAGGAACGGAACCTAGAGGAAACGGACGAAGTGAAAGAACGCATTGAGTACGAGCTTGGCGTCATTATCGGAAAAGGATTTGCGCCCTACTTTCTTGCCGTGTCTGACCTCCTCCAACACGCAAAAGAAAAAGGAATCCTCACAACAACCCGTGGTTCTGCGGCAGGCTCCCTCGTGTCCTATCTAAACGGCATCACAAACGTGGACCCCTTGTTCTACAAACTCCCCTTTGAACGCTTCCTGAATCCGGAACGTCCCAAGGCCCCTGATATTGATATGGACTTCGCCGATAACCGGCGTGACGAAATGATTGCGTATGCAAAAGAAAAATACGGTGAGGACCACGTCGCTCAAATCGGTACGTTCGGCACCCTTATGGCGCGCGCGGCGGTGCGTGACGTATCACGCGCACTCGGGCACGCGTACCGAACCGGAGACCAGATTGCAAAACTGATTCCCCTTGGTAGCCAGGGTTTTCCGATGACAATTGAACACGCACTTGAACTTGAGCCAGAGCTGAAATCGCTTTATGAGGAAGACGATGATGTGCGTCAGATTATTGACCTTGCCCGGCGTATTGAGGGCTGTGTCCGCCACACGGGAGTGCACGCCGCTGGCGTCGTGATTGCACCAACACCGCTTTCCGAGTGGACACCGCTTCAAGTGGACCAGAAGACCGGAAAACTCATTACGCAGTACGACATGCATGCGGTTGAGGACGCCGGCCTTCTGAAGTTTGATTTCCTTGGCATTAAAAACCTCGCCATTCTTGCTGACGCCATCACTCGCGTGCGCGAATCAAAGGGAATTGAAGTTGATATTGAAAATATTCCCCTTGATGACACGACCACGTTTGCCATGCTCGCTCGTGGTGAGACGGAGGGCACCTTTCAGTTGAACGGCTCCGGCATGACCCGCTATCTGAAGGAACTGCGTCCGAACACAATTCATGACATTAACGCCATGGTGGCGCTCTACCGACCAGGTCCGATGGAAACAATTCCCCAGTACATTGAGCGTAAGGCGAACCCAAAACTCATCCGCTATATTGATGACCGCATGGCGGAGTACCTTGATGCGTCCTACGGACTTCTCGTATACCAAGATGACGTGCTTCTGACTGCCATCACCCTTGGCGGCTACACATGGCTTGAGGCGGACACGCTTCGTAAAGCTATGGGTAAGAAGATTCCGGAGGAAATGGAGGCACAGAAAGAAAAGCTTACCCGGGGCTTCCAAGAGTTTGGAAAGATTTCAAAAGAAAAGAGTAACCAGCTGTGGAAGTTGATTGAACCCTTTGCGGCGTACGGATTCAACAAGGCGCATGCCGCCTGTTACGGGAAGGTGGCATATCAGACTGCCTATATGAAGGCGAACTTCCCTGTTGAGTACATGGCGGCGGTCCTTACGGCTGATGCCGGCGATACCGATTCTATTTCAGTCTTCGTGGCTGAGTGTGAACGTATGAAGATTCCGGTCCTTCCGCCAGACATTAATGAGAGTGGGAGTGACTTTACGGTTGCGGGAGATGCGGGCGACACCATCCGCTTTGGACTTACGTCCATTAAAAACTTTGGAGAGGGAAGTGCGGAGTCTTTGATTGAGGAACGGAAAGCACACAGTCCCTACACGTCGCTTTCCGATTTCCTTTCCAGGCAAAAAGGACGCTCCGTGAATCGTAAGTCGCTTGAGTCACTCATTAAGGCAGGTGCGCTTGATCGTTTTGGTGAGCGCACCCACCTGCTCGTGCATATTGAACAGCTTCTCGCGTTTCACCGAGACGCGACCGTAGAGGCTCCGCAAGATTCTCTTTTTGGTGCAGGACATTTTGCACAGCCCGAACTCACCCTCCCTGAAAACAAAACTCCAACCTCCCTTTCGGACAAACTGGCGTGGGAAAAAGAATTGCTTGGTATCTATGTATCTGGTCATCCGCTTGATAGTCACCACGCCACTTCTGAAAAAGCGCTTGTAACTATTGCTGGCATGAAGGCCGACCCCAAGCCCGGACTTCCCTTTATTATTCCAGTCCTCGTGCGCGATGTGCGCACGATTCTCACGAAGTCGGGCGAAAAGATGGCCTTCATTAATTTTGAAGACAAGTCAACGAGCATTGAGGGAGTGATGTTTCCGAAACTCTTTAAGGAAAAAGGTTCGCTCGTTGCGCCCGGCGCATGCGTCCTCATTAAGGCAACCTCCTCCGTCCGTAATGGCGAACTTACACTCGCTCTTGAGAACGTAAAGGCACTATAGACAAAAAAGGGCGTGTGTGGTGTACTTTCTTCAGAAAAGGAGGAGTTGATGGCAAAGAGAACAAGCGTGCCTCCGGGCATGAAGGAAATACCAGTACCAAAAGGGTTGTTCATTGGTTCAACAGAAGAGCGTATCGAAAACTTCATCGGCGCCTGCATCAGGGTATATCTTGCGCCGAGCACCACATCGATGAAGGAGATTGACCAAGAATATGAGGAATTCACGGCTGAGGAACGAGCATTACTTAACCTCCGCGATTTGCTCCGGCAGGCCAGCTTCGTGGATATAGCTGTCTGGCTTTTTCCAGACCGGATAAAGAAGTGGGTCGCACACCGGCGCGCACATATTGCAAATGAGATGATTCAGAAAGCCTCTAGGCTTCGGGTGGACATCAAATGCGGGCGCGTCCGTCGTCCCAAGCACGTGAATCCGGGAACGATCGTTGTGCCCACACAGTGAACCCAAACGGCGGCCCTTTGGGGCCGCCGTTTTCTATGTCATACCCCACTTACGTAAATCCGGTCTGCTCTGTATACTCACTACTACATGGCCTCACTCGAGGAGAAACGTCATACGCTCGCCCACCTGCTCGCCGCAGCGGTGCTGGAGCGCTACCCGAACGCGAAAACAACGATTGGCCCAGCCGTTGATAACGGGTTTTACTACGACTTTGATTTCTCCGGTGGCGAAGCTCCAAAAGAAGCTGACTTGGCTTCCCTTGAAGAAGTGATGCGTGAACTTCTTTCCTCCTGGAATGAAATGACCGGCACTGAGGTGTCTGAGAAAGATGCGCGAGACCGTTTTAATGCAAACGAATACAAGCGAGAGATTATTGATGGCATCGTAGCCGCGAATGAGACTATTACGCTCTATACCGCTGGCAACTTCACGGACCTGTGTCGTGGTGGACACGCAGAGAATCCCAATCACGAAGTGAAGGCAGACTCCTTCACGCTTGACCGTATCGCGGGTGCGTATTGGCGTGGCGACGAGACGAAACCAATGCTCACGCGCATCTACGGACTCGCCTTTGATACGAAAGCGGAACTGGAAGCCTATAAAGAACAGCAGGAAGAAGCGAAGAAGCGTGACCACAAGAAACTTGGCCGTGAACTTGATCTCTTTGTGTTCTCAGAACTCGTAGGTCCAGGACTTCCCCTCTTCACCCCAAAAGGAACAATGGTAAGAGACCTGCTCGATGAATTTGTATGGGAACTCCGTAAGCCGTATGGTTATGAAAAAGTAGAGATTCCACACATCACGAAAAAAGACCTGTATGAGACGTCAGGTCACTGGGACAAATTTAAAGACGAACTGTTCCGTATCACAACTCGTGAGGGACACGAATTTGCGATGAAGCCGATGAACTGTCCGCACCATACACAAATCTACGCTCGTAAGCAGTGGAGCTACCGTGAACTTCCCCAGCGTTACAGCAATACGACGACGTGTTATCGGGATGAACAATCAGGTGAACTCTCCGGCCTATCTCGTGTTCGGGCATTCTCTCAAGACGACGCGCACGTGTTCTGTCGCGTAGCGGATGTAAAAACAGAATTCCTTAAGGTCTGGGATATTATTCATGCGTTTTATCCAACGTTTGGATTTGACCTACAAGTTCGTTTTTCTACCCATGACCCCGAGCATCCAGAAAACTATCTTGGTGATCCATCGGTATGGAATACAGCTGAAGCAGTGCTCGCAGAAGTTCTTGAAGAGAAACAGATTGAAGCAATTCCGGGTCTTGGTGAAGCGGCTTTTTACGGTCCGAAGCTTGATTTTATTGCCAAGGATTCACTCGGCCGAAGCTGGCAGGTAGCAACCATTCAGCTTGATATGAATCAGCCTGAGCGCTTTGACCTCACCTGTATTAATGAGGAAGGTAAGAAGGAACGTATCGTGATGATTCACGCAGCCATTATGGGTTCTATCGAACGCTTCCTTTCCATCCTTATTGAACACACTGCAGGAAATCTCCCCGTATGGCTCTCACCGGTCCAAGTGCGCGTGCTTCCCGTTTCAGATAAACAAGCGGAGTATGCGGCTTCGGTAGCTACTTCCTTACAGACTTCAGGTGTGCGTGCTGATGCAGATATGTCGAACGAATCTCTTGGTAAGAAAATCCGTGCTGCGAAAACAGAGAAGATTCCCTACCTACTCGTTGTAGGTGACACGGAGATAGCTGACAGTACCGTCACCGTTGAAATGCGTTCTGGAGAAAAGATGGGTGCCCTTTCGCTTCAAGACTTCGCTGACCGTATCACTAAGGAGATTCAGGAGCGCGCGTAACTCTACAAATAGCAAAGGCCCGGATGCATGCATCCGGGCCTTTTTGAATCGGCAAAAGAGCTTATTGATAGGTCGCGAACGTCAAAACAATGCCGTATATCAGAGCAACAACAACGACGAGGCGAAGACAGTACGCGGGCCAGCCCAGTTCCCGTCCCGGTTGCGTGAGCTCATCCGTATTTCTACTTGGACTTTTATCTCTCCAATTCTTGCCCATACGTTCCTCCTCTGTTGTCCTAGGCTGGAGTATGTCACTTGGGTGTACCAAAAGCAAAAGCCGAGACTGAATAGTCTCGGCTTTTGCTTAAACGTCCGTAGAGGAATTATCCTTCAATCGTATGGAGTGCACGCGTGAGTGCGAGCTTTACTCCGGTAACGCCTGCTGAGTAGCGAGCATCAACCGCCGTTGAGAGTGACTCAATAAGTCGCTCAAGAAACGATGGTGAGCAATCTACACAGATGCGTGCAATTTCAGGATGGACCTTGGTGCCATCAAGTTTTGCCCGGTAGGCATCATCAAGCGCAACAATGACATGCGAAAGGAACGCCTCAGCATCGCCACCTGCCTGATTGATACTGCGAACCATCTTGAAGACCGTCTCCTTCTCGCCTGCCATGAGCGCGGTGAGAAATGCCGGCACGTCTGAAGGAGTTTCCTTTGCGACATGCGGTGCATGCTCAACCACAGGTACCTGGTGAATTGATACAGCGACTGGAGCTGGAGCGACAGGAATAACGGGTAGCTCTTCCTCACGAGAGAGTCCCTTCACAATGTCTTCAATAGACAGTGCGCGTTCCTCACCTGCGAATGATTTGAATCCTTCGTAGGAACTGTGGGTTGTGCGCGTCGTGACCGGAGCACTCACGGCATGCACCATTGGTGTCGTGTGCGCAACCGTATGCGCTACGGGACGATGTACCGATGTATTTTCTACAACGTGCGTACTCTGGCCAGTCACCTTTTTAAAGGCAACCGGAAGGGCTCCGAAGAGGATGAGATAGGCAAGAGCGAGGCTCCAGAGGATAAGCATGAGCCAGTAGATGGCGGTGCCGATCGGACCAAGATCAAGACCGGTGTATGGAAGATCTGAGAGATAGACGTACGAGAGTGGCTGATCTGGTGGACTTGGAAGCTGCGTTAGTGACACGTGCGGGTTGTTGCTCGTACTTCCATGACGGACACGCACTTCAAGTGTTGCTGAACAAGAAATGATTTGACCATTGTATCCGTAGAAGGTTCCTTCGTAACGATAGGTGCCTCGCCCGGGTGACACGGTGCGTGAACCAGTTTGGCCGGTGTAGCCACCACCGTTACTAATGTAGACCTGGCGAACGTTTTCGCTACCCCACGTAAGTTCAGCATCGTCACCGTCATAAATAGTTGAAGGGCTCACACTCATGCGGCAGGTAGGACCAACGGAAGGTGTGTCTACCGATACGCTTGTTGTACACGTAACTGTTCCACCAGCGCCTGTGGCGGTGAGGGTGTAATTCGTAGAAACAGATGGACTCACACTACGAGAACCATCCTGCGCTACTGCACCAATACCCCGGTCAATGCTGACACTGGTTGCGTTACTCGTGTTCCAAACGAGCGTACTGACTCCACCAGTTGAAATGCTGTTTGGCGACGCTGAAAGCGTACACGTTGGTGCGTTTGGTGGAGGTGGTGGTGTATTCGTTACCGTAATTGGTGCAGAACAATAAACCGTACCCCCAGGGCCAAATGCCGTGAGCGTATACGTTGTTGAGTTGTTTGGTGAAACGGTGCGAACACCTGAGGTCCCGACACCGCCAATTCCGTTATTGATGGAAACTGACGTTGCATTACTGGTGGTCCACGAAAGAGTGCTACTACCTCCCCGCTCGAGTACCTGTGGGTTTACCGTGAGCGTACACGTTGGTGCGTTTGGTGGCGGGGGCGGGGGTGGAAGTGTCGTGACGGTGACGGTTGTTGAACAATTCGTACTACCTCCAACACCCGTAACGGTCATAGTGTACGTTGTCGTTTGAGTTGGAACGACGGTACGGGCACCGCTACCTGTGCCGACTGAACCGATACCTTGGTTGATTGTTGCACTTGTCGCATTATTCGTGGTCCAAGAAATCGTAGAAGCACCGCCAAGCGTAACCGAGCTTGGATTTGAAGAGAGAGAACAGACTGGGGGTGGAACGAGTACGGGCGGAATGATTGGTGGTGGAGGTACCACGCAGCATGGCGGACCAACGATGATGGCATGCACCGACTGTGGCGTGACGAATCCTCCAGCGAAGGCCATGCCCACACCGATTGCAAACACCGACACCACGGTGAATACACCGGTCAATACCGGTCGGTTCTTGGTTTCTGAAATTGTTTCGATGCTGTTCATAGTGATTTCTTCTAACGCTTGTAAGTAATGAGTAACAAATAAAATGCCCCAGCCACAGAGTGGGGTATGAAAAAGGGGAGGTTCCTAAGCGGGTGCGAACACCCGCTTAGGATTTTGAGAAGTGAGTGCACCTTACGGGAACGGTCGGAAGTCCCAGGGCAGAAGATCTGCCCTCTTATTCCATTCAGTTCCTGATCGGTTCTCCCGGTAATCCTCCCACGAGGTAACACCTTGGCTGCGAGAGTGTAGGCGACCTGTCCGTTCAAGACAGAACGCTACAATCATTTCCTGCGCAGGTGTAGCTGCCTCATGCGGAACGCGAACGATATACTCGCCCGTTTCCGTAATTGGGATGCTCGCAGCACCCTGGATGTCCTTGCGGTAAAACGGCACGAGTCGCCTCATGTCGCAATACTGCGGACAATAGGCATCCATGTTGCGATAGATCGTGTCATTCGGACCTTTGTAGGCCCAACACCGATCCTCTACATCCACAGTGCCGTTGCGATATATACCAACCATCACGCGAAGGTCGCCACGATTCACATCCGCTTGGAAGTGAATCTCGTCGCAATCTGCACGAACAGGTGCAGCGAGCGCACGGTATTTGCCGAGACTCGGGTTCGCGCAATGCGCGAACATCACGAACTTACCGGTCTCGGGATTAATCCACTTCGCCTCACCTTTCTTCAGCGTCCGGTGCACGCACTGGATGATGAAGGTGAAGGTTGAACCGCTCGGGACCATACATGCCGACCAGTATTCCTCTTTGTCGGTTGCCGTAACAGCAACCAAGGAACGCAGATAGGCGGGCAGGTCGGCAAGCGAATTGAGGTGCGTCGTTTTCGGGTCGACAATCTTCAATGCTCCGAAGAGCGCCGAAAGGGTGCCGCACGCACGTTTCCGTGCGTCCGAACGTGCGCATTTTTCCGGCTCTAGCAGCGAGCTTTCGCCCTTGCCACCTGCAAGTGCACGTTCAACTTTGACCGCCAAGTCGCGAGGCGACTGATTATCTAGGCTGAATGATAGGTGCGGGTGGTGTACTTTCGCCGTTTTGGTTGGTGATGCAGCCGAAGCTGTATGTCCTCCCACTGCCGTAATCAGCAGCGCGAGGGCGACGAGCCAAACTTTGCTCATTCTCTTAACTCCCCTATAGCGCCGCTCCGAAATGGAACGGCTTTGGTTGAAGGAACAACTCTCTTTCTCTTTGTGTTTGCAAAGAGTTAGCCGAAAACGAACCTAGTTCGTTACAGGGTAACTCCCAACAAGCTTTGCAATGACCACGAACCGGTCGCTCTTGCTCGCAAACGAATCACAGGTCACGAGCGTGAGCTTATTACCGGAGACGGACAAGGGGATGCCATCTTTCTTGGCAGAGGCACTTGCGACGGTCTCCACGGCGTAGATATAGACGCGGTCCTTGCCCGTGACGAGGATTTGGTCCCCGGTCTTCAGGTTCTGAATCCCGTCAAAGGTCTTGAACGCCTGGTTGTGGACGACCGGCAAGTAGCTTGAATGGCCAAACATGACCACGTTCGCTCCCGGCGTACCAAGAAGACCTGAGGTTGGATAGCGCACCGCGCCAACCAACAGATTTTGATCAAGCACCGCTGGATCTGCGGTCGTTGGATTTGCAACGCTCGCAACCAAGTTGATGCTTGGAATCTGAATCTTTGTTGGAAACTCGCCGGGCACTTTTGCCGTTGCGCTTGCAATCGGTCCTGTTGCACTGGCGGTGTCCGTAAGCGTCGTGCTGTTTGGGACCAGGTCAAAGAAACCGAGCACAATAAACGAACTCAAAAAAACGAATAGGGTAAGGCCGAGGAAGCTCCACTTCCTCTCAAGAATTGGTGAGCTGCCCTTACGGGAGCTCAAACTATGGTTGTTTCCTGGCATATCGTCCTACTAACAAATACACCATAAACTGCGTACTGTCAAGTCTTACGACCCGCCACCTCCCAAGGAGAGGTTTGACAAAAAATAAACAGTGTGGTAAACAGGTGCTATATGGAAACGACTACAATTCAGTCCAAGAAGGGCCCAATGAACGGTCTTGCCGTCGTAGGGTTCGTAGCCCTTATTATCATTGGTATTTTGACGGCTATTTACGCCGCAAGCTTTATTCCTAAGGCTCTTTCGCGATTCTCATCTGCGAACGTATACCTTTCAAATCTTTCTGCAACGGATGGAACGGACACGACAGCGACTACGCCAACAACTCCTACCGTCGCGACGACGCCAGAACCAACGGTACCGGTCTCCCCTACGCAAGCGGCGCCAGCAGCACCCGTTGTGACTACGCCTACCTACGTTACTCCTGTCTACACAGCACCTACACCTACCGTTGTACGTGTACCCGCTCCACAAACGTATTATTCAGGTTTGCCTGACCTTTCGGTCACCATCACGGACGTTGGATATCTTCGTACCAACAGCATTGATTCGTTTGTATCAGCCAACTCAGTTCCTCGTGGCTATCAGGGAGCTGTTCGCTACACAGTTCGCAACGAAGGCACCAATGTGTCTGGAAACTACCGTGTTGAGATTCGCGTCTCTACGAACGGCGGAAACGATACCGACAGCGTGAGTGGATCAAATCTCGTACCAAACCGTAGCGTCACCGGAACCGGTGTGTTTGATGCGAACAGTTCTGGTACAGCAACCATTCGCATTACCGTTGATGCTCGTGACGATGTAGATGAGTCTCGCGAAAACAACAATGACGATTCTGACAGCATTCGTTTGAACGGTTCCGATAACTCTTCAAACGATAGTTACGACAGTAATGGTCGTTATTGCCCATACGGAACCTATCATGCGAACAATCGCTACTACTGCAACACGTCAGACTCTGGCACTGATTCTTATGATAGTAATGGTACCTACTGCCGATACGGTACGTACTACTCAAATGGCCGCTACTATTGTGACTCTTCAAATACCACGAATAATTCCTCGTACGACAGTAATGGAAATTTCTGCTCCTACGGAACGTACTACTCGGGTAGTCGCTACTATTGCAACACCTCTGGCAGTCAGTGGTACACACGAGACCAAAACTGTACGTATGGAAACTACTACAACGACGGAACAAGTTACTGCTACTAAACTTCCTCAACAAGAAAACCGCTCGGCATATGCCGAGCGGTTTTCTTGTTGAGAAGTGCGCTCTACACGTCTAGGTTTGCAAGCTTTGCATTGGACTGAATAAATGACTTTCGACTTGGCACATCAGTACCCATGAGGATGTCAAAAATGCGATCCGCTTCAGACGCATCGTCCACTGTCACCCGCTTCAGGACACGACGTTCCGGGTCCATGGTGGTTTCCCACAGCTCAGACGCATTCATTTCTCCAAGACCTTTGTAGCGCTGTATGGTGAACTTCGTTGCCTTCTTTGCGATTGCCGCTACTTCTTCTTCCTCGGTTGGTTCAGGTCCTTCCTCATCAAGCACGGCTTCAATCACTTCCGCGTCTTTGCCGACAATCTTCTCCTTTTCTTCGTCAGAGTACGCGTAGTACACCTCCTTACCGCGCTTTATTTTGTAGAGTGGTGGCTGTGCAATATAGATGAATCCCCCATCAATCACCGCGCGGAAGTGGCGGTAGAACAACGTCAAAATAAGGGTACGAATGTGAGCGCCGTCCACATCAGCATCCGTCGCAATGATGACCTTGTGGTAGCGAAGTTTGGAAAGGTCAAAGATGTCGCCAATCGCGGTACCAAGTGCAATCACGAGATTCTTAATCTGCTCACTGGCGAGCATCTTATCTAGGCGTGCGCGTTCAATATTCAAAATCTTTCCGCGAAGCGGGAGGATGGCCTGGGTACGGCGATCACGTCCGGTTTTTGCGGTACCACCGGCGGAGTCTCCCTCCACAATAAAGAGTTCTGACTCCTCAGCTGATTTACTCTGACAATCAGCAAGCTTACCGGGAAGCGTCATGCCCTCAAGAGCGCCCTTACGAAGCACCGAGTCTTTGGCGGCCTTTGCAGCCTTACGCGCTTTAAGGGCGAGCAGTACCTTGTTCACAATGGCACGCCCGTCGTCAGGATTCTCCTCAAGGAAGCTTGCAAGCGCAGAACCAAACACCGTCGCAACCGCGCCCTGTGCCTCCACGGAACCGAGCTTGCCTTTGGTTTGTCCTTCAAACTGAATCTCCGGCATTTTTACGGAAATAACCGCAGTGAGTCCCTCAAGCACATCGTCACCCGTAAAGTTTTCTTCACTCTCTTTCAAAATACCAGCAGAGCGTCCGTAGGTATTTAGGGTTCGAGTAAGTGCCGTCTTAAAACCGGTGACGTGGGTTCCCTGCTCCGGGTTGTAGATATTGTTTGCAAACGCCATTAAGCGCGGCGTGATGTCGTCGGTGTATTGAAAGGCGACCTCAACGGCAACGTCGTTCTCGGTCTGGTCAACATAGAAAATATTTTTGTGTGCAACGGTCTGATGTTTGTTATAGAACCCAATGAGTGAACGGAGACCTCCTTCAAAGAAAAAGGACATGGACGGCATTTCAAGAGCGAGTTCGCGCACATACCACACGCTGTCGGTATCAAGTTTGCCTGCGGTGCGCGCGTCTATAACACAAATACGGGTGCCCTTCACGAGGTAGGCCTGCTGACGAAGGTGCGCCACAATCTTCTCCCAATTCCAACTGATGCCTTCTTTGAAGATGGTCGCGTCTGGCTTGAACATCACAACAGAACCTTGATGAGAAGTCTTTCCGACTACCTTGACCTTTGCCTTTGCCTTTCCTATCTCGTACTCCTGCATGTGAATGCTGCCGTCTTTGTGGACGAGCACTTTGGTGTGTTCAGAAAGTGCGTTTACCACGGATGCTCCCACACCATGGAGACCTCCGGAAACTTTGTAGCCTGAGTCCTCACCTCCGAACTTACCGCCGGCGTGAAGCGTGGTCATGATGGTCTCCAGTGCTGAGACTTTGGTCTTTGGATGAATACCGACTGGAATACCGCGACCGTTATCTACGACGCGCACGTAGCCGTCTGGGAGAAGTACGACTTCAATATCGTTCGCAAAACCACCCATCGCCTCGTCGCGTGAGTTATCAAAAATCTCCCAAATGAGGTGGTGCAGACCGTCGGGGCCGGTGGTCCCGATGTACATGCCCGGACGCTTACGGACTGGTTCAAGACCCTCAAGAACGGTAATACTTGAGGCATCGTAATCGCCGCTCTTGGAAGCGGCTTTTTTAGCAGTTTTAACCTCCTTTTTGGCCATATTTCGTAGTTAGAGTATAGCATATTTACTACCCCACGTCTTCCTTCTTTTTGTATGAAAAGGGCCCCACGAATGCTCGTGAGGCCCTGCTGAAGAAGGATTCGAATCCTGGCTTACGCGTACTGGGAATGCTCCCGATGCTGGCTCGGATCGCCTCCCCTCTGGATTCGCCGTCGTTCCTTCTTGGCCTGGATTTGGTTGCTCGACTTGCCAGGGGCCTTGCTGGTTGTTTGGCCTTTGTTGACCTTATGAGTCAAGTGACACCTCCTTATATCGTGAGCGATAGTGCCCACAATGTACGAGACTACGGCATGCAATGATTCTGGTCAATTGGGGTGCGAACTACGTTTGCTTGAATAAGCACCCATTATTAACTACACTCTCTACACATGGACATATCAATTGATAAAGGAGACGAGCTACGTCTACGCAGCGAACTTGAGGGACGTACCGACTTTGAGGCAGCACGCATCAGGCGCTACCTCGCTATGCCGGACCTGTCCCGTACGCCGGGCAGTCCGCTTGCTGAGATTGTGGATCGTGTTAAAGCCGTTCCAGAGCTTGCTGGATTCGATGTCATTGAAATACCGGAAATTGTTCCGGCTGACGTTTCATTTGATTTGTTTGACTTCCCCGCCGACCACCCTGCACGCAGTCACTCTGACACCTATTATGTTGACGATACCAACATTCTTCGCACACACGATACGGTCTTTTGGTACTATTACCTCAATCACCCTACGATTAAGGAGCGCATCGCGAAAGGAGAATCTATGGGTGCGCTCTGCTACGGCAAGGTGTATCGAAAAGACGAGATAGATAGTCGCCATATGAATATCTTTCATCAGCTTGGTGGGTGGTACATAACACCAGCCAGCCAGCCTATCGTTGCAGATGACCTTAAAAAAGTCCTCGGCGATATTGTGCACTCGGTCTTTGGTCCTGAGATGATCTACCGAGTAAACGATGACACGTTCCCATATACCGACCCGTCCTTTGAGGTAGAAGTGAGCGTCAAAGGTACCGCTGCAGAAGGCCCTGCACGTGGTGACTGGCTTGAGGTTCTTGGTAGTGGTATGCCGAAGGCCTCCGTTATGGAAGCGCTCGGTGGTAGTGGCTACCATGGGTGGGCATTTGGGTTTGGTATTGAACGACTCGCCATCATCTCCATGGCACTCCCCGACATTCGCCTTCTCTGGTCTGACGATGAGCGCATCAAGCGACAACTGGTACTCGGTCAAGCGTTTACACAAGTGAGCAAATATCCGCCGATTACTCGAGACATTTCTTTTATCGTTACGGATGATTTTATTCCCAACGATTACTTTGAACTCGTGCGCGATATCGCGGGCGACCTTGTTGAGGAAGTTGCACTCATTGACCGCTACGAGAATGTAGAGAAATTCGGTGCTGGAAAGGTCAGCTATGCCTACCGCATTACCTATCGCTCTTTAAATCGTACACTCACGAGCGAAGAGATAGATATCCTCCACAAGAAGCTTGAAACCGCGACCGCTGAGACCTACAGCGCCACAGTTCGTTAAAACCATGCGTCCCCTCCTTTCAGCTTTTAAAATAGGCTTTTTTTGCTAGACTCTACCCATAGGGCACCGGGAAAAGCGTCATAGGCAAGGCGCGGGAAGACGACGAGCGCAGGCGTATCATGTATACGACGTAGCGTGGAGTCGGGACCCGCAACGAGGCATATGGTGCTTTTCGCAAGCCCGCTCATCATGCATCTCGAAGTCTTTGCCTACCCCTTTATCTTTGTATCCCTCTTTTTTGAGGTGTTTTTACTGGTGACTTTCTTCTCAAGTCCGGCACGTGCACAGCGTGACCGTAAAGCTTCCACAAAGACTCCCTACATTGCAATGATCGTTCCCTGTTTCAACGAGGAGACTACGATTAGGGGAACGGTGGATTCTCTTCTCGCACTTACCTATCCAAAGGACCGTCTCAGTATCGTGCTCGTGAACGACGGCTCCACCGACAACACGAAAGAGATTATGGATACCTTTGCTGGCAATCCACAGATTCAGATTCTCCATAAAGAGAATGGTGGAAAACATTCTGCTATTAATGCCGGTATTGAAATGTCTCCGCAGGCAGAGTTTGTGGGGTGTCTTGATGCAGATTCATTCGTCGCACCGGATGCGCTTCGAGAAATCATTTCTTGCTTTGATAATCCGCGTGTTGCTGCTGCAACCCCTGCGATGAGTGTGTACAAACCCGAGACCCTGCTTGAGCGTATGCAAAACGCCGAATTCATTTTCGGTATTGCACTTCGTCACATTGTGGCAGCCGTGAACGGTCTCTACGTAACGCCAGGACCGTTTTCTCTCTACCGCGTTTCGGTACTCAAAGAGATTGGCGGTTTCCGGTTTGGCCACCAGGCGGAGGATATGGAGATGGCACTTCGCATACAGCGCCATGGCTACGAAATAGATAACGCACCACGTGCACGCGTCTTCGCAAAAAGTCCTCAGACCGTTCGCGGGCTGATTAAACAACGCACGCGCTGGACCAGTGGATTCCTTCGTAACGTGTCCTATGACTACCGTGATATGGTCGGGAACGTACGCTACGGAGCACTTGGCATCATGATTCTGCCACTTGGCTTTATTGCGGTTGCTGGTGGCATCCTTATGTTCTTCCTTGGACTCTTTATGAGTGGGCGCCAAATCTTGAGCACGATATTGGTCACGAGCGGAGTCCCTCTTTCTTATACCCTTTCTCCACGTTCACTTGAGATTTTCTACTTCCCTATTTCCACCATGCTCATACTCTCGTTTGTCGTTACAGGTGGTATCCTCATGTTTATGGTTCTTGGTAAACGAGTATCGCAGACGCCCGGCACGCTCGTACAAGGTATGCTTGCCTACCTCTTTCTGTTTCCGTTCATCGCTCCGTTCTGGCTCCTTCGCTCCTTTGCTGACGTAACCACCGGACACAAGCGGAGCTGGCGCTAATTTAACTCATGTCACTTTTCACTCGTAACGTTGTTATCGCGCTTTTCATCACCGGCGTTATTATTGCTACCGTTATTTATTCGGTCAGTTATTTAGACCATCAGCGTATTGTGGAGTTGAATGATATTCAGAATCGTCTTGCGACTGATACGCTCTCTATAGATACACAGTTCGCTTTGCTTGAAGAAGCGCCATGCGAAGACCTCACCGAGGGTACGGCACTTACCCATGAGCTCTCTGACCTTGGTGATAAGCTTGCGTTCACGGAAGAAAAACTCGGCGCAACCAATCCCGAGGTACTCCGCCTGAAACAGCAGTACACCTTGCTTGAGATTCGTGACTATTTGCTCACGAAGCGTCTTGCAAACTCTTGCGGGCTACACCCGGTGATTGCACTCTACTTCTACTCCAATACGCCCGGTAGTTGTGCGGACTGTGATCGCGCAGGCTATGCCCTTTCCTACCTGCGTCAGACGTATCCAAAACTCCGTGTGTACGCGTTTGATTATGACCTTGATTTAGGAGCGCTTCGCACATTGGTAAGTGTTGAGAAAGTAGACGCACAGCTACCGGCCTTTATCATCCAGGGCAAGCGTTCCTATGGCTTTACCACGCTTGAGGACCTTGAAAAGCAGTTCCCTAAGTCGTTATTTGCCACCACGACGACCGCAACGACAAAAGTAAAGAAATAGTATATTGTCGTATCTAAGCCGCCTTAGTGAAGATGGCAGTGTGAGTATGTGCCGCCTTAGCTCAGTTGGTGGAGCTTAAAATATGTGGGACATATTTTAAGCTTTTGTTTTGCGTGAGCCGGGATAGCTCAGTTGGTAGAGCAACGGTTTTGTAAACCGTAGGTCGCGAGTTCAAGCCTCGCTCCCGGCTCACGCAAAATAAAGTGAAGGTTCTAGGCAAAGCCCGGGAGGCGGCTCACTATAGAAAAAACCGCTCGTACGAGCGGTTTTTTTATTTCGTTTCCTCCGGGATTTTTACTTCTCTCTTTTTACGAAACTTCACAATGGTTGCGACGAGTTGAGAGCCTTCCGCTGGAACCTCTCCTGAAGTGCGGCGTGCGACGCGCTCGCGCAGATTCTTGATAGCACGGGTGAGCGTTCGCTCAAGCGTTCGAACAAAGACGAGTACCGAGTGCACCGCATCGTGCGCAATGCGTTCAATAGAAAGCTTAAATACATGTGCAAAGAATCCGGCCCAGTCTATATGACGCGCGATATACACTGCACGACCAATGGTTTGATCAAGTACTTGGCGAGTTCGGAAGAAGAACCGACGTTCTTTCTTTTTCTCATACCATACGAGACACAAAAATCCCGTGAGGAGAAAGAGACTGATGAGTATGGCGATGAGGTAGCTCATAGGTGAGCTCGCGGATTATCCGCGAGCAGAAAAACGAGAGAACTTAGAAATCTCAACACGCTCACCGAACTTCTGGGATGCTTCATCAATGAGTTGTTTGATGGTCTTTGATTCATCCTTAATGTAGGACTGGTTCAGGAGTACTGAGTCGCGGAAGTAACTCTCCATTTTGCCCGTGAGAATCTTTTCCTGCATGTCCGCCGGCTTGTCTTTTACCTCTTCTTTAAAGACGGCCATGGCTGCCTCTTTGGCTTCATCTGCAATCTCACTATCTGCGAGGTAGAGCGGGTTCGTTGCTGCAACCTGCATCGCAAGCTCACGTGCGAGTGCTTCAAACTCAGGGTTCTTGGACACAAAGTCCGTTTCAGAAGAAAGCAGTACCATCGCACCAATCGCCTTGTCGTGCAGGTACATACCGACGGCACCAGCACCTATCTCGCGGTCCGACTTCTTGTCGGCAGCTTCAGAGCTACGCTTACGAAGAATCACTTCGGCCTTTTCAACATCGCCAGAAGCTTCTTCCAGTGCTTTTTTGCACTGCATGATAGAAAGACCGGTTCGGTCGCGTAGTTCCTTAACGATGTCAATTGAAATGTCCATGAATACGTAGTTTACAATGAATAGTTTTTAAATTTTAGAGTGCTACGAAAGGTTCCAAATGCGAGGCGTGGGAAATCGAGGAGCGCAGGCGTATGTGCTATACGACGGAGCGACACGATTGGGACCCGCAACAAAGCATTTGGAATCTTTAGTGCGCTCTAGGCTTTGTAGCCTGATTCAAATGCTTCCCCAAGCTCCCCAAGGATAAGTGAGAGTGCTGCGCGTGAAGCGTCGTTGGTAACGATAGGATAGGCTGCATCCTTCACGTCGCAGTCTGAGCTCATGATACCGATAACCGGAATCTTCGTGAGCTTCGCCTCACGAGAAGCGTGAGCCTCATGTTTCGTGTCTACGATAACAATTAAATCAGGACGGCGAGCAAGGGTCTTGATGCCTTCAAGGCGTTCCTCAAGACGAGCAATCTCGCGGTCAATGTAAATGCGCTCAAGCTTGGTGTAGATTTTGCTCAACTCACCACTCTCACGTTTTGCCGTAAGGTCAGCAAGACGGTCAATACGCTTCTTGATTTCTGTAAAATTGGTAAGGGTTCCACCGAGCCAACGGCCAGCAATAAACGGCTGTCCGAGACGCTTACCGATTTCACGTACCGCATCAGATGCTTCGCGCTTACCTCCTACGAAGAGGACGATTTTACCGTCTCGGGAAAAAGCAGCGATAGTCTGCTTCGCCTTTGCAAGCTGTTCGTCAGTCTTAGCTAGATCAAAGATTTCAAGAGAACCCTTAGCACCGAGCACGAACGCGCGCATGGAGGGATGGCGGCGGCTCTTTACCTGGGCAAAATGCGCACCCGCCTTAAAAAGGCGGTCGATTCCAGCACCACTCTGCGTGGTTGTTGTTGTATCAGTCATGTAAGAGACAGCTTATCACAGCCCTTTCTGTAGTTCAAACTTCAAAATCCTCGCTTGCTTCGTTACGGGACCCAGCAATTTCCTTCACCGTATACCGTATACGTCTGCAGAAATCGCTCTCCCGTGCCTCGCACGCAAGAACTCTGAGCTAGATTTCTATATGCTCTACTAGTTTTGAAGCCCAATATTAATCGTCGTCTTCAGCAGCTCCCACTCCCCCATTATCTGCCGCTGTTTTAAGAGACTCCACAATGCCGTCAATGCCCCCGAGCATGACTTTCGGGAGATTGTGCCACGACTCCTTAAGACGATGGTCGGTGACGCGATCCTGGAGGAAGTTATAGGTGCGAATCTTCTCAGAACGGTCCCCCGTGCCAATCTGGCCACTTCTGAGGTCGGCATGGGTCTTTGCTTCCTGCTCAATCGCAAGTGCCTCCAGTTTGGCAGCGAGAATTTCCATCGCCTTCAAGCGGTTCGCAAGTTGTGAGCGTTCGCTCGAAGAACGCACATCAATGCCGGATGGTTTGTGAATGAGGCGTACTGCAGTTTCCACTTTGTTCACGTTCTGTCCTCCCGCACCACCTGAGCGTGTGAACTCCATTTCAATATCTGTAGGATTAATCTCAACAACCGGCTTTACGCGTATGGGGAGCGCTGCAACTGAGGCGGTTGAGGTGTGGATGCGTCCTGATTTTTCCGTCACCGGAACACGCTGCACCCGGTGCACGCCCGTTTCGTAACGAAGGTCATCGTAGGCAGCTGGGTTATCAATTTCAACGGTCATGTCGTCAACGCGACGCATTTTCCAGTTCTTCCCCTCGGCATACTTCATGTACATATCGCGGAGCTCGGTCGCAAAGAGGGACGCTTCGTCGCCACCAGCCGCTGCACGGAACTCAAGCACCACAGCCTTTGGTTTGCTTTCCTCTTCCTTTTCCCGAGCAAGGATGCGTTCAATGTCTTCCAGAATCTCTGCCTGGCGGCCCTTGATACGTGCGTCATCCTCTTCTGCCATTTCAAGCAAGAGCGCGTCTTCGCCTGCTGCTTCACGACTTGAGATACGTTCGTGTTCTAGACGTTCAAATTCCTCCGCAAGATAGCGGGTCGCGTGATTGTTTTTTAAATCTGGAGAGTATTCCATGTTCTTAGAGTAGCAGATGCCTCACTAGCAAAGTAATAAGAGTGCCTCAGATGCAAGGCGCGGGCAGCTCGACGAAGGAGACGTACTAACGTACGGCGGATGAGTCGAGCGGGAGCCCGCAACGACGCAGATGGGGTGCTGTTATTTCTTTGCCTTAGAGGCGCGCTGCTTAAAGCGTTCTACCCTACCCGTCTTATCAAGCGTCCTATCTTCTCCCGTATAAAACGGATGAGATGCGCTGGAGATTTCAACCACGAACTTTGGGTATTCCTTACCGTCCAGAGTGCCGGTTTCGGTGGTACGAATGGTTGAACCAATCAAAAAACGCTCTCCGGAGGACATGTCCTCAAAGAGTACGGTTCGGTAATCGGCTGGATGTATATCCTTTTTCATGTAGGAGGACTATACCAAATCAGACTCAGTAGAGCAATGGAGCCCACCAGCACCCTATTTGCCGTTCAAGGTGTCTATGTCTTTCTGGAAGGCAGCAGCCTTGTCCATCACACTGTCTGCGTACACCTGACCATAGGTAGCCCAACCACCTCCAGCATAGTATTTTGCAGCTGCCGTATGCTCTGCCTGAGCACTACCTCCTGCAGCTCCGACATCAGCAAGATACAGTCCTGTAGCGGTAATAGCATGGAGCGCATTCCATGGATCAGCGGCACTTATCCCAAGCGCGCTCTTAATTCTTGACTCATAGATTGCCCACGTTGAAGGAATGAATTGCGTTGGTCCCATGGCGCCACCATAGCCACCTGATTGTGGGCACGAAACAGCAGTCGTGGACCAGCTCCGACCAAGCGCATCCATGAGTCGGAGGAAGACCGCGGTATCACGTGGCGCTTTCATAACTCCGAGGAATGGTGTTCCGCTATTCTTACCTTTTCCGTCACCTGTCGTGAGGTCGGTCACGAGACATTGGCCCGTATTTTTCCCAAGATCTGACTCCTGCGAAAGTATGGCGAGGATGAGGGCTGGTCGTACCCCCGTAATACGAGACGCTATTTTCGCGTCATCAGAAGCTACCCCAAAGGGGATGGCTCCACCACCACCGGCGAGTCCGAAGAGCTCGGACCGAATTTGGGCAGCCGTTTTTTGTTTCGCTTGCACAATTTGTTGGTACTTACTTTCCTGCCCTTTTGTCTGCACGAGCAGTTGTTGTTTTTGTGATTGTTGATCAACAACCTTTTGTTTTGCTTGCAACTGGAGTGAGGCAAGTTGCTGTTGTGCTAAGCGTTTTTGTTCAAGGGCCTGCTTCTCTGACTCGGTCTGAAGTTTGTTACCGGTAATGGTTTCGTACGAAGTCCCGAGGGAGCGCTTCACAAACGTAAAGGAATCGAGGTCGCCGAGGAGACTTGAAAGATCACCAGTAGAAAAGGCGAGCTCAACTATAGAGAAGTTATCTATTTCGTCTGTTTTTCGAAGAATTTGTGCGAGTGCCTTTTTTTCTGCTGAGAGTTTGTCATTTAGATTCGTGATGGTTTTCTGATGAACGGTGATACTTGAATCGAGTTGACGGATAGCTACTTGGGTAGCTTGCACTTGGAGTTGTGCTTTTTTTATCTGGGCGTTTAGCGTTTGCACTTCCGTGGAGAGTGATTTTCCTTGTGCGGCAAGATTGTTTACCACTGCTTGATTATCGGCAATTTCTTTTTCAAGCGCTTGAAGTTCTCGTTGAAGCTCCGCTCGGCGTTCGTCGGTAAGGGTCTGTGCATAGAGTACCTGTGGCACAATTGCTCCCGCAAGAAGCGTGAGGAACAAAAAGCCCACCACAAAAGGTGCTGCCGAGAACCGAAAACGCATAGTAGTCACAGTATAGCAGACGGCAAAGGCCGGGATTCTTACGAATCCCGGCCTTTGATCTCAACAAAAACGTATTCCGACTATAGTAAGAAACGTCGAAGACGTAGCAAATACGAGGCATGGGGAAATTGCCGAAGTAGGCGTACTGCCAGTACGACGGGTGAGGCAACGGGCCCCATAACAAAGTAGATGCTACGTATTAGACGTTTTCTTCTGTCTCGCCTTCGGTCTTGCCCTTCTTCTCTACCTCAATAGCATCCATATCAAGGGTCGCTACCGGCTCCTCGCTCTCAACCTCAACCGCCTGAGTAAGCGCAACCACTTCGGTAGCTTCTGCAAGCACGGTTACACCCGCCGGAATCTTGAGGTCCGAAACGTGAATCTGATCTCCTTCTTCAACAAGTGATGAGAGGTCTACTTCAATCTCGTGCGGAAGGTTCGCTGCATCTGCTTCAATAGAAAGTTCGTGCATGACCTTTACAAGGCTTGCGCCTGTCTTAACCGCTGGAGCTTCACCCACAAATACGAGCGGTACTTCCACTTCAACCTTTGCACCCTTTTCAATTGCATAGAGGTCAGCGTGACGTGGTGTGCTCGTGACCGGGTCAACATCAACGTCGTGAATAAGCACCTGGAGCGACTTCCCAAGACCGGTCAGTTCAAGAACGGATGATTCACCCGCATCGCGAAGAATCTTCTTAAAGTGTGCGAGTGGGAGCGAGATGGAAACAGTCTCCTGTTTTGGTCCGTATACAACAGCAGGAATGAGGCCCTCTTCTTTCAGAGCGGCGTGAGCTGATTTCCCGGTTACGGTGCGAGGTGTGGCGTGTAGCGTCAACATATAGGTATTGGTTACAGGCGAGTATGCCCTATGAAATAACTTTTCGCAACCTTGTCTTATCTTGAGGCTGATTAAAAATGCCCAGATGCTAGGCGCTCTGAAATAGTTCGGGAAACTGTTTCAGGGAATTTAGCGAAAAGCCGAGCTGTACTCATTGGTACAGTGAGGCCTTGAGCGAGGTGAGCAACAACGCAGATGGGCAGTTAAATCTGGCTCAATTAGTCGAGAGCTTCTGATGCTTGTTTAAGACGCCCAACAAAGAGCTCTCGTGCCTTCTCAAGGTTTTCATTTTTACCTGCCCATACTTCAAGTGCTTCCTCTTGGAACGCTCGAGCAAAGGAATAAGTAAGAGGCCACGGGGCTCCGCGTTCTTTCGCGAGTTTTGTGATCGCCGCAAGATTCTGGATTGCCTGATCTGGTGTCTGACCACCAGAAAGAAACACGATGCCGGCAGTCTTTGCTGGCACGAGCGCCATGAGTGCAGACACTGTTTCTTCAGCCACTTCCTCAGGTGTGTCTGTTTTCCCACTTTCACTTCCCGACAACACCATAGAGGTCTTGAGGATGAGTCCGGGCATATCAATGGCATGGTCCTGCATAGCGTCAAAGACGGTGGTGAGGGTGGCCTCAAGTACCTGGCGCGCTCGAACGCGACTGTGACTTCCCTGATAGAGCACCTCCGGTTCAATAATCGGAACCATTTTTACCTCCTGCACATCACGTGCGTAGGTTGCCAGTCGCTTACTGTTTTCAACAAGAGCTTGCGCTGAAGGCAATCGGTCACCATCAATGCGTACTACCATGCGCCACTTTGTAAAACCGGTGTGGTAGGTGTCGTGAAAACCAGCAAGCCTATCGCAAAGTCCAAGCACCCCCTTGGTAATCACTTCGTCAGGACTCTCCGGAAAGGGCTCAGTGCCTTCGTCCACTTTTATTCCGGGAATAATCCCCCGATCTGAGAGTGACTTGGTGAAGAGTTTCTTGTCACTTCCCTTTTGTGAAAGGGTCTCGCTATAGAGAATTACTCCCGACAAATAGGACTCAATACCGGGTGCAGACAGAAATAAGTCGCGAAACTGGCGACGATATTCTTCCGTGCCCTCGATACCATATTCAGCAAGACGTTTATCAGCCGTCGTCGTACTCTCGTCTGCAGCGAGAATCCCCTTTCCGTGGGCCATGAGTGAATGGGCGATATCTGAAAGGTCAGTCATGAGAAAAAGTGTAGCACGAGCGAAATGGAGGCCGTGGTATATTTTCTTCATGTCACACATCGATTTTCTCGCCGTCGGCGACATTGTTACTGAGCCGTTTATTCGCCTACAAGAGGCGAGCGTACACACCGACCCAAAAACTGGGAGTCAGGAATTGTGTATGCGTTTTGGCGATAAAATCCCCTATGAGTTTGCCGAGCTTGCCGTTGCAGTTGGAAATGCTTCTAACGCGGCCGTTGCAGCAAGTCGTCTCGGCCTTACGTCTGCACTTCGCGCCTATGTGGGTAACGACGAATACGGCCCACAGTGTATTAATCGTCTCACTGAAGAAAAAGTGCTCACCGACTACATGGTGACTGAGGAGGGTAAGAAAACGAACTATCACTACGTACTGTGGTACGAGAACGACCGCACCATTCTCGTAAAGCACGAAGACTTCTCCTACAGCATTCCCGAGATGAACGAAGAACCGAAGTGGATATATCTTTCATCACTCGGCGAACAATCACTTGCGTACCACCAGGCGTGGGCTACGTGGCTTAGCCAACATCCTGAAACAAAGCTCGCCTTCCAGCCCGGAACCTTTCAGATGAAACTAGGTATTGATGCACTCAAAGGACTCTATGAGCGCAGCGAAGTATTTGTGTGTAACCGCGAGGAGGCGAGACGTATCCTGAAGACGGAGGAAAACGATATTGCTGTTCTTTTGAAAAGCCTTCGCGCGCTTGGCCCCTCAATTGCCATCATCACCGACAACACCGACGGGGCAACGGCGAGTAACGGCGAACACACCTACCACGTACCCATGTATCCTGACCAACCAAAGGCGTATGAGCGCACCGGCGCAGGCGATGCTTTCGCTTCTACGTTTACGAGTGCACTTGCGCTTGGTAAGAGTTTTGAAGAGGCTCTTCTCTGGGCACCCATAAACTCCATGGCGGTGGTACAGCAAGTCGGCGCACAAAAAGGACTTCTCTCTCGAGAAGCCTTGGAACAATTCCTGAAAGACGCTCCGGAGAGCTACAAACTAGAATCGATTGTGTAGGTATCGGCTGACGCGAATGCTTTAAAGGGAACGTCGTTTGCGACGTGCAAGATAATGAGTGCAGCACATGCTCCCACGAGTGTGGTAATGAGAATACCGAGGTAGGAGTTAATGGCTATGTTTCTCGTGCGCAGGTTTCCTTGCATGGGTGAAGTCTCGTGTTGCATGTAGTATAGCAGGCGCTGAAAGGCCGTAATGCTCTATCAACTCGTCTGGCTCACCGGACTGGCCGAACTGGTCTCTAATCCCTAGCCGGAGAAGTGGCACCGGGTAAAGTTCTGAAAGATACTCAGCCACCGCACTTCCCATACCGCCAGCCACTTGGTGTTCTTCAACTGTCACCACACGCCCGGTACGTTTTGCGACCGTAAGTAGCGTTGCTTCATCTAGGGGCTTTATGGTGTGGAGATTGACCACAATAGAACCAATGCCATCTGATTCAAGTCCACGCGCAGCAAGAAGCGCCTGATAGACCAAGGAACCAGTCGCAATGAGGGTGATCAACGGCTTCTCTGATTCCCAGAGAACCTGTGCCTTCCCTATTTCAAATGGAGTCTCGGACGTCGTGAAGAGTGCCGTACTCGCTCTCCCAAACCTAATATAGGTAGGGTCCGGGGTGAGCGCTGCGGCAGCGACTGCCTTCCTCGCCTCTTCCGCGTCCGCTGGGTTAATGACCACCATATTCGGCAACATACGCATGAGTCCGATGTCTTCAAGCATCTGGTGAGTTGCACCGTCAGGACCCACCGAAACACCGGCGTGCATACCACCAATCTTCACGGGCTGCTCGTTAAGCGCGATAGTGGTCCGAATTTGCTCATAATTTCTTCCAGGAGAAAACGCAGCATACGACGCAATGAAAGGAATCTTCCCGACCGCTGCAAAGCCGGCGGCAGTAGACGCCATGTTCTGCTCCGCGATACCCATTTGTACAAATCGATCCGGGAATTCTTTTTGGAACCACTCGGCACGCGTACTTTCAGAAAGGTCGGCGCACAGCACAAGGACATTTTTATTTACCTTCCCTGCCTCAACGGTACCGAGACCAAAACCGTCACGCGTTGGCTTCTTCTCGATGTCTTTCTCAAAGAGATTCTCTTTTAGTTTTGCGTCGGGCCTAATCATACTTAGGAATATTCGTGTGGCACTTTTCCACCCATGCTACGGATTTCTTTGAGGAATCTCTTCCCTTCCTCTTTGGTTGGTGGCTTACCGTGCCAGTGATAGTCAAACTCAATATCAGGCACACCCTTGCCTGCAATCGTATGTGCAATGATGACGGTCGGTCTTTCATAAATTGCTTTTGCCTCGTCCACTGCTTCAATGAATTGACGCAGGTTGTGACCGTCCACTTCAAGTACATGCCAATTAAAGGCTTCGTACTTTGCACGGAGTGAGTCCAGTGGCATCACGTCTTCCGTCATGCCGTCTATTTGAATATTGTTACGGTCAATAATGGCCGTGAGATTGTGGAGCTTATTTTTCCCTGCCCACATGACTGCTTCCCACACCATACCCTCATCCTGTTCTCCGTCTCCCATAACCACATAGACGCGGTTACTTTTCTTATTCATGCGAAAGGCGTATGCCATGCCGTTTCCTTGGGATAGACCTTCACCAAGCGGGCCTGAGGTGGTTTCCATACCGGGAAGTTTCAGGCGCTCCGGATGACCTTGGAGACGCGTACCAAATTTCCTGAGTGTGAGACATTCTTCAACCGGGAAATAACCTGCGTGTGCCATGGTGGCGTAGCGCACGGGCGCAATATGTCCATTACTTAAAATGAGTCGGTCGCGTTCTTCCCACTCCGGATTTTCAGGGTCGTGTTTCAGTACATGGAAGTAGAGCGCCGTAAAAACGTCCGTCATATCAAGCGGACCTGCCGTATGGCCGGAACCAGCAGACACCAGCATGTTGATGATGGTTTCTCGAATCGCCTCTGCTTTCTCTTCTAACTTTTGTACTTCGCTATCCGTGAGCGCCATACAAAAAGTATAACGCACTGCTACTCATACAGGCCGTGTGTCTCGGTAAGTGACATAAACTGATCGTAGGCGTATTTAAAATCTCCTGCCTTCCACAAGGCTGAGCCCACAACAAGACGCGAGACGCCCGCCCGAAGGAGCAGTACCGCTGATTCACTATTTACTCCCCCATCCACTTGAATCGGTACCTCGGGGTGTCGCGCACGAAAAACTGCAATTCGATTCAACACTTCAGTTGCAAACGGTTGCCCCTGCTTTCCAATATTTTTAATTCCCATAAACTGCACGTAATCAATGTCGCCGAGATATGGTTCAAGGCGTGCAAAGTCTGTCGCGATGTTCACTGCAAGACCAAACGAAAGGAGTCCTGGAGTGAAGCCTTTTGTGTGTCCATGCTTCACTTTGAGGTTGGTCAAGATGAGTGGGAGGTAGTTTGTACTCTCCACATGAAGCAATACTCGTGTGGCACCGAGCCCTATCCACGCGCTCGCCATCTGCTCGGGCTCCTCTACCATCAGGTCAACCTCTACATGAAGGTTTTGTATCTCTGGAAGAGTTCCGAGGTTGGTTGGATCGGTACCGCGCTCAAGGTAGGGCCAGGTAGCTGGCCCAGCAAACTTCCCATCAACAACATCTATTTGTGCTTCCGTTGTTACCCCGCTCAGCTGGGCAAGTTTCTCAAGGAGGTCTTCACGAGAGGCCGGTAGAATTGCTGGGATAATGACTGCCATACTTCTAGTATAGGCTGATGCGAGGCTTCACGAGGTAGTGTGGGTGCGTATTAAAACTTCCCGAGCCGACGTATATGACGCTCATCTCCGCTAAAGGGAGTCTCAAGAAAAATCCGTACCGCTTCATTTGCATCCTCAGGAGAAACAAATCGCGCACCAATAGAAAGGAGGTTTGCATTGTTATGGCGGCGAGCAAGGCGTACTGGGTCAAATCCGTCCTCGGAGTGACCACCCTCGGCATCTAACGCACTCATCGCAGACATCTTTCCGTAAAACACCGCGGCTCGCACTCCATGAATACGATTCGCGCACATCGCTTCTCCTTGCCCGCTTCCGGCTAGAACGATGCCAACGGCGTTCGGTTCGTCGGCGAGACGGTTTGCAAGCGGAGTCACATAGTCTGGGTAGTCGTCTACCGGATTAAGTTCGTCAGGACCCAGGTCACTCACCTGATACCCAAGTAGGTTAAGCTGCTCAAAAAGAACCTTTTTGAGGCGAAACCCTGCGTGATCACCGGCGAGATATACGTTCATGAGTTGTATGACTACCTAGTGATATCAGTGTATACAATTTTTGAAGTCCCTGCGATGGCTTTAGCGAGATTATTGAAATCAGAGCCTCGTGTCATGGGCAGTTTCTTCCACATATGGAATTGCTATACGTTCCCTGCTTTAATCACATGCTCCACAAGCGTGTGGGTATAGCCTGCTTCGTTGTCGTACCACGCAAGCACTTTCACGAGATTCCCATCTACGACACGTGTCATACCAAGATCCGCAATAGAGGCAAAGTGCTCTCCTATGATGTCGCTTGAAACCAACTCCTCAGTTGTGACGGAGAAAATGCCTTTCCATCGCGGATCTTTTGATGCGGATGTGAGTGCCTGATTTACTTCTTCTACCGTTGTCGGACGCTTTGCAATAAACGTAATATCCGCAATGGAACCGGCTGGCACCGGAACGCGAAGTGAGATGCCATCAAATCTTCCGGCGAGGCTTGGGTATGCTTTTGTGACGGCAATCGCGGCACCAGTTGACGTTGGCACAATGTTTTGCGCAGCGGCACGTCCTTCCTTCATATCTTTCTTAGAGGGTCCGTCCACGATGGACTGACTTGCCGTGTAGGCGTGCGTCGTTGAGAGTACTGCTTTTTCAATACCAATGGCAGTATCAAGAATCGCAATTACCGGACTCGCGGAGTTCGTCGTACACGAAGCATTACTCGTAATAGCGCAGGTACCCATTTTACTTTCATCAAGTCCCATAAGAATGGTGGCACCGAGCGGAGAATCTTCTTTCACTGGTCCGGTGATGACCACGCGACGAGCTCCAGCCATAACGTGCGCATTCGCTTTTTCATAATCGGTAAAAAGTCCCGTTGATTCAATCACCACATCTATCTCATGTTCTTTCCATGGAAGTGCGCTCGGATCTTTCTCAGAAAGAAACGCGACCGGTTTACCATTCACCATGAGTTTGCCGTCTACCGCTTCCACCTCAAACGGCGCGTGTCCATACACCGTGTCGTGCTTCAACAGGTACGCAAGGTCTTCAAGCGAGCCGAGGTCATTCACCGCAACGAGTTCCAGTTCGGGGCGTTCATATGCCTGACGCACAAAGGCTCGTCCTATTCTCCCGAATCCATTAATGGCGACGCGTAGTGGTTTCATCCCGAGTGTAACTAGGTGACTAAAAAGGTATAGCGTCATTGTAGCAGACCAGTATGTAGGCTTGCTTTGAAGATTCTTGATTATGGCGCACCTAGATATATAGGCGCAAACGGCATGGTTTGTGGGTCTGAAAGGCCTCCAGGACTTGGCACAGGGAACGTGCTTGAGGCGAGCTGTAACCGTACTCCCGTTCCCGCTCGAATAAGCGACGTTTGTGTTTCACTCCTATATACAGTTGTTCCTACTACCTGAGCAGGTCCGTGCGCACCCTCCTCAGACAACTCTTTCGCTGTCTTACGTGAAGAAGTAATGAATTCTTCTAAGAAACTCGCGATACGTGCGTCACCCGGATAGAGGTGGAGCGTGTACGATTCATTTCCCCTGGTATGTAGTTCGTTCGATGTTTGTCTCAGACCTTCATTTGAGGAGTGCACAAATGCAGGAAGCGGCGCCGACAATTCTTCTATATACGTGTCCGGAACACCTATGAGCGCAGTGGTTTGAGGTGAGTTATGCGAGAGTGATTCAACGACACGTTCACGTGAGGTGGAGGACGGGAGGACGATGTGCCTACCTCCTGAGAGAAGCAGTGTGCTTGAGGTTGTTGCGTAGGTTAGACCGGTTGCGTTTGTGGTAAGTATCGAACGCGCACGAGAATCAAGAGCATATTTTGTAATCACTCCTTTCGTAAGCGTATCGGTCGTTGTTCCGGCAAGCGACGAGTCCTGGGGGCGGCTCGTATAATATGCTTGGCTCGTTTCGTGAATATTACTTGTAGAAAGTCCGAGCGTTGAGAGCCTGGCCGTTGTTGTTTTTGACGCCGTGTCTTCAGTAACGAATTGCTCGCTCTCTACCAGTGAAGCTACCCATACCGTGGTCTTGGTGTTCGCAATAGTGTTTGTTTCCTTCTTCAAGGTCCGTGGAAGTGTGGTACTGAGACGTCGTTCTGACTCATCAGGTGTGCTTGTACGACAGGCAATCACATCAGGGTCTTTTATTTCGCCGTCAGTCACACAGGTTATACGGTCAAGATTTCCTGGAAAAAGGATCGTGGACGCCCCTACTGCTGAATCGCTTGTGTGAGCTGAAGCAGCTACAAACAAGGTGCGTGCAGAACTACCGTTATAAAAAGTTGAATTCACGGTTCTTGGAACTGGATGGGTTTGGACTCCCGTCGGGGTTTCAAGAGTCTCAACTGCAAGGAGCACGCTTGCCGTGGAGCGAATACCGAACGCAACCGCCAGGTCGTTCGTGGCATTTCCAAAAAAACCGGCAATGGTGTGATAAGTGGCAAGCGCAAGCGTGGGGCCATAGGCAGGATGGATACTCGGCGAGAGCTCTGCTTCTACTGCGTAGTCGTACGGCGTAGCGATGAGCGTTGTTGCTAGTTTTCCCGGAACGATCGGAAGCGAGGTGAGTATGATACCGGCACCGGCATATAGAGAGTCTCCAAGGAGGTAGAGAGCGGTGCTGGTGTGCTCCATCGGATAGGTATTTTCAGCTTCAAGGGCGGTAAGTGCGGCCGCAAAGCGAATTCCTATATTTGGAATAAAGGCCGTATTACCAAGGTATATGGAAAGCATGAGTACAAAAACGCTTAAGGTGAGGGCTTGGGTACGGGCCAGCCACGTATGAGCAACTCCTGAAATGTAGGCACTACGTAGTTTCTCCGGCTCGGTCCAGTAATTCGGGAACGAGGAAACTGGTTGTAGTTGTGGAAGTGCGACAGCCACGGACGGCGTATGTGTCCGAGCTACCCGGTACTCTTCTACACGAGATTCTGAAAGTTTTCCGTAGAGTTGCCTTCGGTATTCAAACTGAGAGTTCACAAATGTGTCCAACGAATCCTTGCTCACCACCCATGTTCTTCCGATGTGAGAACCAAGTATCTTCCCCGAACGCAAAAGTCGACTGATGTAGTCGACACTATAACCCGACGAAAGAGACGCTTCCTTTATGAGAATGTAATTAGGATTAAGGAGCTGGTCCATGCAGTTGAAGCGGAATAACTATATTCTATTTGATTTTTTTATAATTCATAGCCCTCTCTGTGTATAAGGATGTAGTGGAATAAATATCTATCATCTCAAAGCATTTCCGGCTTCTAGAAACATTCATACTAACCACGTGAGGGCACGAGACATTAGAAACCTTACCCTGGAAACAAAGTTTGACGCTTCGTGGGAAACTTTTCCTGCATGAGACCAAGATCTCATACTGAAGAATCAGAGAATTAGCTACTCAGCCACTCCTGACCTTCACGTCTACCAAAAAAGTAGAGGTGGTTGGCTGTCGTACTTTGTGGTACGAGGCGTGTGGATGCATACCTTAGGCATCAGAGGCGATTTTTGAGCATTAAACACTCACTGCGGAAGTCTTTAGAGAAGGGGACTTCTTGATTTCAACACCTATGGGTAGGGCTGTGTGACACAGGAGTGGTGTAGTTCGAAAAATACTTGTTACTGCAGGCAGGATGCAGGACTATGATAAGCGACTCTATTAATCTCGTCTAAACGATATATACTTTATTTAAAGCATATCTCGTCTATACAAGGTGTGCTGAATTAGAAAATACAGACAATGGTTATCGTTTTCTTCGTACAACTCTCTGTGCTGGAAACAGGGCTTTTTTATGTCCGTGGCGACCTATTATGTGCTCAATATTAAATGCATTGTAGCCCCTATATGTTAGTTATTCCCTGTAACGCCATGACTGGAGCTCTAGTATCCACCAGATGAAGTTCCGCCGCCACTTGGAGAGCTCGGGGGAGACGTTTGCGGTGTAGAAGAGCCTGACTGAGACTCAGTTTGGACGATGAAGTAACCAAAGGGTGTATCGGTAGCCTGTAGTTGGCTGAATACCACCGTAAACTTGCCGAGGGGCTTGCTTGCAACGTACCAAGAGCCGATAACCAGGCCGCTCATGGTGAGGAAGACCTTACTTGATGGCAATACTTGAGGATTTGCGACCTCAACGGCGGTAGTCCATATTAGATATACCCACAGTGTGGAATCCTCTGTTTTGTTGAACGCTAACCGTGCGGGCGACCTGTTAGTTGCTGTTCTCTGGCTTTGTTCCTGTTTCTGTTTCTGTGGTCGCTCCAACGTTTAGAGGCGCCACCTCTATTAGTTTCTTTACAACAGGGTCATAAAGATAGGCTTTGCGTGCTGTTGCGTAGAGCAGAACTTTGTCGCCAATCTTCGCGTTTGCAAAGAAGGGTTGGTTTTTCAGATGTTCTGGATCACTAACCGTTGCCACCGTTGGCACCTCTCCTTGTGGAAGCACTATGAGCTTCCCTACTTCTGCTATAAGCGCTGTAGTCTCTTCGGCTGAATTAGTATCTGTATCTGATGATGCACGGGTGTAGAAATAATATGCCACTCCTGTTACAAGGATTAGAAGCGTAGCGAGTCCTAAAATGAGATATCTTTGAGTCCTGTTTCTCATGATTTAAATTGTACTAGGTAATTTTATCATAGACGGCGTGAGTCGACTTCTTCATACATCATGCGGGAAACTTCTGCAACAAATCCCGCAAGCTGGTCCCAATCATGTCCACGACTCATTACACAGAGCAGGTAGGGGTTCCCAGGGTAATAGACTATCCCACAGTCATGGAACTGTTTGGTGTCGTCAGAAAAACCTCTCGTACCAAATTTATGCGCTACCTGCACTCCAGCAGGAACTCCATTGACTAGTCCTTTGTCTACGTCAACTTTTGTGAGCAGTGTAAGCACTTTTTCAGATGACTCTGGATTCAGATATGAAATATTGTAGAGAAGCAAAAAAAGAGATGCGTACCCTCGCACGCTAACACTCTCGTCTCCGTAGCCACCACCTCTTGCGACGCCGAGTTCCTGAAAAGTTTGGTCAAATATCTCCGATCCATGTTCAACCTTATCTATGAAAGAAATGAGTATTTCAGCAGCACGATTATCGGAGTACACAAGCGTGTGAAAAATTAGTGTTTCGAGAGAATATGATTTTCCAACCTCTAGGTTTTTCGATGGAGAAAAGGGTTGTGGTGCGACTCCTTCCGGTGGAATAGTGTATACGACAGAGTGTGTGAGAAGACCTGGTTTCTCTTCGTTGATTTTTATATACATAATGGCGAGCGGAAGTTTAAGGAGACTTGCAGGAGCAAACACCTCGTACTCATTAACACCGAAGGTAGGGCCGTGCTCAAGATCACGGAAGTATACTGAGGCGTTAGTAATTGTGCCATCTGCCTTACTCTTTTCAACGTAGTCAACCATGTTGAGTCGAGTCTTTGTGTATCCTGTTTTTTTAATTACGTCTGAACCGCCGCACGCAATTGTCTTGTTAACTAACGAATAGTCCTTTTCACAGGAAATTCTTTGTATCTTTGAGAGTATCGGCCAATCAAGGCTCCATCCGATAAAAATCAGGACGAGTGCGGTGATGCAGAGTGTGATTACCTTGTATTTGTTCATGGTGTTACGGCGCGGTGTCCGCTACCGACTCCGGTGCTGGTTCGGGAGTAGATACCGGTTCCGGTGTAGGTTCAGGAGCCGGTGGAGCCGGATCTGGCCCAATAGTCGTTTCCGTGGATGGTGCTGGCGGCGTCTCTGCTACTACGGGGCCTATAGACGGCTCCTCTATTGCTGTTGGTATGGTTGGCTCTACAGGTCTCGGTTCGGGCACACTTTCTGGCGGAAGCGGAGGCGCCGCCTCTGAAGTGTCTTGAGTAACCTCTGGCGGAAGTGGCTCTATGTCACTCTGCCCCACCTCTTCGGATTCCACCGTCCTTGCGCCCTTTACCGCGATTGCCATCCAGTTAAATGTTGTATCCTGCTCTGCTGGTTTATCAAGCACTATCGTAAATCCAGACGTCGACGCGTGAGCGACAAGGAAGCGTGTGTGTGTGTCAAAGAGCGCCTGAATCGCAGCAGCACTTTGCGTATCGCCCTCCCCTGTCTGCGCAACCTGCGTAATGTTTATAATCGGCTTTTCAAGATACTCTTTCGCAAACGCGACGTGTACTTCGCGCGCGCCTTTCTTTACGAGCGCAAATCCTGCTGTATCGGTCGTAAAGTACGGGTGACCAAAGAACTCAACATCATTCATGAATGAGAGTACCTCCGTATTTGAGCCAATACGATCAACAGTGAGCGCACCTTGCATGGTGAGCATACCACCCATAGAGAGACCTTCGGGCGCATTAAGTAATTCGCCAAATGTTGGTGCACTTTCCAGTGCAAGCATGCGCGAAGAGAGGTCGGTCGTACTTGCAACAAGAAGCGCAAGGAGGGGTGAATCAATTTCTCCAGCAATCACCTTCAGGGCTCGGAGTTCGCTCGTCGAAGCCACGCCACCTATAGAGACGTCGCCGGAAACACTTAGTGAGTTTGTCGTAATAGACTCCTCAAGACTACCCAGCATACTCACCGAGGTAGAAGCGAGACCAGTAAAGACCTCTTCAAGCTGGGTAAATCTGCCGGCCGTTATTTCAAGTCCTTTAATACTCTGTGCTTCAATGTTCGCGGCGGTAAGAGTACCAGCAAAGAATGCGTTACCAGCGCTGTCAAAGACTATAGGCGAACCGGTGTCAGTCGACGTTGCCGTGCCCCCGATGTAGATTTTTCCGTCTTCATTAACGCTTATGAGGCGATTTGTCTCCACCGTGTCAGCGACGACGCGTGGTGTGATTACCTCAAGTCCTGCAACAACGCGGTCGGTGAAGATTTCCGAAATATCACTTTCCGCAATCACACTTGCATCATTCATGAGTCGCTCAAGCAAGCGTCGAGCATCCATGGTAACTGGCACCACAGTACCATCTGTGCCCTCCGTAATCGTAAGCACCGAGCGCGAGCCGTTTGAGAAGGTGTTGTTAACAAACATCATGACCGCGCCAATTTCTACCTTGTCATGTCCAAAGAGTGCCTGCCCTATGACGCGTCCTGCCTTGGTCGCCTTCATTGCAACTCCAGGGACTGACGATGGTGTGAGATAGTCCCCTGCCTCAATCGGTCCGTTTTCAGTGGAGACGTTCACGGGAATACGGCCAGCGAGGGCAAGTGGGTATGGCGTCCGTTCCACAAGATTGCCCGCTTCTTCATCCGTGAGCTTGCGCACACCTCCCGTCGGTGTCGGGACGTCTCCGAGCACCATCCCTGGCGCAGTCGAAACAACACCAAGCACGTGTTCATCGTATGCGCCAGAACTTTTTTTAATACCCGCCGGATATGATGGGTCGAGACTCACGACATCACCCGGCTGGAGTGGCTCACTGGCATAGTAGTACTCTGCGAGGTCAGCGCCTGTTGTAACAGGCGACCAATACCCGAGAACACCAAGTCGGAACGTAACCGTACCACCGTCAACAAGCTCGTCGATAGAGTAATCGAAGATTTGATTAGCGTCCAAATCAACAATCACAACACCTCCGTCGTCGAGAAACGGAGCTGCCGTCTGGTCGTTGTCTTCTATCATGCCGATGATGTTATCTGCGCTTTGAGCGGTACCATTTGGCATCACGTGCGCCTGCCATGCGTCACCGGTTGTCTGGGCAGTAAAGACGAGGTCGTACCCGAGCAGAACTTCTGTTGCGTCGGCTGCTGTTTGTGATGTTACATCCACATCCGCGGAAGCTTGATCAGCTGTGTTCCCTGTGTCGTTCAGCACGTTAGTATACGCAGCGCTCGTAAACTTACTATAGGAGCTGGAACCACACGCCCACACACTTGATGCCTCATTCCACTTCAAGACCTCGTTGTTCGCACAACCCTGAAGTAACCCGATACCACCAGTTCCCGCTTCAAGTCCCGAGCCAGTTGAAGTGTTGCCGGCACCATCACCGGAAGTGAGATCAGTATCATCGATAAGTGTTCCTGTTTTAGCATCAAGGAGCGCAAGCTCTGCACCTGAAATCGTCGTCGCACCAGTCACGATACTACTTGCGAGGGTTAGGACTCCTGCTGAATCAAAGGTTGAGGTTGCAGTACCGCCGAAATAGGCCGTGCGGAAGTTTGAGAAGAGAGTAGTTGATGCCGCGCCGTTGTATTCGGTGAGATCGAGTGCGACGTTCGCCTCGCCCGCGGGACTCGAGGTGATATCAAATCCACTCAAGAAGTCGATGGTCGTCGCAGCGCCATCAACAGTAGAGTCACTTTCTTGTATTGTCGAAACTCCAGCACCGGCCGATGTCGCGTCATCACCATCACAGAGTGCTGCGGAGCCAGTAATTTGAATGCAGGTTGAGGTTGCTGCAAGCACTAAACCACCGGTCGTGTTCGACCATTGAAGTACATGTCCGCCCACACCAGTACCATAGAGCGTAGAGGTAGCAATTGCTGAAGGGGTGCCTGCAGAGCTTGTGTTGTTCGCAAGGACGGAATTTGCGGCAATATTTGCAAGACCAATTGTTTGGCTTGTACCAAGAGTCGTGAGAGTACCAGTGAGGCCGTTGTTAATGGTTGCGGTTGAGGTGGCAACTCCATACACCCCTGCCCCACCGTTAGACACGAGGAGTTGTGAGGAAGATGGTTGGGAGGTGGTAGCAAGGCCGGTGTAGGTGATGGTGGAGTTGGTACCACCGAGAAGTGCACCGAGTGTACCTGCAGTCGTAAATGGTCCACTGACAGCAAGTGAAGAGGTGGCGACACTGTTCACGAGCGAGCCCGAGCCGAGGTAGAGGCTTCCGGCAGCAAGGCTGGTGAGGTAGGTGTTGCCCGAGTTCGTGAGCTGTGACGACGACGCATACGTCGCAAAGGTGGAGGAAGCGATGAGGGAGAAGGGTGAGGTTCCCTTCAGCCAGAGTGCGGTGCTGGTGGAATTAACGAGGGTGCCGTTGTAGAGGTCTGAAGTGAATGGGAAAGAACCACCGCCTCCGGTTGCTGAGAGCGTCGTACCATCAAAGGAAAGGTTTGAACCAATAACGAGAGAGTTGATGGGGCCAGAGCCATTTCCCACGAGAATGCCACCGAGTGGTGTGGTGGAGCCGGTACCACCCACGTTCACGGTGAGGGTTGAGGTGGCACCAAGGGTGTTGGTACCGGTGAAGTATGGAATCTGGTTAGCAGAGCCTGAGTACAGGGTGGTGGTACTGATAGAGAGTGAAGCGGCTCCTCCGTTTGAAAGCGTGACGAAGTTAGAACCTGAGAGTCCGAGACCAAAGGTTGGCGTGGTGGTTGAAACACCATACACCCCTGCCCCACCGTTAGACACGAGGAGTTGTGAGGAAGATGGTTGGGAGGTGGTACTGAGCCCGGTGTATGTGA
>ERZ1292625.144-Hain-H41-01um-R1-144-length-117605-cov-52_pt1 | contig 117605 bp, 113 predicted proteins | sample MGYA00564400_ERZ1292625 | MGnify/ENA primary metagenome ERZ1292625 (study PRJEB36523, sample SAMEA6512639) | groundwater metagenome | collected 2019-01-08 | study: AquaDiva: Metagenomics assemblies of 32 groundwater samples
AGCTACTTCTTCAATCTTTATTTCTTCTCTTGGGTCTGTCGGCATCGGGACGACGTTGCCGGGGGCGAAGTTGGATGTTCAAGGTGGTTCTGGCGTTGCTTTGGTAGCGAGAGGTGGAGATCTGGGTTCAGGAACAACAATTTTTACAGTACAGAATAATAGCGGCACTGGTATGTTAAATGTGAGAGGGGATGGCGGCACAGGAATTTATACTGGTTTGGGAATTGGCTCAACATATTCTGGCACTCAATCTCCGTCAAATGGGTTAATAGTACAAGGCAACGTCGGCATCGGGACGACGAATCCGGCTTTGCAATTAACGTTAAGCGGTGCTACGGGCACTCGTAAAATTATTGGATTTTACGAAGGGGCTGTTTTTAGGGGAGCTATGGGAACTGCGGCAAGTACGAATGACTTATTAACTGGGAGTGGGGCAGATGACTTAACAATAACATCTCAACAGAAAATTTTGCTAGGACAGATAAATGGGACAGCGGCGATGACAATAAGTAACGGCAACGTCGGCATCGGGACGACGACACCATGGGCTCGGTTGTCAGCGGATACCTCAAGTCTCGGAGCAGGTGTTCCTTCGTTTGTTGTGGGTTCCTCCACACGCACGGACTTGGTAGTTTTACAGAGCGGCAACGTCGGGATTGGTGCTTCAAGTCCAACCGCCAAATTAACAATCCAGGGTGGAGAGTTGCAAGTAAAAAGTGAATATAATAACCAAGGAGGTATAGCCAGATTAATCCGCTACGATGACACACCGGGAGCGAATGATATGTTAGGGGCAATTTATTTTAGCGATACATCTGATAATACAAGTAATGTTGATTTTGCAAGTATTGGAGCTTATGTAGACGGTACAGTAAGTGGTGCCGGTGATTTGCCAAGTCGTTTGAGTTTCTTCACTACCCAGGATGAATCTTCAACCGGTGTTGAGCGTTTAACAATTAAAAATTCTGGCAACGTCGGCATCGGGACGACGACACCATGGAGAACCTTCTCATTAAGTGGTACTGCCGCAATGCCTGGTTTGGTTAACGATTCCACCGGCTACTATGTTTGTCTAAATACCACCAGCGGACAGATGGCGACCTCAACTACTGCTTGTGGAGGTTCTTCACTTCGATTCAAACAAAATATAAATCCTCTCAATTATGGTCTGGCGGAAATTGAACAATTACAACCGGTTTCTTTTGATTGGCGACAAGAATTTATGCCAAATAATACTCAGAAGCAGGTGGGTTTTATTGCGGAAGATATGGCAAAAATAATTCCAGAAATTGTAGGCTTTGATTCAGAGGGTAAAGCTTCCAATATTGATTATGGAAAGTTAGCTCCAATTTTGGTTAACGCCATTCAACAACAACAAAAGCAGATTGATGCGGTTAAATTAGCGCAAGATCTTTATGCTTCTTCTACGACAGAGTTTTTGCAAAATAGTGGTAATGGTGCGAATGTGACTATTACCGGTCGCATAAGTTCCAAATCCTCCAGCACTGGTGGTTCTGACATGGCTGAAATGTATAATTCAACAGATGCTCTGGAGCCAGGAGATGTGGTAGCTATCACTGACACTAGAAACTTTGTCAAAATTGCCCAAAAGGGTGAGCCGGTCTTGGGAATTGTTTCCACCGAACCTGGCGTTATTTTAGGATTGCAACCCGATGACAATTCTACTAAGGGTATTGTAAAAGATGTAAAAACTGATGGTGAGTCAGCTGTAGATCCACTCGTGGTTGATGAAAAAACAGTGGGTAAATATCCGATCGCTTTGGTTGGACGAGTGCCAGTTAAAATCTCTTTGGAAAATGGTTCTATTTATGCGGGAGACTACTTGACTCTTTCTTCAACCACTCCGGGTGTGGCAACTAAAGCGATTTCTTCCGGCAATACTATCGGTGTCGCTTTGGAAGATTATATTATAGCGTCATCAACAGATGCTACCTCAACTATTTTGGTTTTTGTCAGGGTCGGTTGGCAAAACATTATAGAAAATAATCAGATTGTTTTGGGTAGTGAAATCGGCATCGGAGAGACCGTTAATCCAAACACTTTGGCTACCACTTCTATGACTCTGGTCAGTGGCGGTATGCTTGTAAATCAAATTGCTGATGGCAACATTTTGCAACTCCAATCAAATGATCAAGACAAATTCTTGGTGGCTACTAGCGGTTCGGTCAGAATCTTGGCAGAAGCCACATCCGATACCGAAGATTTGTTTGTTGTGAGCAACGCCTCCTCAACAGTCTTGGTTATAAATGCTCGAGGCGATGTGAAGACCAAAGGTACGATCGTCTTTGAAAGCGATAGCGCGGCAGGCAGTATTGCAACCGATGCCACCACCGGATTGGCCGAGGTAAACTTTGGTTATCACTTGGGTAAAGGTAAACCGGTTATTCAGCTTACTCCTGAAGGAGATATCCCAGCTATCGCTCAAGTTACTTCTTGGAAAAAAGATAGTACAGGCAATTATACAGGTTTCTTTATAAAAACATTTGGTCTTTCGGGCCAGAGTGTTTCGGCTAATGTGCATTATGCAGTGTTTGGCAAACAAGACGGCTACACCACGAGTGGTAACGCGCTCCCAGTTTTGACAAATGTTTCTAGTGATCCGGTAGTAGCGGAGCCAACATCCTCAACCACACCTGAAGTAATTCCTGCCGACACCGCTTCATCAACACCAACAGTAATTGAAGAGCCGGTTGCCACTTCTACGCCAGAGATAATACCAGCACCTGAACCAGTTGTTGCACCAGTGCCAGAACCAGTTCTAGAACCAGTGGCAACAGCTCCAGTAGAAATAAGCACACAATAATAATTTTTAATTTAAAATGAAAAAAGATTTTGACAAATGGAATGAAATAAAAAAAGAAACTGAAAATTATCCAGATGTTTTTGGTATACACGAAAGGGAAATATGGTAGGTATCGTTTGGAATAAATCTAGGGGTTGAGATAGACGGAAAAAGTGAAAAGTATGAAAGACCAGCGGTAGTGATTAGGAAATTTAATCGTCAAATGGTTTGGGTAATTCCCATAACATCACAATCAAAGAATGAAAAATTTTATAATAAATTTATATTTGATGAAAAAATATATTTTAGTTGTATTACTCAAATAAGGACATTGAGTACCAAAAGATTTTTAAGAAAAATAGGTATGATGCAAGAAAATGATTTTAATAAAATAATAGATAAAGTGGGGAGTTTCTTAAAAAACGAAACCCCGCCAAATGACGGAGAATCTCGGAGGCCGAAGCCATAATCAAAGATAGTATAGCAAGTACAAAATAAATGTCAAGAAAAATATTTAAAAAAATAATAATAGCGATACCTATACTCATCATCACTTTTGTAATGGTTTTTAATTATGAACCGACTGAAATAAAAGCTTTGACAGTGACTGGCTCGCCAAGTGCTGGCGCTGGGGTGGGGGACAGTGGTACCAGTTGCAACAATGCCGACGGGGACTGGGCTAATCCAACTTTTGCCGCTAGTTCCAATAACTCATATACAGATTTTGGTGGAAACTTTTTTGACGCCAATGAAATTTCTGATGAACTGCAAGTCTCTAATCTTGGTTTAGCATTGCCAGCCGGTTCAACTATTGATGGGATTACAGTAGAAATTGAAAAATATGCCGGTGGGGGCGACTTGGCAGTAGATTATGATGTAAGACTGACAAAAACAGCTGGAGTGCAAATCGGTACCAATAAAACTGATACGGCGACTAATTGGGCGACTGCAGATCCAAACTCCTATGTCTCATATGGTGGAGCAACTGATAAATGGGGCACGACTTGGACTGAAGCTGAAGTAGAGACAACAGGTTTTGGTTTGGTTTTTTGTGGCAAATCAAACAACGATGCTAATGTGAATTTATATATTGATCATATTCAAATTACGGTCTACTACACACCAGCAATTTCAGTTGATCTGTCAGGGACGGTTTATCAAAGTAGCGGGGGTTCAAATATTGGGGCAAGTAAAACTATAACAGTTTACAAAAATGGTTCTACCTCTTTGGGTAGTGATACTACTGATATAAATGGAGCTTGGGCTTTGACCGGGCTCAATATTTCTTCGGGCGATATTATAAATGTATATATAGATGGAGATGCTACATATAAAGGGAATACAGTCTTTGTCTCTGACGGCAACAATCAAACTAATGTTGATATTTACGGTAGCACCTTGATTGTTCGCCACGATACGGGAAGCAACATAACAAATACAAATCTCTCTACTGCTAGAGTGGGGACTGACGCGAATGATATGGTCTATTCTGTTTCAGGTACAAATTTAACTGCTACTACTAGTGCTGAAATTCATGTTTGGACGGGGGACACATTTGCACCAGATGGTTTTATTAAAACTAATGGAGCTGTAAGCAATTTGCATATTGACGATAATGCTAGTGTATCTCTCTCAACGACCGACAATATTATAAATGGAAATATCACGATTAATACTGGAGCAACACTTACCATATCAGCAGATACCAAACTTGGCGGCAACTTAACCAACAACGGCACATTTACCCATAGCGCCAATACTTTGGAATTTATAAATAGCGCTACTCCATCTACTATTTTAAGCGCAACCGATATTTCGTTTAGCACTCTCAAATCAAGTGCGGCCGGTAAAATTATAAAATTCCAAAAACAAATCGCCGGCTCACCCAAGTTTACCATCACCGGACAATTTAATTTTCAAGGTCTTGCTGGTAATCCAATCAATATTAGTTCTGATACGTCAGGGACAGAGTGGCATATACATCTAAATTCAAGTCAAAGCAGTGTAAGTAACATCAGAGTCACTGATTCGGCTTGCGCCGTTGGTACCAATTCAATATCAGCAAATGCCTCCATCATTGATGGGGGTAATAATGGTAGTTGCTGGGGGATAATAAATGTGAATGCTCCGCCTGCTGTTGGCGAAAGTCCTGGAGGGGGAGGGGGGACATTGAAAACCGGAGGTGGTCGAGGAGGTCAACAACCATCTGGCGCGACAGCAGATGGTGGCGGAGATTTAGAAACGGGAGGCACTGTTGCCCCGCCGACAGTAATATCACCGTAGAAGAAATAGGACCAATAAGACCTATCAGTCCTATTTGACTTAACAAAATTTTTAAATTTTATGATAAAATATTAGTATATTAATATATATAACTACTATGAATGAAATTAGATTTAGTCAACCAGTTAGAGAAACTCCACCAGTAGAAAGTTCTTTGCCACAACCACCCAAAACTCCTTTTTTAAAAACTTTCTTTAAAATTGTCGGCTTGATTGTTGTTTTTGGTTTGATCATTTATGGAGCAATACTTGTAAAGGGCAATTTTTTGGATAACTCAATTGAGGCTAGAAGTTCTTCTTACAGCGCCGTGTTTCTCATAAACGGGCAAGTTTATTTTGGCAAAATGGTTAAAAATAATAATGAAGAAATAGTTTTAAATGATGTGTATTATCTTCAAGTAAACTCCGACAATCTTTCGGGAGGTCAGACAAATGCTCTAAACCAATCGACCTTTAATTTGGTCAAACTGGGCAATGAACTTCATGGCCCAACCGATGAACTCTTTGTCAATAAAACGCAGGTTATATTTTATGAATATTTGAAAGATGATAGCAAAGTAGTGCAGTCTATAAAAAACTATAAATAATACAGAAGGTGCCTTTCTGCAATTTACAATATATATAGAATAGGGGAATGAGAAATAGAGATTATAAAATTTTTGCTCCAGATAGTTATTATCACGTATTTAATCGTGGAAATGCCAAAATGAAAATTTTTCTAGACCAGGAAGATTACAGATTTTTTCTTTGGCGTTTAAAAGAAAACTTATTTCCTGAACAAGTTGAAAAAAACAGAAGGGCACCTTCTGCAAATCTCCCAAAAGAAAGATATGTTCGCAAACTTCTACCGCCCAATTCGTTCAGTTTGATATGCTATTGTCTTATGCCGAATCATTTTCATCTTTTAATTAGGCAAAATTCTAAAATAAAAATAAGCGAACTAATGCTTCGTGTTTGTGGTAGTTATGCAAAGTATTTTAATAAAAAATATGATCGTGTTGGGTCACTTTTTCAAGATCAATTCAAGGCTACTTTGGTAAACAAAAATAATTATTTGCTTTGGTTATCTGCGTATATACACGAAAATCCTCGAAAAGGAAAACTGGTAGATGAATTGGGGGATTGGGAATGGAGTAGTTACCTGGATTATACGAGTCAAAAGCAAGGTGGTTTCTGTGAAAAGGAAATAATACTGGATCAATTAAACTCTAATGGTTACAAGGCATTCGTTAATCAGAATTTTGGTAAAAAAAGAGCTATAGAATTAAATGCTTTTCTTTTAGATTTTGAATAGTACAGAAGGTGCCCTTCTGTATGGTGTTTTTATCCACTGTTTTTGCTTGATAAAAAACCTAGATTTGCCAAAATATAGTTAGATTTATCAGTAGGTTATTAGTTAATAATAGTCTTTTCAAAGCTCCTTATTTTAGGAAGAAAAAAGAATCCGGATCTTTTTGCAGGTTTGCCGTCCTCGCTAAGCGGGGCACAGGCGAACGGAAAGAGATGGAATGCTGTTTTTTCTTCTTTTAAAACAAGAGGGAATAGGAAGGACCCAAATAATATGGAACAAAATGTGGAGGCTCAAGTGAGCCAAAATAGTTCGGGTATGCCTGCGCATACAGGAAATGTGCTAGTCAAAAAACTGGGAGTTATTCTTTCGGTTTTTGTTTTTTTAATACCGGTGTTTTTTATGCCGGTAGCAGGAATTAGTTTGTATGTGGCTAAAATAACTCTCCTCGCAACGGGGCTGGTAGCCATGTTTTCAGTTTTTCTCTCCTCGGTCCTTTCAACCGGAGTGATTGAAATGCCTAAAGTTAAGTACCTTATACCCCTCAGTCTTTTTGCGGTAATAGCGCTAATATCATCAATACTCTCTGGGACGATTGAGTCCTCAATTGCAGGGGACATCTTTGATCCGGGTACTTCAGGTTTTATTTTGATGTTGGTTTTTTCGCTATTTCTGACGGTAGTGTCAGTTAGAAATATTGGTACGGTCGGCAAGGTGATGACGGCTTTTATTTATTCCACTATCGCTTTGGCGGTTTACACATTGTTAGGAACATTTGGCTCATCACTGTTGCCAGAAGCTCTCGCTTCAAGAATGCCCATTTTCCTTTCCGGAGGTCTCATTGATACGGCTATAATATTTGGTGCGGCTGTCATACTCTCTCTTTGCGCTCTCAACATGACTGAAATATCCAAAAGAATGAGATACATTCTTTTGACTTTGATCGCTTTTTCTCTACTGTTTATTGGCGCTGCCAATTTTTTGCCCGTAGTCGTGATGCTTGGCGTAGTTTCTCTAGTTTTCTTTGTCTATATTTTGTCATGGTCATTTGGCAGTCGCAGTGGATCGGGGGATGACTATATGCAAAATGCTTCAAATGGTGAAGGCGTTTATCAAGAAAATCCTGAGACCCACCAGAAAAAGATTTCTCTTTCATCGCTCGTGGTGCTCATTGCCATGGTGGTCCTTATCTTGGGCGGTTCAAGTATTGGTGGTTATCTTTCAAGAGTAATGAAAGTGCAATCAACCGAAATCAGACCAAATTTTGAAACTACAATGAATTTGGCGATGAGCTCGTGGAAGCAAAATTTTGCTCTTGGTATCGGTCCAAATCGTTTTGCTTCATTCTGGGCTTCACACAAGCCGGTAGAAATTAATCAGACTCAATTTTGGAATTCAGATTTTTATACCGGCTCCGGTTTTGTACCGACTCTCGCTATCACTACCGGACTTCTCGGTTTACTCTCTTTGCTCGCATTTATCGTGATGTATATGATGAGTGGTATAAAAGCCATTTTCGCTCAAGCCAATGCGGGGCGTTCTAGATATCTTGCCACGGCTTCTTTCCTAGTTTCTCTTTATTTGTGGGTAATGCTTATTCTTTATACACCAAGCATTGCCGTCCTTGTCTTGGCTTTTGTTTTCACCGGTCTATTTACTGTCACCCTAGTTCCTCAGGGGATTGTTGGTCTTTGGAGAATAAATATATTCTCAAATCCTAAAACTAATTTTCTTTCTGTTTTGACTACTGTGATTTTGCTTATAATGTCTGTGGCTGGCGGTTACTTTGTTTGGGAGAGAGCGGCCGCATCATATGTTTTCCAAAATGGCGTCTTGGAATATCAAAAGACGGGTAATGCGGTTCTCGTCAAAGAATCAATAGTCAAATCCATCAATTTAGTTTCCAGAGATGTTTATTGGCGTGGCTTGGCTGAAATTTCTATGACTGATCTTGGTGTAGTTTTGGGAAAAATAACAAATCAAAATCAAATCACAGATACCGTCAGGACCGAAGCCCAGACTTTGATGGCCAATGCAGTTGAATCAGCTAAAAAAGCAGTAGAAATTGACAGAAGTAGTTTTCAAAACTGGTTTGCTTTGGCTAGAGTTTATGAAATCCTGGCTTCTAATGGTATAGAAGGATCATTAGATAGCGCTCGCGCTGCTTATGCTGAGGCGGCTTTGCGCTCGCCAAGCAATCCTTCGGTGCCACTTGCCGTCGCTAGATTGGACGCTATGGCTGGTAAAATTGATGATGCTAGAGCGAATATAATAAAAGCTTTGGAACTTAAGAATAATTACACTGATGCTTATTTTACTTTAGCTCAACTTGAAGTTGGGGCTAACAATATTCCAGCAGCTATAAGGTCAGTCGAGGCGGCCACTGTAGTAGAACCAAACAACGCGGGTCTTTTCTTCCAATTGGGTCTGCTCAAATATAATCAAAGAGACTTTGTTGGAGCTATTGGGGCGTTTGAAAGGTCAGTTACACTAGTCCCAGATTATGCTAATGCCAAATATTTCCTCGGGCTTTCTTATTATCAATCAAATAAAAAGGAAGATGCTCTAAAGCAATTTGAAGAAATTGGTGTCTCTAATCCAGATAATGAAGAAATAAAAACGATTCTGGCCAATCTGAGGGCGGGTAAGGCAATTTTCCAAGATGAGAAACCACCAGTTAGTACTCCAGAAAAAAGAACTGAACCGCCTATAAAGGAGGAATAAAAAGTATTTAAACATTTAAGCATTCAAACAAAGCCTTATGTTTGAATGCTTTTATGTTAATATGTTAGTATGGTAAGGAAAACCTTAAAGGCAATCACCGCTAAAATCAGCGGCTTACACGAGGCCGCTTTTTGGCTAGCTGGATTTTCCATTTTTTCTCAAGTTTTAGCTTTTTTAAGGGATCGTCTCTTGGCTCATTATTTTGGCGCTGGCCAAGCTTTGGATATTTATTACACCGCCTTTCGGATTCCGGATTTTATTTTTGTGACCGCAGGCTCTCTGGTTTCAATTTCTGTGTTGGTGCCTATGTTTTCAAAAAAAGCGGTTGACGGAAATAGTGATGAGGTGAAGTCTTTTGTTAATTCTATATTTACCAGCTTTTCCATTTTGATTGTAGCCAGTTGTCTGCTGGCCTTTGTCTTTATGCCCCAAATAATCCCTTTTTTGTTTAGAGGTTTTGATACAGAAACATTAACTCAAATAATAAAGCTTTCAAGAATATTGCTTTTATCCCCGCTACTGCTTGGGTTTTCAAATTTTTTTAGCAGTATCGTTCAGTATGAAAAAAGATTTTTATTGTATTCTTTAAGTCCACTTCTTTATAATGTTGGTATTATTGTCGGTACTTTTTTGGGAGCCAATAATTTTGGGGTGATGGCAGTAGTTTTTGGAGTAATATTGGGGGCAATACTGCATCTGGCAACCCAAGCTGGCTACGTCATTTTTTCTGGTAATTCGCCTAAATTGACCACTAAAATAAATTTAAAAGAAGTAAAAGAAACAGCTCTCATTTCTATTCCGAGAGCTTTGGCCCTATCTGTGACTCAAATCATCAACATTGTTTTTACAACAGTGGCTTCATTTTTTGGTATTGGCGCTGTGGCGGTCTTTAATTTGGCTCTTAATTTGCAATCAGTGCCACTTTCCATTGTCGGAGCTAGTTATTCCTTGGCCGCTTTTCCTACTCTTTCTGAACATTTTGCTAAAAAAAATATTAAAGAATGTGGCCGTTATATAAGTGAATCTTTGCGTTATATGATTTTTTGGACCTTGCCATTATCGGCTCTTTTTATTATTTTAAGAACTCATATTGTGAGAGTAGTATTGGGTTCCGGTGCTTTTGATTGGACCGATACCAAGTTGACCGCCGCTGTAATGTCTATTTTTGCTCTGTCTTTTGTTTTTCAAAGCATTCAACTTTTTTTAACCCGAGCTCACTATGCTCTTAATAAAACTAGGGTGCCACTTTTATTAGGATTTTTGGGAGCATTTATTACCATTATTTTAGCTTATTTATTGTATTTTGATTTCTTGTCACCACTCGTAGTCTGGTTTGAAAAATTTCTTGAAATAGAAAATGTCACTGGATCAAAAATAATTATTTTGCCGATGTCCTTTTCTCTCGGAGCTATGTTCACTTCCATCGGCCTTTGGTTTTTCCTAGACAAAGAAACAAAATATATAGCCAAAGAAGGTGTTTTTAAAGCTTTTGTAAATGTTTCTTTTGCTTCTGCCGTAATTGGTTTGGTAACTTTTTATTCTCTAAGAATTTTTGATAATTTCTTCACGCTTGATTCGCTTCCTAATGTTTTCGGGCACGCGTTTATTTCAGGAATGGTGGGGATTTTGGCGGGGATTGTAGTTTTGTATTTTATTAAAAACAAAGAGTTAAAAGAGGTCATAACTAAATTCCGTTAATTTTATGAATAACATCAGAAATTTCTGTATCATTGCTCATATTGACCACGGTAAATCTACTCTGGCAGATAGGATGCTTGAGATAACTGGCACCATAGAAGCTCGTAAAATGAAGGCTCAAGTGCTGGATTCTATGGAGCTTGAAAGAGAGCGGGGGATTACTATAAAAATGCAACCTGTGCGGATGCTATATCATCCGCAAGCACGAAATCCGAAATCCGAAATCCGAAATTTCGAATTTGATGCTTCGAATTTAGAATTTGCAAATTCAGAATATATTCTGAATTTGATAGATACCCCCGGCCATATTGATTTTTCATATGAGGTTTCAAGGGCATTGAAAGCGGTAGAAGGAGCGATTCTTTTGGTTGACGCTACTCAAGGTATTCAAGCGCAAACTTTGTCGGTACTGGCTATGGCTAGAACCCAAGGTTTGGTTGTTATCCCAGCTTTGAGTAAGTGTGATTCGCCTTTGGCTAGAGTGGAAGAAGTAAAAGCGGAGATAATTTCACTACTTGATTGTCAGGAGGAAGAAATAATAGAAACTTCTGGCAAAACAGGGGAGGGAGTGGAAAAACTTTTACTTAATATTATAGAAAAAATTCCAGCGCCAAATCTTGCCAAAGATGCCCTTTGCCATTTTCCGCTTCAAGCTCTTGTTTTTGATTTTAAATATTCCGCTCATCGGGGTATTATAGTTTTTGCCAGAATAATGAAAGGAGAAGTTTCGGCTAGAGAAAATTTAATTTTTAGAGTGGCGGGGCAAAAATTTGTGGCCTTGGAAGTGGGTATTTTTAAACCAGATGAAGAAGCTCAAAAATCATTAAAAGCTGGAGAAACCGGTTATATTGTCACCGGTATTAAAACTCCGGGCATAGTTTCTGTCGGCGATACTATTGGCAAAGAAAAAGAAAATGGCAAAGCCTTAGAAGGTTACACCCTGCCAAATCCAGTAGTTTGGGCATCTGTTTTTCCTGAGGATCAAAGCGATTTGGTGGCCCTAAAACAGGCTTTGGCAAAATTGAAATTAACCGACTCCTCGCTTTTTTATGAAGAAGAATCATCGGGAGTTTTGGGTAAAGGTTTTAGATGCGGTTTTTTGGGGATGCTTCATTTGGAAATTATTACTGAAAGATTGAAAAGGGAATTTGATCTGACTTTGATTATTACTCAACCGTCCATCACTTATCATTTAGAATATAAAAATGGTAAATTTGAAAAAATTTTTTCGCCAGCCTTTTTCCCGGAAGATGGTTTAATTGAAAAAATAGAAGAACCTTGGGTCAATGTTCACATTATTACCCCTTCTCAATATGTGGGGGGCCTTTTGCCGCTACTTTATGAATATGAGGCTGAAATAGTTTCTGCCGAAGGGCATCTTCAAAATGCTCCGATCCCAGAAGATGCCCTTCGGCGGAAAACAAACATCCACACTCTGATGCCATTAAGGGAGTTGATGCGTGGTTTTTTTGATAAGCTTAAGAGTGTCTCTCAAGGATATGCCTCTCTCTCCTATGAAGAAGCGGGGATGAGGCGGGCTAATGTCACCAAACTCTGTGTTTTGGTAAATGGAGAAGAAGAACCGTCTCTTTCTCGAGTAGTTTCTAAAAGAATTGTCGAAAGAGAAGCGGAGTCTATTGTGGAGAAACTTAAAAATCTTTTACCGCGCCAAATGTTTGAGCTCAAAATACAGGCAAAAGCTCTCGGTAGAATCATCGCTTCGCGTTCTATTTCGGCTTATCGAAAAGATGTTACTCAACATATGTATGGTGGGGACATTACTCGCAAAATGAAGCTTAGAGAAAAACAGAAAAAGGGCAAAAAGAAAATGAAAGAAAGAGGTAAAATATTGATACCCCAAGATGTTTTTATAAAAATAATGCGCCCCGACTAACTCACCCTAAATCCCTCTCTTACCCTAATAGAGGGACTTTCGAAAACCCCTCTTAAGATAAGAGGGGGTAGAGGGAGTTATGCAATTGGGATATATATCAAGACCATACCGATTATCAAAAATATGGCTATGATAAACCACAAAACTTTTATTATTTTTTGTGCTTTTGGATTCCAGAGCATGATATTATGTTAACATAAAAACATATGAGCTTGAAAGGTATAAAAAACAGAGAAAGTGGGAAGTGGAAAAGGTTAGGGATTTTTTTAATATTACTTTTAGTGTTTGGGTTGCTTCTAAATTCAGTCAGTAAAGTTTACAAAAAAAAGCAGGAAGCGGAAAAGATTTTGGTCCGTATGGAGGAACAAGCAACTGAACTAAAACAAAGAAATCAGTTTTTAAAAGAATCTTTGGAAAAGCTGGCGACTGAAGAAGGTGTTGAATTTGAAATTCGTAAAAAATTGAATGTGGCGGAAGTAGGGGAGAGTGTGGCGATTATTGTAGAAGAAGAACCAATCGCTTCTACCTCTAACCCCCAAATCTCCTCTTGGCAAAAATTCAAAAACTTTTTTACTGAGCTATTTGAATAAATAAAATATTATATTAGACGCTGAGCGTTTAGTATAGTTATTTTATAAAAATATTGTGTAATAATTTGTTTGTGCGGGTAGGGGGAATCGAACCCCCGTCTCAACCTTGGGAAGGTCGCATCATACCACTAAACTATACCCGCATTGTTTTCTAAATAATTTTGGATTCTTTTATTTAAATACCCCCTACCAAAACCTGTTTTTAGTTGGAGCTCTCTTTTTCTGGAATCTGTTTTGTCCATACACGCTTCATAGTAGACCAGTGTAATTCTATCAAATTTTTTTGTTGTTTGGACCTCACCTAATTTATGTTCCTTTAATCTATTGCGCAAATCACTTGTTGAGCCTATATAAAAATTGTTTGCTCTTGTTTTCAAATTTTCACAATGTAGTACGTAAGTATAAAACATATTATTGCTTGCCCGCCAAAAGGTCTGCGAGACCATTTGGGCGGGTCCGTCTAAATGTTCGCAAAGCGAACTTTTGACGGAGGAAGGTCGCATCATACCACTAAACTATACCCGCTAAGGTTTTTTTGATGATACTTTCTTTTTCTTTATCTTCTAATACATAACCTTCTCTCTCAATTTCTTTTCTTAGCTCGTCACTTTTTTGCCAGTTTTTTTGCTCTCGGGCAGAATCTCTCTCTTTTTTTAATTCTAAAATATGTTCGGGAATATTTTCTTTTGTTTCTTTAGCCAGTTTAGCAATATTTAATCCTAAGACTTTATCCATTTCTAATACTGTTTTTTGACTCTTTTTAGAGCTAAAAGTTTCGTGGAGGAGGGCCAAAACTTTTGGGGTATTCAAATCATCAGCTATAAATTCTTTAAATTGATTTATTGTTTCTTTGTCTATTTCTCCATCAGACAAGTTATCAAATTCAAAGACCAATTTTTCCAAAGCCTTTTGAGAACCTAAAACAGAATCCCAAGTAAAGTTCATGGGGGACCCATAATGACCAGAAAGAAGCAAAAATCTAAATGATAATGGATGAATTTTTCTCTGCTTTAAATCTGAAATGGTGTAGGTATTTTTTAATGATTTGGACATTTTTTCACCTTCTATCGTCAGAAATTCATTGTGTAGCCAGAAGTTGGCTAGTGGTACTCCAAAAGCACATTCGGACTGGGCGATTTCATTGTTGTGATGAACAGGGATATGATCAATGCCACCAGTGTGGATATCAAAAGGTTGACCCAAATACTTTTGGCTCATTGCCGAACATTCAATATGCCAGCCGGGAAAGCCAACGCCCCAAGGACTCTCCCATTCTTGTAATCTGGAAGATTGCCCCGAGCCCGCTCCCGGGCTAAATTTCCACAAAGCAAAATCAGCGGGGTTTCTTTTTTCGCTGTTTTTTTCTATCCGAGAGCCCTCTTTTTGTTCTTTTATGTTTATATTACCGAGTTTGCCATAATCTTTAAATTTGCTAGTGTTAAAATAAACGCCATCAGTAGTTTGATAAGCAAAACCCTTTTCTTCTAATATTTTTATTATTTCTATTTGCTCTGTTATATGCTCAGTGGCTCTTGGGAAGATGGTGTTTTGAGTATTTATATTTAAATCTTTTAAATCTTCCAAGTAGGCCTTCTCATAAAAACGAGCAATTTCGGTTACTGTTTTCTTTTCTTTTTTTGCCACCTCCTCAATTTTATCATTTCCAGTATCGCTCTCGTCGGTTAGATGCCCGACGTCAGTAATGTTTATGACTTGTTTTACCTCATACCCGAAATATTTAAGAGTTTTTCTTAAAATATCAGCAAAGACATAGGCTCGCATATTGCCAATATGGGCAAAGGAATAGACCGTCGGCCCACAATTATACATATGAACAGCTTTTGATTTTATAGACTTAAACTCTTCTTTTTGATTACCCAGAGTATTATGTAGCTTTATTTCCATCAGAATTTAAATTAGTTATACCCATCTTTTATACTTGAAGTAGACAAACATAGCAATACTGACAAAAAACATAATACCTATTACTATCCAAAAATCATTTTGCCAGCCGACTATGGGAATAAAAGAAGTATTCATTCCAAATATGCTTGCTATAAGTGAAAGTGGGAAAGTAACAAAAGCTAATATTGTAAGAATTTTCATCACCTCATTTTGTTTAGTGGAAAGCATTGAATTGTTTGTTTCTCGGAGCTGGGTGATTAAATCTATTTGGTTGTTTACGATTCTCATCACATGGCGCCAATCTTCAATTAGTATTTTTGTTTGAGTGCCAAATTCCCGACCAAATTTTTCAGTCCCATTTTCTTTTAAGAATTCAAAAATACCTCCATGAGGGTCAACGATTCTTCTAAAATTTAAAATATTTCTACCGGTGTTGGATATGGCAAACACCATTTCTTTTTCCTGTCCGTCAAAAATATTTTTTTCAATTTCTTTCATCTGGTCTTCCATATAAGAAAGCTCGTCTCGCATTGCGTTGTAGACCTCTTTCATCATGCCAAAAAATAGATGAACATTTTCTCCTTTATTTAATATTTCACTCACCTCAATTTGTTTAGCAAAATAATGCAAAGCATCAATTGAATCGTATCTGGCGGTTATTAAATTATCGGCTGATAGGATAATATCTACTTCCTGAGTATCGCAAATAGAGCGGGAACGCTTAAAAGTCGGTAAATGTAAAATAGCATAAATACTCTTACCTCTGTCTTGGGCATGCTGTGCCGGTGTTGGCGCTACCAAATCTTTGGCAACGGACGGATCTATATTATGAGTTAAAACCAATGAATCCGCCTCTTCTTTGGTGGGAGAGTTTAGGTCAATCCATGTTTGATTCATAAATGAACGAGTTGTAATCATTTTATTTTTGATAAGGACTAAATATATGATATATTATAACAGAAAATGAATAAGGAAAGATACACCCAAATTACAGCTTCAGTACTCATCGCAGGAGTTTTATTTACCACTGGTTTTTATGTTGGTAAAAATAATTTACAAGGCAATGAATCAACCCAATTTCTAAATGCTACCAGTACTAAAAATGTTGATATGGCTGTCTATTGGAAAGCGTGGGGGATATTGGACGAGAAATTTGCAGCATCATCCTCTACTACTCCAGCAGTAAGTAGTGAAGATAAACTCTGGGGCTCCATTGAAGGCTTGGCTAGTTCCTATAAAGATCCCTACACCGTATTTTTCCCTCCCATAGAGTCAAAAGCTTTTGAAGAAGAAATAAGCGGTTCTTTTGGGGGGGTGGGCATGGAAGTGGCATTACAAGAAGGAGGGCTCACTGTGGTGGCGCCTCTCAAAGGAACTCCAGCCGAGAAGGCCGGTGTTTTGGCTGGGGATAAAATTCTTATGATTGGAGATAAATCTACCGCAAAAATGTCTACCGATGAAGCTATAAAATTGATTAGAGGTGAAGTGGGCACTCCTATCATTGTCACTTTTAGCAGAAAAGGAGCAAAAGAGCCAATCATTAAAACTTTGATTAGGGCCAATATTGAAATACCAACCATAAACACAAAACTCTTGCCGGAAAATGTTTTTGTGATCAGTCTTTATAGTTTCTCGGCTATTTCTCCAAATTTGTTTCGGGGAGCATTGCGAGAATTTGTAGAATCCGGCTCTGATAAATTAGTATTGGATTTACGCAATAATCCGGGTGGTTATTTGGAAGCGGCTCTTGATATGGCTAGTTGGTTTTTGCCAACTGGTAAAGTGGTGGTTACTGAAGATTTCGGAAATAAAAAAGAACCAAAAATGTATAGAAGCAAAGGTTATAATGTTTTTATCGATGATTTGAAATTTGCTATTTTAGTAAACGAAGGTTCGGCTTCAGCTTCTGAAATTTTAGCTGGAGCTCTAAGAGAGCACAATAAAGCTATTCTTATTGGTAACAAGACTTTTGGTAAAGGTTCGGTTCAGGAATTGGTCTCTTTAACTTCAGATACTTCTCTTAAAATAACAGTAGCTCATTGGTTAACGCCACTTGGTACATCTATCTCTAATGGTGGTCTTGCTCCTGATATTGAAGTCAAGCTGACTTCGGAAAACACTAAAGATGGTAATGACCCCCAATTAAATGCAGCTGTTAAATATTTGTTGAAATAACTCCCCCCAACCCCCCTCTTACATTAAGAGGGGGGCTTTCCGAACCCTCTCTTGTTGTAAGAGAGGGCAGGGTGAGTTATGATATGTTTATGAAAGTAATTCTTAAAGAGAACATAAAAGGAGTAGGGCATAAATATGAAATAAAAGATGTATCTGATGGTTATGCCAACAATTTTCTGATACCAAAAAAACTAGCTGAGTATGCCAGTCCAGATGCTGTCAAAAAAGCTGAAATTTTGAAATCAGCAAACGAAGCGGAAATTGAAATAAGAGAAAAATTAACTGAAAAACAGATAGAGATGCTAAAAGGAGTAACAGTTGTTTTAAAAAAGAAAGGCAACGAAAAAGGACATTTATTTGAAAAAATTCATCCAGAAGAAATATCGGCTGTTTTAAAAGAACAGGCAAAAATAGAAATTGATTCAGAATTTATTATTCTTGAAAATCCTATTAAGGAAATAGGGGAGCACACAATAGCTGTTAAGGTGGGCAAGAGTAAGGGAGAATTTAAATTAAAAATAGAGCTAATCTAAAAACTCTTTCTCGTCATAAGTTTTGAAAAGCACGCATAATTTTCTGCTGAAAATTTGCTCACGCTCGCCTCAGTCAGTCTGCGCGAGTCTTTTCAAAACTTACGACCACGACGAGTTTTTTAAACTACAGTGGCGATTTTTTTGACAATAGTGGAGCCGTCAAAGTGGACTTTTCTTTTGGAAGCCATTTTGACTTTGCCGTCTTTGAGAGCAAAAAGAGTATAATCTCTGCCCATACCGACACCATTGCCGGGTAGGATGTTTGAACCTCTTTGACGCACCAAAATACAGCCCGTATTGCAGGAGCTTCCGTCTGAGAGCTTAATTCCTAGAAATTTTGGGTTGGAATCTCTCCCGTTTTTAGTTGTACCGGCGGCTTTTTTATGTGCCATATAAAGAGTATAATAGATAATAATCTAAAATGCAAGATGACAAAAAAATAGAAGAATATATAGAAGAAGAGGATTTTGAGAATAAAGGGGGTAGGGGATGGAAAGGAAAATTTATAGATTTTATTGGGGGAAAATATTTTGTGCCAATTACTATCGTTTTAGTAGCTATAATAGCTTTTTCTTTAGGGAGAATCTCGGGATTACAGGAAAAAAGGGAGCCGGTGAGGGTTTTAAATAACACAGTTTCTGTGGAAAACCCAACATCCAATGTTGGGCAAACGGCAGCGGTTGGTGCAAGTAATGCTAGTGGAGGATCAGTGGTGGCGTCAAAAAATGGTACTAAATATCATTATCCTTGGTGTGCCGGCGCTAAACAAATATCAGCCAAAAATTTGGTTACTTTTGATTCTATTGAAAAAGCTCGCACCGCTGGCTACACTCCAGCTAGTAATTGTAAGGGACTCAAATAATAGAGAGAGGTAATAAATGGCTTAAATAAAGGGGATTTGGTAGAATTTTAGAAATAAATTTGACCACATTTTCTCCTTGACAGCAAGGTTTAAAAATGCTACACTATACGTAAGTCCAGTAAATGCTGGATTTTGTCGTTATAGGGATGTTCTTTGGCTCAGGCAACAATTTTAGGTTCGCGCTTGAGGTTTATCTGATTTGCATCTCTATCCAGCCCTAACTTCCTTAGTTATTAAATTAATTCTTAATAGGAATAAGAATTAATGAAATAGGCTAGGGGGGTTATAATCTAAAAAATGAGTTAGAGCTGGAATTAAAATTAAACAATAGGCTTATTTTTCAGACTACTGCTTTGGGGTTTATAATGATAGCTTCAAATATTACTGGTTTTGGTGGGGCATCGTTTGTGCCAAACACCTTACCACCAGAAGTTATAAAAATTAAAGAAACTCTTCCAAGTGACAATAAAAAAATTGTAACTAAGAAGAATATAACCGTCGAAGAGTATGTGAGAAATTATTTCTCAGACATACCAGTTTTGGTTGAAATCGCTAGATGCGAATCTCGTTTTCGTCAACATGATAAAGAGGGAGGAGTTTTGCGTGGTGAAGAGAATAATCTTGATCGTGGAGTTATGCAGATCAATGAATACTATCACAACGAAAATTCTGACAAACTTGGATATGACATCCTTACTCTAGAAGGGAACACCGCCTACGCTAGACACCTTTTTGAAAAGTATGGTGTCAAGCCTTGGAAGTCCTCTATCAGGTGTTGGGGGGGGACTGTTGCCTACTCTGAATATAAAGACCTGGCGGTTAACAAGTAAAATTAAAAAAGGAAAAATAGCTCCTCCAAACGGGGGAGCTGTTTTTCTTAGTAAAAGCCAAAGGGCACCTTCTGGGACCGGGGCATTCTGAAGGTGCCCTTTGGCTTTTACTAAGAGATGGTAGGAACGTCGCACAATATATCTTCGCGACTCAACCAAAGGTTGGGTCGCGAAAGATAACGCCCATTTTTAGAATAAAATAATTATATTAAAAATATTCCCCTACTTTAACTTGGCTATGAGATTTTTTGCAAATTCAGAAACGTAATTCCAGACCCTGATTATGGCCCCGTTGTATTTTTCCCAGCCTTGAGAGCCCAGGCTGTAAAATTGATCCAAGAGCTCCTTAAATCGGCCTTGGGTCAAGAAACCCACAACATCTATGTTGTATACATATTTTAGAAGCACTAATGCGCCGATAATTATAATAATTATTTGGATAAAACCAGTTTTTTTAGGAGATTTTATTTTTTTGTTTTTCATATAATTTTAGATATGATTTTTAATTTATTAAAAGTATAACATAGGGTCTAAGTAAGCATTGATACCTGATACCGGGATACTTACATTTTTACAATTAATACTAGAAGAATATTTTTGGATTTGAACTCCTTGACTAGCGTAAAGAGTAAGATGAAGATGAGGTCCGGTTGAATAGCCAGTTTGGCCGCTGTAACCAATCACCTCTCCGGTTACAACTTTTTGGCCAGCTACTACCTTAATTAAATCAAGATGACCGTAAAGAGTTGATAAACCATTTGGATGCTCTACTAAAACCCATTTACCATATGAATAGCACCCTTTTTGTTCGTCTGTGTTGCCGGTGCCAATTACGGTTCCATTAAGAGCTGCTTTAACTGGAGTGCCACGACTCGCTCTAAAATCAATTCCATTGTGAGTACCTGATGTGTAGAGGCGTTTAGCATCAATTGTTTTACCAAAATATTGAGTGATAAAGACATTGTCCAATGGCCACGAAAGGATACCTTTACCAGAAGAAGGATAGCTATTTGGGTCAATGGCTCTTTTGAGTTGAGATTCAAATAAGAAAAGTTCTTTCTCAAATCTCTCCTTTTCCGCTTGCCTATCGGTTAACATTTTTTTGTATTCCGTCTCTTTATTTTTGGTAGTGGTTAACAGAGTACTTTTTTCTTTTTTATTTACATCTAAAATTTTGTTTTGGTCACCAAGCTCTGATTTAAAAAAAACTAATTTGTTTTTTTCTGTTTCGCTGACAGCTTTTTTATTAAATAATTCATTTCTATAAATTTCAAGCTCTTTTGATTGGGCCCTTACTTTTTGCTGAAATTGGCCGATTGATTCATATTCATCTAAAACATCAGCTAAACTCTTGTTGGTTAAAAAACTTTCAATAAGTGATTCATCATCTTTTTGTCGCATATCGCCTAGAATTTTTGAGATAGCTAAAACATTAGATTCTATTTTTTTTTCCATGTCCCCTATTTCGCTACCGAGATTTTTAATGGTCAGGTTAGTTTTTTGGATATTAGTTTCGGTTTTCTTTATTTCTGTACCAATTTTTTGTTTGTTGATGTCAAGAACTTTTATAGCATTCTGTAGAGTTTTAGTCTCTCCGCCAACAACCTCAATTTGTTTTTCATAAACTTTTATTTCTGCGTCAAGTTGTTTAATTTTATCATTGTGACCTTCGATATTTTGTTTTATTTGGTCTACCGATTGAGCATTAGCATAATATCCTATGATAATAATAAATCCGATAAGTCCCACAAGACAAATTTGACTTATAAGTTTAATGTGGTTTATTTTTTTAAAGTGTTTGTATGGCATTTTTAATTCTATTTATTACTTCTGGTATGCCAAGTATTTCAATAAGTGTAAATGGATCTGGCGACTTTTCTCTGCCTGATAGGGCATAGCGTAATGGCCAAAGTACCTCCCCTTTCCCTTCTTTTTCCGCCAACTTCCAAATTTCTTCTTTTATTTTTTCATAATCTTTCTCATCCATAATACTTAATACTTCTTCCGTAATACTTTTAGCCTTTTCTTTGCCTTCTCCTTTCCAGCATATCTTGTTAGTCTCTAAAACTGGTTTTTCAAAAAAATAATCGTATTCTCCCATTTCTACTAATTCTTTTACCTCTCCCCATCTATGAATCTTGTCCAAAAATAGTTTTAGAAGTTTTTGCATAAATACCTCATCTTTTGTTTTTTCACTACCTCCCCATTTAGTTTTTGAAAATTCTGAATTAAAATTTTCAAATTTCTCTTTATCTGAAAGATGAAGAATATATTCACGGTTTAACCAATCGAGTTTCTCTACATTAAAAATTGCTCCCTTTTTTTGAACTTTTTTAATATCAAATATTTTGATGAGTTCTGTCATACTAAATATTTCCTGGTCTATCCCCGGATTCCAGCCAACCATAGCCAAAAAATTTTTAATCGCTTCTGGCAAATATCCTTTTTCTCGATAATAAGAAACCGAAACTTGTTCGCCGTGCTTCCTTTTTGAAAGTTTTGTTTTGTCCGGCGCTAATATTAATGGCAAGTGGGCATAAATTGGTCGAGGAGCGCCAATTGCTTCTTGGATAAGGATTTGTCTAGGAGTATTGGAAATGCCATCATCGCCTCTGATAACATAATTTACCCCCATTTCAAAATCATCTATGACCACTGCTAAGTGATATACGGGCTCTTCTAAACTTTTGGCAATAACAAAATCCTTGAGTTCGGTAGTATCAAACTCAATATCACCCCTTATAAGATCATTAAATACTATTTTTTTGTTTGGATTTCTAAATCTAATAACTTGCCCCGAGCTTGTCGAATAGGCTTCATCATTTTCATCTTTTCTCTCTTCGGCTAAATAAGCTTTATCTTCGCTTATTAGTTTCTCCAAGTATTTTTTATAAATTTCGCTTCTTTCAGATTGCTTAACAGTTGTAGCAAAATCTGGCTCGATACCAAGCCATTTTAAATTTTCTATTATATCGTTCGCATATTCCTTCTTAGATCTTTCTTTATCGGTGTCTTCTAGTCTAAAAACTATTTGGCCGTCATTCTGTTTGGCAAAAAGATAGTTGAAAAGAAAGGTTCTAGCGTTACCGATATGAAATAGCCCGGTTGGACTTGGTGGAAATCGTACCACCACTTTTTCTTTGTTTTCCATAGGGCTATTATAACAGAAAATCGAATTCTGAGGATGGATAATTAAAAATCAAAATAGCTAAGATAATATATTATCCTAAATTCTCGTGAGAAAGAACGATGGAAAGTAGTTCGTGGGCGATGGTATCACTGGCACCGGGCTTGAAGAAATTTTTAGCTCCTTCTATCATTTTTCCACTGATTTCTTTACTTTCTATTATTCTTTTTATTTCAGTCAACAAGATGTTTGGTTTCAGATTTTCTTCTTGAATAACAGAACAAGCTCCAATCTTGGCATAGGTAAAAGCATTTTTCACTTGATGATTTCCGTTAGAATTGGTAATCGGAATTATGATGGCAGGTTTGCCCCAAGAAGCAATTTCAAATATAGTCGAACCGGCCCTGCTAATAATTAGATTTGCTACACCGGCGGCCATTCTCATTTCAAGACCATTTAGATAAGCAAAAGGTTTATATCTAGCTCTGTGCTGATTTTCTAAAAGTATGGCGGCGGCCGACTCTTTCATTATTTCAATATTAGCCTGGCCCGTTTGATGTATTATTTGAAAACTTTTAACTAAGTCTGGTAGGATATCTAAAATGGCATTATTAATAAATTCGGCGCCTTGAGATCCGCCCATAATAAATAAAGTAGGAATAGTTTGATTAAAGCCAAAAAATTCAGTGGCGCTATTGGTAATAGGGGTAAGTCGTTCTTCTAAAATTGGTTGACCGGTATGAATAGTTCTGTCTTCCTTAAAAAAGGGAAAGGCTTCTTTGTAGGAAATTCCAACTCTAGTGGCAAATTTACCGGCCCATTTGTTGGCTTTACCGGGAACAGAATCTGATTCATGTATGAATACGGGAATACGCAAAATGCGAGCGGCTAAAACAGTCGGGAAACTACCAAAACCTCCTTTGCTAAATACCACATCAGGATAGATGTCAAAAACATCTAAAAGAGCGCCAATCACCCCCCAAGCAGTTTTAAACAGATCAAAAAAATTTAAAATAGAAAAATATCTACGGATTTTGCCGGCAGTCACTTTTTTAAATTTGATATTGTGGTCGTAAAGCAGACCCTGATTATATGGAGCGGGTGCAAAAAAATACATTTCTGGCGTTATCAGTTTTTTTTCTTTAGCTATTTTTTGGATTGATTCAATAATAGCAATAATCGGATAAAAATGTCCGCCTGTTCCCCCGCCTGTAAAAATTATTTTCATATTGTTAAAATTTTCAATTTTAAATTAAAAATTCTGCTACCCCTTTGACCTTGCATATCTAGATATATTCATTACTATTCCGACTTCGACTAAAGTAATGAAAAGAGCGGTTCCACCGTGACTAACAAAGGGCAGGGGTATGCCAGTCAAGGGTAAAACGCCAATCATCCCACCTATATTTACAAAAGCCTGAGACACTATCATTATAACAATTCCCAGGGCCAAGAGTCTACCAAAATGGTCATTAGAATTTGAAGCTATTTTTAGACCTTCCAAACCAAACATTATGAAGAGAGCAATAATAATAAAGGCGCCAACAAAACCAAACTCTTCGGCGGCTACTGCAAAAACCGAATCCCCCACTGGTTCTGGCAGGTAGCGAAACTTCTGAATACTTTGGCCAAATCCCCTACCCCAAATCTGACCAGAACCGACGGCGATAAGTGATTGATTGAGTTGATAACCACTAGTTTGATTGTTGGCCGATGGGTCGAGCATCACTTGGATTCTTTGTTTTATGTAAGGTCTGGTGAAATAAAGGATCACTAAAATGGCCGCACCGGCAACTAGTATTGTTAAGATATGACGCCATTTAGCGCCAGAGGCAATATACATTGATAAAGCAGCAAAAAGAATTACCGCAAAAGTATCTGTATCTGGTTGAGCCAACAAAATTACTCCGAGTATTCCAATGAATATTCCGAAAGGCAAAAGTCCCCAAGAAAAAGTGCCCACTTTATTTTTGATTCCAGAAAGCCAAGCGGCAAAATAGGCAATAAAGGCAATTTTTAAAATTTCAGCGGGCTGAAAAGAAATAAAACCTAAATTAATCCAACGCTTAGCGCCACCGTGCTCTATCCCAATACCGGGCACAAAAACCAAAAGAGTTAAAACAATAGCACCTATCAAAAAAACAAAAGAATATTTTTTCCAAACGTGGTAATCAATTTTGGCAAAAATAAGACAAGCAATCGAACCCAAAAATAATCCGTAGAAAATTTGATTGAAAGCGACATTGGAAAATTTGACTTCGTCTCTCGCTAAAACTCCGAGTGAGGCAGAACTAAAAATAAAAAAACCAATCACAATCAAAGTGATTGTCCACGCTAAAAAAGGTCGACTTATTTTCCCGAGTCTGGTTGCCATATAAACATTTTAGCATATGTTTTCTTGGCTACCCAATTAAAGCTAAAGTGATGCCGAGGAGGGCGCAGACAAGGGAGAAAATCCAGTAACGCATAGTGACTTTATAAGCGGGCCAACCAATGGCTTCAAAATGGTGGTGTAAGGGTGCTACCAAAAATACTTTCTTGCCTCTTATTTTTTTAGATATGACCTGAATAATGTTGGATAAAACAGTGATAACTAAAGGCAAAGCGATAACTGGTAAAACCAAAAGACCATAACCTTCTCCTAATCTATCGGTCATAAAAGCAACAACCGTCAAAGTAATGGTCAAGCCCATTGTTCCCGTCTCAGACATATAAAATCTGGCCGGTGGAATATTAAACCAAAGAAAGGCCAAAATACCTCCAGTAACAGTGGCACAAAAGGCTGCCAAGTCTATTTGTTGTTGATAAAAAGCGATACCGGCATAAGCAGCAAACATAGTGGCAAAAACGCCGCCAGCCAAACCATCGAGCCCGTCAATCACTCCCCCTGCATAAATAAAAAGTGCGGTTCCTAAAAATAATAAAATAAAAATCGGTCCAAGATAAAGTTCTCCCCCGTTTAAGCCAAATGGGAGGCCGATACTGACAACATCTAGTTTTATAAAAAACCACCAAGCGCAGGCTAAAGCAATTATTGAAACTATTGATAAACGTATTCTCAGCGATAGACCTCCGCCATTAGTAGAACCTTTTATTTCTAAATAATCATCAATGAGTCCTGCTAATGCGCCGAGTATTAATGTAGCCAATGGTACCCAAGTTTGGCTTCGAGAAAGAAAATCGAGTTTGATGGTTGATTCGGTTGGTATTAAATAAGAAAGAGCCCAAATCAAAAACATCATTAGCCCAGCGCTAAACCAAATAATAACGCCACCCATTCTCGGAGTGTTTATTTCTTTTTCCTTATGAAGTTCATTAAAAATTTTGGCCTCAGTGCCATCAAGAGCCGTCTTGCCACTTTTCTTTTTCCACATCTGATGGGAATAAAGATAATTGGTCAAAATTGGCGTTAGCAAAACTCCGAGCACGAACGCCCCCACCGCTGGCAAAAAAACTTTTACAATATCTATCATCATAAATTTAAATTATACTACTTTTTATTTCTCTTGTTGAATATATTTTAAACTTGAATCTACTAATTTCAAAGCATCGGTGAAGCGACCATCTGCGGAAGAACCAAGAATAGAGACAATAATGGGGCGGCCAAGCCCGGCATCAAAAGCAATAACTAAATTACCGCCAGCCAAATCGGTGTAGCCGGTTTTGGAGGCGATAAGGTTTGGTATTTGATCGACGAAATCGTTGGTGTTTGTGGCAGAGTAAACTTTTTCGGCACTTTTGAATTCCAAATTTTTATAACGAGTGGCCTCTAACATTTCGGGAAAATTTTTAAGCGTGTATTCAAAAAGGAGTGCCGTATCTTTGGCCGAGCCATAGGCGCCCCCCCTATCAACCGTCCTATCTAAACCGTGCTCATTAAAAAATCTACTATTAGAAAGACCGATTTCAGATGCGGTATTGTTCATTTCTTCTATAAATTTATTTCTCAAATCTTCATTTTTTAGAGTATTATTTTCAAATGCGTTTTCTTTGGCCTCAGCCACTGCCGCCAAAGCAAAAGCGCCATCATTGGACGAAGTGAGTAGTGTAAAATCCCTTAAATCATTTGCTTGCCAAATGTCGCCTACTACTAATTTTGAGTCCCCTTCTGGCTCTAAATATTCTTGCAAAATTTCTATATTGGAGGAATTTGGAAATTTGGAAATTATTACTAACGCCGTCATCACCTTGGTTAGTGAAGCCAAAGGCAAAGAGATATCAGCATCTTTAGAAAATAATTCTCTATTATTTATCACATCCCAAACTACGGCGCTTTTAGCTTCTAACATTATTTCTTGGAATGGGTTTGGTTTTTTAGTCGCTAGGTCATTTTTTCTTCCCATCAAAGATTTTTGACCAATAATCAAAAGACCGAAAACTATGGCCGAGGCAATAAAAAGAAAAACAAGAACATTAATAAAATATTTTGTTCTTTTTTCCATTTCAAAAAATTTTTTTGAATTATTCCACATTTTCTTTTTCTGTGTTTCCTGCTTCTTTAATTTTATTTTTAAACATTTCAAACTCCGGCAACTCTCTTATTGTTTTTAAACCTAAATGAGCTAAAAGAGATAAACTGCCTTTGTACTTAAAAATTCTCTGATCCTTAGAATCTAGCTCTCTTTCAACCAATCCTCGGATACAAAGATTTCGCAATATAAAAGTCGAATTGACTCCCCTCACATAATCAATCTCTCTTCTGGTTACAGGCCCATTATATAGTATAATCGCCAATGTTTCCAAGCTCGCTTTACCTATTTCTTTGCTCATTTCATCTCTAGCGATTCCTTCAATTAAGTCTTTTACGCCTTCCGCGGTCGCCAAACTTACCTCTTCTTCAGTTTTTATTAAACAAATTCCTCTACCTTCTAATGATTCTGTCAAATTTTTTAGGGCTTCCTCAATTTCTGATTCTTTTACATCTAGCAACTGTGAAAGTTTTTTTATTTCTAAAGGCTCATTTTTGTAAAAAAGCACCGCTTCTATTTTTTGTTCTAAATTCATAATTTAAAAATTAATAATTAGGTGTTCCCAATTCTTCTGATTCTATCTCTATATCTTTGAAGTGTTCCTCTTGACTAGCCCGTACTGCTCCTCGCTTTACCAATTCTAACATAGCCAGAAAGCCAACAATTATGTTAATTTTCTCTTCCTTCTCCATGCCAGCCCGCCCTGAGCTTGTCGAATGGGAAAAATTCTTAAAACTCATTTTAATACTGGTTTTTATTCTTTCTGTTAATTTATCAATCATCTCCTCCAAACTTATTATTTTCTGGACTACAACCTTTGGCAACTTCTCTATTTTTTGAGGCATATTTTTTAATACTTCAGCTAAGGCGCTCTTAAGAGAAGATAAAGAAATATCCGATGTTGGCGAAAAAACAACATTTGCTTTTTTATTTTCCCTAGCAAAATATAAAAAATTACCAAATATTTTACTTAAACCTCCGGACAATTCCTTATATTTTTTGTAGGAAATTAGGCGGCTTTCTAAATCTTCAATGCTCCCTTGTTCCTCTTCAGTGAGGGGAAGATTGGGCAGAAGTGATTTTGATTTTATGAGAAGCAAAGTAGAAGCGACCAAAATAAAATCAGCCGAATCAGACATAGGGAATTCTTCAAATGACTTTATATGTTCAATAAATTCATCAGCGACTTGCGAGAGTGAGAGGTCGCTGATGTGGAGTTTCCTTTTTTCAATTAAGTCCAAGACTAGCTCCAAAGGTCCTTCAAAATCCCCCACTTTAACTTTGAAATCTTCCGGCATTTTAATCCCTTACTTTTATGTGTAATTCACGGAGTTGTTTTTCGGAAATTTCAGACGGAGAATTCATCATAAAATCTTTACCTTCACCAGTTTTAGGAAAAGCAATCACCTCGCGAATGTTGGGCTCATTTTGGAGGAGCATCACAAGCCTATCAAGCCCCCAAGCAATACCACCGTGTGGCGGGGTGCCAAGACGGAAAGCTTGAAGCATATGGCCAAAATCTGATTCAATTGTTTTAATATCATAACCCAAAATTTCAAAAACTTTTTGCAAAGCTTCATATTGGTGGTTGCGGATACTGCCGCCCCCTATTTCATAACCATTCAAAACAATGTCATATTGAGAAGTTATAATATTGCCAATATTTTCTTTTTTGATTAACCATTCCATATGTTCTGGAATTGGTCGGGAAAATGGATTGTGAGTGAAAGTCCAATCCCCTTGCATTTGCTTGTTGTCAGAAGCTTTGGTTTTTTCAAAAAATGGAAAATCAATAACCCAACAAAATGCCAAAAGGTCTGGATCATTTTTGTCTTTACGTAAATCTGGTCGGTCAGTACCGTATTTTTCTGTGGCTTCTTTATAAGAAATTCTGGGGAATGGTTTTTCTTGGATTTTTTTGTTTGGATACAAATTTTCCACAATGGCGGTCAGGATTTTTTCGTTGACCTCTATCACGTCTTCTCTTTGGACAAAACTCATCTCCATATCAAGCTGAGTAAATTCGGGCTGTCTATCCCCTCTTGAATCTTCGTCGCGCAAACATTTGGCAATCTGGAAATACCTTTCAACACCGCCGGTCATAAGAAGTTGTTTGTATTGTTGCGGTGACTGAGGCAAGGCGTAAAACTTGCCCTTGTAGAGTCGTGAAGGTACGACAAAATCGCGAGCACCTTCGGGAGTTGATTTGGTGAGGAGCGGAGTTTCAACTTCTATAAAATCATTTTTAACAAATTCGTCTCGCGTCATTTTTATTATTTCATGGCGCATTCGCATATTTTTTTGAACTCTTTGATTTCTTAAATCCAAATAACGGTATTTTAGTCTGGTGTCTTCGTTAACACCCATAGTGTCGTCTGATATGTCAAAAGGTAGAGCTTCAGCTTTATTTAGGATTTCAATATTTTTAACTTCCAATTCTATTTCGCCATTTAAAACTCCTACTTTAATATTTTTTTCTGGGCGTTTGTTTACTACACCACTTATAGCCAAAACCCATTCGGTGCGTATTTCCCTTGACTCGCCGTAGCCTTGGCGAAGGAGACTTTGGTTTATTTCATCTATATTGTTAGTAAGCACGACACACTGGACTAATCCGGTCATATCGCGCATATCCATAAAAACCATTTTGCCTTGGTCGCGTCTGACATTAACCCAACCCTTTATAATGACTTCCTTTCCAATATGTTCTTTTAAATCTCTTATATATGTTCTCATTATATTTTTTAAATTACTCCGATAGCTTTTTTAACTTGTAACATTTTTTTATCAGCTGTTTCTCTGGCCTTTTCTTTACCATCTGCCAAAACTTTATTTATAAAATTCAAATCTTTAGCTATCTCGACTCGCCTCTCTCGCATAGGCTCTATAAATTTCTTCAAATCTTCAATCAGTATTTCTTTCAAAATTTTATACTTTCCTTTATTTTCCTCATAAATTTTTTCTAATTCGTTCTCGTCTCTAACTAATTTGTGAATAGCAAAAACGTTTTCTGGTCGCTCCCCCGCTGAGTCGGTGACGATAGCCATTACAAATTTTTCTATCTCTTTATCTTCAGCAAATAAACCCAAATCATTTTCATGGCTCTTGCTCATCTTTTTGCCATCAGAACCGGGTACTATTTCAACATCTTTTAAAATATAAGGTTCTGGTAATTTAAATGTCTCGCCAAATATTCTGTTAAATTTTAGGGCGGTGTCTCGGGCAAATTCAATGTGTTGTTTTTGATCTTGGCCGACAGGCACGATATCAGTATCGTAAAGTAAAATATCGGCGGCCATAAGCATTGGGTAAGTAAAAGTGCCAGCGCTGACATATTCTTCGCCACCTTTGGCCACGGCATCCTTATAAGCGTGCGCTCTTTTCAAATATGGCACGGTAGTGATGGTGTCAAAAATCCAAGCCAGTTCGGTATGTTCCAACACATCTGATTGTTTAAAAATCACCGATTTTTTTGGGTCAAGACCAATCGCCAGAAAATCAATAGCCACATCAAGCGATAATTTTCTCATTTCTTCGGCATTTTGCACTAGATTTAAAGCGTGGTAGTCAACTACACAAAAATAATTTGTACCACCTTCATTTTCATTTTGCAATTTTACAAACTGACGCATTGCGCCAAAATAGTTACCAATATGTGGCCTACCAGTCGGCTTTATTCCTGAAAATATGGTTTTTTGCATAACTTTATAATAGCAATTTATTTCTTTATTTCAAACACCTTGTTTTTAGAGGAAGTGCCGGAAAGGAGGGTGATATTTGAAGTGGAAATTTTTAAATATTCGGCCAAGAGTTTAATTATGGCTTTGTTGGCCTTGCCAGCGACCGGCGGTTCTTTAACCCAAACCGTAAACCACTCTTTTTGATCAGAACCATTATTTTCTTTTTCTTGCCATAGTCTTTGTGGTGGTGGAATTACTTTGTTTTCTTTGGCCTTGACTTTTGCTTTGACAAATATTTTCATACATATTTTATTTTGCTTGCCAGAGAGCGAAAATAGAGAGAGGCAGTAATTTTTCTGAACCCTCTTGCTTAATGGCGAGCTCACCGGACTCTATTGTGCCCCCTAAACCGTTAGTCATATCAGAAAGTAAATTAGCAACGGATATAGAGGAAAACTCAGTGGAATACATATTGAAAATTACAAACAAAGGTTTATCGCTCAAAATTTCTCGGCAAGCAGAAATTAATTCTGGTAGCCCCTCTTCTATTTTCCAAACTTCGCCTTTTGGTCCTTTACCATAACTTGGCGGGTCCATTATTATGGCGTCATACTTTTTATCTTGCTTCGTTTCTTTTTTTATAAATTTAATTACATCGTCAACAATCCATCTAATGGGCGCATTTTCTAATCCTGAAAGTTTTTGATTTTCTCTCGCCCAATTAACACTCTGTTTTGATGCATCTACATGTGTGACTTTTGCTCCCATCTTCGCACAAACTAAACTCGCAATGCCCGTATAGCCGAACAGATTTAAGACACTTAAACTGTTCGGAATTTTCAATTTAGAATTTTCAATTTTCAATTTTTCAGAAATCCATCGCCATTGTGAGAACTGCTCTGGGAAAATGCCGATATGTTTTGAAGTATTTTTGTATTTAATTTTGGCTTTTATCCAATCAAAAATTTCTATTACCGTTTCTAATGAGTCATTTTTTATTTTTGAACTAGATGCTAGATACTGACTACTAGCTACTGCTTTCTCCCATTCTTCTTTTGAAAGTTCTGGTTTCCACCAAGCTCTTGGCTCACTTCTCACTATTTTAGTTCCATTGATTTCTTCCAGTTTCTTTTTATTCCCTGAATCCAGCAATTTATAACCGCCCATCTCTCCCACCCATATTTTTATGGTTTTTTTATTTTCCATACTTAAAAGATAGCAAAAATTCTCTCACCTGTCTCTAGACATCTTTATTAGACGCTGAGCGTTTCGTATAGTTTTTTTGAGAAAATGTTGTGTAATTTTAATAATTACAAAAACAAGCGGACGAGGCGAAGATCGTCGTAGGAGTATTTTGGACCCAAGAGTTCTTTGACTGAGACCAGTTTATATCTTTCGCCTTCACTGACGCCGACTTTGTGAAAAGCGCTCCAAATTTCCTTGAATTTATTTTTAGTAATATCATCTCGCAAGTTGTAAATATTGTATTCCGGGTTGGCTTCTTTTATTTGTTCTATATGATATAAAATAGTACCAAGTTTCAATCCCCTTTTTTGAGCGATATCTTTTGTATTTAATCCCTCATCTAGCATTTTTCGAGTTTCGCCCACGGTGTCTAATTTCTTCTCTTTTATTTTTGTGCCTCTTATTTTATCAGCGAACTCACGGTGCATTTTTGAAAGCTTCTCATCACCCATTGTTCTAATGTGAAAAGAATTGGTCTTGGAAAAATCTCTAAATTTATTATCAAATTCTAATACTTCTTCATTGACTCGAAGAGCCATATCGTTGATACCCTTTAGGAAAAGTCCTTCCAGCGAACGGACGCGTGAGAGGGCGACGTAGCCCATACCCTTTTCAAAAGAATTGGATAAGTCAACCAAGGCGGTATCAAGAGACATTCCTTGGCTTTTATGGACAGTAATGGCCCATGCTAGCCGCAGGGGGTACTGATTTATCTCGGCTTTGCTTTTGCCTTCTTCTTCAATACGCCATGTTTCTCTTTCTACATCAATAACATTGCCTGAAAGGGTTTTGACTCTTATTTCTTCAAAGCCGCATTTGATAATAGTGCCCAAAGTGCCATTAACATAATCGGCCTCAAAATTATTTTTGACAAACATTACTTTGGCTCCCACCTTTAATCGGAGTGTCTCTGGTGCTAAGCAACTTTTTTTCAAGGATTCTACTAAATGGCGCTTACCCCTTTCTTGCATTTCATATTCAGAAATTTTGCCTGGGATTTTTATTAACTCTGCTTCATTTTCCGCGTCAACATCCCTGTTGTGAGAATAAAGTTTAGTTGATTCAAACTCAGCCTTTTTATTAAACCGACTTCTTAAAATATCTACAATTTTATCTGAGACTGAATTTTCTCTAATGGCATTTAATATTTTCAAATACTCCATATCACTTTGACGATGCTGTTCGGAAAGATAGCAAACTTTTAAATTAAGGTCCTTCCAAGCTTTTGAATGATAGGCAAAAAATACCTCTGGCTCTTGAGCCCTTCTAATTGGTGGTAGTTGGAAAAAATCACCACAAAAAACAACTTGTATGCCTCCAAACGGGTCAGTTGAATTTTTAACTTCTTTTATTATTTTTTCTATCAAATCAAGCCGAAAATGATGGAGCATCGATATTTCGTCGATGATGAGGACGGAGGCGTTTTTTATTTTACTTCTTATATGCTTTTTTTCGGCGATTTCGGCTATATCGCTTTTACTCAAGCTGTCTTTGATGCCAATTCCGCTCCAAGAGTGGATGGTTACGCCACCCATATGAGTGGCTGCAATGCCTGTGGAAGCCGTAATTCCCGCATCAGCACCTAGTTCTTTTAAATACTCTATATATTGCCTTAAAACATAGGTTTTGCCACTACCGGCGGCGCCAGTCAAAAATACATTTCGGCCGGTTTTTAAAATGTCCAAAGCTTCTTTTTGAGTCATAGCTGGCATTTTAGCAGACTTTTTCACTTCTCTTTTTAATAGATGGGAGTATGCTGTTGATATTGGTGAGTATAAAAATGAGGGCCGTCACGACAAGTCGCGACGGCCCTAAAATCATTACGGAATGAACTGGCATTTCCTTCTTGGGAAAAAGAGATATCTCTCCGAGGGAAATTCTCTCAAAAAATCAGCTGCCCGTTTCTTCCCCGCTTTTTCTAGGGCTTGGGCGACTGCTTCTTTAAGGACCATGTAATCTTCTGTGGCCAAAGAAGAAACAAAGGCATGAGTGATTGGCGGGTTTTTCCTGAAGTCTTCTGCTGTTGGCAGTGAGACTTCAATCCCCTTCCAATCGTCTCTCAGTTCGGTGGGAGTTGCGGCTCCCGTTGGCGCTTCAAAAATTTTGATTCTTTCCATCAGCTTTGTGTTCCTTTCCAAAAAAATATTAACATTATGATGCTTTTTGTCAAATGTTATTGTTTATAAAGGTAATTCGATAGTGAAAGTACTGCCCTTACCTACTCCGTCAGAGGAAACTTTAATGTCGCCCCCATGAGCTTCGGTCATCTTTTTTGCTATATAAAGTCCTAGGCCCGTGCCAATAACATTAACTTTGTTTGCATCTTTAGCTCGGGAGAATTTATTAAACAACTTATCTATTTCGCTCGGGTCAATACCAACGCCACTGTCTTTGACTGAAATTTTGACTTTATTTTCATCTTTATAAACTGAAACAAATATATTACCTTTTGGTGTGTATTTCATTGCATTGTCTATGATATTGCTCACCACTTGCTTTATCTTACTTCGGTCGGCCTTGATTTTGATTTCTTCGGTTGGTATATCGGTACCAAAAGAAAGGCCGGTTTTATCTATGTTTGGTTTTATTTCGGTTATCACTTCTTTTACTAATTCATTCACATCAAAAACACTTTTTTCATAAACCATCCTTCCCTGCTCAATTCTTGAAATATTTAAAAAGTCGCCAACAATATTTATCAAATTTTGGCAGGATTTCATTATGGTATCTACCGAGTCTTTGGCCTTTTGAGGCAAGATTCCAAAGTCACCATCTAGAAGCATAGAAGAATAACCCTTGATGGCAGTGAGTGGTGCTCTAATCTGATGGGTCGCTAACGACAAAAATTCCGATTTCAACTGGTCCAACTCCTTCAACTTCTCATTGGCCTCCCCCAACTCCCCCGCCAACTTTTCTAAGGATCCAGCATATTTTCTCCAAATATAGATAATAACTATTGTAAGGATTGTAATTATTAATGTTAGGATTACAATAAATATCAAGAATGGTTGCAGCGTCTGTCTTGTTATTGTAAAAAAATCATCAGCTTTAATATCTGTCGCTAAAATTGCAACCACATTCCCATATCTATCTTTTATCGGAGCATAACCAGTAATGACTGTACCGTATGCGTCTGTGTATAAATCTTTATTTGTTAGAGGACCATTATAAGCTTCCCAAGCTTCCGGAATGTCAATTGCTTCGGGATAGTCTTGCCCAGGCCATTGAAGCTTATCTGGTCCGTCTGGCTCTATTTTACCGTCACGATTTACATCGATATATTTTGATGAGTTATCACTTGTGTTAGCGTATGGATCAACAGAATCGGCATCGGCCACAAACTCCATTCTTGTCGGATCATCTTTTTTCTTTCGGAAAATATACATAAAGACAATATCTTTGTTGCTGTACTTAGCTTTATGCAACTTACTTGTCACATGTGTCCATTCTGGTTTTTTCCAATCCTCTTCTGTTTGGAGTGCATCAAGATCTTCCGAATCGATGTTGGTTGCTGCTGTAATGGATATTGTTAAAATACGTTCCCTAAGATTTTCTGTTAAAAGAGTAACTGTGCGTTCATAAAGTATTCTGGATGCAAAAATAAAGATGATGATTAAAATAGATATGATCACAATACCAGTCCAAATCGGATTTCTTACTTTTTTGGTTATTATGTTAAGCATAATAATTAATATTATACATCTAAAAGTGTATCTACTTCCTTTTTTTCCACATCCCACAGGAATGGCGCAAGCCGAGGACCGAATCTTTTCCCTAATAACAACTGATACACATGTCGGAAAAAGTGGTGTTGGCGTAACATATTATGTGTCTTGGTGGCATGTGGTTCTTTTGGTATGGTGTAGAGCAAAGAGCAAAATTTATCTAAAGAAATAGTAGATCTGCGATTAAGCAATATTCTTAGGGCACTAATTAATTTAATATCATCCGGTTTTAATGCGACGATATGTTCCTTATTCTTTTCTTTCAGAAGCTTATAAGTGTTACATTCTTCAATTTTTATGTAACGCGGACTGGTTCTTTTGGTTAGTCCCAAATCTAAATACATTGTTCCATTTATCCCGGTGAACAGATTTCGCTCATCAGATTTAAATGGTCTTAACCTTAATAATTTTTCCACATCTTTTTTTTGTATTTTTGTGAATTGTTGTAATTGCGATTTTTCTGTTTTGATTGATTTTTTCTGAAGGATAGGTTTAGCAATCCATTCATATATATCGCGTTGTGGTAATGTTGGCATTGTAATTATCTTCCCATTAATACTAATATTGGAAGCCCCATAACCATATCCTCCGTATGGTTGTGTTCCTCGTTCTACGCCGGGTGCATGCAAGTGTGTGTTGCGAAGTAAGGAAAATTTATTATGAAGTATTTTCTCCTTATTAGATTGTATCAATCTAATAATGTATTTGCTTGTTCCGTATAAAGTGACGTACATTGCATTATGTATATAATGGGGGTCTTCAAAATAATATTTGAGTTCAGGATCGTTTGTGTACTCTTGAATAAAAATGATCGGAGCGAATATCTCATTGAAATTACCCCCCTTTATTAGTGGTTTGCAGATAATAGTAGGTTCGACGATGGCATCATGCGTACGAATAATTCCTGGAGTGAAAGGATCAATCCATCCACCATTTTCAACAAGAAAATTTTGTATCCTAACAAGATCCTTGGGGTCGCTGATTGGACCGATCCGACACGACCTATCTTTGTAATGACCAACTCTAACATGATTTATTTTGTCGCGTAGTATTTGTAAAAAATTTTGCAAGACAGCTTTATGGACAAGAATAGCATTTGGTGCTGCACAATCTTGCCCTTGATTATAGAATTGGAGAGTAATAACTGCTTCAACTGCTTCAGAAATATTGGCATCTTTGCTTACCACTACCGGATTGTGACCAGCTCCGTTTGTAATAAATAGGGTGCGTCTATCAAATACTAGACGCAACTGGTCAGAGTGAGCGGGAATGCCTGTAAAAATAACGATGTCAGTGACCGGTCTATTTTCTTTGGTTTTTGGATTTATACGAAGAGCGGACCTATCTTTTAAAAATTCGATTCTAGTTTTAGGAGAAACAACAATATTTGGAAATGATTTAGAAATATCTAAAAGAGCGAGGACCCCTGAGAAAAAATAGCGCATACTATTAGGAATACGAAAATGCACCTCGCTTGCCATCAGTGCTGGCACGACGACAAAACATGCGAAAGCATACAAGGGCTGATTTCTGGGCAGAAATGAAGTAACTGCACCAACGCGTAAACGAAAATATTTCTTATTTTCTTTAAGGTTTCTCAAAAGATCTAGTGTCCGAGCTACTTCATCTTGAACCACTTCGTAACTTTCGTATTTTAATAAAATGTCGGTTAGATCTTTCAAACGATCTTCAATAATATCTGCCAAGTTTTTGGCTTGCTGATCAATTTCGGAAAAATTGAGAGTCGTATACGGTATATATTCCGTATCTAAGACTGGGTATTTTACGACAGAGCGTCTATTTAGTGGCATTGGTGTCTTATAGGTTCTCATGTCTTATAGATGTACCCAATCTTACTTATGAAATTGCATCAGAACAATTCCTAAAAGTGCGAGGGTCATCCCAAAATACTGATATAGAGAAACATTACTCCATTCATGAAATAAGAAAAGCCCAACAAGAATAGTACTTATGGTTAGTAATGAATCTACGGTTGCGGAACTCACAGCCAAACCTAGTTTTGTCGTTGCCAATCCAAAGGTAATGAAAACAAATGGAGAAATAATAACAACTAACAAAAGCCATATTGTGAGCTTATTTTCCTTACTGGCCCAAATTGCACTTATGGAATTTGCTGCAAGGGCAATAAGAACAGCACTAATAACATAAAACCAAATTTGAAATTTACCCATTATAATAATCTTATACAAGACATAATATATTATACTACAAATTTAAACTTTTTATTACTCACCTGCTCTAAAATTTCAATGGTGGCTTGGACGGAAGGATTGTCAGATTTTTTTAATAAGAGCCTATCTTCAAATCTATCTAATAGTTTGGACAGAAATTCATCACCCCAAGATGGCAAAAAAGCCGAATAAGCCTCTCTTCCGGTTTGCCTGAAAATAAGTGTCGTTCTAAATTTTTTTAATTCAATTTTCATATATTTAATATTCTAACATCAAATAATACAAAACCATAACAGATTTTATCTAAATCTATGCAAGTTCTTTGCAAAATCCTAGTAAATCCAAACATTTTTTAATTATACCAAATGTACTGGACCCCTTTCTTTAGACACTAACCTTGTTAACTGAATTGTATTCCCTGGCCACCAAAAGTGCAAATTGCTGTGGTGGCATTTTGAGTGCTGAGTGGATGCGTGAATTGTTGTAGCAATAAATCGTTTGATATATTTCGTATACCAATTCACCAAGTGTTTTGAATCTAGACGGATCACTCATATCAATTTTGAATTTATCATAGATTGTTTTGTAAAGCGTTCATGAATGCTGATAACACAAGTTGCACGGAGTGTGTGGTGTAAACCGACACCCCATCGTTTTTAATTCGATTGATAATCTGATCCTTCACATCAGAAGCTATTTTGTGTCTTTTCATATGTCTTGTATTAATTATTATCTGCTAATTATATACAAGATTGGTGTTCAAATTTTGGGGTCCGGGCCACTTTTAAAATTCTTTATAATTTGGGTCAACGGCAAAGTTGGCAATGACGGTTTTGTTACCAGACATATTGATGGTGCAAGAAATGTTTCTGCCGCATGATGTGCCATCTCCTCCCCAACCGGTAAATATTCTTCCACTCACTATCTGGGCAGTAAGTATAACATCATCACCTTCATCATAAGTCCAACAATTTGGAATATCGGGGATCCCAGTTGGATTACGGCTGACTGTTCCCTGTCCTGATTTTACAATACACAGATTATAATCAGATCCTATTGGTGGGGCGACATTTACTGTGACACTGTCGGAAACCGGTCCGGGGTTGCAGGAGAGAGTATAAGTTTTTGATGCTGTTAAGTTGCCAGTAGATTGAGTGCCGGAAAGACCGGTCCAGCCAGTTGGAGAAACAGAACAAGAAGTAGCGTTAGTTGATGACCAAGTAATATTTGTAGCTGTATTATACGGAATATTTGTAGAATCAGCGCTTATGTTGGCAGTAGTTGAAACGGGCAGAGGACACTGAGCGCTGACACCATAAAACATAGCTGGGTTAGATTGGTTGTTGTATTCGGTCGCTATCCATTGTGCGGAGCGGATGCTGTTAGACAACCTAAACTCATCTAGTTTACCGTTAAATGCTCTATCATTTAAACTCCTATTTCCGATCGTTAAAGTTGCAGATCCAGTTTGTAAGGTTCCAGATGGAGCGGTAACTTCCGTAACTGATTGAGCCACACCATCTAGATAATAAATAGGATCATTTGAAATTGAACTCCCATTATAGGTAATAGCAATGTGATGCCAGGCCCCTGTACTTGGAGTAGGTATTCTCCAAGCTGCAGCTCCAGACCAGCCAACCTGAAATTGCAATAAATTTGTTGAGTCAATAAATAACTGGTCTTTTAAGTTGCCATGTTCCCAAAACCTTCGGGCTGATGCATCAATAGCATTAACAAAAAACCAAGTTTCCCATGTTCTCTGTGCAGTAGCAGTGATAGTAGATGTAATCTTGTGCATATTGGTACTGCCACCAAAACTGGCTGAGCCGTCTATTTTCCCAGTAGTAGCTGACGCTCCGGAAATCGTCCCATTTTTATTATTGATAGTAGAATCAAGAGCAGATAATGTTGAGCCATTTGGATAATGATAAACTGCGGCATAATTACTATCCCAAGTCCCGGCAACATTTTGCTGATTTATTGCGCTGGGGTTACCATAATACATATATATTTTTGTGTCCGCTGTACTGGAAAGACTTGGTACTTTTACCCAAGCAATGAGTTCGCCTGTCCCAGAAACATATTTTTCTATTTCGTGATCAAGTTTTGTTCCACTTGAGTTAGTAAATAAAATATCAAAACCATCTGGCCGAGCGTTGGCTTGCAATCCAGCATCAGAAGTTAGAGAAATCATAACAGGAAAGTTTGATTGGGTAGCTGGGACTTTTGCGTCATCAATCTGGAAAATCTTACGATAACCCCAAATTCCACCAGTTGAATACCAAGGAGTCGCATCGGTACAAGAAGGATTTACAACTCCTCCCCCAGCCGCACTCACAGTCACTGTTGTCCAAGCACTACAGTTATTCCCCTCATTTGATTCGGTGATAGTTCCAACCATTGAAGCATTATTATCTGCGCATACTTGTACAGAATATGTTCCCGCCGAGGGGAATGTGTAAGAAGAAGATATGACAGTTCCAGAAGCACCCGCATTAAGAGCGCCTAGTTGAGTAACTGAAATTGTAGAAACTGTTCCAGTTCCACCTGCACCAGTTGCTACTCGGAAAAAATTGTTGAATGAAGCACCGGTAGCTGCTGTTCCGCTGTTTGTGATTGTAGATGAAAATGCTTGTGGTGTCCCGGCTGTTGCGGCAGTTGGAGTTATAACGCCTGGGGTTAGGTCTGGGGAGGAAGTATTTACACAATCAATCTGACCTCCTATTGGATCACTCCATGAGTAAGGTGATGATGTGAGTTTTGTTTGAACTCCCCAGTAATATGATATACCAGCCGTTGTAAGAAAATTTGTTTTTGCTGTCCCAACAAAATTATTATCCCATGCAGTAGATCCAGTAAGAGATGTCCAAGCTGGAAGTTCATACAACCTCGTATAAAAAGTACCCCAACTGCTTATACCACCAACGCTTTGAGTTGGGGCTATCCATGAAAATGAACCGAGGTTGCCCGGACTTGGACAGGAACCTGAGCCATTGGTGGGTGGAGGTGGAATATTTATGATGACAGAATTAGATGCCGTATCTCCACTTGAACTCGTACAAGATAATGTATAAACCAGACTTGTGGTATTTAGAGGATAAGTATACGTATCTACAGTACCTCCAGATACACTTACTGGTGAACCATTCAATGTACAAGAAGATGCATTACCCACAGCACCCCATGTTATTTTATATGGAGCTTGACCATAAGCCCAAAGTGGCCCATCACCAGTTTGGCTACCAAAAATAACCGATCTTCCGCCATCATTCCAAATAGTTGCCTTTACATCTACTCCGGTGGGAGGAGAGGGTGGTTCACAATTGTAAGTATCAGTATAAGAACCACCAGGTTTATAATACTCGCAATACACACCAGTTGGTTCTTGGAAAAGACATCCAGGTTGAGTACCTACAAATTCTGGAGCACAAGAAGAAGGAGATACAGTTCTTTTTGACCCAGTAATTTTCGTCTCAGAGCAAGAGTATGTCCTCTGGCACCACCCTCCACCAATAGGTTTATCTTCTACTAAAGTTATTACACCCCCATTTGCGGTGGATTTACAACCCATAAGTTCTGGAAGACAATATGTTCCGCCACCAGTATCAGTAGTGCCTGCGGCACAATAATCCAGCGATGTATTATAGGTAGTCCCAACATTATGCTTAAAAGGATAATTTGTGCATATTACACCAATTGGTGGATATGTTGAAGGAGTACAAGAATATTCACTACCAGGAACGATTAAAGGACAAAATGATTGACAATTCGTCATATCATTAAACCATGCTTTACCTTCATAAACTGAAAATGGAGAATTCACATAAGCTGGCATATTTTCATAAGATGTGACGGTTACACCCTGAGAAGCGTTACATTGAGCGGCTGCATCTACACTAGAAGTCGGCAGAAAAACAAAAAATAAAAGTATAAAAATGAATAGAAAGTGATTTAAATTTATTTTTTTTAGGTAATTCATATAAATTTTATTTTTGGCTAAAGTGAACTTGAACTTCTACTTTTTTGCTTTGAGAATTTTCAGTTATAAATATATTTAATGTTGTATTATTTTTTTGTCCTGTGAGAGACATTACTTTGGGAACTACCTCCATTACAAATGGATTCCAGCCACCTGTCTCCATATATGTCCTGAATGTGTCCACATTCTCATTAAAAGAAAAAGGACTATCCCAAACCAAAGTATATTCTAAATAGCCATTTATTTCCCTCTGAAATTCTTGCGTTGGAGTAGCGCCATTTACAGGCAAAGGAAAATCACTCGGCACAAGCTCTTTTTTAGATTCAGTGGTATTTAGAGAATACACTGGCACTTGGGGCTTTTGATTTTTATATTTATTTAACCAAAAAAGTGATAAAAATCCCACAACTAATATCATGAAAATAACAATTATCCAAACAAACTTTCTTTTTTTTTGGGTCTCTTCCATTGTATTTGAAAATAACACTAAATAATTGTCTATATTATATCATTTTTTCATTATGCAAATACTAATCTGTTTATAAAAACTGTGCATAAGGTTTTTAAAGTTTAGGTATGAAAAAAGCCGTCCCGCGCGAACGCGAAACGGCTTTGATTTGTTGCGACCCGGAGGTCGCTGTGTGCTATTTAGAGAAGAGGCGCCTGTACTGGGCTTGGAGGGAAGCATTTGCGTCAACCTCCCCATTTGGTCCAATCACTGGGACTTCCCCACCGAGCAATGGAACAACGCACGACACCCCATGTTTGTCCGACAGGTGAACGAATAGGGGTTCCCCGACCAGAAAAGCACTCATAGGAACTTCAATCTTTTCGACTGAGTAATCCCCGGAATAGACCTTCTGAAAGGTTGCTTCGTTCCCACTGTTATCCTGAACGAGTTGGAATACGACAGCTTGCGTGGGTCCATTTCCACCAATCTCGACGGATAGTTTGTTGTCGCTTGAGCTCTTACTCAACACGACAGCCCCCAATTCAGCAAACACAGGGAGTTCGTCTGGTACTCCCACTACCAGTAGCGGAACCTCCGAGTGTAGAACCACACTGGAACAGGTTTTACTTGTTCTACTGGTGAGGTTTTCTGCCACCACCATATAGAGACCGGGCTGGACCCCATTGAGCCAGAGACCATGGAAACTGTAGAGATGCCGTTGCGCTTGGAATCTCCCGGCAAACCCTGAAGACACCATATTCCCGAGTTGGAGTTTTCCTGTGCCATTCCCCACCTGCATCATGTACCACAGCCCGTCGTATTTGATGGCGTGGTACAACTGAAAAGTTGCCTCATATTCACTGACACAGGTCGGACTGACCTGGATGACCCCGAGATCAATCCCATCATTAGTCTTGGTCAACGTCAGAGCGACGCTGGCCACCTGTTGTTCTGGCACGACCTGTGCCGGAATCACCATCATGCTCATGCTCGACAAGAGCACGAGCAAAAACATTGAAAAGTACTTGCTGAGCATGTTGATGCCCTCCTTTTGCTATTATACAGATAACCCCAATCTTGTCAAGGGGTCATATTATTTGTCAATATTTTAGGTCGTTGTGAATTTGATGGATTATTCAAGGTCTATTTACATAAAACCACTCATTTGGAGGTCCCACAACTTTTTATAAAGTCCACTTTCTTTGTTTGAAAGTTCATCATGAGTTCCGTCTTCAACGATTGAACCTTTGTCCATAGATATTATACGGTCCATTTTTTTGATGGTAGAAAGTCTGTGTGCGATGACGATGGTGGTGCAGTTTTCCATTAAGATTTTCAAAGCATCTTGAATGAGCGATTCGGAATAGGAATCTAAACTTGAAGTAGCTTCATCAAAAATTAGAATAGGAGCCTTTTTGAGGATTGCTCTGGCGATGGCTATCCGCTGGCGCTCTCCACCAGAAAGCTTAATTCCCCGCTCACCGACATACGTCTCATATTTCAAAGGTAAATTTTCGATAAATTCATCACAATGAGCGAGTCTGGAAGCCTCTTTGACTTCTTCGTCAGAAACATTTCGGCAACCATAACGGATATTTTCCAGTAGTGTTCGATGAAAAAGGACAGGATCTTGTGGCACGAAACTTATGTTTTCCCTTAAACTGTCTTGGGTGATAGTGCGGATATTTTGACCATCAATAATGATAGAGCCAGAGGTCAAATCATATAGGCGCATTATAAGTCTTACAAAAGTCGTTTTGCCTGAACCTGAGTGTCCCACCAGCGCCACCTTTTCTCCACTCTTTATTGTTAGATTTATATTGTTTAATGTTTTATTTCCTTGATTGAATTCAAACGACACATTATCAAAAACTATTTCTCCCTTGGTTACAATTAATTTTTTTGCATTGGGCAAATCTTCTATATCGTGTTTGGTAATTAATATGTCAACCATTTCTTTGGAATCGGCCAAACTTTGAAAGATACTGCGAATAATTTTGTTTAGTCCCCAAAGTTGTTGAGATAGGCCGATTATGTAGGTTTGAGCCAATACAAAGGTTCCTATAGTGATTAATCCCCTTTCCCAATATTTTATAGCGTAATAAAACACGAAGAACTCTACCAAAAAAATGAGCAATACTTGTATTCCATCAACTAATTCGGCTAATCGCCAAGAAAATAGGGTTTTTCTAGCCTGTTCGTTAGAAATTTTTTGGAAACCCTTAGATTCGTGTTTGTGTCCTGTAAAAAAGGATATGGCGTTGTTATTTGTGATTGAATCTGCCAAATAACCAGTAGTGTGGGAATCAGCTTCAGCAGACAATTTGTCATATTTTAATTTCCATGTTGAAAATGAAATACTAAATACTGATATGATAAATACCCATGAAATCATAATAATAGAAACTATTGGGGCGATGAAATACATTATCCATATTGAACCGACGACGGTTATAACAAGCGGTATGAGATTAAAAGCGAGACTATCGGCTAGAGATTCAAATGCACGACTGAATCGGTTTACTTTTTGGACCAACCCACCACTAAAATTGTTGGCAAAAAAAGTGTGAGAATGTCCCATCATATAATCAAAAGAGTTTTGCTTCAGTTTTGCCATTACCCGCGTTTCCATCATGTCAAAGAGAAACATTCCGACTCTAAAAAAGACCCAGTTAATAGCGTGGAAAATTAATATAAAAGTTACGATTTTAATAAGGGCAAGAGCGGTTTCGCTTGGGCTCACAGATTTGCTTATAACGTCAAAAAAATCTTTATAATATAAAGGGATAAATAAATTAATTAAATGGGCAACAAAAAATAAAAAATATGCACTAAAAAACAAGCCTTTGACTGACCTTACTCCTTTCCAAAACTGACTCATTATTTGGCCGACAGTTGTTTCTTTGGTTGGTTTGCTTTTGGTTTCTTCTCTACCAATGGTGTCCATTATAGATATCTTAACATTATTGGATTAAAACTTGAAGATTATTTGACAAAATGGTATAAATATATTAACTTAATAATCAGAAAGGTTGTAAAAACAAATGAAAAAGAAAAAAGAGTCATTAGTCTTGGGGCGTATGTTGCAAAAAATCGCGTCTCGCATTGGGGCAACTATCATTTTGGAACCTGAATGGGGTATTGTTGGCCAAATTACCTTCAAGAGTGGCCGCTTTTCCTATTTCAGGTATAACACTGTGGATTTGAATCCAATGGGAGCTTCGGAAATTGCAAAGGATAAAGACTATGCCAACTTCTTTATGAAGCGCATGGGCTACCCCATTGTTCCGGGCAGTAAGACATTTTTTTCGGATTCATGGGGTAAGGCTATCGGAGCATCTCATCGCAACACCCTTGCTGCTTATCGGTATGCTCAAACGCTGGGCCTGCCCGGTTATTGTAAAGCCAAACAGCGGTAGTCAAGGAAGAGGGGTCACTCTCGTTCATAACAAACGCGAATTCTACCGAGCAATGCGCACAGTCTTTGAGATTGATCGCGTCGCTTTGGTCCAACAGCCTGTGCATGGCAAGGATTATAGAATAGTCGTTTTAGACGAAAGAGTGATTTCAGCTTACGAGCGGATACCACTCAATGTTATTGGCAACGGGAGGTCAACGATAAGTAATTTGCTCAAAAAGAAGCAGCAAGAATTCGTTGCTTCAAGCCGTGACACCAATATCAAGAAGAATGACCCTCGCATAACTGAGAAGCTGAAGCATCAAGGGTTAAATCTTCAGTCAGTTTTGGCTCAAGGGGAGAGGGTTTTTCTTCTTGATAATGCCAATCTGTCTGCTGGTGGAGATTCGGCAGATGTCACAGCAAACATGCACCCAACCTTTGGTAAGATTGCCATAAAGCTGACCAAAGATATGGGGCTTCGTTTGTGTGGGGTTGATCTTATGATTGATGGCGACATCAGCCAAAAATCATCACCTTTTTGGGTCCTTGAGATTAATTCTGCACCTGGTCTTGATCACTATTCAAGGTCCGGTAAGGCGCAGGAGAAAATTGTTGAGGATTTATATCTCGAAGTACTGAAAAGTATGGAGAGATAATGCTGGGGTATCCTACCCCAGCATTTTTTAATAAACCTTTATTATGAAAACCAAATCTTCTCTTCAAAAAATAAAACAGATAATATCAAAGTATGACTCATTTATTCTTTATAAACCACTATCTGATGAAGTTGATTATAATAATTTATCTTTTCCCTTGAAATTTTTTTCAGAAAATATTATGTTGCCAAGCAATAAAAATAGCAACCCGCTCTTATGGGCAACTAAGTGTATTTCTAAATATAAAAATAGTAATCCTTGTGTCTTAGTCCCCGGCACTCGGTTTGATATTTATGGAACCCGTCACGGAAGAGGAAAGGGTTGGTATGACCGCTTTCTTTCTAAAATACCAAAAAAATGGTTTCGAGTAGGGATTACTCATGCATCAAAATTTTCGTTATTTCCAATTTCGTTTCAAGAATGGGATGAACAGGTTGATTTGGTTATAACCCATGATGGTTTTCACTGGATGGTTTATGAGACTTCTGCTCGGAATAAGTAAATATCTTTGAGTAAATATCTGTCTTTGGTGAAAGTGCCAAACTTGTCTTTTTAAATGTTTTTTTATTTGTAAATTCTATGGGAGCATTTTTGATTATAACAATAGGAATTTGTTCAATTCCTTCCCCCATTACAAGCACTGCGCTAGTTGCTAAGGCATCAGCAATATTGCTTTGAGTTAGACGACTTTTCCGCCCAAATAAATCTTTTTTCCCGATGTAACTCCTCAATGGATTAAAACCAATATATGCAATCGGTCTGCCAACGGTACCAACCCTAAGTGGTATACTTTTTGTGTCTGTGATGATAACGCCAATATGTTTGAGAGAAAAATGTTTCAGCAAATTTTTTTGTATTTGCTCGGCAACTTTAAAAGGATTTTTTGGTAAAAGAATTACATTATTTTTTGCATTTGATTCATCGATTCCCGCATTGATGCACCACTCCCCTTCAGTTAGGGTAAGCAAAGCCCAAGGGGTCTCAATTATTTTTTGAGAATTTTTCTTTATTAATTTTTCTTTATCCTTTATTTTTCCAGTTCTTCCTTGAGACAGGGCGATAATTTTTGAGGTAATAACAATGATATCGTTATCATTAAGAGAGTTAATTTGCTTATGTAAAAAATTTATTAAATTTTCGTTTTCCTTAAAGATTGGAGTTTTGATAGCCAGTATTTGCATAAAAGAATTTAATTACATTCCCTCTTCTTTTAATTTTTGGACCGCTTCGTTTTTGGATCTTTCGACCATAAATTTTACAGCCTCGTTCATATTTATATTTTGGATTTTTATGTTCGGTCTTTTGTCTTTAAAAACTCGGTATATTTCATCAGCAAAAGCTTGACCGATTGTCGGTACGCGGTCATAATCCATTATGATTATTTTAAATTTTTCAAGACCTGATAATATTCTGCGGGCTTGTGATCTAGATATATGAATTCCGCCCATTGTGTATAAACGCACCCTTATTTCAGTCTTATCAAAACCATAATCGCCATCTTTCTCCATATCGGTATGTTCTTTAAAAATATCATTCAAGTGGCGGGTGTTGCTTGTATCAATGCGAAAAGTCACCCTGGTTCCCTGTTTTTGCCCTTTGGTTTTTTTAATAAAAACATCTTTTATTTTATTGTTTACCGTTAACTCATAACCATAACTGTCCAATATAAATTCGTCCCCCGCTTTTGAGGTAAAAAATATACCCTCTCCGGAATGAAGCTTGGGGGCGGTTGTTGTTTTACCCTTCAATAGATCTTGGATTGCTTCCATTTCTGAATTTAATCTCCTTTTCTCCATAATATTTTTGAAAACTCCTACGCCAAAATCATCAACTATAAAAAATAAAGTGTTTTTGTTTAAACCAACAGAGAATTTTATTTTTTCAGATTTTGAATGTTCAATGGCGTTATTAAACATCTCGGAAAAAGCGTATTCAAAAATACTTTTTATGTTTTCAGGAAATTTAGCCAGATTTTGAAAATTGTGTTCAATGTCGTCAAAAATTTTGTGTTCCTCTAGTTGCTTGTTTATCAATGTTTTTGAATAACTCGCTGGGATAAGACTGGGATTTTTTTGCAGATACTCCGCTGTGACATAAATAGCTGATCTGGTTGAGCCAATCTTCACAAGTTTTTTTTCGGTTACAAGTTTGGATATAAGTTTTGAGGCGTATTGCCTAGATACACCAAAATCACCAATAAAATCTATTGTTTTTATAGTTCCCTTTTTACTAGCCAGATTCAATATTTTTTGGGTGGTAAGCATATGTAAACACAATTGTAAACCTATGGTTAGTGATTGTCAACCAATTGTCAACTAACTGTTAAATACTCCTAAATTCCCTCTTGTTTGAGCCGCTCAATTGCTTCGCGGGCAGATTTGGAGAGTTTTTTGGGAAGGGCCACGCGGACATGAATCAAAATATCACCACGATTGCGGTTTTGATTTGGCACACCCTTGCCTTTGATTTGCAAAATATCACCGGTGTTTACACCTTCTGGAATATTAAGAGTCGAAAGTCCGTCCAATGTTTGGATATCTATTTTGGCGCCAAGTAAGGCATCAGAAAGTTTAACATTTAAATTCATTATCAAATCATTGCCTTCTTTGTGAAAGGTTTTGTGTTTTTTGACGTGAGTTTTTATATAGAGGTCACCCGAAGTACCGCCCTTAATCGCTTCCCCGCCTCCAGAAAAACGAATCATCTCGCCGTTGTCTATGCCAACCGGAATTTTTATTTTTATTTCTTCTTCTTTTTTGAGAATACCTAAACCATCACAGATATTGCACTTTTCTTTTGGCACTTTGCCATTACCGGTGCAAGCTTCACAGGTACGAGTCATTTCAATAGAGCCAAAAATGGACCTCTTCATTTCTCTGATTTTGCCTTTGCCGTTGCAGGTCTGACAGGTGATTTGCTCTGTCCCCTTTTTGCCACCGGTACCGTTGCAGGTCTGACAAACTGAAATTTTATTTAAAAGAATAGAACGGTCTACACCAAAAACGGCTTCTTCAAAATTAAGCTCTATATCAATTGAAATATCTCTCCCTCGCTTCGCTCGGGATCTTCGATTCCCACCACCAAAAAATTCACCAAATATATCTCCTAAATCAAATCCTTCGGCTGAAAAACCCCCCGCACCTGCGGGGCCATTGGTAAAACCCGAAAAATCAAAGCCAGATTGCTGAGCAAAATCCTGCCAATTACCCTGGAAGCCATTAAAACCCCCACCATTGCCACCAGCAAAAGTTTGACCGTAAGTGTCGTATTGAGCTCTTTTTTGGTCATCAGAAAGGACGCTGTAAGCTTCGTTGGCCTCTTTAAATTTCTCAGCATCTCCACCTTTTTTATCGGGATGATATTTGTGGGCTAGCGTTCTAAAAGCCTTTTTAATCTCGTCTTTTGAGGCTTTTTTGTCTATGCCTAAAATGTCGTAGTAATTTTTCATAATTACGACCATTATATCAAATTTTTAGCTTTTTGTCTCGTCTGGTTTCTCTTCTTCTTTCGGTTCTTCAGGTTTTGGCTCTTCTGATTTCTTTTCCTCGCTACTAGATGCTTGCTGTTGGCTGCTATTTTTCATATACTCCCCTATCTTTTGGATTTCTTTGGAGAGATTTTCGGTGGCAACTTTAATCGCTGAAATGTCATCTTTATCTTTTGTATTTTTTAATTCAGTCACTTTTTCTTCCACACCCTTTTTAATTTCTTCAGAAATTTTACCTTCGGCGTCTTTGAGCGCTTTTTGGCTTGTGTAAATAAGCTGCTCGGCTAGGTTTTTGGCTTCAATCATTTCCTTCTTTTTGAGGTCATCAGTGGCGTGGGCTTCGGCATCTTTTTGCATTTTTTCAATTTCTTCTTTTGATAAGCCGGAGCTACCTTCTATTTTTATGGACTGTTCTTTTCCACTTGATTTGTCTTTGGCTTTGACGTTTAAAATACCATTGGCGTCAATGTCAAAAGTAACTTCAACTTGTGGCATACCACGGGGAGCCGGAGGAATACCGTCTAAAATAAAGCGACCGAGTGTGCGATTGTCGGTGGCCAATGGTCTTTCTCCTTGAACTACGTGTATTTCAACGCTGGTTTGATTGTCAGCGGCGGTAGAAAATACTTGAGATTTGGAAGCTGGGATAGTGGTGTTTCTTTCAATAAGTTTGGTGGCTACGCTCCCCATAGTTTCGATACCTAGTGAAAGCGGGATAACATCAAGAAGCAAAATATCCTTGACATCACCGCCTATGATACCACCCTGAATGGCGGCGCCTAAAGCAACCACTTCGTCGGGGTTGATACTTTTGTTTGACTCTTTGCCAAAAAACTTTTTAACTTCTTCAATTATTTTTGGCATACGAGTCTGACCTCCGACCAAAACTATTTCTTCGATTTCACCGACTTTAAAAGGCGAAGCTTCTATAGCGCGTTTGGTAATTTCCATTGCGCGTTGGATAAACTCATCAGCCAATTCTTCTAACTTGGCGCGGTTCATTTTAATTAACAAATGTCTTGGCCCGGAAGAGTCTGAGGTTATAAATGGAATATTAACTTCTGTGTCAGTGGCGGTGGAAAGCTCAATCTTGGCTTTTTCAGCGGCTTCGTCCAATCTTTGAAGAGCCAACGGGTCTTTGGTTATATCAATACCACTTTCTTTTTTAAATTCACTCGCTAACCAATGAATGATTTTTTGGTCTATGTCTTTACCACCGAGATGGGAGTCGCCGTCGGTCGCTTTTACCTCTACCACATCATCGCCCACTTCTAAAATAGAAATATCAAAAGTACCGCCACCGAAGTCAAAAACAGCGATCTGCTCGTTTTTCTTTTTATTAAATCCGTAAGCTAAGGCAGCGGCGGTCGGTTCGTTTATAATTCGGAGGACATCAAGACCAGCGATTTGACCAGCGTCTTTTGTTGCCTTCCTTTGAGCGTCGTTGAAATAAGCGGGCACAGTGATGATGGCTTGGGTAATCTTTTCGCCCAATTTGGCTTCGGCATCAGCTTTGAGTTTGGAAAGAATCATGGCGGAAATTTCTTCGGGTCGGTAAATGCTATCATTCATTTTGACTTGCACACTGCCGGTACTAGACGCGGAAATTTCAAAAGGCACAGTGTTCTTATCTTTTTGTACCGCTTCCTCTTTGAAATCGTGGCCGATAAATCTCTTGATGCCAAAAACGGTGTTTTGGGGATTGGTGACAGCTTGTCTGCGAGCCAAAAGGCCTACCAGCCTCTCGCCGGTTTTGGAAATCGCGACAATAGAAGGTGTGGTGCGTGCCCCTTCAATATTTTCAATTATTTTTGGATTGCCGGCTTCCATCACAGCGACGGCACAGTTGGTTGTTCCTAAATCTATTCCTATGATTTTTGACATATGATATACGAATTAATGAATAATTTTTGTTTTGTGAATCGAATTATACTCGTCCTCTAATTTATTTCAACTCCCCGACTTTAACTTTAGGGGCGCGGATGATTTTGTTTTGGAGTTTGTAGCCGACACTCATTACCTCAATTATTTTGCCATTATCTTTTTCATTTTCTACTGCTACATTTTCTATTGCTTCGTCTCTTTGGGGGTCAAACTGCTCACTGAGTGGATTTATAACGGAGACTCCGTGATTACCCAAAACATTTATAAGCTGGCTGTGGATGTACTCTACTCCCCTTCTCCAATTTTCATCTACTTTTTCCCAAGCCTCTTTATTTTTAAAAGCTGAATCAAATGAGTCTAAAACAGAAATGAGCTCAGTTGAAATATCTTCTTTGGCAAATTTAGTAAAATCCTTTTTTTCCTCGTCTAGTCTTTTTCTCAAATTTACTCCATCAGCCCTTTCTTTTTGCCAGCCAGTCAAATATTCTTGGCTTTTTTCTTCTAGTTCTTTTATTTTTTGTCGCAGTTTTTTTATTAAAACGGCTGAATTATTTTCTTCTGTTTCGTCAGAAAAAATTATGTCATTATTTTCATCTTGCATATTAATTTTTATCTCTTAGACCACTGAGGAGCTTTGCGGGCTTTTTTGAGGCCGAATTTGCGTCGTTCTTTGGCTCGGGGGTCGCGTTTTAGGAAACCGGCGGTTTTGATTTTGGTTTTGAACGATTCGTCATGTTTGACTAAGGTGCGAGCAATGCCGTGCCTTATAGCTTCAGCCTGAGAGTGGACACCGCCGCCTTTAACATTTATGGTAATAGTGAAATTACCAGCTTTTACTTTGTTTAGTGCTTCTTCTATCACTTTTCGAAGTTCAGCTGTTGGGAAATATGAAGCCAGGTCGCGGTCATTTATTTTGAAAGTATTTTTAGCAGACGGAGTGATGCGTACTCTAGCGACTGAGGTTTTCCTTCTGCCTACCGCTTCTATGTATCGCTCAGTTTTTGTTTTTTCTTTTGTTGTCATATTAATTCAGTATTATTAAATTTTTCATCATTCTATCTCGCAACTTGTTTTTTGGGAGCATACCTTTGATAGCAATCCGCAAAGTCTCTTTCATTCCTTTATCAGCCACTACTTTTTTCATAGTTCTTTCCCGCAAGCCACCAGGATAGCCAGAATAATTTTTGTATATTTTTTGATTCAACTTTTTGTTGGTGACAGAAATCTTTGAAGCGTTTATCACTTTCAATTTTAATTCAGGGATGGCATTACGAACAAAATCAGCGCGATTTTTGCCTATCAAGATAACGGCGATTTCGCTGGCCAATCTGCCTAACTTTTTATTTTGTGCGTCAATTTCGTAATTCATAAATATTTGTTATACAAACTCTATTATTGCCATCTTGCTACCGTCGGAAAGTCTGGGTTTGGTTTTGGTAATTCGCAAATAACCACCCTTTTGGTCCATATATTTTTTTAAAAGTGTGTCCATCAGTATTTTTGTGGCATTTGGCCCCACTTTTTCAATGATAGCTCTTCGGGCAGCCACTGTCTGAGCCTTGCCTTTGGTCACTAATTTTTCTACAAATGGTCTGATCTCTTTGGCTTTTGGTTCGGTGGTTCTCATCTTTTGGTGCAATATTAATGAACGAGCAAGTGAATTTATCAAAGCTTTTCTTACTTTGCGCACTCTGCTAAATTTTCTGTTTGCGTTGTGGTGTCTCATTACTTTAATGTGATTCCGTGTTCTCCTAAAACCCTTTTAATTTCGGCAACTCCTTTGGCTCCCAAACCTTCTACTTCCAAGATATCCTTCTCTTTCTTTCTAGCCAAACCGCCGATAGTTCTGATGTTGGCGCTAGAAAGAGCGTTCAAAGTTCGAGCGGAAAGGTTTAGGTTTTCAATGCGAGTTTTCAAAAACTCCGGGTCCATTTTTTGAGTGCTATTATCACTATCTTCTTTGCCACCTTCGGAATCTTCAGTTGCTAGTTTCTCGCTTACTTCTTCTTTGTCTTCAAACCCGGTAATAGCCTTCAATTGTTCTATCATAATGTTGATAGAACTTTCAAGGGCCTCTCTTGGGGTGAGACTGCCGTCGGTTTCCATAGATATTCTTAGACGATTGAAGTCAGTACGGTCACCAACTCGCATATTTTCTACTTCGTAACTAACTTTTAGGATTGGAGTGAAGTTTGCGTCTAAAATAATGGTGCCAATATCAACTTTATTTTTACCAATCATATCGCGACCAACAAAACCTAGACCTTTTTCCACAGTCATTTCCATATTTAATTCTGAATCTTTGTCGGTTAAAGTAGCAATCACCATTTCGGGATTTATGATTTCTACTTGTCCGGGTGCTTCAATGTCTTTAGCGGTGACCGTCTTTACCCCTTTAGCTTTTATGGAAAGAGTTTGGGGTTCGTCGGTCAGCATCTTGATGCGAAGTTTTTTTATATTAAGCATTATCATTACCAAATCCTCCTTGATTCCTTTGATTGAAGAAAATTCGTGCTCGACTCCGTCTATCTTGATTGAGGTGATGGCGGCTCCGGGTAGAGATGACAAAATAATACGACGCAAACTGTTGCCAATGGTAAATCCATAGCCGGGATAAAATCCGTCAATCTCATAAATTCCTCTGCTTTCTTCTTCCAAAATAATTTTTGGTCTTGAAGGCAATATAATAGCTTTGTCAAAATTGTCCGTAGTCATAATATTAAAAAATTAGAGTTATAAAATTTCTATTTAAATTATCTTTGATAATATTCAATCACTTGACCGAGATTGAATATTAGGTCAGCTTTTTCAGTGAAAGAGCCGTCCTTGACGTTAATTTCTTTCTTGTCTTCATCCCAAGATAGCCAATTTATCATCAAAGTTTCGGTTTTTTTGTCTGCGACATCGCTAAACAATTTGCTGGCGCGGCTGCCTTCACGAATACTGATTTTGTCTCCATTTTTGACAGAAAAGGATGGAACATAAACCTTTTTACCGTTAACCAAAAAATGACCATGAGAGACAGCTTGTCTGGCAGATAAGTGAGTTGGCAAGATACCGGCTCTCCAAACGACATTATCAAGACGGTGCTCCAAAGATTTCAAAAGATTGACCGCTGGTGAATTGGTTTTTTTGGCTAAAGCTTGTTTAACGTATTTAGCAAATTGTTTTTCGGTAACACAATAAAACATTCTAGCTTTTTGTTTTTCGTTTAGCTGAATACCAAAATCAGTTTTTGGTCGACCAAAAGATTTCTTCCTACCTTTGCCCTTGCGTTCTTCACGAAGAGCAAACTTTTGGGTTTGAGTTTTTTCAAAGATAGGGGCTTTTAGTCTGCGGGCTATTTTGTATTTTGGACCAATTTTCATATATTTTTTATAAATTAAACTCTCCTTGGTTTCTTTGGTTTTGGACCGTTATGAGGAACAGGGGTGACATCTTTTATAGAAGTGATATTTATTCCTTTTGAAATAAAACCTCTAATTCCTGACTCTCTACCCGAACCGACACCTCGCACTACTACTGAAATCTCTTTGATGCCAAGGGTTTGCGCTTTAATACCTAAGGTTTCGCCGACCTTAGCGGCCGCAAAGGGAGTACCTTTCTTAGCTCCTTTAAATCCTAAACTGCCGCTGGAAGCGGTGGCGATGACATTGCCTTTTTTATCGGTCAGTATAAGCGCGGTGTTGTTGTAGGTTGATTGAACATGTAAAATACCGGTGTCAAACCTCTTCTTGCCAGAAACCGCAGCAACTGAGACATCTTTTGTCTCGACTGTTTTTTCTGTCCCTTCCTCTTCTGTTTTAACGATTCTTTTCTTTCCCATAATTATAAATTATTTTTTATCAACTGCTCGACGACCGGTACCCATAGTCTTTCGGGTATTACCTCTACGAGTTCGAGAGTTTGTTTTCGTTCTCTGGCCTCTGGTTGGTAGGACGCGACTATGTCTTACTCCACGGTAACATTTTATATCTTTTAGTCGTTTGATGTTTCCGGAAATTTCTCTTTTTAAATCACCTTCAATTTTTAAACTTTCTACTATTTTTCTGATCTCGTTTTCTTTTTCTTGACTCAAATCTTTTGCTCTGGCGCCCCAGTCTACTTTAGCTTTATCTAAAATTTGTTGAGCGCGAGAACGGCCGACTCCAAAAAGAGTGGTCAGCCCAATTTCAAGTCTCTTTGTTTCTGGTATTGTAATTCCTAAAATTCTCATATTTTTGTCTTTTTATCCTTGTCTTTGTTTATGTTTTGGGTTACTTTTGCAAACTACAAATAAAACGCCTCCTCGGCGAACTAATTGGCATTTTGGACACATCTTTTTTATTGAAGCCTTTACTTTCATTTTTATGAATCAAACTATTTTTCTATTATCAAGTCTGTGCACAATCCTCCCCTTCCCCCCATAAGGGTCGAGAACAACCTCTACAGAATCGCCGATTAAAACTTTGATTCTGTTCATCCTCATTTTACCGGACAAATACGCTAGTATTTCTTGTTCTTTAAATTTAACACGGAAAAACGCATTTGGAAGCGCTTCCATTACCATACCAACACTTGTCTCTGGTCGCTCTTTTTCAATCATTTTAACAATGCAAAGAGGTTATCATATAAACCTTATCAATGTCAAGCTTATTTAGCGACAACGACTTGGACACGTATTTTTGATGAATCAGTAGGAAATGTCCGTTTCCAAATAGGCCTTATTACTGCGGTTATACTCGAAATACCGGCAAATTCATCCATTATTTTCTGGAGGTCCTTTTTTGGAGCTCCTAGTAGTTTTTGGCTTATAGTATCTGTGTTTATCTCTGCCCAAGCTAGAACTCGGCCTTTTATTTGTAGGCTTATTTTCTCGCTACCCTCTAAATTGCCAGCTATCTTTTCAACCACTAAAGGAGAGAAATCAATAATTTGAGATTTTATATTATTCCAGCTATCAAATTCGGAAGCATAAGCTACAATTATTTTGTCTGATAATTCTTTTTTATTTAACATCAGGGCATAAGCGGTAATCTCTTTTCCTACCAAAACAGATGAAGACTCTTCTTTTTGAGGTAATTCTCTGGATTTGTAAATAATAGAATTGGATAATAATACTAACTCCACTGGTACTTTTGATTGCAATTCTTTTTCTAAATCGACTTGTATCTCTGTGTCGATATTTTGCATAGCTACTTGCTTTTCGGTTGGAAGCACCGTTTTCATTTTGCCAACGAATCCACCAGTCATCTCAGTGGCAGATCTAGCATAAAAATTGTTGTAACGCTGAGGGTCGCTCTTAAAACCGGGGATAATAAAATCAGTCTTGCCTATGTTGTACTTTTCTCCCGGTTCATCGGCAAAAACTTCCACTTCTATACTGCCGGGAGTTTCGGCGCCATTTTTGGTTGTTTTGCCTGGTACCACTATTGATTCGGGGATTCTAAAAATAAGACCTTCTTTAGTTTCAAATCGGGTGCGAATGATTAATCTTTGAGGTTGGGAGGAAAAATTGTTGTAAACTATTATTTTACCAGAAGACTTAAGTTCAACAGCTTCCTCACCGGTAGCAGGGATAGAGACTGTTTTAGATTTGGCAAGTTTAACAACTTCATATCTAACACCCCCTTTCTCTATTTCTTTTACACCAGCTATCTCAGTGGCTACGTTAAGGTTTTGACTTCTGGGTGTGATATTGACTGTAGCTGAGGCAAACACAGTCATCATTCCTACTATGAAAATAACAATCAACACAGCAATAATGCTACCAAATATCCACGTTTTCTTTCTTGATTTGGTTGAGCCGTTATTGTAATTTGATACTTCTTTATTTTTTGGGTAATAATATTCGTAAGCGTTGTTGCTTTTATTTTCTGTAATCTCTGACCCTTTGGTTTCAAAAGTCGGAGTATTCAATGGCATAGGGGCAATCTTTGGAGGCGGTGTTATTTCTGGTTTGATATTAATAGGCGCTTTTCTTTTGCCGCCATTGGGAATAGGAATATCCCTAATGCTTCGTCTATTGTCTGGTGGAGTAACATCACTAAATTGTATTCTTGGCATAACTTTATTATACACCCACTCTTTGCATTTTGTGCAACAAATATGTGGAAAAATAAAATTAGTCGGTTAAATTGTTCCCAACGTCGGACGTTTGGATATCAAAATTGTTGGGGTTAAGCGATAACCATTCAAATATTTCTTTTTTTAATATTTTTGGATCTACGAAATATTCTGGAAAATCTTTTTTAGACAAAATTTCTTTTTCCATTCTATTTTTCCCACAGTAATCTTGATAACTACTCCACCCATAATCTTCTAAAAACTTTTTTGCCTTTTCTATATCTTTGATACCATTTTCTTTCCACATTGGATCAATAAGTTTTACTGGATTTAGATGAATGTAAGAAAAAATGTATTTTGAGTATGGATCAGTGTCTACATAAGAACCTTTAAAATTAGTTTCAAAAAGTCCACCAGTACGTTTATATTTTGTATTGAAATATTTTGAATAAGAAGTGCAAAGTTTTTTCATAAAAAGACTTATTCCGTTCCTTTTGTGTTTCTCACTAATGTTGGACGTTTGTTCAGGGGAAATAGTTATGAGGAGATGAAAATGATTTGGCATGAGGACCCATGCACCGATTGAAACAATTGGTTTTCCTCTGTCAAATTCCCAAACATCTATTTTTCTTCTAACTATGTCCTCTCTAAAGTTAATATATTTTTTTGAGTTAGAGAGATATAGCATTTTTACAAATCTTTTTCTATCATAATCATCAAGAAAAATATTTTGTTTACTATTTCCTCTATTATAGAGATGGTAAAACTCACCTTCTACAAAAGGTTCTTTTCTTTGCATATAAATATTTTAACACACTTCCCAATGTCGGACGTTTGGATATGATTATTCCAAAACTGCTTTGATGCGGCGGACGCCGAGAGAGACTGCTTCTTCTTTCAAAATTTTAAATTTACCGAGATCCTTTGTGTTAGAAATGTGGGGACCGCCGCAAAATTCCTTGGACCAAGCGGTCTCTAGCGAATCACCAACAAAGTAAATAGAAACTTCATTACCGTACTTATCACCAAAAGCGTGGACGGCGCCAGTTTTTTCGGCATCAATTTTTTTCATTACAATTTTATTGACCGGCAGATTTTCTGAAATTTTTTGGTTAACTAAATCTTCAACTTTTTGTTTTTCTTCATCTGTCATTTTGCGGCCAAAACCAAAATCAAAACGCAATCGCTCACTATTGATGTTGCTCCCCTTCTGCCTGATAGGTTCACCCAAAATAATTTCAAGAGCTTGGCGTAAAAGATGAGTAGTAGTATGAAGTTTTTTTGTTTCTTCTCCCGCATCCGATAGTCCGCCCTTAAACATACCAGCGCTGGAAGTACGTGAAAGTTCTTGATGTTTTTTTAATTCTTCATTAAATTTATTCTCATCAATTTCCTCTCCTTTTTCTTTAGCTAATTCCTTGGTGAGCTCTAGTGGAAAACCATAAGAAGTGAAAAGAGTGAATGGATCTACTCCCTTTTCAAATTCTTTCAAACCATTTTCCAAAGTTTTTTCAAATTTTTCTTCTTCTTGAGATAAATTAGATAAAACAAAATCTTTATTTTTGTTTAATTCCGGATAAACATCTTTATATATTTCTATTACAACCTCGGCAATTTCTTTGGTGAAAGATTTGAGACCAAGCTGTTTGCCGTATCTTACTGCGCGTCTAATCAATCGGCGCAAAACATAACCTTGGCCCGTATTGGCTGGAGCAATCCCCTTTTCATCACCTAAAATAAAAGCAGAAGCTTTTAAATGATCGGCGATAATACGCATAGCTCTCACATTTTGACCCCCATATTTTTTACCAGAGAGTTTTTCTATTTTTTGCATAATAGGCCAGAAAAGTTCTGTTTTATAATTATCATCCAATCCGTTCATTACCGCCAAAGTTCTTTCCAGGCCCATTCCGGTGTCTACATTTTGTTGGGTTAGAGGTTCAAATTTGCCACCAGATGTTTTGTTATATTGCATAAAAACATCATTCCAGATTTCCAACCATTGGGGGTTATCATCATTAAAACTCTTAGGTACTTCTTTTGGATCTCCTACCCAATAAAACATTTCGGTGTCGGGTCCACATGGTCCTGTTTTCCCCGCTGGCCCCCACCAATTATTTTTTTTGGACAATTTAGCTATTCTTTTTTCTGGAATTCCCAGAGATTTCCATTTTTCAAATGCTTCCTCATCAAAAGGAGCATCATCATCTCCTTGGAAAACTGAAACAGCAAGTCTGTTTTTATCAAGGTCGAGCCACTCCTTTGAGGTTAAAAATTCAAAACTCCACTCAATGGCTTCTTCTTTAAAATAATCTCCGAGCGACCAATTGCCGAGCATTTCAAAAAAAGTGTGATGACTACCATCCCCGACTTCATCTATATCTCCGGTCCTAATGCATTTCTGAACATCAGCAAGTCTATTTCCGGAAGGATGTTTTTCGCCTAAAAGATAAGGAACAAGTGGATGCATACCTGCGGTAGTAAAAAGTACTGACGGATCGTTTTCGGGCACTAAAGAAGAGCTCGGGATTATTTTATGCCCTTTCCCTTCAAAAAACTCTAAATATTTTTTTCTGATTTCTGCCGGGGTCATGTGGTTATTTTATATTATTTAAATCTCCATTTAAAACAATTCCATCAAAAGAAACCAATTCATCATTGATGTATTTTTGGTTTGGTAGGGGGTTGAGAATAAAAATCTTATTACCATTATGGTGAGCAAAAGCCATTTCAATAAATGTATTGGCTCCGATATAATTTTTAATATCACCTTTTGTGTAATTTGCTACCAAAATGGCATCTGATTTCTCAATCTTATTTAAATGTTCGTTTACAAGTCCTAATCCTTTTTTGGCTTCAATCCGACTTTTTCCATCTTCGGACCAATAGTCTACCCCGACAACTTTTATTGGCATAAATACTTCGTGACCGTTTGCTTTGAGCTGTTTCTGAAACCCAACCATTTCATCGAAAAATTTTATTGATCCGCAAATTGTTATTTTCATATATTAAATTATTTTTAATTCTTTAAACCATTCATACATTACCGGCTCAAGTCCGGGATTTTGGTTCCATTCTTCTTCTGGGATTTCTTTTTTGTTGTATCTTTCTGTTTTATTTCCAAGCTCCCTTATTTGATCTTTGGTGTACCAATTTGCCTGTTTGGTCTCACTTTCACTTCTTTCAATATTACCTTCTATATTAACTTGATATATTTTCCAATAATGCCAAGTGCCACTTTCTCTTCTACAATGGTTTTCTTTCTTGCCCTCAATGACCAATTTTATTTCTTTTGTATCTAGACCAACTTCTTCTTTCAGTTCTCGCATCGCTGATTCTTCAAATGTTTTGTCTCCATCTACGTGACCTGCTGGAATAGCAAAACCAAAAGGAAATTTTGCTCTTTCAATTAACAACAATTTATCATCTTTCCAAACTAACATCCCTACACTTGTGTGGTCGCAAACTTTAGACATATTTTTTTATATTATTTACATAAGCCATTCCCATTTCCATCAAACAGTTTCCACCGATATAATTTTGGACTCCTTTTTTCTCTAGATTTACAATAAGAACTGCATCGCTCTCAAGAATATGTTTGTAATGTTGGCGAATATAATCGTTTTGCTTTTTCCATTCTGCGTGTTCACCAAGAGAAAGTGCTTCTACGATTTGTTGTTTATCTCCGCGAATATGAGCTTCATAATCTGGATGTATCCAACCATCATAACCAAACTCACACAACTCATCTTTGTATTCAACCATTTCTTTTATAAAACTATTGCTCCCTAAAACATATATTTTCATATCCCCATTTTACAACAAAAAAGCTTTATTTCCAATAATTGATTTTAGGCGGGTTTAAGGTTATATTTGTGGAACTATTATTTTAATTTATAAAAATGAATTACAAAAAAAAGGTTTTAAAAAATGGTTTGAGGATTGTAGTAGTACCCATGAAGGGCTCACCTTCGGTTACTGTTATGTCACTTATTGAGGCCGGTTCAAAATACGAAAACAAACAAAATAATGGTATTTCACATTTTTTGGAACATATGTGTTTTAAGGGGACGAACAAGAGAACCAAGGCTGGAGATATCGCTAAAGAATTTGATTCTCTTGGCGCTCAAAATAATGCTTTTACTGGCCCGGAAGTAACCGGTTATTGGGGCAAAGCACACAAAAAACATACAGATAAAATGTTGGATATTACCGCTGATATGTATTTGAATCCAACTTTTCCTGAAAAAGATTTGGAGACTGAAAAAGGAGTAATAGTAGAAGAAATAAATATGTACGAAGATTTACCTCAAATACTTGTAAATGAAGTTTTTGACAAACTTCTATATGGAGACCAACCGGCCGGATGGAGTGTCGCTGGTACCAAAGAAAATGTTCGCTCGTTTAATAGGAATGATTTTATAAATTACAGGAAACAGCATTATGTGGCTTCTGCGACTACTATTGTTGTTGCTGGCGATGTGGATGAAAAAGATATATTTAAAAAAGTGGAAAAATATTTTGCTAATATCCCGAAAGGCAAGAAAACAGCTAAGAAAAAAGTTATTGAAAAACAAACATCACCAGCGGTAAGTGTCAAATTTAAAGAAACTGACCAGACCCATTTGGTTTTGGGAGTGCGGGCTTTTGGCCTTTATGACAAAAGAATACCAGTTCTTAATTTGTTATCGTCTATTTTGGGTAGAGGTATGAGTTCTCGACTTTTCCAAAAAATGAGATATCAACTTGGCATTTGTTATTATGTGAAATCTCACATTGAAAATCTTACCGACCATGGCTATATGGCTATCTCTGCTGGAGTTGATTCAAAAAGAGTTGGAGAGGCCATTAAAGGGATTTTAGAAGAGCTTACAAAAATCAGAGATGAAAAAGTTCCGGAAGAAGAATTGCGTAAGGTTAAAGACCTTGTTATTGGAAGAATGTATCTAAGTTTGGAATCTTCAGATGCTTTGGCCAACTTTTTTGGCGGTCAGGAAATAATGAAAGAAAAAATAAAAACACCAAAAGAACTAGAGGAAGAAATTGAAAAAATAACTACCGCTGACATAGCAAAAGTGGCAAAAGAAGTTATCCAAAACAAAAAACTCAACCTTGCTATTGTTGGTAAATATAATGATGAATCTCGCTTCAAAAATATTCTGAAAGTTTAATTACAAATCTTTCAAAATAGCGAAGTCGGTTTTGAGTTGATCGAGGGTGTGGGAATTGTAGACGGCGACGGCAGGATGGTAGAGCGGAACGATTTTGATGGCGCCATAGGTAGCAGTGCCGTCAAAAACTTTGCCATGATTTTGGCTTATTGGTTCCAGTTCAAATTCCAAACCGAATTTAGGCATTATGTAGTACATGGCATACCGACCGAGAGTAGCTATAATTTTGGGCTGTATAATTTCAATTTGTCGATCCAAAAATGGTCCGTAAATTTCTATCTCTTCCGGTAGAGGGTCGCGATTCATTGGTGGTCGGTCTTTGACAATATTTGTTACATAAACATCTTCTCTTTTTATACCGACAGAATTTAAGAGTTCATCTAAAATTTGGCCAGCGCGACCACAAAATGGACGGCCCGTCTTTGCTTCGTTGCGGCCGGGCGCCTCGCCGATAAACATTATTTTGGCGGAATGGCTTCCCTCGCCTATCACCGGCAAATTTTTATTTTCAATTCTAAATTTATAAAGTGGCGACTTCTTCAACGCTACCACCTCATCTTTTATCTTTTTCATCAATTCCTTCCTTTCTTCTATAGTTTGGGTCATGCTGGAATAATACCAGAGTTAACTAATTTTATAAACTATTTACCTATTCGCACGAATTAGAGAATACAAAATTACTTTCTACTTTAATTTAACGAATGCAAAACCCGGATATTCAGTGAACTCAACTTTATCACTTTCTTTTTTATGAATTCTAAACACAGATTGTCTTATCGGAATTACCATAACTCCTCTGGGTTTTAGAATTTTAACTAGATTTTTAGGAATTTCTTCAGCGGTGGCGTTTACCAAAATTCGGTCGAATTTTTCCTTCTCGCCAACGAATAATCGGCCGTCTTTGCATTTTATTTCCGCATTTGGGAAACCATATTTTTTTAAATTATTTTTTCCCATCCTCGCAAGTTCAGGGATGATTTCCAACCCAAGCACTTCTCCGTTCGGGACAAGATGAGCTATAAGAGCAGTCGTATAACCAGATCCAGATCCGATATCAAGAACTTTATGATCCGGTTTTAAATCAATCAGTTCAAGCATGAAAGCAACTGTGGTTGGCTGGGAAATAGTTTGTCCAAAACCTATAGGCAAAGGATAATCTTCGTAAGCTTCATTTTTGTAATTAGTATTTACAAAATCTACCCGGTCAATTTTTTCAAATGTTTTCTTAATCCCAAGTGTCTGCAAGACCTTGGTCTCTTCTAAATGTCTAATTAATTGCTCTTTGGTATTCATTGGCGTATTTGCAATACTCACAATTTGGATTGGCTTTGGGAATGTCGTCAGAATCCAAACATTTTTTCATATTCATTAAGGTTTTTTCTACCCAATCATCTTTACCAGTGTAAGGAATAAGTTTGATATCAAATTCAAGTTTGCCGTCAAAAGCTTCCCTATCACGCTTGCCATTGCAATAAACAAAATAGCCGGTGTCAGAAACTTTTAAATCATTATGTCGTAAGAGCCACTGATAAACTTCCATTTGTCTTTTGTAGCCGTCTTGCCACTCGGCATCCAAATTTACTTCTTCATCTTTGCTAGTCGCTTTGTAATCAACCACTATTAATTCCCCGCTTCCTCCGTCAGCACCTTCGGCGTTTTTTTGCCAAATATCATCAACGGCGCCAAAAACCACAAAATTGGCTGGTTCAAAAAAGGCTTCCACACCTGTAAAATTTTCACGCCATTTTTCTATTCGTGTATCTTGAAATGGCACTGCGTCTATACCATAACTTTCCATAAGAGGATGGGGAGTTTTTTGTTTGCGATGAATATCAAATTCTTTTTTAAGCAAGGTATCAACGGCACTATTTAAATTGAAAGGAAATCCTTGTGGCCGAGAAACACCGATTCGACGATCTAAATAAAAACATCTCGGGCACTCAACAAACAAATCAATCTTTGAGCGACTTACTTTAAAGGCTTCTTCTGCCTTTGGATTGTATAATTTTTTTCGGTAAAATGCCATTTCACTTTTGAATCAAATCTATTTCGGCCAGCATTTTGGAAATTTTTTCGTCGGAAAGACCAGCCTGTTTGAGAATGTCGGGGTTGTCTTTGGCTTGTTTGCAAAGGACGATGCCAGCCTGCATCAAAAGCTTTTCATCACTGGGAGTGCTTGAGTTGAGACAAGTAATAGGGTGCAAATGTGCTTCTTCAATCAGATCCTGCAAGTTGCCAACTTCTGGATAATTCCAACCGACTAATTTCATATTTCTGCATTTAGCGTACTTGATAGCGGATTCGGAAAATTTAGTATTGGTCACGAGCCAACCTTCGCTCATTTTTTTATTTTGACTAAACTGTTCAAATTCCTGATTTTCTAAATCATCCCATCTGGCTTTTATATAAAGCGCAATTTTGAGGTCTGATTTGATACCGAGCTCATTGTGAAATTTGGCTTCAACAAAAATTAATTTTTCTTTGTTCCAAGCAACAATATCAATCTCGTGGTCGGCGCATTCTCCCTTAGCAATAAAATCAGTGGTGGTTTCAAACCCTTTGGCTCTGAAAATTTCTGCCACGAATTGTTCAAAAGGAAAACCGGTTGGACCAAGTTCCATCACTGCGCGACGAAGCGAATATCTAGCGGCGGCCGGGCTCTCTTCTTTGCCTAAAAGTTGAAAGGCGTGTCTGTAAATATCTCTAGTGGTATCACCGTCTTTGAGCTCATTTTCTATTTGGCTAACAATTTTTTCAGTAATTTCTGAGCCGGCCTGAGCTCGCAATAAAGAATCTTTTAATTTTTGAGGGTTAAATTCTTCTCTTTCCCCTATTGCCTTTATTATATATTTTGCCATCATTAATCTATTATACCACCCCCCAAACAAATTTCACCATCATATAAAACCAAAGATTGACCGGGAGAGATGCCTATTTGAGGTTGGTCAAAAATGACTCTTGTTTGCCCGTCCTTGATTTGAATTTTGCATTTTATTTTTTCTTGACGGTATCGGATGCGACAAGATAAATTTTTGTTTGGGATTTTTCCGATTAAATTTATATCCTTGATAGAAATTTCTTGGGACAAATTTGACGACCGTCCAAAATGTCGTAACTCTTGTTTTGAACTTACTGTTATCAAGTTTTTTTCAACATTTTTAGCAATTACATACAAAGGCACTTCGCTCTCTGTTTTTTGGGTAATGGTAAAGCCGTGGCGTTCGCCGATAGTGAAAAAGAGAGCACCGTTGTGGTGGCCGATTATTTCCCCATCCAGATCTAAAACGTCACCTCTTTTTTGAGGAATATATCTGGCCAAAAATTCTTTCATATTAATTTTGCCCAAAAAGCAAAGCCCTTGGCTATCCTTCCTTGTTTCTTGTGGCAGGCCAAATTTACCTGCAAGTTTTCGAACTTCTGATTTTTGCAGATGGCCGATAGGAAAAAGAATGTGTTTAAGTTGTTCTTGGGTTAAGGTCCAGAGGAAGTATGATTGGTCTTTGTTTTTATCAATACCTTCAAGAAGCTGATTTCCCAATGTCCGACGTTTGCAACGGTTCCCAACGTCGGACATTGGGGGCATTCTTGCATAGTGTCCGGTAGCTACAAAATCAGCGCCATTTTTTAAAGCAAATTTTAGAAAGTGGCCAAACTTTATTTCTTTATTGCACATCACGTCTGGATTGGGAGTCCGCCCTTGCCTGTATTCATCAATCATATAATCAACCACTTCTTTTTTATATTCTTTTTCTAAATCAAGAGTGATGAAAGGAATATTTAAAATCGCGGCCACCTTCATGGCGCTCCGCCTATCTTCCTTCCAACTGCAAGGATAACCTTCTGGTGTCCAAGCCTTAATAAAAACTCCAGTCACATCATAGCCATCTTTTTGCAACAAAGTTACTGAAACAGCGCTATCTACTCCGCCCGACAATCCAACAAAAACTTTTTTCATTGTCGCACTTTACAATATTTTTAATTCAAATACAATTCCCTGTTTTGTTTGTGGCCTTCAAATGTTTTGGCATAGTACATATTGCCTTTGCGGTCAGAGAGAAAATACAAATATTCAGTGTTGGTTGGAGTGATAGCTACCCTGATAGAATCTATGCCCGGATTAGTGATGGCCGTCGGTGGCAATCCTTTATTTTTGTAAGTGTTGTATTCGTGATCTTCGGTCAAATCATCTTTAGTCAGAGTGTATGAATTTTTACCATTGTAATATTTAAACGGCGCATCCACCTGCAGGGGCATTTTCATCCGCAATCTTTTCCATAAAATACCGGAAACAATTCTTTTTGACTCTAGTGTGCCGTTAGCTTCATCCTCAATAATTGAAGCCATAATGATAATCTCATTTAGAGGTTTTTGAAATTTTAAAATATCTTCTTCGTATTGTTTGGTCTGTCTAGTAAAGTTTTCACGCATCATTAAAATAACTTCGCCGGCTTTGGTATTTGGCATAAAAAAATATGTATCGGGGAAAAGATAACCCTCATAATTATTGTTTATAATTTCATCTATAAAATCTTTAGAACTAAATGTCAGTAAATCTTTTTGTAAGATTTCCGCCATTTCTATGGATGAAGTGCCCTCGGGAATAGTTATTCTTCTGGCAATTAAACCAAATTCCCCCTTGTGAAGCATTTTAGCTACTTTGAAAACACTCACGGCACTCGGGAAATAATAATCACCGGCGATAACATTTTTTTCACCACCCCAAAGTACAATTAATGTTTTAAGCCAAAAAGAAGAACGTACCACTCTTTTTTCTTCAAATGAATTAGCTATTTGGTAAAGTGATTCGCCCCTTTCAACACTGATGAGTGCTTGCTCAGGAAAAGGTCTGGGTGAACGCCAGGCCAAAACATAAAAACTGCTATAAAAAAACACAACTATAGCTACTACTCCAACAATTTTTAATAAATGACTGCCTAAAAAAGGGTGCACTCCAAAAAGACGTAGTCGCCACATAATAACCTTTGGGTTGGTGGCAATTTTAAGCCGAATGATTTCAGCTTTTTCCAATAGAAGTTGTCTAAATTTAGTAAGTTTGTCTCTCATCGGAAATTAATTTTAAATAGGAAGATTAGAAGGAGCTTCGGACTTTTTGGATGGCACTCTCTCAAAAGTTGGAGTACTGGCGACCGCTCCTGGGAAGTGATAAATAGTGGCTAGCTCCTCGGCGTTTAAAACAAACGGTTTGCTGTAAAATTTCTTGCCTCTCCATGGCGAATAAAAATATCGGCGGAGTTTGTATTCTTCCAAGACTTTTGGTTTTTGTTTCTCTTTCTTATCGCCCCATTCCTGCCAAAAATAATCAAAAATAGTAGACCAACCAGTCGCTTTAAAACCGTTTAGGTTGAGAGAACCATATTGTCTAATGCTACCAGTAATGCCACCAATATTTGCCGGATTAAACTTGTCTTTATCGGCTAAGTAAATTCCCCTAATGCCGACATCAAAGGGTGTTTTTGATATGCTACGTTCTAGGGCAGCAATTCTTTCAGCTTCACCTTTGCTAGGTATTCTAGGAAAACCTCCTTCTTCTTTAGCTACTTTTAATTTTTCTAGGATTTTGTTTTTCTCTGTTTCAGCGTCATCTTTCCACGCATCAACTTTTTCATACCAAGCTAATTTTTCCCATTTTTTCTCCCATTTAAGAGGTTTTCTTTTTTTATCTTTATGGGCACGGATTAAAATTTGAATCCAAACATTATGACCAGCGGTAAGAGAACCTAAAAATTCTATCATAGGTGTCATGGGATCTATTTTAAATTCTTCTTTAGGATCCTTATCTAATCCATAATCAATATAAGTTTTGATTGGGAAAGGATCTGGTTCTGCTAGTTTAAATTCGCAAGCCCATAAATTATTTTTATTTGAGTCGTAACAAAAAGGTTTGGCATAATCTTCGGCTTCGTAAATTTCCACTCCAGGATATTGAGAATATATTTGCGATTCAATAACATTTCTGTGTTTGGGTTTGGTCCATATAAAAAATCTTATATTGCCCCCAAGAGAGACTATTTCCAAAGAAAACCAGCTCCTGGTCTGACCTTTCCATAACCTATCTATCCAGGTTGTCTCACTTCCACCTTGAAAAAAAGCTTCCAAGACCACTTCCATCGCCAAAGGAGATTTGGTGATTTCTCTCGGCAATTTTATTTCAAGCAAAACCGATCCTTCCTTTTGCCAAAATTTTGATCGGACGTAGTAAAGCCAAGCATTAAAAAGAGCTACTAAAAAAACGACAGAAAGCCATATTGGCATACCCCAATAGACATATTTAAATGCCAACACTAAAGCACTCCAAATCTCTGGTGGTATAAAACCGAAAGTCATATATTAAATTATAGCACAAGAAATTTATGCCACTGTGTACATTCCTTGCTTGTTCTTTTTAAAGAATCTTGGATTTTGCAAATTGACCATCACTGTATTGGCTTTGACGTATCTCTCTTTCATTACTTTTTCCAAGACATCTTCTTTGGAAAGCGGGCCGTGCTTTTTCAAAATTTCGTAAATGACATCTTTCACTATACCAGTAGAATAACCCCATTCTTTTAGCGCATAAAGACCGCGACCGACTAAAACGAAACGCGGGTCTTTGATGAGTTCATTGTGAGTAGTAGCGACATGAGCTTTCTTTTTGAATACTTCACCGATAAGTTTGGCGACTTCGCGGAAGTGGATTGGTGAACCATGTTTGCGCAAAATCAAATATGCATAGTCCCGCACCCCTTTGGTTTTGATGTTGGAAGATTTTGATCTGCCCCATTCACCCAATGGATTTTTGGAGACATTTTTAGAAATTGAAAGCCAACGAGTTAGAATTTCGTCTTGTTTGTATTCATTAGAAACATCTTTAAGGTGCTCGAGGAAAGAAGCGATAATTTCAGATTCGGGAATAATTTCATCATCGCCTAATCTGGTATAAAGCTTGCGAAGCGCTTCGTGAATTTTTTCGGCGAGCTCCCCGTCAATGTGCCAACGATGCTTAAATTCGGCATCTTCTTTTATTTTATTGAAATCATCGCCAACTACCAAAAGAAAATGAATATATTTTCGAGTGACCACATCGTTACCCAAATGATTTAGCAAATCGTCTTCAGAAACGATGCCACCCATTTTGTTTATAGTATTTTTAAGCTCATCAAAAACAGTTTTTTCTTTTTCGTAGGTGTTGGCTTTGCGAATGTGGTTGATGGCATAATTTTCAATTTGTCGCACTCTTTCGCGAGTAATACCATACTTTTTGCCAATAGCTTCAAGGGTCATTTCGTCGCCATTTTGGTTTAAACCAAATCGGCCCACGATCACATCTTGAGCTCTGTCTGGCAAAGAACCAAAAAGTCTCTTAACTACTTGCTTTGGATTAAAAGAAAGAGCGAACATTTTGTTTTTTGAAGCTTCTTTTGTCATAAATTTATTGAATTAATTATACCACATTATTATACCACATCTAATACTCTATACAATATCATACTCCAATTTTTTGTCAAATAATCGTTAAACTACAAAATTGACTATTTTGTTGGGAACAAATATTACTTTTTTTATTTCAGCGCCAGTCAACCACTTTTGGATATCGGGCATTTCTAGAGATTTTGTTCTCGCTTTCTCCTCAGATATACCAATTTTAGCCTCAAATTGAGCTCTAATTTTGCCATTTATCTGAACAACAATCACTGTGTTTTCTTCTCTAATTTTGGATTCATCAAACCTTGGCCACTCTTCCAAATGTATCGATTTGCCTAGATGGGCATCTTCTCGGCACCATAATTCTTCTGCCATATGTGGGGCAAATGGCGCAAGTAATTTCAGAAAAGTCTCAAAAGTGTCAAAGGGCATCTTTGACACTTTTGAGATGTGTTCTAATTCATTTAATAAAATCATCATCGTCGAAATAGCCGTATTGAATTTATAGTTTTCAATATCTTCGGTCACTTTTTTTATGGTTCGATGCAAAGAAGCTGAGAGCTGAGAGCTGAGAGCTTGGAGTTTTTTTTCTTCTAAGCTTTTATCTTTTAGCTCTAAGCTCATTCGCCAAATTCTCTCCAAAAATCTTCTGATTCCAACCACTCCACCCAAATCCCACGGGTACTGCCCGGTTTCGTTGTAAGGTCCTATGAAAGCCAAATACATTTTAACCGTATCCGAACCAACTTTTTCTACCACTTCATCCGGGTCTACTACATTTCCTCTACTCTTGCTCATCTTCTGTCCGTCAAGCCCTAAGATAAGTCCACGGTTCATTCTTTCGCTGAATGGCTCTGTTTCATTTACTAAGCCCAAATCAAAAAGAGCTTTGTGAAAAAATCTTGAATACAAAAGGTGCATTGTGTTGTGTTCTGCCCCACCGAAGTAACGATTGACCGGTAACCATTTTTTCATTTTTTCTTTGCTGGAAAATTCTTTATCATTGTGCGGGTCAGCATAGCGATTAAAATACCAAGAAGAATCTATAAAAGTATCCATAGTATCATACTCAGGTTGCCAATCTTTGCCAAAAGTTTTTTCAACTCTTTTTTTTAATTCTTTTGATGTGGCGATCGGCGATTCTCCTTTTGGCGCAAAATCTTTTATATCATCAGGCAAAAGCCAAGGCAATTTATCTTCCGGCACAGCATGCGGTTTTCCTTCCGGATCATAAACTACTGGAATCGGGCAACCCCAATATCTCTGGCGGCTGAGTAACCAATCTCTTAATTTATATTTTGTAACTTTCTTGCCAAATTTCTCTAGACTCCAATCAGGAGTAATTTCTTTTATAGGCAAATTATATTTTTTGGCAAATTCCAAATCTCTCTCATCATGCGAAGGCACAGCCATGATTGCTCCCGTTCCATAATTCCCCAGCACATAATCGGCCACCCAAATTGACACTTCTTCTCCGCTGGCTGGATTAACTGCCTTTATTCCTTTTATTTCCACTCCCGTTTTTTCTTTCTTTTCGTTCGTTCTTTCTATTTCTGTTTTATTTTTTGTTTGATTTGTGTAGTTTTGAATTTCTGATTTGTTTGTAATTTCGGATTTCGGATTTAGAATTTCTTTTTGTAGCCATTCGTATTCTGGAGCAATAACAACATAAGTTGCCCCCTTCAAAGTATCAGCTCTTGTTGTAAAAACATTAATACTTGCTACTTGCTGCTTGCTACTAGAAATTAGTTGAAAACTGATTTCCGTCCCTTCCGACTTCCCAATCCAATTTCTCTGGGCTTCTTTAATTGGCTCTGGCCATTTCAGACCATCCAAATCAGAAAGTAATCTTTCCGCATAATCAGTAATTTTGAAAAACCACTGTTCCAAATCTTTTTGTACCACTTCAGTTTCGCATCTTTCACATCGGCCATCTTTCACCTGCTCATTAGCTAGCACGGTATTACACGAAGGACACCAATTAACAAACGCTTTCTTTTTATAAGTTAAACCTTTTTCATACAATTTTAGAAATAACCACTGCGTCCATTTATAATATTCCGGATCGGAGGTTACGACTTTGCGCGACCAATCAAAAGAGTTGCCCATACTTTGTAATTGCTTTTCCATATAAGCGATATTTTGATAAGTCCAATCGCGTGGATTTATTTTATTTTTTATCGCGGCATTTTCGGCTGGCAATCCAAAAGCATCAAAGCCAATCGGAAACATTACATTAAATCCTTGCATTCTTTTTGTCCGCACAAAAATATCTGGCACAGCAAATGCGTACCAATGTCCGATATGTAAATTGCCCGATGGATATGGAAATTCCACTAATGCATAAAAATTGTCTTTACCTTTTACTTTATCAGAAGTTTTGTACAAATTATCTTCCCGCCACTTTTTCTGCCACTTTTTTTCTATTTCTTTATGATTATATTTTTCTTGCATACTTATAATATACAATGAAAACTCTAACGGCTCAAATGGCAGGAAATCAGCCGTTAAAATTACACCACACATTCAAAAACTCAAAGAGCACCTTTGATATTTATCCCCTCACCTGTGTTGGATATGCGACTGGGTCGACGATGCGGGTGAAGCATTGTTCGCCTGCGTCGTGGCTCCAATTTTCATTTTGAATGACGCTCCCCTTTGGATAGCTCACTTGCACGCCATATCCGTTTTGACCTGCAGTATTTTCATTATTAAATTCCGCACAAAGTTTAAATGTCATCTCCCCCGTTTTTTCATATCCATAATTTTTATCGAGTTGTGGGTCAGTTGGGACAGTTATGAAATATTCTTTGTTTGAAGTCATCTGCTCTAAACTTGTTGGCAAGGCGCCGTTCATTTGCCAATAGCTTATGACTTGCCATTGTATTTCTTGGAGGTTCATAATTTTAGTATTGTCGTATTTCATATTTCTTTGAGTAGCTGGTGAACCAAGCACCGAGAAGCCCCAAACGATAGAGGCCAAGATAATCACGGCCATCACAATCGGCCTCGTCCTCCTACGTTTTGGAGAAACTTTGTCGCGAATATCTTGTAAATAATGCATGAAGACAAAAGCGGCGACCAGAAGCACCACGAGCGCTTTCAAAAGGAAACCGGCAGTTAAATCTTGCCCATCCAAAAATTTGTAAATGACAGCGATGAGGTCGCCCGCGAGTACTCCTCCGGCGACAAACAGTGTCAAATATGAAAGCCATTTGCGAATTGCCAAACCTCTTTTTTCTGGTTCAGTGCGATAACCTTTTTCCAAAATCCAGGAAAGTAAAATTAAAATAGGAAAGGAAATAACGAGTATCGCTATCGGCATACTTATTGATGGATTGTAATATTGATAGACTTCAGTAGTTTTCGAAAATGCCACATCGATGACGGTGAAAAGCAAACTGATGAATGACATAATCGTACTATAAAGTGCCACGATGACACCAAGATTCAAAAAGAAATCCACCGCGCTTGTTTTTGGCGCCCCAACCGATTGAACAGAAGAATTGTTGTTTTCCATAAAAATTATGATTATGACTACTATTAATATTAAACCCACAGATGCAACTATTTGTTCATTATACCATATTATGCTAATATATTGTATATGAAAACTGAATTTGAAACCCGATTTTTAGATATAAATAAAAAGGATTTTATTGCCAAACTGGAAACTTTGGGAGCTACTGACAAAGGAGAAGTAAAATTGGATGAAATTATTTTCTACGATAAAGATTTGAAATGGTTAGAAGAACATAAATTTGTGAGACTCAGAAAGGAAAACAATATTATCAAGTTGACTTTCAAAAGTAATAAAGAACAAACTGCCGACAGTGCCAGAGAAGTTGAATTTACAGTACCAAATTTTGATGAGCCCAAAGATTTTTTGGAAGCGATTGGTTTGGTGGCATACAGAGTTGTTGAAAAATACAGACACACTTTTGAATTAAAAAATGTAACTTTGGGTATAGACACTTGGCCAAAAATTTCAACTTATGTTGAGCTTGAAGGAGATTCTGTTGATGATTTAAAACTAGTGACTAGCATTATCGGGTTTGATTGGGATAAAAGATTTGATGGAGATGCTAGATTTGTGTATAAAAAATATGGTTATGATTTTGATAATTTAAAAATTGTAACTTTCAAAGAATTTAAATAATATGGAAAAATTTGGAGAAGAAAAATTTGAAAATATAATTGAAGCATCAAATGTTGCCATAGAGCCAGAGAGCGGTTTGGCGATTGTGGTTATCAAACCCGAAGCAGTAGAAAATAGAGAACAAATAATAAGAAGATTAGAAAATTCTGGCCTGTATGTGGTGAAAACTTCAAAAAAAGTTTTGCCAGAAAATTTTGTTTTAGGGGCAATGTATAGAGATTTGCCAGAAGATATTAAAAAGGAAACCGGAAGACATTTTGCCTCAGGTCCATCAGAAATAATTTTACTGAAAGGTGGTGAAAATATAATAAATGATATTGTGTCAGCTACTGGCTTAGATACCAATCCGCAAAAATGCGATCCCGAAAGTCTGAGATATTTATTTGGTGAACATTTTCCGAGGGAGACATCGGCCGGTAATGATTATTATAGAAACGCTATTCACCGAGGCAAAAATCCTGATGAACAAAAAGACGACCTCCAAAAATTCCGAGATGTTTTTTAAATTTTAAATTCAATAACATCCCCATCTTTGACGATGTACTCTTTGCCTTCGGTACGGAGGAGGCCTTTTTCGCGAGCGGCGGCATAGGAACCAATTTCCAAAAGGGTGTCCCAAGGAATCACCTCAGCGCGAATGAATTTTTCTTTAAAATCATTGTGAATGGCTCGCCCTGCTTCAGGTGCAGTTGAACCCTTTTTAATAGTCCAGCCTCGCGTCTCGTCTTCACCAGTTGTAAAAAATGTCTCCAAACCCAAAAGTTCATAACTCGAAACAATCAAATTCCCTACCCCATCACTATCTGCCCCCAATTCTTTTCTGAATGACTCTTTTTCATCACCCTCAAATTCCTTCAATTCATTTTCAATGTTAGCATCTACTATTACATATTTTGAATTTGTTTCTTCAAAAAATTTAATTAACTTTTGGAATCGTTCGTCATTCATTTCATCCAAATTTTTACCTCCCGCTTTTTTATTAAGCACATAGAGAATTGGTTTGCTGGTCAGTAGTTGAGTATTTATTACGAAAAGTTTTTCTTTCTCGTCCAATTCATCAAAAACCGTTATGGTCATCTTTTCATTTTCCAAAGTTTTTAAAACTTTTTTCAATCCGTTCGCCTCTACTGCTGCTTCTTTATCACCACGCTTCAAATCTTTTTCCAAACTACCAAGTCTTTTCGAAACTGTCTCTAAATCTTTCAAAATTAGTTCCAAATTTATAATTTCAATATCGCGAACCGGATTGATTCCGCCTTCCACATGCAAAATACTTTGGTCATCAAATATGCGCACCACCTCTGCGATAGCATCGCACTCTCTGACATTTTGCAAAAATGCATTTCCCTTCCCCTCGCCTTTTGAAGCGCCTTTAACAAGCCCCGCAATATCCACAAACTCCACCACGGCAGGCACCTTCTTTTTTGATTTTGAAAATTCATTAAGTTTTTCCAGCCGTATATCAGGCACGGGGATAATCCCAATTGACGGGTCAATCGTGCAAAATTGGTAATTCTCAGCAGGCACGCTCTTTTTGGTAAGTGCGTTAAAAAGTGTCGATTTCCCGACGTTTGGAAGCCCCACAATGCCAACTGAAATATTCATATCACCAGTTTAATGAAATTTAGCCAAAAAAGAAAGTATTGTTGACAAAAGGTTTCCAACTTTACATAATTAAATGCAGGAGGTTCCAAATCAAATGTTGACAGTTGGCACGGTTGTTCATTTTTTTGATCCGAATCAGAAATCTCGGGAAGGATTTGCCAAAGAATTAATGGACTGCTTCTTTGGTCTTTCCAAAGACGAAGCTGGGAGGATTTCAGTTGGCGATAGTATCTGGATGTGGGCAAGCCGGGTCTCAGATAGCGACAAGCTGAGATCAGCGATGACCTTAGTTCAGATTACTGACCGCTTTGGTAGCTATGACTATAAATGGAAGTGTGGTCCTTACACTGGAATATTGAAGGGGTGTGGCATGGTCTTTCACATCCAGATTACTGACGATGAGAAGCTTGTTGCTCTCCGCAAAAAGTATCCCAGCCGATTTGGGTTCATAGAGCAAATAGCACTTGTTGCTTGATAGGCCGAGCATTTTTCCTAAGGATATGCTCGGCCCTTTGTTTAAAAAATAAATCAAATAAAAAACATTGACACTAGGTAATAAAATATGTTAATCTAGTGCTTAGATGTCAGAACAACAAGTACCTCGCGTCCACGCCGCCGTGCGTGAAGAAGAACCGCTCTGTCTACCAATTGATTGGAGCAAAATCAGTGCGGGAGAAGCGCAGAGAATCTTCTCAAATGTGAGAGGGTTATCGGCGGACACTCGCGTGCAACTGCAACAAGTTGCGAGTACTGCCGGATAATCTCCATACCCATCTCCCCAACCGCGGACGCTCCCAAAGCGTCCGCTTTCCTTTTTACTAATATTAATTTGTATTCCTTAAATAAGCTAAACCACCATAAAGTCCGCCAAAGTCACCGAGCTCTGCCTTCTTGATGGCTGGCAATTCTGGAAATATTTTTAAAATTTCTTTTAGATGCATTTCTACTTTAAATAAAGGGATCGCTGGATCACCGGTAATCATAGAACCGCCAAGGACTACTACGTTTGGCGACCATTCAACAATAATATTATTTAGGCCAAATGCTAATATCTTTGCAAATTCATCCCAAACTTTCTGGTCAGTTATTTCTCTGGGGTGTTTGCCGGTTTTTTCTTGAAGGGCTTTGCCGGAAATCATATTTTCCAAAGTTTTACCGGTATTAATGTCCATCACTAAATTGCCAGGTTCAAAACCAATCACTCGCTCATCAATTTTTCCGTCCACGATTCTAGCACCTCCTACTCCAGTTGAAACTGTAATATATGACACTATATCAAAACCTTTGCCAGCGCCCCAATTTGCTTCGCCGAGGCCCACCATCGCGGCATCATTTTCAATATAAATTTGGGCCTGAAATTCCTTTCCCAAATCAGTTTTGAAATCATTGCCCAACCAAATACTTCTGCTCATACCGCCAACGATTTTTTTTATTTCTCTCCCTTTCGCTACCGTTTTCGCTTTTTCAATAAAAAATTTTAAACCATGTTCGTAGTCTTTTGGAGTTTCAAAAACCAGTGGCTCCTCAAATATTTCGCCATCTACCGAATACGCTACTCTGGTTTTCGTTGCGCCTATATCAAATAAAATAGAATTCATGCACTCATTATAACGCCCCCTGCCCCCTCTTACAACAAGAAGGGGTTTCGGATTCCCCTCTCTTGATTATAAGAGAGGGGTTAGGGGTGAGTTATTTCCTCTTTGTATTTTTCCACCGCGGGTTGATCATAAGGGTTAACTTCGAGCAGTTTCGCTAATTCAATAGTTGTTTCCATCATAAAGGCCATAAACATACCAAGTTCCTTTTCATTTGTTTCTGACATTTCGTATTTTATAAACGGTAAAGTAGCTTTTCCATAAGCTAAAGTTACATTTTCATAAGCTGATTCATTTATACTACCCTCTATTTCTCTGAGTGATTTTATAAATATAGTAAATCTATTTTTTGGTCCACTCAAATAAAGCTCAAGCATTGAATGTAAATCGGTTGGGCCGATTGATACGGTGGGGGTAAGGGTGGCCAAACTTTCGGCAATCAGTTGACGACACCATTTACCCAAATCCTCAAGCTCGGAATTAAAAATAAAAAAATCTAATATATTTATTTCCCTCTTGTAATTTTCAAAAATATTTTTTGCTAATTCTTTGGCAGAATTATTTTCGCTATTTTCTTCGCATTTTTTTGCCATTTCTTTTCCTCCCTCAATAAAAGTATTTGTATCTATTCCAGCAACAGAAAGCACTGTTATGTGTGGAGTAGTAAAGGCGCTAAAACGCCCACCCACCCCTTCGTCCCAAGCTATTTTTTCTATTTCTTTTTGCTCGGCCAATTTCCAAAGAGGGCTATCTTCTGTTGATATGATAATCACTCTATCTTTAATTGGTTCGCCAAATTTTTCTGATAAAATATCAAAAGTTTTATGAAAGGTTTCAAGAGTCTCCATAGTTGCTCCAGATTTGCTGATTGTTATTAAAACAATTTCATCCAAATTTGTTATTTCGTTTTTTACAAGACCATCTATTTCTTCATATTCTCGGGCACTGGGTGATTCTAAAAAGAATATTTTTTTTTCTATATTTGATTTATGCAAAGTCATAGCATTCCAAACAGCTTTTGATGCCAAATCCGAACCGCCGATGCCTACCACAAAAATAAACCTAGAATTTTGATATTTTTCCATAATAATATTATAGCAAAAAATAACAAAAACACCCTGCTCTGTCGTGGTAACGATATATTTAATTAAAGACGCAAGAGAAAGGGCCGCCGGTATGCTCCGGCGGCCCTAGCAGAATTAGAGGATCACCTCCTCTCTCTGGCCGTATCTACGGCCCAAAAATGCCTTTATGCGAATGTCAATTTCGTTACGTCTCGGAGCCGGATTCTCACGTCTCTTTGGAGTTTTTGGAGTTTTCCGGGTCAACTTCGGACATGCCCTCGTGTTTATCAAGGGGAAATATTGGGTCACGCGCTACACTCCTTCAGTGGATTGCCATCTGAAATGTAATTATGAACTTCAATCAAAAAAAGTCAAATACCTGAGAACTGGGGATATCTATTTTTGCCATTCAGTAACTAAAGCCCCTTTTATTTCTGTTTTACCAACTTTTCTTATAAATTTTATATTTTTTTTTGGCACAAAATCAATGTGAGACGATTTATCGAGAACCAGAGCTATTTCATCCAAATCTTCTTCCTTATGCACCCAATCGGTTTTAAATTTTTTCCAAATATCAAAGGGCTTAGAAAAAGATCGCAAAGTTTTTTCTCCGGAGTCTAAAAAATATTCATGATAATAACTCAGCGCTAATTCTCGCAATGTTTTATAAATCGGGTCGCGCCAACGCAAAACAGAATGATTAGTTTTTGATATGGCACCCCAAAATCCATTTATTTCAAAAACGCACAAAGTGTGGTCACTATCATCTTTGGCGCTCTTTTTTACTTTTAAATCAACCAAATAATTTTTAATGCCGAGTTTCTCTAAACAAAAACAGGCAAAAATAGCTCCTTCAAAACAATGAGCTTTATTTACTCGGAGCATTTTGATAGGCGACATATAAGTGTCTCCTCCTTTTTCAAAATTAAAAGGTATTTTATCTAAAAAATCCTGCACCTTTTGCGGAGTATTGAGCTTTTTAATGTTTATTTTCATGTTTTGATAACTCACCCCCAGCCCCTCTCTTACAACAAGAGAGGGGAAGCAAACCATTAATTTAAGTTCTCCTTAATAATATTTTTTACTGCCTCCAATAATTGTAATCTTTAATTATGTTTTTTGAGTAGTCTTCCATGGTTTAAATCTATCATTTCTTTGATTGTATTCAAAACTTTTTCTGTGCTATCCAAAACCTCTTTATTCCAAAATCGGATTGTAATAATATCTTTGTCTTTCAAAAAATTTTCTCTTTCTTTATCATAAATTACAGTATCTTTGTGTTGCTCACCGTCTAGTTCTATTGATAATCTAATTTGAGGGCAAAAGAAATCTAAAATATATGGTCCTACACTATATTGACGATAAAATTTTAAATTATTTATTTGTCTGTTTCTAATTTTTAGCCATAAAATATTTTCCGCTTCAGTTTGATTTTTTCTGAGTTCCTGACGTCTTATTTTTTGAATTTGATTATTATACATAAAAGTATAGAGGGTTTCCGAAAGTCCCTTCCCTTGTTGTAAGGGAAGGGATTTAGGGATGAGTTATTTATGCTATATTATACATATGTTTTATCAAAAACTCTTAAAACCCATACTTTTCAAGTTTGATCCTGAGAGAGTGCATGATTTTTTTGTCTGGACAGGCGAATTTTTGGGCAAAAATATACTTTCCAGAAAATTAGTTTCCTTCTTTTATAAATACAAAGGAAAGAATATATCAAAAGTAGTTAATGGATTAAAATATCAAACTCCTTTTATACTTTCTGCGGGCTTTGATTATAATGGTCGGCTTTTAAATATTTTGTCAGAAATCTCTTTTGGTGGAGCAGAAATTGGTTCCGTTACCGCAAGACCATGCTCTGGCAATAAAAAGCCGCGTTTAAAAAGATTGCCCAAATCAAGAAGCATTTTGGTTAACAAGGGTTTAAAAAATGATGGGGTAGAAATTATTATTGAGCGTCTTAAAAAGTACCATAAAAAAGGTGATTTTGTTGTGGGAGTTTCTATCGCTCAAACAAACGATGAAAAAAATTGCTCAGTGCAAACTGGTTTGGAAGATTATTTTTATAGTTGGAAAAGGTTGAATGAGGAAAATGTTGGCGATTATTACACTATCAATATTTCTTGTCCTAATGCTTTTGGTGGCGAAATGTTCACTAATCCAGAACTGTTAAACCTTTTAATTTCAAAAATTTCCATCATTAAGTGCCAAAAACCGATTTATGTAAAAATGCCCATAAATTTAGAATGGCTGGAATTTAATGAACTTTTAAAAGTTCTAGACAAATTTGAAATGATTAAAGGAGTGGTTATAGGCAATTTAAACAAAGATTATAATTCATTAGATTATAAAGATGAAGCGCCAAAAGAATTTTGGGGCGGTCTTTCCGGCAAACCCTGCTTCAAGTTGTCAAATGAGCTGATTAGAAAAACCAGAACCACCTATGACCAAAGATTTACTATTATCGGCGTTGGCGGAGTGATGTCTCCCCAAAATATGATTGAAAAGTTTGAGGCCGGTGCCGATTTGGTGGCGCTTATAACCGGAATGATTTATAATGGGTCTAGCTTCATAAAAGAGCTTTCAAAAGAATATGGAAAATTCAAATAACAAAAAATTAGTTTTTATAGGAGGAATTTTAGTAGTAGTCGCTTTGTTTTTTATTTTTAAAAACATTTCTCTAGCGCCAGTGGTAGAAGATCAAAAAGCCGAAAAAGAAGTTTCTAAAATAACAATTGATCCAAACATTCCGGGCCAAACCCTGCCCCTTTCAAATGATCCTAAAAATGTAGCTTGGGATTTTTTCCAGAAATATCTGGCATTTAACAAAAATCATAATTTGGAAGGAGTTAAAAGTGTTGTTTATAAAGTGGCTTTGATTTGTGAAGATCCTAAAACTTATATAGATTGTGAAGCTCGGATGGGTTCGGCTTATTCTTATGGTAGCGCTTTAAAGAAAGAAGATTTTACCAATGTTTGGAGTGATGAAAAACAAACTATTTTAGCCACTGATTTTAAAATTCAAGAAGACGATAGCGTTATTGGTCGTAACCGAGCCATTATATTTTTTATTAAAGATGAAGCTGACAACTTAAAAATGTTAAGTTTTAGTCCATTTAAAGGGGCAGTAACCAGTAAGGGTGTCGCTTCTAAAGAGGAACTTGATTACCGAATTATTCGTTATACCGAAGATAAAGATGAAGATGGTATTGCTGATTATCAAGAAGAATGTCTAGGAGTTAAAGAAGGCGAAATTTGTTTACCCACTAACCCCAAAATTCGCGACACCGATGGCGATGGCCTCTGGGACGGCGTTGAAGCGCTAATGCAATAATTTTTGAAAGAAGCTATTTTGTATTTTTTTGCTTTGTTCGCTCTAATTCAGTCAAATATTTTTTGCGGAGGCGGGCAGATTTTGGAGTGATTTCTAAATATTCATCTTCTGCCATAATTTCTAAACCACTTTCAATGGTGATTGGCACCGGTGGCGCCAGATAAATTTTGTCATCAGAACCGGAAGCCCGCATATTTGTTAGTTGTTTACCCTTGGTTGGGTTAACCGATAGCTCATCACCTTTTGAAGTATTACCAATCACCATCCCCTCATAAACTTCAGTGGTTGGACCGATATAAAGAGTACCTCTAGTTTGCAAATTGTCTAATGCGAAGGCTAAAGCTTTACCACTAGTCATTGAGACCATTGATCCAGTCGGTTTTTTTTGAATTTCTCCGGCATAAGTTTTAAACCCAATCACTCGGCTAGCAAAAATGCCTTCGCCTTTGGTATCAATCACAAATTGGTTTCTATAACCCAAAAGCCCACGAGTTGGTCCTTCAAAAATAAAACGCACATGATTGTTGTGGTGTTTGGTGTTGGTCATAACCGCACCGCGTTTGCCAAGTTTTTCTATGACTACTCCCTGCATTTCTTCGGGGATATCGATGGTTATTTCCTCAAATGGCTCGCATTTTATTCCATCAATTTCTTTGATGATGACCTGAGGTTGAGAAACCTGTAATTCAAATCCTTCTCGGCGCATATTTTCTAAAAGAATAGAAATATGAAGTTCGCCTCGGCCATAAACTTTCATCTCATCATTTTCAAAATCTACTTTTAACCCAACATTTACTTCTAGTTCTTTCTCCAAACGCTCTCTGATTTGTCTACTAGTAACAAACTTGCCTTCTTTACCACCAAATGGAGAATTGTTAACTAAAAAATTAACCGCAATTGTTGGTTCATCCACACTGATAGCTGGCAAACTTTCGGTTTCCGAACTGTCGGTGATGGTATCTCCTATATAAATATTTGGCAGACCAGCAATCATCACAATATCTCCAGCCTGGGCCTCAATAGTTTCTTTTCGACTAATACCTTCAAAAGTAAATATTTTAGTTATTTTTCCTTTCTCTGTCTCTCCAGAAACTTTTTTAACAAAAACTTTTTGGCCGTCCTTTAAGGTTCCTTGATAAATTCTGACGATGGCCATTCGGCCCAAAAAATTATCATAAGCCAAATTAAAAGGTTGCGCTCGGAGCGGTTTCGACTGCCAAAGGGCGTCTTCGAACTGCTCCGGTCCCAGAAGACGCCCTTTGGCAACCTGGGCAGGAGGCACTTTTTCTAAAATAGTATCAAGCAAAGGTTTTACATCTTCATTTTTATCATCTAAATTTTTCATCACGATCCCATTTTTAGCGACTGCGTACAAAGTGGTGAAATTTAATTGTTCTTCGGTTGCTCCTAAATCAAAAAATAATTCAAAAATTTCATTATGAGCTTTTTGCGGATTAGCTACCGGTTTATCAATTTTGTTTAAAACAACAATGGGCTTGTGGCCTATTTCTAAAGATTTTTTCAAAACGAAGCGGGTTTGAGGCATTGGGCCTTCCTGAGCATCAACCACTAAAATCACCGAATCAATTGAACGCAAAATACGTTCTACCTCTGAACCGAAGTCAGCGTGCCCGGGAGTATCTACAATATTTATTTTAGTGTCTTTATATATAACTGAAGCATTTTTAGAATAAATAGTGATGCCACGTTCTTTTTCCAAGGCGTTAGAATCCATTGAAACTCCCTCTTCTTCAAATCCAGTTTGCCTTAAAATAGCGTCTGTTAACGCCGTCTTGCCGTGGTCCACATGAGCTATAATTGCAATATTTCTTATTTCCATAAATAAAATCCCCTCAGGGAATTTATCCCATTATATATTATTTTCCCCCATAAAACAAATTTAATATTCAAAATGTAACTCTTCCTACACCCAAAAGCCCCGCGCGCACACAAACGCCGGGGTCTTTCTTTTTTAAAAATACCTAACAAACAAAAAACTCACCAAGGAGGTGAGTTTTTTGTTTTAATTTTGAAAATTAATTAGGAGATATGCTTGAAAACATATTTGGCCATTTTCATCATGTCCATTGAAGATTCACCAGCGAAGATCTTTTTGAGATTTTCATCGGCGTTGATTGTGCGTCTATTTTTAGAATCCTGAAGATTGTTCTTTTTTATATACACCCAAAGTTGTTTGATAACTTCAGATTGGGGCATAGGACCTTTGCCTACCACCGCTTCAAGTTCAGGACTGAGGGTCTTTGGCTTCATAAAAGCTGAATTTGCATTTTTTACCATATTTTTAAATTATCTATTAATTATTAATATATTTCACATTATATCACTTTAATTAAATAAAGGAATACCGTACAGGGGACAAAACAATGGGTACGCCTTTTGCAAGACGTACCCATCTGGTCACCCTTTTTTAAGTTCAGCGACCAGTGCTCTGAACTTCTCAATAAATTCCACCTCCATTTGATGAGCGTAGAGCCTGCGAGATAATACTTCCACTGCTTCGTCGTACAACTCCTGAAACTGTCCGAGATTTTTCTCTCGCTCCAATGCTACAAGGAACGACCGTAATGAATCGAAGCCATATCTGATCTGGTCATCTCTCGCCTGGTCTTTGGTCTTCCCGACACGACCGAGGAGCTCAATCTCTTCTGTGGTTAAAGTTGCCACCGTTGATGTTGGCAAAGGAACCTCCCGTCAAAATAATACTATCTGCGAGATTAATATCAAGGCAAAACTTTATAAACTATGGCATTTATTTTTTATATAAAATGTGCTATAGTAGTGTATAATCAAATTATATGGAAAAGCCTATATTCCCAATGCGGATAAATAAATATCTGGCTCTCAACAAACACTCCACCCGCCGTGGGGCTGACGAGCTTATATCAAAAAAGCAGGTTTTTATTAATGGTCGTCTGGCTGTGCTTGGCGACAAAGTGGCCGAGAAAGATCAAGTGGAAGTGCGTTTTCGTGGCAAACAAAAACCTTACATTTATATTGCCTATAACAAGCCCAAAGGCGTAGTCACTCACTCTGCCGAAAAGGGAGAAAAAGAAATAAAGCACGAAGTTTCTATTAAAGATGTCTTCCCTGTTGGCCGACTAGACAAGGATTCTCACGGCCTTATTATTTTAACCAACGATGGACGCGTTACCGAAAGACTTTTGGGCCCAACTCATTTTCACGAAAAAGAATATTTAGTAAAAACTAAAAACTCACTGCGCTCAAGTTTTAAAGAAAAAATGGAAGCGGGAGTAAAAATTGATAAAGAAAAAACTGATAAATGTAAAGTTCAAATTATTAATGAAAATACTTTTAAGATAATTTTAACTGAAGGTAAAAAACACCAAATACGCCGAATGTGCGACGCTCTCTTTCAAGAAGTGGCAGATTTAAAACGCACTCGCATTATGAATATAGAACTCGGTAAACTGGCCGAAGGTACCCATCGAGAAATTAAGGGTGAAGAACTCCAAACATTCTTACATTCGTTGGAGCTTATTTAACCCTTACCTTTTTAACTTTCTTTTTTTCTTTTTTATGTCCGTCTCCTTTCGCCATATAAAAATAATTAACTAATAATCAAACTCTTATTTAAATTATATCAAATTTTATTTACTTAAACTAATAGTGCCAAAAGTGTTTAGACATTACCTAAATATCTTGATTTTTTTTGAAATTATGATATCATACATAGGTATGAAGAATTCACAAAAAATCAAACTAAACGAAATACCACTTTCCCTTTCTGAGTTTTTGACATCATTCAATCAAAATATGCCGGTCAATTTTCCGCAGGTATCCGAAGAAATGCTTTTAAAGTTTAAAAGAGAGCATGATGTCCTATTCAAAAAAAGCAATTCTTGGTCTCTAGACCAGCACCGAAAAAAGGTGATGGATTGGCTCCCTAGAAATATTTAAAAATCTTATAAATTTATTAAACATCCGCTATAAATCTCTTGCCTTTAAAAATTCGTATGCCAAGCCGACAAGAATAACAAGAAAGCCAATCTATGGAGGACTATAAACTACTCCCGGAGAATCTTTCACATTTATTTTTGTCCAGGTAGGCATCCAAAGTAGCAACAATAAAACTATTGCGAAAAAAATAGATGCAAAGATGCGATTTGAAACATTACTCATATCTTTAAATATACCAAAATTCAAGCCCTAAGTGTTTGCTGGGGAGCTAGGGATCGAACCTAGAGTCTTCTGCTTCAAAGGCAGACGTGTTGCCGATTACACTACTCCCCAATTTATGAGCCCCAGCTTTATGCGAAGGCTAATATTGCATATTTATACCATTTTGAATGCCGTTTATCCAGCCTGTGATTTTTATCTATCGCTTCCTCCACCGCAAGATTCAATAATGGCAAGTTCAATTGGCAGTTCGGGAATGGAAGCGTAAGTTTGGCGAGAGTAGGCTTCAAGAAAAGATAGTAAAGTTTTAGAATTTATGTTTTTAGCGGTTTTAGCCAGTCCGGCCAGTTTTTCAAATTCTTCCTCGCCCGTTTCATCTATCACCAAATTTTTCATATCTGGGGCAAAGCGTAGGAGCAAAACAAAACGTAAGGAACGCAAAATCATTTTAAGAAATATCTGCATATCGGCATTTTCTTCACTGGCTTTTCTAACTCCACTTATCCCCTTTTCCGCATTTTGCTCACTGATTCCTTCCAAAACTTCTAAAACATATAATTCCTTTGGCGCGCCCAAAACTTTTTCGACCTCAATTATTGATAATTTTTTATCAAAAGACGAATGAATGATTTTTTGCAAAACGGAAAGAGCATCGCGGAACGAGCCATCGGCTAAGGTGGCAATAAGATTGGCTGATTTTTTTTCTATTTCATATTTCTCTTCTTTGGCAATTTTGATGATTGATTCAACCAAAATCTGGTGAGTTGGTTTTTTGAAAACAAAACATTCGCAACGAGAGACCACCGTATCTGGCAATTTGTGCTGTTCGGTGGTGGCCATTATAAAAATCACATGCTCTGGTGGTTCTTCTAAAGTTTTTAAAAAGGCGTTCCATGCCTCTTTGGTGAGCATATGAGCCTCATCCATAATATAAACTTTGTATTTGGAAGAATAAGGGTAAGTGTGGACAGCATCTCTGATTTCTCGTATCTCATCAATGCCTCGGTTTGAGGCGGCATCCATCTCATAAACATCTTCGCTACTGACTCCCAATGATTTAGCAAATATACGAGCGACACTGGTTTTGCCTGTGCCTCGACTGCCAGAAAAAAGATAAGCGTGAGAAATCTTGCCGGTCTTGGCTTCATTTTCTAAAACTGAAACAATATGATCTTGTCCTTTTATTTCCTTAAAATTCTGAGGGCGATATTTTCTATACAATGTGGTTTCCATGTGCCTATTCTATAATATATTTTATCTTTTTCATAACCCCCCTTAATCCCCCTTACCTTAAGGGGGAAATTGGGAGAAAATGGTACATCTTCTTTCCCCCCTCTCTTAATGTAAGAGAGGGGTTGGGGGTGAGTTATTTTTGGTGCTATAATAATCATATGTCATTCACTCACAAAATAAGAGTAGGAGTTTTACGCGGTGGGCCGTCACCCGAATATGAAGTGTCATTAAATACAGGCAAAACTGTTTTAGCAAATTTGCCCGATGAGTATGAACCACTCGATATTTTTATTTCCAAAGAAGGAGCTTGGCATACCATGGGTCTTGAAAAAAATCCTTATAATATTTTAAAAACAGTTGATGTGGTCGTGAATGCAATGCACGGCTTTTATGGTGAAGACGGCACTGTTCAAAAATTTTTGGAAAACTTTAATGTTCCTTATACTGGCTCTGACTCCATAGCTTCGGCTCTAGGAATGAATAAAATAATGTCTAAAAATGTTTTCAATCGCTATGGTTTAAAGACCCCACACCATATAATAATAAATAAAGAAGAAAATGAAAGCGCATTAGTAAATAAAATCAATGAAAGTTTCTTATTTCCGATTGTTATAAAACCAATAAGTTCTGGTTCTTCTTTGGGAGTTTCTTTTGTGGATAGAGTGGGAGATATCAAAAATGCCTTTACAAAATCTTTTGAACATTCACCGAACTTAATGGTAGAAGAGTTTATAGATGGTAAAGAAGTCACATGTGGCGTGATTGAGGGTTTTCGGGATAGAAGTATTTACACTCTTTTGCCAGTTGAAATAGAACAAAATAAAAAGGAAATTTTTTATGATTATGATTCAAAATATAAAAACCTAGAATCAAGACACAAAATACCGGGCAATTTTACTGAAGAAGAAAAAAGACAAATTGAAGAGACCGCCTCCCTCGCCCACAAGACTTTGGGCTTAAGACATTATTCTCGTTCTGATTTTATTTTTCATCCAAAACGTGGGCTTTTTATTTTAGAGACCAACACTTTACCCGAACTTTCTCACCGCTCTTCCTTTATAAAATCTCTAGAAGCCGTTGGTGGCAATATCAAAGAATTTCTCTCTCACCTACTTTCTAAAACTTTGAATAAGCGATGAGACATGTTATATTATTGAGGTGTTATTTTGGGCCCTTAGCTCATCTGGCTAGAGCGCCTCATTTGCAATGAGGAGGTGGCAGGTTCGAGTCCTGTAGGGTCCACCAAATGTTAGGATTTGGAGACAAAAAAATATCAACCGAAAGCTATAAAGGAGTGCGTGATTTTTATCCGCAGGACCAGGTTGTTCAAGATTATATTTTTGGCGTGATGAGCAAAGTAGCGCGAGCTTGGGGTTATGATGAATATGGCGCTTCAGTATTGGAGCCATTACAACTTTACCAATCAAAAACAAATGAAGAAATTGTGCGAGAACAAATCTATTTCTTTAAAGACAGAGGTGATCGTGATGTGGCCCTGCGTCCAGAAATGACACCAACGGTGGCTAGAATGATTGCCGCTAAAATTCAGGAATTACCCGCCCCAATCAGATGGTACTCTATCCCCAACCTTTTTAGATACGAAAAACCCCAGCGTGGGCGTCTGCGCGAACACTGGCAGTTGAATGTAGATATGTTTGGAGTTCCCAATCTTTTAGCTGAAATAGAAGTTATTTCTATGGCCTTTGATATTATGAAAGAATTTGGCGCTGACCAAAAAGATTTTCAAATTAAAATAAATAGTCGTCCTCTATTGGATGATGTTTTTAAGAAAATAGATATAGATGAAGATAAAAGGCAGTTTGTTTATCGGCTGATAGATAAAAAAGAAAAAATGTCGGACGGTGATTTTAGACAAGCACTAATTGCTTTAATTGAGGAAAAGAAAGCTGAAGAACTGCTAGAGAACCTATATTTTGGTGAAGGGCTACTCATTATGATGAATGAAAGTGAGGCCGCCAAATCTTTAAACAAAACTATTGATGCTCTTCGGAACAGAGGCGTTTCCAATCTAGTTTTTAGCCCGACTCTAACCCGCGGTTTTGATTATTATACTGGCATTGTTTTTGAAGTTTTTGATGCTAATAAGGAAAATCCCCGTTCCCTTTTTGGTGGTGGCCGTTATGATGATTTGGTCGGGGCTTTTACTAATCAAAGCGTTCCCGCTTTTGGCTTTGGTATGGGTGATGTCACCATCCGCGATTTCCTGGTAACTCACAAACTTTTGCCTAAAATTGATTCCACCACTGACATATTTATCTGTGTAGCACCGGAAACTGATATGGAAGAAGTTTATAAAATTGCAGGAATTTTTAGAAAAAATAAAATAAATATTGCGGTTGATATTTCTGGTAGAAAATTGGCGGACCAGCTCAAATCTTTGGATAAAAGGCATATTCCTTTTGTAATGACTATTGGCTCAGAAGAATTAAAAAACCAAAAGTTTACTATTCGCAATACCGAAACTCGTGATGAAAAAACTAGCACAATAGAAAATATTGTTAGTTTCCTAAAAAATGTTTGATGAAAAAAATTGTTTTTGATATAGAGACCTCCAATATTTTTCAGGAAGTTGGGTCAAATAACCCAGCTGATTTATCTATTTCGGTGGTGGGTATTTATGAATATGAAAATGACAAATATAACACTTTTTTGGTAGAAGAATTTAGTAATCTTTGGCCTATTATTGAGAATGCGGATATGCTTATTACCTTCAATGGAGACCACTTTGATATTCCTCTTTTGAACAAATATTATTCAGGTGATCTTTCTAAAATAAAAAGTTTGGATATTTTAAAAGAAATGCAAAAAGTAGCTGGTAGGAGGATGAAGCTAGACCAAATAGCCGAAGGTAGCTTGGGGGTCAACAAAACAGGTCATGGATTAGATGCCATCAAATGGTGGCGAGAGGGTGAAATAGAAAAAGTTAAAAAATATTGTCTTGATGATGTGCGCATTACCAAAGATGTTTATGAATATGCTCTCAAAAATAACAAACTAATTTTCAAAGAAGGCCCAAATATGAACGAAATTAAATTAAATACTGCTGATTGGGAAATTCTCCCCCCCTCCTCTGCTCTAAACTACACTTTACCTTTTTAGCTTAATAATATGATATAATCTGGTTATATAAAATTAATCAAAAAATATGGAAGAAAATAAAAAAGGTATAAGTGAAAAATTATCCTTACCGATTTCAATAATTATCGCCGGGCTTCTGATTGCCGGTGGGATTTATATGAATGGTAAAGTTACTAGAGAAAATCCAACCGTCAGTCAAAAACAACAAATTGCTTCACAAAATCTTGGTGATATTATGCGGCCTATCGATGCCAATGATCATATCCTCGGTAGCTCTAAGGCCAGAGTTTTGGTGGTCGAATATTCAGATACTGAGTGCCCATTTTGCAAAACATTTCACTCTACTATGAATTCTATAATGCAGGAATATGGCAAGGATGGCCAAGTGGCCTGGGTTTATAGGCATTTCCCTATCGCCCAGCTCCATTCTAAAGCTTTCAAAGAAGCGGAAGCGACCGAATGTGCCGCGGCTCTTGGTGGTAATAGTAAATTTTGGGAATATATAAATAAGGTTTATGAAATTACACCATCAAATGATAGTCTTGATCCGAAAGAACTTACTAATATCGCTACCGAGGTTGGTCTTTCTTCTGTTGCCTTCAATACCTGTTTGGGGAGTGGAGAGTTTGATCCTAGAATAAAACTTGATATCCAAAATGCTATGGAACTAGATGCTGGTGGCACCCCATACAGTTTGATAGTAGACACTAAAAAAAATGAGTATTACCCTATCAAGGGCGCTTATCCTTATTCTCAGGTTAGACAAGTTATAGATCTTATTTTAAATTCGTAAAAACCAAAGGGAACCCTTTGAGACCGGGGCAGTTTAAGGGTCCCCCTTGGTTTTCCCCAGTTTTTGATAACCACAGTACTTACAATCCTTGTCCGAACAGAATGAGTTTAAAATTTTGCCAGACCAAACGCTTTCAATAAGTGAATTAATTTCTGCTCTCACTTTTTCGATGTCAGTTTCTGTTATTGGTGGCGTAATGGTTGGACAACGGTTCTTACTATCGGGCTTTACGAATACCAAGGCTGGCTCAATTGTTTTACCCACAAATTTCTTATTACTTTCTAGAAGCATTTTATAAAAAACAAGTTGGCGGAAATAGTCTCCAGTCTCTCCAGCTGTCTCTCCTCTTAAAGCGGCTGGGCTTTTAGCTTCACGAGTTTTATAATCAAAAACCAATACTTCCTTTTCTTTTTCAATAATAGCATCTAGCTTGCCATGCAACTTCAATTCTATTTTTTCTTTTTTGTATGAAAAATATAAATATGTTTCAATCCAACTTTCAACTAAAACATTACCATTTTGATTAAAATGATCTACTAATGCCAAAGCTACTTTAGGAGCACTAACTATTAACTCCTCAACTATGGCTTCTTTTTCAAAAAGAGGCAAAAGTGAGTGCTTAAAATAATCATGCACGGTATTTTCTATAATATTTTGGATATCCTTACCATTATTTTTCCACACATTAGCCAATGCCTCATGCATAGCATTACCTTTTTCCGAGTTGGCGCTTGGTGGTTCAGGAAGCTTTAAAATACTTTTGTAAAAAAATTGAATAGGACATACTAAAAAGTGATTGAGGGCGGTTACTGACAACCCATTTTCCAGCAAAACTTTTTTGGCATAATCTATTTGGGCTTCATCTCTTTTAGATTGAATTTTTTCTATAGATAAAGAAGGCCTCAATTTGGTTGTTTTATAATAATTAGTTTGTGATAGACAAGAACTATCTAACTCGTCTATAAAACGAAGCGGAGTCAATACTTTGCTTTGGTTATCTTCCAGAGAAATACTAATGGAAACATGTTTTTTGGCCCGAGTTAGGCTCACATAAAATAGGCGTCTCTCATCACGAATATTATCTTCCTCATCTTTTTCTATTGGTAGCACAAAATATGAACCGCGATTTTTTCTAATCCAAAATTCTTCTACCGCGTATGGCATAAAAACATAATCAAACTCTAATCCTTTAGAACTATGCGCCGTCATAATATTGATTTGAGATGTGATTTTACCCGATTTAATTTTTATTGATTTTTTTTCAGCAGAGGCTCGATAGGCCAATAGAACATCAGTTAATTTTTGGGGGTCTTCAATGTAATTGGTAATTACCAAATCCTCGGCCAAATTATAAATGCCACGCCAAACTTTAGAAGCTAATGGGCTTTCACTTGCCAACTTAGTAAACCCAGAAATATCACTAGCTAAAATTAAATAATTCATTACTCCAGAATTACGAATTTCATTTTTAAGTTTAGAAATTAATGGGATCTTTTTTTCAATTTCTCTTAGGTTGCCGCTTCGAGCCATTTTAATTAGTTCTGCCTGACTAGCAAAATCTAGCTCCCACAAACCTCCCGCAAAGGTTTCTGCCAGAGCTTCTGTTTTAGATGAGTCTACCAAAAATTCTAAAAGTGAAAAGAAGAGCTGACCCAACGGATGCGAAAATATATTGACTCCCCGTTCGGCGGAGGCTGGTATATCGTTGATTTCCAATAAATTAAGTATATGGGAAACATCACTATTTCTGCGAACAATTATGGCTACTGTTTCTTTTGTTTCCTTTTTTATTATTTCATTTAATTTTTCTAATAGATATTCGTCCTCTATTTCTATATTTGGAGCTATTACGATATCTAATGGATGTATCTCTCTACTGCACGATATGAGCTTAATTCTTAAATCCTCATACTCTCTTTGACTATAATTTTGCTCAATCATTTTAAAGGAAGCATCCAAAATATTTTGATGTGAACGATAATTATCAACAAGCGAGATTACCTTCATACTGTTCCACATTTTTTGAAAGCTCAAAAAGTTTTCTACCGAGGCTCCTTGGAAACGATAAATAGCCTGCTTTTCGTCCCCTACCACAAACAGATTAGGATTATCAAAGAAATCGGCTATCAATTTGACAATTAGGTTTTGAGAATCATTAGTATCTTGGTGCTCATCTACCAAAATATAAAGAAATTTTTCTTGTAAAATCTGTAACAAAAGTTTGTCGGTCCGGAGAGTTTTTAGAAGCTCAAAAATCAAATCATCAAAATCCATTTTTCTACTCTCTATTTTTTTTAGTTCATAATTATTATAAACATCGGCAAAAATAATAGTACGTTCACATTTTTCAATTTGTTTTAATGCGTCAGCCTTTAAACTATCTTTACTGGCACCTCTGGTAGATATTGAATCAGGATTTTTTTTGATATGTTCAATTTCTTCTTTGACAAAACTTTTGACCATTTCTGGACTCCATGCCTCCTGTTTTGCCTTGCTTATGGCTCCTAAAATTTTATTAACATAAAAATCTGGCTCGCCGAGTGGGCGAAGTTTACTAAATTTTTTATCCCTGATTATTTCTCGCATCATTGATTCAGCTTCAATGTCAGTGATTTGTTTGCTTTTATATAAATGAGGGAAATGATCCCCAAATTCAGTAATAATAGAGGATGCGAAGCCGTGGAAAGTATGAATTGGAACTTCATAAGTTCGCTCACCTATCATCTCTCTTAACTTCATTCTCATTGCTTTCACCCCAGCCTCGGTAAAAGTAAGAGCTAAAATGCCAGACGGAGGAGTGTCTGTTTCCTTTAAAATATTGGCAATTCTTAAGGTTAGGATAGTTGTTTTGCCGGTGCCGGGACCAGCAATGACCATTACTGGACCTTCAATGGTGTCCACAGCTTCTTTTTGTTTAAAATTTAGTTTTTTGTATGCGTTTTTAAACTCCTCAGAAATCATGACCCAATTATACACTATTCACACCTATTTGCCTTGACTATTAAATTATGATATAATAAAAGTGGGTAAAGGAGACATATGAACGCTTTCAAGAAATACACAAGAAAGTTCCTCGGTTTTTTACATGGGGTTTGTTCTGAGGCATGGGACCACTGCAAACTAATATGGTTCCAAAATCGGATTGAATCTCTCAAAGAAGACATCGCTCTTGAGCTTAAGTTTGAGCTTGGTCTGGATAGAAATAAGATTGTCGAAATCTTATCTTTGTCAGATGCTTGCGATAAGATTCAAGCGCGCATAAACAACCGTGAGATCTCCAGGGGGGTTATTCAACAGGTATGACTCTCCCATCACTTTAGGCCCGGTTGCAACACTTTGCGACCGGGCCAATCCTTTTGTCTAAAAGAAATGCTGGAGGCGTTTGATTTTTTCGTGTTGACGCATTTTCTCTAATGCCTTAGCTTCAATTTGGCGGATACGTTCACGAGTCACACCAAACTCTTTACCCACATCTTCCAGGGTGTGATAGACACCATCAATCAAGCCATTCCTCATTTCAATTATTTTTCTTTCTTTTGGTGGTAGGTCAGCTAGGATTTCATTTAATTGATCACGAATAATACGACGATTTGAATCCTGATCAGGAGCGGAGATTTTTTCATCTGCCATAAAGTCACTCAAGGTTGATTTGCTATCATCTTCATCACCCACCGGACTTTCAAGAGAGATGGTGCCTTGGTCAATCTTTTCAATCATATAAATTTTTTCTGGCTCTAAACCCATTTCCACAGCTATTTCTTCCGGTAATGGATCTCGGTTTAAATCCTGAGAAAGGCGTCTTACTACTTGTTTATATTTGGCAATGGTTTCAACCATATGTACCGGTACTCTGATGGTTCTGGATTGATCAGCTAAAGCTCTAGTGATAGCCTGTCTAATCCACCAAGTAGCGTAAGTAGAAAATTTATAACCTTTGGTATAATCAAATTTATCTACTGCTTTAAACAAACCCAGGTTTCCTTCCTGAATAAGGTCAAGCAGGGTCAAATCAGAACTGCGGCCAACATATTTTTTGGCAATAGAAACCACTAGACGTAAGTTGGCTCTAGCTAATATATTCTTTGCTTCATCATCACCATTTAATATTCTTTTAGCCAATTCTTTTTCTTGGGCGCCAGAAATAAGAGAATGCTGACCAATCTCTTTCAAATACATCTGAATGGAATCATATGAGGCCTCGTCCTTAAAATGATCCTTAGCTTTTACCAAAGAAAGATCATCCAATAATCTGCCTCCCTCCAAAATATCTATACCAGCAACCACACAATCCTCATAAATGGCCTCAAGTGAGATCACATCATCCTCAATGGTAGGAAATTCTTTTAAAATTTCATCATAAGTTATAAAACCGCGTTCTTTGCCTTTAGCAATAAGTTTGGCTTTTTTAGCATTAGTTTCAGAAGAAGTTTTTTTTACAACTTTCTTAGCTTCTTTTTTGCTTTTAGCTTTCACTTTTTTTAGTTTGGCCATCTTTTTCTTTTTCAGCTTTGTTTTTTGTTTCTTTTTTGCCATTTTATTTTAATTAAATTTAATAAATTTTTAAATAGTTAATAATCAAGCTCTTTAATCTTTTTTTGTATATTCACAAAATTCAATTTTAATTTCTTCTCATCTTCTTTTAAAATATTTTTATCATCGAGCATAATAGCCGTTTCCTGAAGTTTTTGTTTTAAATTTTTTAGCTCAATTCTTCTTAGTATTTCTTCCTCAGTTTTCTTTATATCAATTTTTAAACCATATTTTTCTGCCTCAAAAATTAAGGCTTCCCTCTCATCTCGATAATCACCTGACACTCCGGTAATTTCAGAATCCTTAATTTTAGCATTAATTTTTTTTATATCGTTCCAAACATCCTCTTCTCTGACCATTGTTTTTAAAGCAATTTTTTTTACAAACTGGGTTTTTTCCATATCATTGCCGATGAGGTGAACCAAAGGCAAGATATCTTTTATAATTTCCTTAGCCAAATTTTTTCCTTGACTCTCTTTTACAACTTTTTCCAATGCATAATCAGTAAAGTGTTCAGATTTTTTTAAAGCCCCCTTCCATTTTCCAGAATCTTCTTTTATTACTGATGCCGGGTCTTCTCCTTTTAGTAACGTAGCAATTTTAATCTCCATTCCTAGTGAAAGAGCCAGTTCGGCCGCTCTTCGAGAGGCTTTTTCACCGGCCAAATCAGAATCATAAGCAATAATTATTCGACTAGAAAGTTTTTGGATCCTTTTTAGATGGAGCTCGGTTAAAGCAGTTCCAGAAGAAGCGACAGTATTGTAAACTCCAGCCTGATGAGACATTATCAAGTCCGTCTGACCTTCAACCAAAACAGCATAATCTAATTTTCGGATATAATTTTTGGCAATATTAAGTCCATACAATACTTCTGATTTATAAAACAGTTTTGTTTCTGGTGAGTTTAAATATTTTGGTGTTTTATCGTCCTCTTTTAATGCCCTACCAGAGAATGCAATTACTCTGCCGGTTACATCAAAGATTGGGAACATTATTCTATTTCTGAATGTATCATAAAGTTTTTCGGTGCTTCCGGTATCCATCGCCCTCTTTATTAATCCAACTTGAAGCATTTCCTCTTTTGAAAATCCTTCCTTCATTAATTGTTCATAAAGGCTTCTCCACTCATCTTCTGCAAAACCTATTCGCCATTTACTTATAGAATTTGGTTTTAAGCCTCTTTTTTCCAAATATTTGAGATTGGTCTTATTTTTTTCCAGTTGTTTTTCAAAGATTTTGGTTGCTACTTCCATAATTTTGAACATTCCTTCTTTTTTATCAGCCGTTTCTATGTCTTCTTTCCTAAAATTCTTTAATTCAACTCCAGCTCTGCTTGCCAATGTCTCCAAGGCCCCCTTGAAATCGAGACCTTCAAATTTTTCCACAAATGAAAATATGTCTCCTTTTTCGCCACAACCAAAACAATAAAAAGTTTGTCGAGTGGAAGAAATAAGAAAACTAGGCGTTTTTTCATTATGAAAAGGGCATTTAGCTTTAAAATTAATCCCCGCTTTCTCAACTTTTATATAGCCAGAAATCACATCCACAATGTCCAGCTTCTCCTTTATTTGTTCTACATTTGATGACATTTTGTTATTATTCACATTTTAACTTGACAATAATTCTGATTTTGTTATGCTTACAATACAAATCTCCATTAGGAGGCAATCGCTCTCGTGAAAACGGGAGTGCAATCACCCGAAAACAGCCTTACTCAAGGCTGTTTTCAATTCTCTGAAAGAACCGCTGCCAATTTTAAGGAATTCTTTTATTTTTATCCATTCCAAAAATCTTTTCATATTTTAATTCTCCTTATCTAATTCTTTTTGGAGTTCTTTTATCATGTTGTATTTCTCGCTACCTTTGAAACCGGAACCAGCAGGAATCAATCGGCCGATAATGACGTTTTCTTTGAGTCCTTTAAGTTCATCTTCGGTGCCACGCAAGGCATTTTGGATAAGCATACGAGTAGTATGTTGGAATGAAGCTGATGAAAGGAAACTCTTCCTAGAAAGTGAGACCTCGGTAATTCCAAATAGTAATGGTTCAGCCTTTGCCTCCTCCTTACCATCTATTTTCATTAATTCATTTTGCAAGATTAGATCACTTTGAGCGACGATATCACCCTGGGAGAATGTCGTGTCGCCAGGATTTTTTATTTTTCTTCGAGAGAACATTTGCTTGATAATAACTTCAATATGTTTTCGAGAAACAGGCTCTCCTTGTAGCTCATAAATTTTGGTAATTTCATGAATGATATAGTTTTGAGTTGCTTCCTTACCAGCATATTTGAACAATTCATCCAAATCAGCCGAACCGTCAGTAAGTAAATCACCTTTCTTTATTTTATCTCCAACAGAGACCAAAACAACTCGGTGGTAATTTACCGGGTATTCAACCATCGCTTTAGTTTTGGCCTTTTCTGATTCCTCTGGCAAAATATAAATTACCTTATCTTTACCATTTGTCTTTATTTCACTAACAACACCATCAATTTTTGAGACAGTGGCTGGATTTTTAGGTAATCTATTTTCAAAAACTTCCTCCACTCGGGGCAAACCCTGAGTAATATCTCCGCCGACTGAAGCGGTACCTCCGGCATGGAAAGTTCTCATAGTGAGCTGTGTCCCTGGTTCACCAATGGCTTGAGCGGCCACGGTACCAACCGCTTCTCCTAATTCAATAATTTTATCTTTTCCGAGGTCGGCGCCATAACAGTGAATACAAATACCGTCCAATGTTTTGCATGTAATTGGCGATCTTACTAGTAAGTCGGAAATTTCTGCGACTTCTATTTGGGTAGCATCATCACGGGTGATGAAATGATTTCTCTTAAACAATACCTTACCATCTTTATCCTTCAAATCCTCCGCTAGAAATCTACCCTTAGCAATTTTAGCAATTGATACTTCTATACCAGATGAGGTAATTTTACTTAATATTACTCCCTCCTTGCTACCGCAATCATCCTCAGTCACTAATGTGTCTTGAGAAACATCAAAAAGTTTTCTGGTTAGATAGCCGGCTTTAGCGGTGTTTAGGGCTGTATCAGTCATTCCTTTACGAGCGCCGTGAGTGGTAATGAAGTATTCAATTGGTGTTAGACCTTCCTTGTTTGAAGAAATAATCGGAAAATCAATGGTTTCGCCAGCAGTGTTGACGATAAGACCTTTCATTCCAGCCATTTGAGTGAGTTGCCCTATAGAACCTCTCGCTCCTGATTTCACCAAGTCATAAACAGAACCAGTTTTACTCATCGTTTCTTTCATTGATTTCTCTACTTCTTCCTTTGTTGCTGTCCATATTTCAATATTTTTCGATCTTTTTTCGTTACTGGAAAGAAGTCCTGCTTCGTACTGCTCTAACACTAGCTCAACTTTTGCTTTTGCCCTGTCTACAATTTCGTATTTATCTTTTGGTACCTCTACATCCTCAATACTCCATGTAATTCCAGAAACAGTTGCATAACGAAAACCAAAATCTTTTATTTTGTCCATCACGGCCGGAATTGATTCAATACCATATCTTTGAACCATATCATCAATAATGCCAGAGAGCTTCTTTCTGTCTATTTCGGCATTAATAAATGGATAGTCGCTGGGCAAAACAGCATTAAACAAAAGTCTGCCGACAGTAGTCTCAAACAATTCGTTCCCATACTTTGCATATTTAGGAGAACCAGTACCTAAAACTTTTATTTTGGTGCGATATTCAACTATGTCAAAATCATGGGCGGTAATTGCTTTGTTGGGGTTGGGGAAAATCATACCTTCTCCCTTTTCACCGTTTACATCTTTGGTCATCCAATAACAACCCAAAATAATATCAAGCGGTTTGTTTGAGATTGTTGAATCGCCGCTACCTGGCTTTAAGATATTTTTGTCAGAGGCCATTATCATTTTGGCCTCCATCTGAGCTTCAGGAGAAAGTGGCACATGTACAGCCATCTGGTCACCATCGAAGTCTGCGTTAAAAGCATTACATACTAAAGGGTGGACTTGAATAGCATTGCCTTCAATCAAAATTGGTTTGAAGGCCTGAATACCTAGACGGTGTAAAGTAGGAGCTCGGTTTAAAAGAACATATCGGTCCTTGATTACATCTTCAAGTATTGACCAAACCTCAGGTATTTTGTCATCAATTAATCGACTAGCGCCACGGACATTGTAAGCCAATTCCTGTTTTAATAATTGAGAAATAACAAAAGGCTTGAAGAGTTCGAGCGCCATATGTTTTGGCAAACCGCATTGATGAAGTTTAAGACTTGGACCAACCACAATCACTGATCTGCCAGAATAATCAACTCGTTTACCTAAAAGATTTTGACGGAAAAGTCCGCGTTTACCCTTCAGATTGTCAGCCAATGATTTGAGTTCTCTAGATTTGTTTGCGGCAGATGTAGCCTGTTGGCTATTGTTGTGTCTAATTGAATTATCTATCAATGCATCCACTGCTTCCTGCAAAATTCTTTTTTCATTTCTTAAAATTACATCTGGAGCAGAAATTTCCTTTAATTTCTTTAATCGATTATTTCTGTTTATCACTCTGCGATAAAGGTCATTAACATCAGAAGTGGCGTATCTACCTCCATCAAGTGGCACCATTGGTCGCATAGCAGGAGGGATCACTGGAATTTTGGTCAAAAACATCCACTCAGGTCGAGTATTTGATCTAACCATTGCCTGAATCAATGACAATCTTTTAGCAATTTTAGTTGTTTCAGCTGATTTTGAATTCTCAAGCTCTTTTTTAATCTTCTCTTCTAATTTTTTTATATCAATGTTTCTAAATATATCATAAATCGCTTCAGCTCCTATGCTTGCCTCGAAAAAGGTTCCATATTTAATAGAATAATTATGAAAGGCTACTTCATCAATCACCTTTCCTTCCACAATATTTTCAATTTCTTTTTTTCTTAAAAGCAGTTTTTCTTTTAATACATCCTTTTCTTTTTCATCGGTAACATTTTTTATTCTTGATTTAAACTCGGCATCCAAATCTCTCAAAATAGACTGTTTTTCTTCAACAGATACTTTGGTTATGATGTAGCCAGCAAAATAAATTACTTTTTCTACATCTGCTGATGTCAGCCCAAGCAAAAGAGCAATTCGGGAAGGCATACTTTTCAGAAACCAGATGTGGGCCACCGGCGCCGACAAGTCGATATGACCCATTCTTTCCCTTCTTACTATTGAACGAGTGATTTCCACTCCACATTTTTCACAAACAATACCTTTATAGCGAATACCTTTGTATTTACCGCAGTAACATTCGTAATCTTTATCCGGACCAAATATTTTTTCATCAAAAAGACCATGACGCTCACTTCGTTGGGTGCGGTAGTTTATCGTTTCCGGCTTGGTAACTTCGCCAAATGACCAATCTAAAATAGCCTCAGGTGAAGCAAGTGATAGCTTAATTAAATCAAAATCAGTAGCTGAACTTAAATTTTTATTAATCATTTTTTATGTTGTTACCTTTTAAGAGTTCTATATCTAAGGCTAATCCTCTTAGATTGTTGACTAAAACATTGAAGGCCGCCGGTAGGTTTTCGCCCCTTATCCTCTCGCCCTTAACAATGGCATCAAATGCGGCACTGCGACCGATAATATCGTCTGACTTTATAGTTAACATTTCTCGCAAAGTATAAGCGGCCCCGTGTCCCAAAAGTGCCCAGACCTCCATTTCTCCAAATCTCTGGCCACCGCCCTGGGCTTTACCACCCAAAGGTTGTTGAGTTATCAAAGAATATGGACCAATGGATCGCATATGGATTTTATCTTCTACCATGTGGTCCAATTTCAGTATGTACATATAACCAACAGCAGTCTCTTGCTTAAAGGCTTCTCCGGTTCGGCCATCATAAAGTTGCATTTTACCATTTTCATTCCAACCGGCTTTTTTCAATTCCTCTCTTATTTCTATATCAGTAGCTCCGGCAAATGGAGGCACCACTGCTTGATAACCCAAAGTCTTAGCCGCCAAACCAAGGTGAATTTCAAGCACCTGACCGAGGTTCATTCTTGAAGGCACGCCGAGTGGAGTTAGAATAATATCAATTGGAGTACCATCTGCGGTGTAAGGCATATCTTCAATCGGCAATATTTTAGAAATAACTCCTTTGTTGCCGTGTCTACCAGCTAATTTGTCTCCAACGGAAATATTTCTGATCTGAGCAATTTCGATATGAATTCTCTTGATAATACCGGATTCAAGTTTGTCTCCTTTTTCTCTAGAGAAAATTTGAACATTTATGATTCGGCCCTTTTTGCCGCCCTCTACTCTTTTAGAAGTATCCTTAACGTCTCTAGATTTTTCTCCAAAGAGTGAGCGAAGCAGTCTTTCTTCAGGAGTCAGCTGACTTTCTCCTTTTGGTGTGATTTTACCAACTAAAATGTCTCCCGGGTTTACTTCGGCTCCGATTCGGATAATTCCATCTTCGGCCAGGTTTTTTAATTTGTTCTCACCAACATTTGGAATATCACAGGTAGTCACTTCTGGTCCAAGCTTGGTATCACGAACATTGACTACCACTTCATCTATATGAATAGTAGTAAATTTATTTTCCTTGATAAGTCTTTCAGAAAGAATGATGGCGTCTTCATAGTTTGCTCCAGACCAAGACAAAAAGGCAATCATAATATTTTGACCCAAAGCCATTTCTCCTTGGACGCTAGTTAAAGTATCTGCTAAAACATCACCTTTTTTAATATGGTCACCAACATTTACAATTGGTCTTTGGTGAAAACAGGTCGCGCCGTTTGTTTTAGCAAAATTTATAAGTCTATAAGAATCTTTATTTTTTTTATCAACAACCACTTCAACTGATTTACCATCAACTTTGGAAACTACTCCGTCGTTTAAAGCAATGACTAATCTGCCGGTATCTTTCATAGCTGCGCCTTCAATACCAGTGGCTACCAAAGGTGCCTCTGGTTCAACACACGGGGTGGCCTGTTTTTGCATGTTAGAACCCATCAGCGCTCGGTTGGCATCATCATGATTTAGAAAAGGAATCATAGAAGTAGCAATGGAAAATGCTTGATTAGTGGCAATATCCATATAATCAACTTTAGATTTTTGTACCAAACTAGGTTTGCCATTTAAACGAACCTCTACCATGTCCACTTCGATGTTACCGTCGTCGTCCATAGGGATAGCGGCGTGAGCAATAGCCAATTTTTCTTCTTCTAATGCATTTAAATATTCTATCTTATTGGTTAGTTTGCCGTCCTTCACTTTTGCATAAGGAGTTTCTATCATCCCAAATTCGTTGATACGAGCATAAAGAGTTAAGTGTAAAATCAAACCAATGTTTGGCCCCTCAGGAGTGTGGATAGGACAAAGTCGCCCATAATGAGAAGAGTGAACATCACGCACTTCAAAGCCGGCGCGGCTTCTATTTAGACCGCCCGGTCCAAGAGCTGAAAGTTGGCGCAAATGCTCAATTTCGGCTAAAGGATTTTCCTGGGCCATAAACTGAGAAAGTTGGTTAGTAGTGAAAAATTCTTTTAGTCTAGCCTGAAGTGGTTTTGGTATTATAAATTGAACTGGCAGCGTCATATCAGTGTCCACCGTAGACATTCTATTTTGCATATTCCGCTTGATCTGAGCCATACCGATGCGGAATTTTTGTTGCATCATTTCACCCACGTATCTAACTCTTCTACTGCCAAGATGGTCAATATCATCCTCAACTGCTCCGGGGGTATTATTTAGAAGGATAATTTGATTAATAACTAGCCTTAAATCGTCAAGATTTAGGGTCCTTCTATCTGACCCCTTGCCAGTAGTTGGCAAGTTAAATCGAGAATTAAATCTAAATCTACCAACCTTTTGGAAATCATACCTATCACTTTCAAAAAGACTCTTAAAAAACTCTCTGGCATTTTCAGCGGTTGCCAAGTCACCATCTCGGAGTCTTCTATATATCTCAACAAATGATTCGTCAGCTGTTTTAGCGTGGTCCTTGGCCAAAGATTTTTCTAAATATTCTTTTGCCTCCGGGTTATCTTTAAAGAGATCAAATATTTCTGAATCGGTTTCAGCACCGAAGGCTCTTAAAAGCGAGGCCACTGAAAATTTTCTCTTTCTATCAATACGAACATAAATAGCTTTATCAACATCAGTTTCAATCTCAATCCAGGCGCCACGAGCTGGGATTATTTTGACCCCAAAAAGAGACTTGCCTTTTACTTCAAGTTTGGTAAAAAAGGCTCCAAATGATCTGGCAAGCTGGGGCACGATCACTCTCTCAATACCACTGACAATAAATGTACCGTGAGGGGTCATCATAGGAAAATCAGCCAAAAAAATCTCCTGTTCCTTTTCTGTACCTAATGTTTTATTTCTAAGACTAACTCTAGCTTTAAGCGGGGCCTCGTAGGAAAGCTTCTTTTCCTTGGCGTAATATTCATCATATTTTGGCTTGCCTAATTCAAAACTCAAAAATTTAAATTCAAATTTCTTCCCGGATGTGTCGTTAATTACCGTAAATTCATCAAATATTTCTTTAATGCCTTTTTGAATCAACCAATCAAAAGACTCTATCTGGTCTTTAACTAAGTTTGGGATTGGGACTAATGATTTTTTAAACTTACTAAAATATTTTTTGGGCAACATTTTATTAGTTTCAAATCTCTCCTTTGTAGTGCTTGTTGTCATAATTTATGTTTGTTAATTTTTATTTATTATTAGTATTAAAATTTCATAAACACAAAAATACACCCCAAAATGTTGGGGGATTTTATTTCCTCCGGTTTTTAACTATTTATTTTTTTGTAAGTCAAATCGTAGGATTTCGCTTGTAAAACATAGCTGTTTTTGGATATGAACAGCTGTCCATTGACAAGCCACAACTCAATCAATCAATGTTAAATATTAGTATAATCTAATCAAAAATAATGTCAAGTTTGTCAACCTGCCCCTGTGGATAACGATTTTAATATAAAAAGAGCCGCTCGGAGAGCTGGCTCTTGAGCGGCGACACGATTGTCTCAGATTCTTAACGCTAGAGGTACATTAACAATCTTCTTATTCCCCGCGTCATCCTTCTCTAATTTGAATCGCCAATCTGGAACAGCATCAAATTCACAGATTCTAAGCGATGAATTGGTTAGTTCACCCCATGGACGAATCCAAACTAGAATGGTTCCGGGCGATACTTTTAGCCCAGGATCAACAGGATCAATGTGCATCCGTCTATAAGTTTTACCAATCTCCAATTCAGAGAAATGAAGAGGAATTCCTTTAGCGTGCTTCATGACCATGTTCTCTAGGTGTAGCCCAATTGAATGCCCAGCAATTCCGCAAACGAGCACAAGGACTATCCACATAAACCGGCCGGGTTTATCGAGTGATGCCAAAATAAATGAGGCAACCGCAATCGTCATGAAAACAGCAGAAAGCATTCTTGCAAGATTCATACGCACTCCTTTTCCTGTGCAATATTTAACATTATTTATAAAATAATGCAAATATTAAATTTACTTCCCTGATCTAAGTAGAGCGACGACAAAGAGAGATTCGGCCCAGCCGAGGGGTGTGTTTTCGTTGGGTTGGTCAGAGTCTGAATAATAAAGTTCGGGAATTTGCTCGTTGTAAATAGTATTTATTGATTTTTCCAAATACTCTCTCGCTTTTTCATCCTCTCCCCATTTCTTATATATTATAGAGAGCCAAGGAAAACCAAAACACCACTCTGCTTCCTCACTTACCTCATCAATATTTTTATTATAGTATCTATCATTTTTATATCTGATTACTCCCATATCTTTTTTTAAATGATATTCTAGGTGCCTGACAATTTCGCGAGCTATTTCCTCCGAAACAACATTAAAGGGATAGATGAGCGATAATAGCGCCAAATCTGTAAATTTACTCTTAGATTCTCTTGGTAAAAGTTTTTTTAAACCTTCTTCACCCTTTTCTATCAAATGAGCTGGTACCTCTACTATACCTAATCTAGCCACTGATTTTAAACCAGCCACACAAGCTCCCACCGACGATGCATGTACTTCTTCATATTCTTCCCAAACACCATTATCTGGGTCATGCCAATATTCAATAGATTTCAAATAATCCACCAAAGTCTGAAGTATTTCTTTTTCCTCCTCTGATTCAATAATTTTGATACCCCTATGTTCTAAATCCCCTATTTTAAAAAGTATTTCACCAATGGCATCATTTTGTTTGTTGCCCCATTCCTCCCAAAATTCTTCAAATGTTTCTGGATTGTATCGGGCGTGGATGTATTGATAAGTATTGTAAGGTTTATTTTTAACGGCCCAGCTTATTTTGTTTTTATGTTTTATAAAAACCTGAAGCAGCGCCTTCCAGACTTTTTTGACTGTTACCCAATCCTCTATTTCCTCAAAAGCTAGGCAGGTATAGAAGTTGTCCCTAAGCCAGGCCTTATTGTATCCGGTTGATACATCCGAACGAGAAGCCAAAAAAAGACCGCTTGGCACTTGTAATGCGCGGATATTATCCAAATGTTTTTCTAAAATGTCTTCGTTTATTTGCATAGTTTTTCCTGTCAAAGGTGACCTTCAAATTGCCCCGGTCCCAGAAGGTCACCTTTGACGGGTTATTTTCCCAGTATATTTTTCTCATACAACCTTTTAGCTTCCTCCAGCATCTCCTTCAAATAAGGTCTCTTGTTTTCCATAAGCTCGGCAAGTAAGGGATAATTTTTTTTAGCCTCGGCATATAAAGCGATCACTTTCTCTTCCTCTTTAAAAAATTCAAGCATCTTAAGAGACAGCTTTTCTTCATAATATTTTTTATCATCATCAATCCCCTTGCCCCTGATACTTTCTACAATTTCTTTAGCAATATCAGTCTCAGTTTGTGCTTGGGCAATCAAAAAGTCTATCTCATCATTAATTGGGTACTTTGCCATATATAAAATTTAATTTCTTTCCTCTTGTCCCGCAAAACTCAATCTATTATCTTCAATTACTCTTTTAATAACTCCAGATGTTTCCATACCTCTATTAAACATACTCCTCACACTTATTTGTGCCCTCTCCATTTTTTCATTCCTTGTTTCTGGAGCAATTGTTTTTTCTTGATTGTTTGGTCCTTCCATATTTTTAAAAATTAAATTAATAAAATTGGTACTTTAATTTTAACCTATATATTTTTATAAAGCATCCACAGTTTTCCACTTTTATATAAATAATCCTGTGCTATAATAAATTCAGTAATAGTTCTTTCATGAACCAAAAGAGAAGCCCACCGATGGTGAGCGACGTAGGAGTCGAACCACAATGCATTTCTCCTTTGGCTTAACTTAATTTTCCCCGCACGCGTGCGGGGTGATTAGTTTAAACACAAAAACTGCACCGTGGAGGCGCAGTTTTTGTTTCTTCGTAAATCGTTACCCTTACTTCTTAACTCGTTTTTTTTGCCACTCCTCAATTTTTGCGTGGTGGCCACTGAGTAATATCTTAGGCACTCTATATTTTTTGCCTTTATATTCCAAAACCTCTGGGCGGGTATAAACAGCAGGAGAAGAAGCTCGAGATTCTTCTAGAGAATTAAAATTACCAAGCACTCCCTTTATCTGACGAGATATAGAATCCATAATAACCATTGCCGGCAACTCCCCTCCAGTCAAAACGTAAGGTCCGACTGATAAAGATTCTGTTTTAAATATTTTTCTCACCCTTTCGTCTACACCCTCGTATCTGCCACAAATTAAAATAATATCAGTATATTTTTTAGCGTTTTTTTTGGCATATTCTGTATTAAATTGTTTTCCAGATGGAGAAAGCCAAATAATTAATGGTTTTTTGCTTTTTTTAAAAGCTTTTTCAATCGCTTTTACAACTGGTAAGGCTTGAATCACCATACCAGGTCCTCCACTATATGGTTTTTGGTCAATATGTTTAAATTTGTTATCAGAAAAATCTCTAGGATTATAAAATTTAATTTGTATTTTCTTATTACGAATAGCTCGTCCAATAATGGACGAGCTTATGTAAGAATCAAATGATTCTGAAAATAATGTAATTACATGAAAAGTCATCTTTCCTTTTTATTTAATCTCAAACTTTACAGTTTGAGATCTTCCATCACATCATCAACTGATTTCATGCTAGCTGATTGAGGAGCGTCAGTTTTTCGGCCTCCTTCCGGTTCATTTATTTTAAGATTAACACGAGCATTATTTTTCATACCAACTACTCTGAGCAATATTCTCATTGCTTTGGCGGTATTACCACTACGTCCTATAATTTTGCCCATATCCTCTGGGTGTACATCGAGAGAAAGAAGTACTCCCATCTCATCAACGGTACGATTAATTTTTACTGCTTCTGGGTGATCTACTAATCCTTTAACAACATATTCTAAAAATTCAGCGTCTTTTTCCATTTAAGTTTGGCTAATAACTAATAATTAACTCTTTTTCCGACTATCTAATTATATTATACTGGCGCTTCTTCGGCAACCTTTTCTGAAACAATAGGCGTTTTCCTTGGTAGAGCATTTATCTTTTTGCCTCCAATCACCTTTCTATCAATTAAAAGATTGTGAACAGTTGTTGATAATTGTGCTCCTTTACTAATCCAATATTTTATTTTGTCATTATTAAACTCTGCCCCGTCTTTCTTTCTGGAGTCATAATTTCCAAGTATTTCTAAAAATTTACCACTTTTAGTGCTATTTTGGGAATCAGTCAAAACCAGTCGAAAGACTGGCTCGTGTTTTCTACCTACTCTTTGAAGTCTGATCATTAACATTGGCAACCAGTTTATCACATTATTAAAAAACAGGCAAATTTCCTAACTCATCTCCAGCCCCTTCTCTTAAATTAAGAGAAGGGGTCGGAGACTTTTCCATAAATTCCCCCTTAAATTAAGGGGGATTAAGGGGGTTAGAAAAAAAGTTATATGTTATACTTTTATAAATTTGGGCACGTGGCGGAACTGGTATGTTCATACTCCGTGTTTCAAAGTATGGGGAAGTCGTGGATTATTTGTATCTTTTATTAAATTCAAATTGATAGTATAATATGTTATATGAAAAAAGAGATTAAATATACTTTAGTATCTTTCCCAACTGTTTTTTTATTATTTGTTATCTTTTCTGTAGCAATAAGCCTGAAAATATTTATATTATATGGTGGATGTTCTGAGGCCGCGCCGTTTAGTACAATGCATCAGTGCACCATTACTGAATTTATTGGTGTTAGTTTTTTAAACGGTTACGTATTATCAATATACCTTTTTCCTGTATATATAGTTATTCCGCTGGTTACTTATTTTATTACTAAGTGGTTAAGAATCAAAAAAGAATCACAAAATATTGTGTCTGATTCAATTCTGTTAACACATAATAAAAAGAAGAAATTTATTAAATTTTTTGTTGTAACTCTTGTAATCATTTTTGTGTTAAATTTTTGGTTAAATGCACAAGGTTCAAGTATAATGAAAATTATCATTAATATCTTTAAATCTGATAACAAAGAATACATTTCAGAACCCGAAGTAAAAAATTTAGAACCAATTGCGTTATTTGAAAACTGGTCTACATATAAAAGTAATTATGGTTATAAAATCTATTTCCCTCCAAATTATCGTCTAGTTTATGATGGATATGAAGGGCCAAATTCTAACAGTTTAAAACAGGCTGTTTTTACATCAGCTACACCAGGAACATGGGAGCCTGATTCCAGGCTATCAAATTTCATCGTTACTTTTTTTAGAGATTATTCTGAGTATGAAAGTTATAAAAATGAATTTGAAAAAGGTTACTTTAGACCATTGCCTTACCATAAAATATTTGAAGGTGGAAAAGCAAACATAAATGGGGGAGAATATTTGTATATGATACAATTCCCGGATAAGTTTAAAAAAGAGGATATTTCTGCCGAGGAACAAAAAATAATTGACACCTTCTATATAGATGATATGTTTTTTTCTGTAGATAGTATTGTGGATTAATTTTGATATTTAGAAAGTATAATGCCTATTATTTTAAACAAAGCAGAATTAGCTACAAGCAATTTAAGAAAAAATGCTCTTGATATTTTGGAAGCAGGACTGGAAGCTATAAATACTGAAAAAATATTAAGAAGAAAAATTTCTGTTGTTGATGGTATTCTAAAAATGGCGGAGCTCCCCTCTCTTAATGTAAGAGAGGGGTTTGGGGGTGAGTTATATCTAAAATCTTTTGAAAAAATATTCTTTGTCGGCATAGGCAAATGCGCCTTAGATGGTGCTAAAGTTATTGAAAATATTTTAGGAGATTATTTAACGGATGGGATTGCCTTGGGCGTGATCGCCGACTCTACCGAAAGTTTTTTCATGCCTAAAAAAATAAGGTCATTTGCTGGTACCCACCCCTACCCTTCAGAGCAAAATGTAGAAATTACTAAAAAAATATTAGAGATGGTGAAAGGATTGACTGAAAAAGATTTGGTTATCACTTTAATTTCTGGCGGGGGCTCAGCTCTTTTTGAATTGCCGATAGAAGGAGTTTCTCTAAATGAAATTATTGAGACAACAAAAAAACTTACAGCCAAAGGCGCTGATATTTATGAACTTAATAAAGTAAGAAAAGAAATGTCTCAAGTCAAGGGTGGAAAATTTGCCGAGCTTTGCCGTCCCGCCAAAATGATTTCTCTGCTTTTTTCGGATGTTTTAGGTAATGATATTTCTATTATTGCTTCAGGACCTACTGTTCTCCCCTCATCTTCGCAAGGTGAGGGGCAGTTTCGCGAAGCGGAACGGGGTGGGGTCATGAATATTTTAATTGCTTCAAATCATGACGCTTTGGAAGCTATGAAATCAAAAGCCGAAGAGTTGGGTTTTAATACTACAATTGAAACAGAAAAACTTTCAGGAAATGCTCGTGATGTAGGAAAAGAATTAGCGCTAAGAAAATTAGAACCAAAAAACTGTCTTTTATTTGGTGGCGAAACGACAGTTATAATTCCAGAAAATCATGGGGTTGGTGGTAGAAATCAAGAGGTGGCTCTTGCGGCTCTCTCCTTTATGCAACAGAATTCAATTTTAATTTGTGTCGCCTCTGACGGCTTTGATAATACCGATCATGCTGGAGCTATCGCTGATATTGAACTTTTTGAAAAATCAAAATCATTAAATATATCTCCAGAAGAATATTTAAAAAAAAGTGATAGCTATAATTTTTTTAAAAAAGTAGGCGGAGCTTTATACACAGAAAAATTAGGGAGTAATGTTTCTGACTTGTGTATAATAATACGTAATGGATAAAAATAAAAAATTTATACTCTGGTTTGATCAAGTCGGCAATGATGATGTGGCTCTGGTGGGTGGTAAAAACGCATCACTTGGTGAAATGTATACCACTCTCACTCCAAAAGGTATCAGAGTGCCCAATGGTTTTGTGGTTACTGCCCATGCTTATAAATATTTTATTGAAAAAGAAGGTCTACTATCATTTATCAAGGAGGTATTAAAAGATTTAGATACTGAAGACATTAAAGATTTGCAAAAAAAGGGTAAAGCTATTAGAGATAAAATAATAGAAGCCGATATCCCAAAAGAAATAGAAACGGAGATTGCTCAAGCCTACAAAAATCTTTCCAGTGCCTACAAAATGGAGGAAGCTGATACGGCAGTTAGGTCAAGTGCCACGGCCGAAGATTTGCCGGGAGCAAGTTTTGCTGGTGAACACGAAACATATCTAAATGTAGTTGGCCAAAAAAATGTTTTTCAAGCGGTGAAGATGGCTATGGCTTCCCTTTGGAACGACCGCGCTATTTCTTACCGCGTAGATAAAGGTTTTAATCATTTTGATGTGGCTCTTTCAGTGGGTGTGCAAAAAATGGTGCGTTCAGATAAAGGTTCTTCAGGTGTGATGTTTACCATAGACACCGAGAGTGGTTTTAAGGATGTTGTTGAAATAGATGCGTCCTGGGGACTTGGTGAAATGGTAGTGCAAGGCAAGGTAACCCCAGATGCTTATTTGGTCTTCAAACCAACTTTAAATCAAGGCTTCCCGGCTATTGTTAAAAAGAGTATTGGTTCAAAAGAAAACAAAATGATTTATGCTTCAACAAACTCAGCACGGGCTACTGGCTCTGGATTAGTTAAGGAAGTAGAAGTGGCCGAAAAAGATAGAAATATTTTTGTTTTAAATAATGAGGAAATTTTGACTTTATCACGCTGGGCTTTGGAAATTGAAAAACATTATACCGAAAGAGCTGGCAAGGAAATGCCGATGGATATGGAATGGGCCAAAGATGGTATAACTAATGAATTGTTTATTGTTCAGGCTAGACCAGAAACCGTCCAATCAGAAAAGAAACACAACAGTATTACCGAATACTCTCTCGCGACTGAAGAAAAACCAATTGTTACAGGTATTGCAGTAGGCATCAAAATCGCCAGTGGTAAGGTTCGTATTATTACAGATGTTAAAAAATTAGACGAGTTTGAAAAAGGAGAAATTTTAGTAACTGAAATTACCGATCCCGATTGGGAACCAATTATGAAAATTGCTTCCTCTATTATTACTGAAAAAGGTGGTCGTACTTCGCACGCAGCGATTGTTTCTCGCGAGTTAGGTATTCCAGCAGTAGTTGGTACTGGCGATGCCCTTTCAAAATTAAAAACTGGCCAGATGGTCACCGTCGATACTTCTAGTGGCACGGCAGGCAATGTTTATGAAGGCAAATTAGAGTGGCAAGAGAAGGTTCATGACATCACCACACTTCCAGAAACCAAAACCAAAGTTTGTATGAATATCGGCTCACCCGAAAGTGCCTTTATGTATTCCTTTATTCCAAATAAAGGAGTGGGGCTCACCAGAGAAGAATTCATAATTGCTTCTAGTATTAAGGTACACCCTAATGCACTACTCAACTTTAATGAAATAAAATCTAAAACTCTAAAAAATAAAATAGAAAAAGTAACGATTGGTTATGAAAATAAAGTAGATTTTTATGTTGATAAATTAGCTGAAGGTATTGGTCAGATAGGGGCCGCATTTTATCCCAAAGACGTTATTGTTCGTTTTTCAGATTTTAAAACAAATGAATATTCCACTTTATTGGGTGGTGAAGATTATGAACCCAAAGAAGAAAACCCAATGCTTGGTTGGCGTGGCGCTTCCAGATATTATGACCCTAAATTTAAAGAAGCTTTCAAATTGGAATGTCGAGCATTAAAAAAAGTGAGAGATGAGTTTGGTCTCAAAAATATTGTAGCCTTAATCCCTTTCTGTCGTACTCCCGAAGAAGGTCAAAAAGTTTTGGACATTATGCGTGATGAAGGCATCGCTCGGGGTAATGATGGTTTTAAGGTTTATGTAATGTGTGAAATTCCAGCCAATGTTTTGCGAGCGGACGAATTCTTAGATATTTTTGACGGCTTTTCTATCGGTTCTAATGATTTGGCCCAACTAACTTTGGGATTAGATAGAGACTCGGGTATTGTGACTTCTATTTCAAACGAAAATGATCCAGCGGTTAAAATCCTAGTTGCCATGGCTATCAAAAAATGTCGTGAACGTGGCAAATACATCGGCTTCTGTGGCCAAGCACCAAGCGACTATCCAGATTTCACTCGTTTCCTTGTTGCCAACAACATTGAAGCAATTTCCCTTAACCCAGACTCTGTTATCCCTATGATTCTTGCGATCGCCGAAGAGGAGAAAAAACTAGATAATTAAATTTGTATAAATGTGAAAGCTCTACGCTTTCACGCAGAGCTTAACTAAGTTTCGAATGTTTTTCTGAACTTCTCACACTCGAACTTGATCATATCGGCTAGCTTTTGATTGAGGTGTTTTTCGATGAAAAGGTTTTGGGCGATAAGCGCGATGTCTTCTTCAGATGCATCGGGCTCAAAAAGTCCAAATGTGCTCGTGGGTTGCCATGGAACCTGATCAATTTCCGGAATCGGGTTAATTTTCAGAAATCGGCAAATCCTGTTAACCAGTGGTCTTTTCCCAACTCCCTGGCCTGTCTCAATGTTAGATATTGCCTTTTGCGTCGCGCAGTCAGCTCCTTTTTTATAGATCTTTAGCCTTCTGCCGAGCTCAAGTTGAGATATCCCAAACTCTTTTCGTTTTTGAGCGACAAGTTTACCGAACTCTATTTGATTCATACAGTTTCCCTTCTTCCTATATTAAACACTATTTACCAAAAATTGCAAGGATTTGAAATTACAAAATGTAGCGATGCATCGCTACAAATTACACCACACTTTCAAAAACTCAAAGGGCACCTTTGATATTTTTTGTTTTTTCTCCTCTCTCCTACTTCTAGGCGATTCAGCAGAATCGGGCATACTGGTGGCGATGGGGTTGAGGTTTTGTTGTAAGTTATTTTGAGTGAGTTATAATTAATTTATGAACATTTTATTTTTACATAAAGAGGATTGGGAGAAGGAATATATTGGTGACAAGTTTGCTGAACACAATATATTTTTTTCTAAAAGTTTTGAAGAAACACCGGTAGATATTTTAAACTCTGTTGAAATTCTTTCGGTTTTTGTGTCCCATCAGTGTAAGGCCGATGAGCTCGACAAATTACCAAATCTTAAACTCATTGCTGCACGTTCTACTGGTTTTGATTATGTTGATGTGCCTGCCGCTCGTGCACGTGGTGTTGAAGTGGTTTATGTTCCATCTTATGGCGAAAATACAGTTGCTGAATTTGCTTTTGCTTTGCTTTTGGCTTTATCAAGGAAAATTTCAGATGCCCATCAGCAAACAACTGAGACTGGTTCTTTTGTGCAGGGTAATCTTAGAGGTTTTGATTTGAAAGATAAAATTATCGGCATAGTCGGCACCGGTCGCATTGGCACCAATATGATAAGGATGGCTAAAGGTTTCAATATGAACGTGATTGCTTACGACCCTTTCCCTAAAGAAAATTTGCCAAATGAATTAGGTTTTAGGTATGTTTCCTTTGAAGAATTACTTCACGAGTCAGATATAATTTCTCTGCATGCTCCTTTAAATGATCATACTCGTTATATGATAAATAGTGACAACATAAACCAAATGAAAAAGGGCGTCTTTTTTATAAACACAGCAAGGGGTGGTCTCATTGAAACAAGAGCTTTAGAACATGCCTTAGAATCAGGGATCATCGCCGGAGCGGGTCTAGATGTGTTGGAAGAAGAAAAAGATATGTCTGATGAAATAAGTCTTTTGAATAATCCAAGTGCCAAAATTGAAGAATTAAGAAATGTGCTCGCTAATCATTATTTGATACGTCACCCACGAGTTATTGTCACTCCCCACATAGCATTTAATACTACCGAAGCTATCCATCGCATTTTAGATACGACTATTGAAAATATAAACTCTTTTGTTCAGGGCAAAACTCAAAACCTGGTTCCTTAAATTTCTAAATAAATAAATTGCCAGCGTAGATAGCTTTTTCACCAAGTATTTTTTCTATTTGCAAAAGTTCTTTGTATTTGACCATTCTTTCTGGCTTAGAAACAGAACCGGTTTTTATTTGGCCAGTGCCAAGCCCCACTGCTATATGGGCAATAGTGGAATCCATCGTTTCTCCAGAGCGGTGCGATATTATTGTTTTCCAACCAGCTTTATGAGCTACATCAACCGCGTCTATTGTCTCACTTAATGTTCCAATTTGGTTTGGTTTAATTAAAATAGCATTTCCGGCTTTTTCTTTAATAGCTTTTTCCAAAAATTTTATATTTGTTACCAATAAATCATCCCCAACTAATTGCGTGTCAAGGAGCGTCCTTGACATCACTTGCCAACCACCCCAATCATCTTCCGAAAGTCCATCCTCAATCGAAAAAATAGGAAATTCTTTTATTAAATTTTTATAATATTCAATCAGTTCCTCAGAACTAAACTCCTTATCTTCTGTTTTAAATTTGTATTTGTTAACCGTATGGTCATAAAGCTCGCTAGCCGCCACATCAAGGGAAAAAACGACATCACCACCAAGCTTGCAACCAGTTTTTTGTATTGCTTCTGAAATAAGATCTAGTGCCTCCTTATTTCCATTTTTAAGGTGTGGAGCAAATCCTCCTTCGTCTCCCAGCGTAGTGGTATATCCTTTACTCTCAACTACCTCTCTGAGTGAATTAAAAATCTGATTAAGTATTTGCATAGCCTCGCTAAATGTTTTAGCGCCAATGGGGGCAATCATAAATTCCTGAATGTCGGTTGAACCTGCCGCGTGTTTACCGCCGTTTATAATATTACATAGTGGCAAAGGCAATGAAATTTCTTTTGGATTTTTGGCGAGTGTTCTAATGTGTTCAAAAAGTGGAATATTTTTTGCTAGAGCCACGGCTTTTGTAGTTGCTAAGGAAACTGCTAAAATTGCATTTGCTCCAAGATTACTTTTATTTGAGGTTCCATCTAGAGCAATCATTTTTTCATCAATTTCTCTTTGCTCTGAAGCATCCATACCGATTAAAATATCAGCAATTTTAGTATTTACGTTTTCAACTGCTTTCAAAACTCCTTTGCCCCCATACCTCTCCATATCCCCATCACGCAACTCAATTGCTTCATTACTACCTGTAGAAGCACCGCTTGGTACAGAAGCTCTTCCAACCATTTCGTCTTCCAAAATTACATCGGCTTCAACCGTTGGATTGCCTCTAGAATCTAAAATTTCTCTGGCTATAATTTTTTGGATTTTCATTGGTGCGCGTGCCAGGGATCGAACCTGGGACCCCACGAGTATCAGTCGAGTGCTCTACCAGCTGAGCTACACGCGCGTATAGAAAATATATCAGAAAATCAAAAAATATAAAAGAGAATGCCCGGCTCCGTCGCAAGACGAAGCCGGGCATAAATCAGGGGCGCCACCGGTCCATAGGGCTGGGAAGCGGATGATTTGCTTCCATCACCCGGTCGATGGCCTTTTGGCTTCGGCGCTGCCTGCCAAGTCTGGATATACCTCTCCAGACCCCAATGACGGCGGCAGAGACAAGGCATGCCGCAATCGCTACCAGAAACCCTATCCCCACCCACATTTCGGGGAAAAGGGGTTTGACCTCCGTTGCCGGCGGTACCTGCGAAAGTATCGCCATTAGCAGGGCAAGTATCCCTGCTATTCCAAGCAATTTTGCGATCATTGTCGTCTCCTCTTTATACATTATATCACATCAAAAAAGAAAAGCAAGGGGTGATGTGATAAGTTAAAATAGGCCTAAAAATATGAATAAAACAAAATCGCCCCCGTGAGGGGGCGACTTTTGGTATTCTTTGTTTTGTTCCGTTCGATTTATTTGTCTTTCCAAACTGTCAAACAGTTTAAGGTATCTGTTAAACCATTATGTGTCCAATTGGAACACACAATAACGACTCGTTCACTCATTGCACCCGAAAGTGCAATGAGTTTTTTCACCTTGAAATATTCCACGACCAGCTTCCGCTAGCCGTGCCTTGTTACGACTTAGTCCTTGTCATTGAGTTTACCTTAGTCCCACTAATGTGAGCCTTTGGGTACTCCCAACTTCCCTGACTTGACGGGCGGTGAGTACAAGACTTGAGAACGTATTCACCGCGGTATA